>OLRL01000135.1_pt1 | contig 68363 bp, 65 predicted proteins | sample 1643201 | NCBI WGS metagenome assembly OLRL01 (sample SAMEA3136649, study PRJEB25190) | human gut metagenome | biome: human gut; feature: human-associated habitat; material: faeces | place: Austria | collected 2013
TTAGATCATCAGTAAAACCAATTTGCGAAAAGTGCAAAATTATTAAAAGAAAAGGAAGCATCAGAGTAATCTGTGAAAATCCAAAACACAAACAGAGACAGGGATAATTTATCGTTGTCGTTTTTGTGCGATGAGGCACAAAATTAATTTAGGCGGCTGTAGTATGACACACCAGGAAGTGTGTACATGCTATTAATATACAGGGAAAACATTCCTCGATGTATATTGCTTATAATACCCGGTGTCATTTCCGGGAAAGGCTGTAGTATCTAGCAGCTGGAAGCGCTTGCGCTTCCCAATTTGGGACAATATTAATAAAGATTCAAAACGGAGGAAAATTACATGGCTCGTATCGCAGGTGTAGACTTACCAAGAGACAAACGTGTAGAAATCGGTTTAACTTATATCTACGGAATCGGTAGAGTAAGTGCAGACAACATTTTAGCAAAGGCTGGAGTTAATCCAGACACACGCTGCAGAGATTTAACTGATGATGAAGTTAAAGCAATCAGTGCAGTAATTGATGAAGAATATCAGGTAGAAGGTGATCTTCGTAGAGAGATCGCTCTTAACATTAAGAGATTACAGGAAATCGGATGCTACAGAGGTATCCGTCATAGAAGAGGACTTCCAGTTCGTGGTCAGAAGACAAAGACAAACGCTAGAACAAGAAAAGGTCCTAAGAGAACAGTAGCAAATAAGAAGAAATAGGCCGACGAGGCCGTTCGCGAACCTTAGCGAATGCGTAGCATAAGCTTAGTTGAGCGAACACACCAAAACAAGAAAAGGTAGGTTAGTTTAAAATGGCAAAAAAAGTTGCAAAAAAAGTAACAAAAAAACGTGTCAAGAAAAACGTTGAACGCGGACAGGCACATATCCAGTCATCTTTCAATAACACAATCGTTACATTAACAGATGCACAGGGAAATGCTTTATCATGGGCAAGTGCTGGTGGTCTTGGTTTTAGAGGTTCAAGAAAATCTACTCCATACGCTGCACAGATGGCAGCTGAAACAGCAGCTAAAGCAGCTTTAGTTCATGGACTTAAGACAGTAGATGTATTCGTAAAAGGACCTGGTTCAGGAAGAGAAGCAGCAATTCGTGCTCTTCAGGCTTGCGGAATCGATGTAACAAGTATCAGAGACGTAACTCCAGTTCCACACAACGGATGTCGTCCACCAAAACGTAGAAGAGTCTAATAGGAGGATAAACGAACATGGCAGTAAATAGAGTTCCTGTTCTTAAAAGATGTCGTTCATTAGGAATGGACCCAATCTATTTAGGAATTGATAAAAAATCTAACAGACAGTTAAAAAGAGCTAATAGAAAAATGAGCGAGTACGGTCTTCAGTTACGTGAAAAACAGAAAGCAAAATTTATCTATGGCGTTTTAGAGAAACCATTTAGAAATTACTTTGCAAAAGCTTCCAGAATGGAAGGAATGACAGGTGATAACCTTATGATTCTTCTTGAATCAAGATTAGACAACGTTATCTTCCGTATGGGATTTGCAAGAACAAGAAAAGAAGCTAGACAGATTGTTGACCACAAACACGTTTTAGTAAACGGAAAACAGGTTAATATTCCTTCTTACTTAATCAAAGCTGGAGATACAATCGAAATCAAAGAGAAAAACAAAGGTTCTCAGAGATATAAAGATATCTTAGAGGTAACAGGCGGAAGAATGGTACCAGATTGGTTAGAAGTTGACGCTGAAAACTTAAAAGGTGCTGTAAAAGAACTTCCACTTCGCGAAGCAATTGACGTTCCTGTAGACGAAATGTTGATCGTCGAGTTATATTCTAAATAATCCATAGGGATTATTTAGAAACTCACCCTCAATATTTATTAACCCAAAGGAGGGACTTTGTAGTGTTTGATTTTAATAAACCAAATATTGAAATTACTGAAATTTCAGAAGATAAGAAGTATGGAAGATTTGTTGTTGAACCGCTTGAAAGAGGATATGGAACAACACTTGGTAACTCTCTTAGAAGAATTATGCTTTCTTCCCTTCCGGGCACAGCAATTACGCATGTGAAAATTGACGGTGTTTTACACGAGTTCAGTTCAATCCCTGGAGTAAAAGAAGACGTTACTGAGATTATCATGAATCTTAAATCTTTGGCAATTAAGAATACTTCTGAGACAGATGAACCAAAGACTGCATATATCGAGTTCGAAGGTGAAGGTGTGGTAACCGGTGCTGACATTCAGGTAGATCCGGATATCGAGATCATGAATCCTGAGACTGTTATCGCTACATTGAGCGGCGGAGCAGACAGCAAACTTTACATGGAACTTACAATCGCAAACGGACGCGGATATGTAAGTGCAGATAAGAATAAGAACGGAGAACTTCCAATCGGAGTAATTCCAATTGATTCTATCTACACACCTGTTGAGAGAGTAAACTTAACAGTAGAAAATACGCGTGTTGGTCAGATTACTGACTTTGACAAATTAACACTTGATGTATATACAAATGGAACTTTAGCTCCGGACGAATCAGTAAGTCTTGCAGCAAAAGTTTTGAATGAGCATTTGAAACTCTTCATCGATTTATCTGAAGTTGCTCAGGCAGCAGAAGTAATGATCGAAAAAGAAGATGATGAAAAAGAAAAAGTGTTAGAAATGAGTATTGATGAACTTGAACTTTCTGTTCGTTCATACAACTGCTTAAAGAGAGCAGGAATCAATACTGTAGAAGAATTAACTAACAGAACTTCAGAGGATATGATGAAAGTTCGTAACCTCGGACGTAAGTCTTTAGAAGAAGTGTTAGCTAAATTAAAAGAACTTGGTCTAGAATTAAGTCAAGGAGAAGAATAAGATTCTTCGACTTGACGCTACTTCTTGAGCTACTAATGTTCAAGAAGGTTCCAAATCCAAGGAGAAGAATAAGCGCAGCCATTGGGATTTGCCCAAGCGCTATAGGAGTGAATTGTTATCGGTAAGCCCGATGTGTTCGATAACAGCACATGGCTAGTAAGCCCGAAGAAGCATAACCACGTGTCAAAATGGAGGATAAAATAATGGCAAAATATAGAAAACTTGGCAGAACATCAAGCCAGAGAAAATCATTAATCAGAAGTCAGGTAACATCTTTACTTTACAATGGTAAGATCGTTACTACAGAAGCAAAAGCAAAAGAAATTCGCAAAGTTGCTGAAGGTCTTATCGCTTTAGCTGTAAAAGAAAAAGATAACTTTGAAGAAGTTAAAGTTATGGCAAAAGTTGCTCGTAAAGACAAAGACGGCAAGAGAGTAAAAGAAGTTGTAGATGGTAAAAAAGTTACTGTATACGATGAAGTAGAAAAAACAATCAAAAAAGATATGCCTTCAAGATTACATGCAAGAAGAGAAATGATGAAAGTTCTTTTCCCTGTAACAGAAGTAAAAGAAGGAAAAGCTAGAAGCACTAAAGAAGTTGATATGGTTGCAAAATTATTCGACGAAATCGCTCCTAAATATGCTAACCGTAACGGTGGTTACACAAGAATCGTAAAGATTGGTTTACGTAAAGGTGACGCTGCTATGGAAGTACTTCTTGAGTTAGTATAATCATTTTATAAAATATATTATAAAAGCAGACAGAAACGCATGAAAGAGTTAAACTCTTTTGTGCGTTTTTTTGTATGGGATTAGAGATAATGCCGGAATTCTATCCGATGAAAACTACGCGAAAGGATGTGTATTCTTTTATATTTACAACTTAAAAAGCAATGTAATTTCAACTTTAAAGTGATAGTATAATATATAATGTGATAATAAAAGTGAATGAGAAGGAAAGAGGACAAGTGGAATGAATTTGAAAGGGATTTATGAGATTTTCTATCCGGGAAATAAAAGCCGAACGTCTTCCGTATGGATTGAGAAGCCGAAATACCGTTCGCAAAAAGAATTCTTTGAAGAATTGGTTCCTATGGAAATACGATGGCTGAATAGCAAAATATGGAATGATAAAACGAGACGAAGCAGGTTTTTCTCTGACAGTAAGAAAGAAGCAAGATATTTGGTGATTTTGAAAGAGTATCTGTTAGAGCATCCGTGGACAATTGCCAGAATGGAAAAAAGATCCAATGATTTGTTGGGAGCTAAGTTATCCGAGACGAGCATGAATGATATTTTTTCTCGAAATGTGGAAAGTGAGAACATAGAACTTTCGGGAAATCTAATGGCTTATTTAATAAATGAAGAGACAGGAAAGCTAAAAACCGATTGGGGAAACGTGCTTACATTTTTCTTTTATTATGCAATATTTCCAACAGAAGTGAATCAGATATATGGGAAATATTTATATCAAAAGAAAAATCAATTATCGATAGCAGCGGTTGAGAATGGAGAAAATAAAAAGAAAAAAGATGATTCCCTATTTCAATACGAATATCCGCCGGATATGGGAGTATATTATCCGGAAGAAATGATAGAACATACATGGATTATCAAGAATGTAGGAAAAATTGCGTGGGAAGACAGATATTACGAATGTATCACACCGCTCTTTGAATTGGGGGAAGTGAATCGGAAAATCAATATAACGGACATTGTATATCCGGGAGATATGATTTCCCCGTCGGTACGTTTTAAAGCGCCGAAAGAACCGGGTGTCTATATTCTGAATTGGAAGATGAAAGACAAATACGGTAATCTTGTGTATTTGGACAAGCTAGGACTTGGTCTGCATTTTACGGTTCTAGAGGATATAGTACAAAATGATGAGGAAGATATAGGGAAGAACAATTATAAGGTTTTGGAAGAAATTCCGCCGATTCCTGCGACTGTTGTTGCAGGAAAGCTATATTCTCATGTCTGGTATATCCAAAATACAGGCGAGGAGATATGGAAAGATTATTATCTGGAATGCATCAATGTGGAAAGCTTTCACTATGCCAAAAGCGAGTTGCGTATGATGTTAAAGGAACGTATTATGCCGGGAGAAAAAATAACGGTGAAAGTTGAATTTGTAACGCCGCCGGTGGAGGGCGTCTATCGGTTGATATGGAGATTCATGAAAAAAGACGGGATTCCGGCGTTTCCAAAAGGAAGACAACTAGAAGTCTTATTAAACTTGATATAACAGACTTTCAAAGTTTGCTATATAGATTTCTGTATAAAATGAAAGGGAGGAGAGTAACATGTACAGGAAATTTTTAGGAAGATCAAAGCGCATTGCTGCGATCGTACTTGCAGGCGCAATGGTTTTCAGCAGTATGACTGCGTATGCAAAAGAGCAAGAGCAGGAATCTTCCTTCGTACAGGCTATCCATCTTCATTTATGATGAGCTACGATGAAGGATATGTAGCCGGTAGTGCAAAACTAGATCCGACGGATGCAGGAAGTATAGAAATGGTATCCGGAAGTGGAAAAATATATGAAGTAGACCTCCATAAACCGGCAACATTAAAGGTTACGTCCTCAACAGAAGCTGCTTTAGAGGGAGAATACGGTCTGAAATTCGTTACAGACGGAAACTCAGAAAATGCCGGTACATTAAGCGGTATGAAAATGCTTGTAAAGACATATGAAGATGAGAATACATTTGCTTGGTTAAAGGAAAGACATGATGCTTATGGAGAGATATTGGCATATGAGACAACAGTAAAGGTTAAGGATACGATACTAGAGGATTCTCCAGATTTTAAAGTGAGTATCGAAGGAGATGCACCTAAAATTTATATTCCGATTCCGGAAGACTGGGATAAAGAAAAAATAGGGGTATTCTATGAGTACGAACATACTACTGATGCAAAGACAGCAGAAGTCAGCGAAGACGGTAAATATGTGATTTTTTCTCCACAAGGATTCGTCGAAGATTTTAACAAGGTTACTTCAAAGGTGGGAATTTTCGAAAAGATTGATCCGACCGTAGCAAAAGACTGGGAAACAGTAGCCTATAACTACATCGAAACGATGCGATATGTAAATTGGAAGGAGTATGGTAATGTAACCTTCGATCAACGCTTTTTTGAGGGAACGCCAAAAGCAAATGACGTAGCTTATATGACATATACTATGGAGCGGGAGAAATATGTAGAAAACTACCGAGTTAGTGAAACTTATAATTTGGAGATTCCATATGATGTTCTCGTGAAAGACGCAGCAAAATACTATAAGAACATTCCAAATTTGAAAAAAACAAATATGTCGGTGTACTTCTACTATGATGCAGAGAAGAACGCATTCATCATCCCGGAAGGCGGTATGGGGGATGCACCCCCGGTTGCTAAAGTAAAAAAAGTGGACGAGCTTGGAAATAAGACGTACGCAATCCGCTTTGAATTCAAAGATAATATTATGGATACTTCATATGAATCTAAAGCTACACTTGTTGTAGAAGATAACGGACAGGGTGATTGGAGATATATTTCCTTCTTAAAAGGATATCCGGAGATAGTGCCGATCGAACCGGAAAAACCAGAAAAACCGACTGAACCAACACCGGATAAGTCTTCTACCAACAATCCAATCGTGAATCCGGATACAGGAAAAGAATTATCACAGACAGTTGTGGACAAAGTAGTAGAAAAAGTGGAGAATGCGAAAAAAGGTTCTGAAGTTGTTGTGAAAATGCAGGGATCAACCACGGTTCCTTCTGAAGTTCTAAAATCTGTCAAAGGAAAAGACGTGGATGTTGTGCTTGATATGGGAACATATAGCTGGACGATCAACGGAAAAGATGTAACAGCAAATAACCTGAAAGATATCAATCTGAAGGTGACAATGAACAGTAACGCTATCCCACAGAGTGCTGTAGAGAAAACTGCTAGTGGAGATCAGGTGATTCAGATTTCACTTGCACACGATGGAGCATTTGGATTCCAGGCAGATCTGAAGTTGAATGTAGGAGCAAAATATAAAGGATTCTATGCAAAATTGTATTACTACAATAAAGAAGGCAAGTTAGAATATGTACAATCCGATAAGGTAGAAGCCGACGGAACTGTAATCTTTACCTTCAAACATGCTTCTGATTATGCGATCATTCTTAGTAAAAAAGATGATGCAGCCAATACATCACCGAAGACAGGAGATACCTCTCCGCTCGCAATCTATGTATTCATGATGTTTATAGCAGGCGGATTGGCTGTATTTGTTGGACGCAGAAGATTTTGTAAATAAGAGTAAAAATATATAATTTTTATAATTCGTCTATAAAAATACCGCATGGAAAGTACGATGATGTTCATCGGTTCCATGCGGTATATTTATTTCACAAAATACTTAATTTCTTTCTGTGCATTTAGGTACAGACAACCCCGAAATAATCAAAAGGATATTCAATCGGAATTATGACAGGGGAATCCATTCTGTATTAGAAAAATACATTACCACCGATTACGGTTCCGGAGTGTCCGGTCCATGATGCACGGAATTGATAACAATTCTTTACTGCAGCAAGTCGTTTTCCGTTTAATGCATCTTTTGCAACGGTATAACATAGTGGCTTCGCTCCCCGTTGTAATACTTTATCAAGCTTTCCGGTCCAGGTAGGGGAGAATTGACCGCGTTGATAGATGACTCCGGTAATTGTATTTGGATATTTAGGACTTTCCTTTCGGTTCATAATAACAGTTGCAACAGCAAGAAGACCATCGTAATTGGTTGAACCTGCCTCACACTCTAAAATTGCTGCAAACAAAGCTAATTCGGTGTTACTGGAAGGCTTTTGTGGTTTTGAAGGTTTCTCATCAGGTTTCGAAGGTTTATTGGGTTTCGAAGGCTTATTAGGCTTCGAAGGCTTTTCTTCCGGTTTGTCTGAAGGTTTCTCTGTACTTTCATTCGAATCTGAAGAACCATTTTCATCCATTGAATTTTCGTTTTCTTTTTTTGCCTCTTCGGCAGCTTTTTTTGCCTCTTCAGCAGCCGCAATCTGTGCTTTGTAATCTTCAATCTTGGTGGAAGTAGAAGTAATCATGGAAATCAGTTGATTGTAGTTTGCAGTCAACTGTTTTTGCTGTTTTTCCATTTCGCTTTGTTTAGCAAGAAGATCCGCTTCTTTTTGTTTGATTTCTTTGTGAATCGTTTGAAGTTTTTCTAACATTTCACGGTCATATTGGCTGACGGTGGAGAAGAATTCTGCACGATTCAAAAGGTCAGTCATAGATTTTGATTCTAGAAGAGAGGTGAAGAAATTTCCGGAACTCGCTTCATACATATATTGAATCCGCTTTTTCATCATCTCGTATTGTCCAATTTCCCTTGCCTTGGCAAGGTCAAGTTCATTTCGTGTTTTATCTATTTCTTTTACTAAATTGGTAAGTGCTTTTGCTTTGGAAGAAAGCTCATTACCCAGTTTGGCTTTATTCTGATTCATCTCAGATAAATCATTTTCCAAATCTTTTTGCTTTTTTCTTAAATCTTCTGCATGAGTTTCGAATGTAAATTGCGTAGAAAAGCAGAGGGTAAGAGCCAAAATAAAGGATAAAACCCTAATTCTCTTTCGCTTTGGTATCGTATTCATGGCATTTCCTTTCTTTATTTAAAAAGTTTAGTCTATATATTATACAACAAATTGAAATTTTTTGCAAATTTTGATATGATAGGTAGGAATGAGGTAGTTTTAAGAACAAAGGAGCATAATAGGAAGAATGAAGAAAAGGAAGATAAAAATGATCGGACTTGATTGTGACGGCACTTTATTGAATGATCAAAAGGAGCTTACGCCATATAGTAGAGAGGTACTTCTAAAGGCGATAGAGCAGGGAATCGTTGTACTTGCAGCTACAGGACGTCCGGTGACCGGAATTCCGAAAGAAGTACGTGAGCTTCCAGGAATCCGATACGCGCTTACAGCGAATGGTGCAAGAATCGTAGATTTGAAGGAAAATAAAGTGATTTATGAGTCGACCATGCCGCTTGAGACAGCAATACGCATATTAGATGTATTTGCTCAATATGATACATATAAAGAAGCGTTTATTGGAGAAACAGGATATACAAATGCTCGAGATCTTGCCCATGCGGAAGAATATGGATTGATTACCAGTATGATAAAGTATTTAAGAGAATCGCGAGTGCCGGTGCCGAATGTACGGGAAAAGCTGCAACAGGTGAACCAACAGGTTGATAAAGTACAGGCATTGTTTAAAAACAGAGAAGAAAAAGAGCAGGCTTTTCTTGAAATTAAACAGATTCCGGGAACAGAGCCGACTGGCGCTTTGGAGAATAATATTGAAGTCAATGCATCGGGCGTGAATAAGGGATTGGGACTTCTAAAGCTTGGTGAGCTGCTTGGGATTGAAAGAGATGAAATCATGGCATGCGGTGATGGAATGAATGATCTTGAGATGCTGAAAGAGGTTGGTTTTGGTGTTGCTATGGAGAATGCGGTACAGCCGGTAAAAGATGCAGCAGATTATATTACGGATTCTAATGAGAATGACGGTGTGGCAAAGGCAATTGAAAAGTTTGCTTTAATTTAAAATATGGAAAGAAAGAGGAATATAGTATGGAAGCTTTTGTAGAAATATTAAAAACACTTCTGCTTGGAATTGTAGAAGGTATAACAGAATGGCTGCCAATCAGTAGTACAGGACATTTGATTCTTGTAAATCAGATTGTCCAACTGAATGTAAGCGAGCAGTTTATGGATATGTTTAATGTTGTGATTCAGCTTGGTGCAATTTTGGCGGTTGTTGTTCTTTATTTTAATAAGTTGAATCCATTTGCACCGTCAAAGACAGAAAAACAGAAAGTGCATACATGGCAACTTTGGTTTCGTGTTGTCGTTGCATGCTTACCGGCAGCCATTATCGGGATTCCACTGGATGATTGGATGGAAGAACATTTACACAATTCCATTGTAGTTGCTGCGATGTTGATTATTTACGGTATTTTGTTTATCGTTGTGGAAAATATGAATAAAACAAGAAGACCAACGATTACTTCATTTTCTCAGATGTCATATAAACATGCATTGATCGTTGGTGGCTGGCAGGTTCTTTCTTTGATTCCGGGAACTTCCCGTTCCGGTGCAACGATTGTCGGCGCTCTTTTGATGGGAACGTCCCGACATATTGCGGCAGAATTTACATTCTTCTTAGCGATTCCTGTTATGTTTGGGGCAAGCGCTCTTAAGATTGTAAAATTTATGATAGAAGGGGTTGGTATTACTGGACTGGAAGTGGCGATCCTGATCGTTGGATGTTTGACAGCATTTATTGTGTCAATTCTTGCGATTAAATTCTTGATGGGATACATTAAGAAAAATGACTTTAAAGTATTTGGTGTGTACAGAATCATACTTGGAATTGTTGTCTTGATCTCATTTTTTATGATGAAATAGTCAAAATATGCAAAAAGAGTGGTTATTTATGCAATGAAATGTGTAAATAACCACTTGATTTTTTATGGTAAAGTGGTATAATAGCCACTATGAGATAGATAATTATTCATTTGACGTGAATTTTTATGCAATAGAAAACAGGAGGATGAGATTATGAAGATGAAAAAAGTGATAAGTTTAGTGTTAGTAGGAGCGATGGCATTGTCATTTGCAGCATGTGGAAGCAAAAAAAATGAGGGAAATAAGGATGAAGGCTCAGATAAACTGATTGTGAGTACAGAAGCTGGTTTTGCACCATATGAATATATGAAAGGCGATGAAGTAGTAGGAATCGACATGGATATTGCCAAAGCAATTGCAGACGAAATGGGAAAAGAATTAGAAATCAAGAACATGGATTTTGATGGCGCGCTTTTAGCAGTACAGCAGGGAAAAGCTGATTTCGTAGCAGCCGGCGTTTCAGTAAACCCTGAACGTGAAGAAGTAATGGACTTTTCACATGATTATGTAAATTCAACAGAGGTTGTTGTTGTGAACAAAGAAGCTCCGGCAGTTAGTTCTGTGGAAGATTTGAATGGAAAAGTAATCGCAGTACAGCAAGGAAATATTGCAGATATCTGGGTATCAAATACAGAGAACTGTGAAGCAAAAGAAGTAAAACGTTACACAAAATTTGCACAGGCTGCAGAAGATTTAAAGAACAAGAAAGTAGATTGTATCGTAATGGATCAGTTCCCGGCAGAAGAGCTTGTAGCGGCTAATCCGGAATTGGAAGTGTTAGAGGGAACATTATTTGAAGATAAGTATGCAATCGGAGTGAAAAAAGGAAACAAAGAATTATTAGAGAAAATCAATACTGTAATTGATAAGCTGATTGAAGAAGGTAAGATCGAAGAATTCACAGCAAATCACGTACAGAAGTAAAAATGAAAGGATAACATATCATGCAAGGAATTCTTTTGACAGGATTTTTCCAAGATCTAGTCACAAAATTTGATCGAGCTTTTTTAAGAGAGCAGAGATATTTGGCTTATTTGGATGGCTTGAAAGTTACTCTTATCATTTCCATTTTGGCGGTACTTTTAGGTATCGCCATTGGTTTGGTAGTGGCAGTAGCAAAGGTCGCGTCCTCAAGAAATAAGAAACTGTGGTTGTTGAACAAGCTATGTAATATTTACTTAACAGTAATTCGAGGAACACCGGTTATGGTACAGCTTCTTATTATATCAAACTGGATTTTCACATCCAGGGACAGTAGTGAGATTATGATCGGAGCTATTGCGTTCGGAATTAACTCCGGAGCTTATGTAGCAGAGATCATCCGTGCCGGAATCGAGTCTATCGATAAAGGACAGATGGAAGCGGGGCGTTCCCTTGGATTTAACTACATACAGACAATGCGTTTTATTATTGTACCGCAGGCGATTAAAAATATTCTGCCGGCTCTTGGTAATGAATTGATCGTTCTCATCAAGGAGACGTCCGTTGTAGGTGCAATCGCGGCAACAGACCTTACAAAAGCGGCACAGTATATCGGCAGCAGAACTTTTGACGTATTAACACCGTTGTTTATTGCTGCAGCATGTTATCTTGCAATGACGCTTGGAATTACCAAAGTGATTGAGTTTTTCGAAAGGAGGATGGACCAAGGTGATCGTCACTAAGAATTTAAAAAAGTCCTTCAACGGTAATGATGTGTTGAAAGGAATCGATGAGCATATTGAAAAAGGAGAGAAGGTCGTAATCATAGGACCATCCGGATCGGGGAAATCCACATTTCTCCGTTGCCTAAATCTGTTAGAAGAACCAACAGAAGGTGAAATCTGGTTTGAAGGCAATAATATAACTGATAAAAAAACAGATATTAATAAACTTCGTCAAAAGATGGGAATGGTTTTTCAACAATTCAACCTCTTCCCTCATATGACGGTAAAAGAAAACATTACTCTGGCACCAGTACAACTTGGTATCATGTCCAAAGAAGAGGCGAACGAAAAAGCAATGCAATTGTTAAAGCGAGTTGGTCTTCCGGAAAAAGCGGACCAATATCCAAAGCAATTATCCGGCGGACAAAAGCAACGTATTGCAATTGCAAGAGCGCTTGCGATGAATCCGGATGTGATGTTATTTGATGAGCCCACATCGGCGCTTGACCCGGAGATGGTAGGCGAGGTACTGCAGTTGATGAAAGAACTTGCAGACGAAGGAATGACAATGGTGGTAGTTACTCACGAGATGGGATTTGCCAAAGAGGTAGCAACAAGAGTGTTGTTTATCGATGAGGGAATTGTAAAAGAGCAGAATAATCCGAAAGATTTCTTTGAAAATCCACAGGATCCGAGATTGAAGGATTTCTTGTCAAAAGTGCTGTAGGAAAAGAGAATAAAATGTGAGTCTGTGAAAACATTGTGTACTTCCTAAATATTTGATAAACTCTGTTGACTTTATTTTTCATAAGTTCTATAGTTTGTAGCATACGAAATATGCGAAGTGAGGAATGATTATGAAAGAAAAATTACAGCGTTTTATGATGGGTAGATACGGGACAGATGCACTTAACAAGTTCTTGTTGGGGTGTTCGGTAGTATTGCTTATCTTTTCTATGTTTACACGAAGAGGAAATATGTTATATTCCTTGGCATTATTGCTCTTATTGATCAGTTATGTTAGAATGTTTTCGAGAAACATACAGGCGAGATATAATGAAAATATCAAGTTTTATAATATGAAGAATCAGTTCTTCGGTTTCTTTAAAAAACAAAAGTCTTACATGGAACAAAGGAAGACATATCACATCTACAAATGTCCAACATGTAAGCAGAAAATTCGTATTCCGAAAGGAAAAGGAAAAATCATGGTGACATGTCCAAAGTGTAAGACAGAGTTTATGAAAAATAGTTAGGAGCAGAAAAAAAGACTATGAGTATTTTATTTTTAGAATATCCAAAGTGTACAACATGTCAAAAGGCAAAGAAATGGCTGGTTGAAAATGAAGTCGATTTTACAGCTCGTCATATTGTAGAAGTGAATCCTACAGTAGAGGAGTTAAGAGCATTTCACAAAAAGAGTGGACTTCCGCTTAAGAGATTTTTCAATACAAGCGGTATGAAGTATAAGGAGCTTCAGCTGAAAGACAAACTTCCGACTATGTCAGAGGAAGAACAATATGAACTTCTGGCTACAGATGGAATGCTTGTAAAGCGTCCGATTATTGTAGGAGAATCATTTGCGATTCCAGGATTCAAGGAAACAGTTTGGGCTGAGGTTTTAAAATAATGAAATATGAAAGAATTCAGGTTGGGAGGTTCATAGAACGTCCCAACCGTTTTATTGCGTATGTAGAGATTAATGGTTTGAAGGAAACCGTTCATGTGAAAAATACCGGACGTTGTGCAGAACTTTTAAAGCCTGGGGCTACAGTATATGTGCAAAAGAGTGATCATTTGGAACGAAAGACACAGTGGGACTTGATCGGTGTAGAAAAGGGAGAGCGTTTGATCAATATGGATTCTCAGATTCCTAATACTGTTGTAAAAGAATGGCTGGAAGAAGGCAATCTATTTGATATACCCGTATCTATTTATCCTGAAACAACGTATGGGAAGTCGCGATTCGATCTATATGTGAAAGTCGGAGAGCGAAAGGTGTTTATTGAAGTGAAAGGTGTAACTTTAGAGGAAGATGGTGTTGCCCGTTTTCCGGACGCACCGACGGAGCGTGGAGTCAAGCATGTAGAAGAGCTGATCAAAGCGTTAAAAGATGGTTACGAATCGTATATCATATTTGTGATACAGATGAAAGGAGTACGGTACTTTACTCCAAATGTCAATACACACCCGGAATTTGCAGAAGCGCTTAAAAAGGCTAAAAAAGAGGGAGTGAAGATTTTAGCATATGATTGTGATGTAAAAGAAGATGAAATTCGATTAAGTTCATCTGTTCCGGTTGTCTTATTCGAGCCAAGGCTTATGGAAATGAGAGATGAAGTTGTAGCATGGTACAGAACGAATAAGCGACAGCTTCCTTGGAGAGAGCATGTGAATGCATATCGTGTCTGGGTATCTGAAATTATGTTGCAGCAGACGCGTGTGGAGACGGTAAAACCTTATTATGAACGATTTTTAAAAGAATTTCCAACGGTAAAGGAATTAGCAGAAGCAGAGGAAGATAAGCTTTTAAAACTTTGGGAAGGCTTAGGATATTATAATCGAGTAAAAAACATGCAAAAGGCTGCGAAGCAAGTAATGCTAGATTATCATGGAGAATTTCCGGATACTTATGAAGAAATTCGTTCTCTTACGGGAATTGGAAATTATACGGCAGGAGCGATCAGCGCTTTTGCTTATGGGATTCCGGAGCCTGCAGTCGATGGAAATGTATTACGTGTAATATCTAGAATTCTTTGTAGTGATGAAGATATCATGAAAGCATCTGTTCGAACGAAAATAGAAAACGCAATTCGTGAGGTGATACCTGTTGATGCAGCAGGAGACTTTAATCAAGGGTTGATCGAATTAGGCGCGCTTATTTGTGTTCCAAATGGAATACCAAAATGCGAGGAATGTCCGGTTCGTGCGTTTTGCCTTGCAAAAGAACAGAATCGTGTCATGGAGCTTCCGGTAAAAACGAAAGCAAAGGCAAGAAAGATAGAGAATAGAACCGTTTTTATTATAAAAGATGGGGATAAAGTAGGGATTCGAAAGCGGCCGGGCAAGGGTTTGTTATCGGGGCTATATGAACTTCCTAATGAATTAGGGCATATGGATGAAGATGAAGTGATTGCATATTGCAAGCAGATTGGTCTAAGTCCGTTACGATTGAAGAAACTTGGAACAGGTAAGCATATTTTCAGCCATATAGAATGGCATATGGAAGGTTATGCTGTTCAACTTGATGAGCTTGCCATGCAAGAGGCAGAAGGAGTGATTTTTTTACTTCCGGAAGAGGTGGAAAAAAATTATCCGATTCCATCTGCATTTGAGGCATATACAAAATTTTTGGATATTAAACTTGGACCGGAAAAATAAAAGTGAAAAGGCGATGTTGCATATGTTTGCGACATCGCCTTTTTATGATCCTTCATTCAATTTACATGCCTCCTTTTTCTGTCAATCCACAAATTGTACTGATGACAAAATAGCGTAGATTCTTAATCTGACGGATTGTTCCACTAATTAAGTCAGATCTGTAAGCTGCTTTAATCATTAAGCTGATTCTGCTTTTGTGAAGAAATGGAAGTCTCATCAAAGATCTCTCATCAGCTAAAACAAGGAATACCAAGGTAATGATCATGCTGGCTATGATTGTTAAGGTTAACATAAAACCGCCTCCTTATGAAAAAAACAGTTCCTTTAAGTTAACCTTATCATACAGCCTAATTGTCAGAAAGTCAACGTATTTTTACTAAATTATTAGATAAATTCTTTGAGGTGTTTCGTTCTGTTTTGTAGATCAGAATATAAAGAACCGATACAAGTGCACATCCGGCGATTACATCAACTACAGAATGTTGTTTCAAAAACATAGTGGACAGAACGATCAATATAGTTAAGACCAAAGAAGAAATCTGTACCCATTTTACCTTTTGCAATTTTTCGCAATTTGCAATAGAAAGATATGCGGCAATGGAATTATACACATGGATACTAGGTAATACATTCGTAGAAGTATCGGTTGCGTATAGACTTTTTACCATATCGACAAAAATGTTGTCCCTTGCAAAAGTATCCGGCCGCAGGTTTAATCCGTTGGGATATAGAGTGGAGATGATTAAAAAGATTGTCATTCCACTAAACAGCAATGTGATCATGCGATAAAATTCTGTTTTTCCCCCAAATAACAGGAAGTATCCAATGGTTACTGCTATATAGGCAAACCATAAGAGATAAGGAACGATGAAGAATTCGATAAATGGAATCTTATCGTCAAGTCCCACATGAATGAGATGAAAGTCAGTAGTTACATGCTTTTCCAAATATAAAAACCATGGAATATAGAGAAAAGCATATAAACCAACCCATGCACGTTTATAGTTTTCAGAAAATTTTTTTGCCATAAAAAGGCTCCCTTTCATTTTAAAATATCAATCAAAATATATAAGATTTTCCCAGTTTGCTTCTCATGCATTATAGCATGGGATTTGTTGAATCACAAGGAAGGAGAGCATTTCTTAATAAAATCTTTAATGTTTTTCGCAAATCTTTATAGATAGAATGAAACGTGTGTTATTTACAATCCTGCGGTGTGATGAGGTGAATTTGTTCCGGCAAGCAGTGAATAGACAAGTCTGTTTGCAAAAACCATGGTTCCCCATCGGTATGTAGTTCGCGCGGAGATTCAGAATGTATGGAAAGGCTGTGACAGGAATAGAGGCTACAACCTTTAAAGAGAATGTGTTTTCCCCAAAGCGCTGTTGGAAGAAGCAAAAGCATTTTCCATTTTGATAAATCTGCAATGACACAGACATTTAACTTCCCATCGGAAGGATTTGCCCCGGGAGCAAAAAGAAATCCGCCCCCTTCGTATGGCTGATTCATTGAAGCGATAAAATAGCAATGCTGAAAGGTATGCGTCACATTGTTATCCAAGGTTAAGTTCACCTTGCATGGCTTCAAATGAAACCATTGTCTAAGCGCAACGAAGACATAGACTAATTTGCCGAGTTTGAAGCGGTTTAATCTGGATTTCCAATGGGAAACAACGACTTCGTGGCAGATTGCAGCATCAAAACCAAAGCCGGCGCTAATGGCAAAACGATGGGTTTTATTTTTATAAGTAAGTTCTCCAATGTCCATTTTTTGCGTATGCTTGGCGGATAAAATCATATTCAAAGCATGAATAGGGTCTGTAGGAAGGCAATAGCTTCTTGCAAAATCATTTCCGGATCCCATAGGAATATATCCTAACGTTATTTTTTCGGGATAGGAGATCCCATTTATTACTTCATTGACAGTTCCGTCACCGCCTAGAATGATAATGGTATGTTCTTTTTTATCAGAGGTAAGTTCTCTGATAAGTTTTTCAATGTGGCGGTGAGGTGACGTGAAAAACACCCGATAGCAGATGCCACGGGTGTCAAGTTCAGTTTCAACGGACTTCCATATTTGTTTCCCGAGTCCGGAACGGGAATGTGGATTAACGATAAAAGTATACATAGTTCTTATTGATAAATATTTTTATTTTCTTTTTTTGATTCCGACGTTAATTGAATGCCTAGTTTTTTGAACATTTTCGTATCAACAGATGAAAGCATGACAGAAGTATGAACCTGGCAGCCTTTTAATTTTGGAATCTGTTCCAAGGCAAGTCGTGCAACAGGATCAGTAGCTGCGCTGATAGAAAGCGCTATGAGCACTTCATCTGTATGAAGACGAGGGTTTTTGCTTCCAAGATATCTTGTCTTTAATGTTTGAATTGGTTCAATTGCTTCCGGTGAAATCATATGGATTTCATCATCTAAATCAGCAAGATATTTTAGAGCATTTAAAAGCAATGCTGCGGATGCTCCTAAGAGGTTAGAAGTCTTTCCGGTAATAATTTTACCATCGTCTAATTCAATTGCAGCAGCAGGACCGTCAGTTTCTTCTGCACGCTTTAATGCAGCAGCAACAACAAGACGATCTTCTGTTGTAACATGAGCTTGCTTCATTAAAAGCTCGATTTTGAATACTTCATCTTCGCTGATTTCTCCGGCAGACATTCTGTTTAATGCGGAATAGTATCTGCGAATAATTTCCTGGCAGGAAGCTTCTTTGCATGCTTCATCATCACAGATGCAGTTTCCGACCATGTTAACGCCCATATCCGTAGGTGATTTGTATGGATTTTCCCCATAGATTTTTTCAAAAATTGCATCGAGAACGGGGAAAATCTCCACATCACGGTTGTAATTAACTGTTGTTACTCCATAAGTTTCCAAATGGAATGGATCAATCATATTGATATCATTTAAGTCTGCTGTTGCAGCTTCATATGCGAGATTAACCGGATGTTTTAACGGAAGATTCCATACAGGGAAAGTTTCGAATTTAGCATAACCTGCACGGACACCGCGTTTTAATTCGTGGTACAGCTGAGATAGACAGGTTGCCATCTTTCCGCTTCCCGGTCCTGGAGCCGTGATGATTACAAGTGGTCTTGTTGTTTCGATATATTCATTTTTGCCATACCCATCATCGCTTACAATGAGAGGAATATTCGACGGATATCCTTCTATACAATAATGTACATAGACTTTGATTCCCAGTTTTTCTAATTTGCTTTTGAATAAATTCGCGCTGCTTTGTCCGGAATATTGTGTGATCACAACACTTCCGACATAAAGACCGCTTTGGCGGAAAGAATCCATAAGACGTAAAACGTCTGTATCATAAGTAATGCCAAGATCGCCTCGAATTTTGTTCTTCTCAATATCTCCTGCACTGATTACGATTACAATTTCTGCTTGATCTGATAATTGCATCAAAAGGCGCAGTTTGCTGTCAGGAGCAAATCCCGGAAGAACTCTGGAAGCATGGTAGTCATCAAAAAGTTTGCCGCCAAATTCTAGATATAGTTTGTTGTCAAATTGATTGATGCGTTCCAGAATATGTTCGGACTGCATTTTTAAATATTTATCATTATCAAATCCAACTTTCATAATCATGTCTCCTTGCTCTATCTTCTGTTATAATCATTTACTCTTAAAATAATAGTATACTACAAAATAAAATAATTGTCTAAGAGAATTTTATAGAAGTTTAAGATTTAGACAAAGACTTTTCACAATCTTTTTATTGATTTATGTCATAGCCCTACTTATAATAGAATAGATAGGAAACAGGAGGATAATTATGGATAATCAGAATAATAGAAACAAGAATAATAATCCGAAAAATAATAAACAAGGCTTTGGAATTATTTTTGTAACAACGATCATTACATTATTTCTAGTTATGGGATTATATCGATTGATGCCTGGAAAAAATCCAGAAGAGATTTCATATAGTAAATTTTTGGATATGGTAGAAGCGGGGCAAGTAGATAAGGTAGTAATCGGCTCAGACAGTATTGAGATCACACCGAAGAAAAAGGAGAATGCTAATCCTTTATTGACCACCGTAGCGCCGCATTACTATACAGGAATTATGAATGACGATAAGCTGGTCGATCGATTAAGAGAAGCAAAGGTAGAAGTGACACAGGAGATTCCTAAGACAGGAACGATGATGTTTTGGAATGTTATGTTAACACTTGTTCTGCCTACAGCGCTTTTAGTAGGGGCTTTGGTTTTCCTTACAAAGAGGATGTCAAAAGGCGGCGGTATGATGGGCATTGGAAAAAGCAATGCCAAAGTATATGTAGAAAAGTCTACCGGCGTTACTTTTAAAGATGTGGCTGGGCAGGATGAGGCGAAGGAATCCTTACAGGAAGTAGTTGATTTTCTTCATAATCCGGGAAAATACACAAGTATTGGTGCTAAACTTCCGAAAGGGGCATTATTGGTCGGACCTCCGGGAACCGGTAAAACACTTCTTGCAAAAGCGGTAGCAGGAGAAGCAAAAGTTCCGTTCTTTTCCCTTTCAGGTTCTGCATTCGTAGAAATGTACGTTGGTGTTGGAGCATCTCGTGTACGTGATCTTTTCAAACAGGCACAGGCTATGGCGCCATGTATTATCTTTATTGATGAGATTGATGCGATTGGAAAAAGCCGTGACAATGCAATGGGAAGTAATGATGAAAGAGAGCAGACTTTGAATCAGCTTCTTGCGGAGATGGATGGATTTGATACAGACAAAGGACTATTACTCCTTGCAGCTACAAACAGACCGGAGATTCTCGATCCTGCGCTTTTAAGACCGGGACGTTTTGACAGACGTATTATTGTAGATACACCGGACCTTAGAGGACGTGTGGATGTGTTAAAAGTTCATGCGAAAGATGTTAAAATGGATGAAACTGTAGACTTGGAAGCAATCGCATTGGCAACGAGTGGAGCTGTAGGATCAGATCTTGCGAATATGATCAATGAAGCAGCGATTAATGCAGTAAAGAATGGCCGTCAGGTTGTGTCACAGGCTGATTTGTTTGAAGCGGTGGAAGTTGTACTTGTAGGTAAGGAGAAGAAAGACCGCATTATGAATGCAGAAGAGAGAAGAATTGTTTCATATCATGAGGTCGGACATGCGCTTGTAAGCGCCCTTCAAAAAGATTCGGAACCGGTGCAGAAGATTACGATTGTTCCAAGAACAATGGGAGCTTTAGGGTATGTGATGCAGACACCGGAAGAAGAAAAGTTCTTGAATACAAAAAAAGAATTAGAAGCGATGCTTGTAGGTCTTCTCGCTGGACGTGCAGCAGAGGAAATTGTATTCGATACAGTAACAACAGGAGCTTCTAATGATATTGAAAAAGCGACAAAAGTAGCGAGAGCTATGATTACCCAGTATGGTATGTCTGAAAAATTTGGATTGATCGGACTGGAGTCAGTTCAGCATAGATATTTAGATGGACGTCCTGTCGCAAATTGCGGCGAGGAAACTGCAGGAGAGATTGACAAAGAAGTCATGAAGATGCTCAAGGATGCTTATGAAGAAGCAAAACGTCTTTTGAGAGAAAATAGAGAATCTCTTGATAAAATCGCAGCATTTTTGATTGAAAAAGAGACGATTACAGGAAAAGAATTTATGAAGATTTTCCGTGAAGTACAAGGGATTACAGAAGATGAAGAGAAGGATCAGCCATCTCATATTGAAATGAAATCAGAGGAAGAATAAGAAGACCCGGAAGAGAAATCTTCCGGGTTTCTTTATAGAAAAAAATAATAAGAAACATCAAGATATCTATAGCAATATACAAGATTATGAATAAAAACTTGCAAAAAATGCTTAAATATAAATGAAAATGAAATGAATCTTGCAAAAAAATGAAAATTTGATATAATGGTTATATAGTGATAATTGTGGAGCAGGGAGAAGAAATCCTGCTCCACGTGCGTGTGAAAGTATTTTTACATGCTCAAACAATAAAGGAAAAAGGAGAAAACACTATGAATCAGACAAATGAAAAGAAAATTGTGTGGTATACGTTTGCGTTCATGGTATTCGGAGGGGTATGGTCATTTGGTAATTCGATCAACGGATTTTCCGAATACGGTGGATTAAAAGCAATTGTTGCATGGATCATTATCTTTGCAATCTATTTCGTACCATACGCATTAATGGTAGGAGAGCTTGGATCAGCATTTAAGAATTCAAGCGGTGGAGTCAGCTCATGGATCCATGAGACGATTGGTCCTAGAATGGCTTACTATGCCGGATGGACATATTGGGTAGTACATCTTCCATATATCTCTCAGAAACCAACGAATGCGGTTGTAGCGACAAGCTGGATTATTTTCCAGGATGCAAGAGCGAGTCAGATGAATACATTTGTGCTACAGATGATCTGTCTTGCAATTTTCTTTGCGGCATTGTGGCTTGCTTCTAAGGGAATCACAATGTTAAAGAGAATTTCAGCTTTGGCAGGAACAACAATGTTCATTATGTCAATCCTCTATATTATTTTGATGTTGGCGGCACCGGCAATTACAGATGCTCCGCTTCTTGACATTGACTGGTCACTTAAGACATTTATGCCTACTTTTGACATGAAATTCTTCACAAGCCTTTCAATTCTTGTGTTTGCGGTAGGTGGTTGTGAGAAATTCTCACCATATGTAAATCGAATGAAAGATCCTTCCAAAGATTTTTCAAAAGGTATGATCTCTCTTGCTGTTATGGTATGTGGTTGTGCTATTCTTGGTACAATTTCTCTTGGAATGATGTTCGATTCTAACAACATTCCGGAAGACCTTATGACAAATGGTGCATACTATGCATTCCAGATGCTTGGTGATTACTATGGTTTAGGAAATATTTTCGTAATCTTATATGCGATCACACAGTTGCTTGGTCAGATTTCGGTAATGATCATTTCCATCGATGCACCTCTTTGCATGCTTCTTGGAAGTGCAGATGAAACATATATTCCAAAGGCAATGTTCAAACAGAACAAAAACGGAGCATATGTAAATGGTCATAAATTGATTGCAATTGTAAGTTCTATTTTGATCATCATTCCGGCATTTGGTATTGGAAGTGTAGATGTTCTTGTAAAATGGCTTGTAAAATTGAACTCAGTATGTATGCCATTACGTTACCTTTGGGTATTTGCGGCATATATCGCATTGAAGAAAGCAGGAGAAAAATTCAATCCGGAATACAAGTTTGTAAAGAATAAAACAGTGGGAATTCTTTTTGGAGCATGGTGCTTCATCTTCACAGCAATTGCTTGTGCAGGAGGTATTTATTCTGAAGATACATTCCAGTTTGTATTAAATCTTCTTACACCGTTTGTATTGTTAGGACTTGGACTTATCATGCCGGCAATTGCAAAAAGAACAAACAACAAGTAAATATAATGTTTCAATCAGACTGTCATATCAATGAGTGTTCATTGATATGACAGTCTTTTTTTGTTTAAAGAAACGTGGTAAGATAGGGAGTAGAAAATACAGTAAAAGGGAAAATACAATGTTTGATATTGAAGAAGAATTAAAAAAACTTCCGGCGAAACCGGGAGTCTATCTCATGCATGATGAGAAGGATGATATTATTTACGTAGGAAAAGCAATCAGTTTGAAAAATCGTGTACGGCAATATTTTCAAGCGAGTCGTAATAAAGGCGCCAAGATTGATCAGATGGTGACACATATCGCAAGATTCGAATATATTGTAACGGATTCGGAATTAGAGGCGTTGGTGTTGGAGTGTAATCTAATCAAAGAGCATCGTCCAAAATATAATACGATGTTGATGGACGATAAGACTTATCCATTTATTAAGGTAACCGTAGACGAAGCATATCCAAGAATTCTTTTTGCAAGGCAGATGAAAAAGGATAAGGCGAAGTATTTTGGACCGTATACAAGTGCGGGAGCGGTAAAAGATACGATTGATTTGATTCGAAAGCTATATCATATTAGAACGTGCAATCGTAATCTTCCGAAAGATGTAGGAAAAGAACGCCCTTGTTTGAATTATCATATCAAACAATGCTATGCGCCGTGTCAAGGGTATATTTCACAGGAAGAATATCGTAAAAACATTCAACAGGCAATCAGCTTTTTGAGTGGAAATTATGATACGATCTTAAAATCCTTGGAAGAAAAGATGCAAGAGGCTTCTGATAATCTGGAGTTTGAAAAAGCGATTGAGTATCGAGAATTGCTAAATAGTGTAAAACAGATTGCTCAAAAACAAAAAATTACCAATAGCGACGGAGAAGATAAAGATATTTTGGCTGTTGCTACAGAAAATGAGGATGCAGTTGTACAGGTGTTTTTTATACGGGGAGGACGGTTGATCGGAAGAGATCATTTTTACCTTCGCATCACCAAGGATGAAGAAGAAAGTGTGATCCTAGAAAGTTTTATCAAGCAATTCTATGCGGGGACACCGTATATTCCGAGAGAGTTGATGCTTCAGGAGGAAATAGAAGGAATCGAAGTGTTGGAACAATGGCTTTCTAAAAAAAGGGGACACCGGGTTTACATTCGAATCCCGCAAAAGGGGCAGAAGGAAAAGCTTGTGGAATTAGCGAAGAAGAATGCGGAACTTGTACTTAGCAAAGATAAAGAGAGATTGAAAAGAGAAGAAGGAAGAACGATTGGAGCGGTAAAAGAGATTGAAAAGCTGCTTGGTTTACAGAACATTTCCAGAATGGAAGCCTTTGATATTTCTAATACAAATGGATTTGCGTCGGTTGGCTCTATGATCGTATATGAACATGGAAAACCGAAACGGAATGATTATCGCAAATTTAAAATCAAAGGAGTGCAGGGGGCAGATGATTATGCAAGCATGGAGGAAGTTTTAACAAGGCGATTTGAACACGGGTTGAAAGAAAAAGAAGAGGGAAAAGAGCTTGGAAGCTTTACCGTTTTTCCGGATCTGATCATGATGGATGGAGGAAAAGGTCAGGTGAATGTGGCATTACAGGTACTGGATAAGCTACATCTACAGATTCCTGTATGTGGAATGGTGAAGGATGACAATCACCGTACAAGAGGTCTTTACTATCAAAATGTGGAGATTCCAATCGATCGTAACTCAGAAGGATTTCGCCTTATTACAAGAATTCAAGATGAAGCGCATCGATTCGCCATTGAATTTCATAGGAAACTTAGAGGCCAGGGGCAGGTACATTCGATTCTGGATGATATTCCGGGAATTGGTCCTGCAAGACGTAAAGCGCTTATGAAACATTATATGAGTCTGGATGCGATTAAAAGTGCTACCGTCGAGGACTTGAAGGCTTTGCCGTCTATGAATGAAAAATCTGCAAAGGAAGTATACAACTTTTTTCATTAATGGTATAATAGGCATAGATATAGAGTAGATAGAAGGAGACGGATTATGAGAGGTACAGATAGTGTAGCGTTAAAAGATTTGGTAGAAAAAATGCAGCTTAAGAATCTTACACCGGATATCGATATGGAAGATCGAAGAATTACGGTACCGGATGTGAATCGCCCGGCTTTACAGCTGACAGGCTTTTTTGACCATTTTGATTCAGAGCGTGTGCAGGTGATCGGATATGTGGAATATACATATTTACAAACTTTATCAGAGAATAGAAAAAAAGAACTATACGAGAAACTGATGTCTTATGGAATTCCATGCCTGATTTTTAGTACAGGTTTGATACCAGATGAACAATTGTTACAAACTGCAAATGAGAAAGGAATTCCTGTATTTTCCACTCCGAGAAAAACATCTTCTTTTATGGCGGAAATGATTCGTTGGTTGAATGTTGAATTGGCGCCACAGATTTCCATACATGGAGTTCTTATAGACGTGTATGGTGTAGGTGTTTTGATCATGGGAGAAAGTGGTATTGGAAAGAGCGAGGCTGCTCTTGAACTGATTAAAAGAGGGCACAGACTTGTGACGGACGATGTAGTGGAAATCAGTAAAGTAAGTGATGATACCTTGGTAGGAACAGCTCCGGATATTACACGGCACCTGATAGAACTTCGTGGTATCGGAATCATTGATGTGAAGATGCTGTTTGGAGTGCAAAGTGTGAGACAAACACAGACGATCGATCTTGTCATTACGTTGGAAGACTGGAATAAAGACAAAGAATATGACCGTCTTGGATTAGAAGAGGAATATACGGAATTTTTAGGGAATAAGGTTGTATGTCATTCTATTCCGATTCGTCCGGGAAGAAACCTTGCAATTATTGTTGAGTCAGCAGCAGCAAATTTCAGACAAAAGAAAATGGGATATAATGCTGCGCAGGAATTATATAGACGTGTACAAGAGAATTTGACAAATAAGAGATAGGAGAAGAGAAAAATGAGATATTGTTTTGGTGTGGATATCGGAGGAACAACAGTAAAACTTGGCTTGTTCAAATTTGATGGAGAAGTAGTAGAAAAGTGGGAGATTAAGACTCGAACAGAGAATCATGGAGTGAATATTTTACCGGATGTTGCAACTACAATAAAAGAGCATATGAGACAACGTGAACTTATAAAAGAAAATGTTCTTGGGGTTGGTGTTGGAATCCCTGCTCCGGTTATGGAGTCCGGAATTGTAAAGGCAACAGCAAATCTAGGTTGGGGATATAAAGAGGTAAAACATGAATTAGAAGAGTTACTTGAAATCGAAGTAAAAGTTGGAAATGATGCGAATGTAGCTGCCCTTGGTGAGATGTGGAAGGGTGGTGGACAAGGTCACAGAAATATGATTATGGTTACATTGGGAACCGGTGTAGGCGGAGGCGTAATTACCAATGGTCGTATCATGGTAGGTGGTCATGGCGCAGGAGGAGAAATCGGACATATCTGTGTAAATTATGATGAAACAGAATTATGTGGTTGTGGAAAGACTGGATGTTTGGAACAGTATGCATCTGCAACAGGAATTGCTCGACTTGCAAGGAAAAGATTGAAGAAGAATGAAGATGCCTCTATTCTTCGTGATGCTGCAGAAGAGGAAATTAGTGCGAAAACAGTATTTGATGCAGTAAAAGCAGGAGATAAGGTTGCAATGGAAGTTGCGGAAGAATTTGGAAAATATTTGGGCTATGCACTTTCTAATCTAGCTGTTATTGTGGATCCTGAAGTTATCGTAATCGGAGGCGGAGTGTCAAGAGCAGGAGAAATCTTGTTGGAATATGTTACAAAATACTTTATGGAGCGTGTATTTTTTGCAAATAAAGAATGTAAATTCGCTCTTGCGACATTAGGAAATGATGCTGGCATATTTGGTGCAGCAAAACTCGTTTTGAAATAGTGAAAAATAGAACATAACGTAAAAGGCTGATGATTTCTCATCAGCCTTTTGTATGTGGATATTTTTTTATTGAACGATATAAGTTGGATTTTGTCCATTGTTGTTTCCACCATTGCCACCGGTATTGCCACCGGTATTGCCACCACCAGTATTACCGTCGCCAGTATTGCCACCACCAGTATTGCCGTCGCCGTTATTGCCACCATCGGTATTACCGTTGCCGGTGTCTCCACCGCCGGTATTCCCACCAGCATTGCCGTTATTGTCGCCACCGGTATTTCCGCTATTGTCACCGCCGCTATTAGAGTTGCCGTTATCCGTGTTTCCGGTTGAAGAATCGGTGCCATCGGTAGTTGTATCGTCGTTATCTTCCTCGTCATCCTCATCGTCGTCATCTTCCTTTTCAAAAGGATCGGTACCGCCAACAGAACCTTCATATCCGGCATGGCTTGTGCAAAGTTTATCTCCGCCATTGTCGGTTGCCATATATTCCATATGATATGGGCAAGTGCTGGATGCTACTTTTCCGGAGATAGAACAACACTTCATTTTTTTAACAGTATCCGGCATTTCAAAATCCTTATATGGAAGATCCTCATGAATTCTTGACATAACTGCTTTCCAAAGGATTTGATTATAATTTCCGTAAGGGAGATCTTTGTTGTCATCATATCCTACCCATACTGTACAAGTGTAATATGGTGTGAATCCACAGAACCAAATATCCCATCGGTCTGTTGTTGTTCCGGTTTTTCCTGCAGCTGCCATGTTGCGAAGTCTTGCTTGATATCCGGTACCTTTTGTAATAACATCTTCCATTGCGCTTGTAAGAAGATAGGCAGTTGATTCTCGAAGAACTGTTTTAGATTCTCCGGCGTTATCGATTAAAATATTGCCATCATGATCTTCGATTTTTGTATAATAAACAGGTCTGTTATATACACCGCCGTTTGCGATAGTAGCATATGCGCCGGCCATTTCAATGTTGAGAGCCCCATCGGTAAGACCTCCAAGAGCGGTGGAAAGATTTTGGTCATTTTTCTTATCGTTTCGTTTCTTTCCTTCTTCCACAGTTACAATAGAATCAATTCCCAGTTTTTGAATGTATTCCATGCAAAGTTCTGGAGTTACATTTTGCCAGGTCTTTAATGCGCTGATATTGACTGAATCTTCAATAGCAGTACGCATCGTTACATTTCCTTTGAAACCGCGGTAGGCATTTTTGAATGTTTTCTTTCCTACAGTCATCGGTTCATCCTTTGTAACTGTTCCGAGAGATTGCCCACCGGCATCAAGAGCGGCGGCATAAACACCTACAATCTTAAATGCAGATCCAGGTTGTTGTTTCGAACCAGTTGCACGGTTTAAACTACGACTTGATTTTTTTGTACCACGTCCTCCGGAAATGGCTTTGACATGTCCGTTTTTTTGATCCATAACAACAATAGAAGCTTGAGGCTGCGGAGTGAATTCTTTGCTTTCATCATAGCGAAGGTCTCCTTCTTTTGCCACAGAAGCCTTGAATTCATCAATACGCTTTTGAGCCGCTTTTTCTGTTTTGAAAAGGCGTCCTTGTTTGTCCCCATATTTTTTTTCGCCGAATTTTTTCAAATCCCAGGAACTGAAATTTTCTTGTGTTCCATCTGCTCTAGTGACAGTAAGCGCATAGCTGACACCTACTTCTACACGGGAAGGATAGTTATCGTTATCGTTGATTTCCTCATCCACGATTTTTTGAATTTCCGCATCCTGCGTTGCGTAAATTTTTAAACCACCACTATAGAGAGCGTTATGTGCTTGTGTCTCTGTATAGTTTAAAGGTTCTTTTTGTAAATCCTCGATTACCTGATCGGCAAGAGCATCAATAAAATACGTAGTAGGTTTGGAATCCTGCTCTTTGTTGACTGCCTGGATACGGGCATATACGTCATCAGCCATTGCCTGATCATATTCTTCTTTCTTGATAAATCCCTGATCCAACATATTGCCGAGAACCTTTGCACGGCGTTCTTTGTTCTGTTCAGGGTTTGTGATTGGGTTGTATTTTCCCGGGCTTTGTGTGATTCCGGCGATTGTTGCACACTCAGATAATGTAAGCTGTGAAACATCTTTGCCAAAATATCTCATAGAAGCGGCTTGCACTCCAAGAGTACTTTGTCCGAGATTGATGGTGTTCATGTAATTCTCAAGAATCTGTTCTTTTGTCATTTGTTTCTCGATTTCAAGAGCGAGATACTGTTCCTGGAACTTTCGTTCAAATTTTTCCAAGAGTCCTTCTTCGTTTACGAAGTTAGGGAAAACAGTATTCTTGACGAGCTGCTGTGTAATTGTGCTTGCACCTTCCGTACGTTTGCCGAGTGAAGTGATCATTACCACGCCGGCACGGGCGATACCTTTGATATCAATACCGTTATGACTGTAGAAACGTTCATCTTCGATCGCTACAAATGCATCCCGCAGATATTGTGGTATTTCTTCGTTGGTTTTATAAATTCGGTTGGAACCGGATTGCACAAAGCGATCAAGCTCTTTACCGTTTTGGTCTACAACGAAAGTAGTATATTCTGTTGGTTTTACATTTTCCGGAGTAATGTTTGGTGCGTTGTCGATGATACTTTTGATAAGATAACCGACGCCTCCTACTGCAGCAATTGTGATGAGTAATATACAGATTACAAATGATTTGAAAAGTCGGGAGCCGATTTTCTTCTTTTGCTTTGCTTTTTTAGAAGCGAGTTCCCGCTGCTTTTTCAAAGCACTCTTTTTTCCATAATTCATGACATTGCCTCCTTTATACCATGCTATTATAGCAAATAACTAATTTTAAATAAAGCGAAAAATGAAAAGTTCATAAATCGTAGGAAAAAATTAAGAAAATCTTGTGAACTTCTCAAAATTCTTTTATAGTATGTATATCAGATGTAAAAACAGGTATGTAATCAAGATATTTAAAAGAATCTTGAGACCATATATAAAGAGGAAAAGGTGAAATTATGTTAACAGAATATCGTACAGTATATATAGGAAACGATGCAGAGATAGTTGAGAAAAAATCTCGTTTTATTGCAACGGTACAACCGGTTCATTCCGAAGAGGAAGCGCTTGCGTTTATTGAAAAATTAAAGAAACAATATTGGAATGCAACTCATAATTGTTTTGCGTATGTTATTGGCGAACGCTTTCAAACACAAAGATGCAGCGATGACGGAGAACCGCAAGGGACTGCCGGAAAACCGATGCTGGATGTGCTTTTGGGAGAAGAAATCCATGATGTTGTTGTGGTGGTAACCCGATATTTTGGAGGAACTCTTTTGGGAACAGGTGGTTTGGTAAGAGCATATTCCAAAGCGGTTCAGGAAGGACTTGCTGCCAGTAAGATTATTACCAAAATGTATGGATGTAAACTGGGAATCGATACAGATTATACGGGGTTAGGGAAAATACAGTATATTCTTGGGCAAAGAGGAGTAACGATTCTGAATTCTGAATATACAGATAAGGTGAAGCTGGAAGTGTTACTTCCGATTGATGAGGTAGAGAAGGTGACGGCTGAAATTATAGAAGGAACAAATGGACAAGCGGGCATTGAAAAAGAGGGAGATTACTGGTTTGCCAAAATCGATGGAGCGATGCATATATTTGAAGAGTAGTTATAACAATATGAGAAAGAGGACAGATTATTCTGTCCTCTTATTATGTACATTATTGAAATTCCGGTTCGATCAATCCAAAAGAACCATCTTTACGTTTATAAACTACGTTGACTTCTTCTGTCTCTGCGTTACTGAATACAAAGAAGTTATGTCCCAATAAATCCATTTGCATACAAGCATCTTCCGGGAACATTGGTTTGATTCCGAAACGTTTGGTACGTACGATGCGAATTTCATCACTGCCAGCAACTTCGTCTTCAGATTCTACGAATGTCTGATTGAAGTTACCGCCTGCCTGATGTTTGGCAACAAGTTTATTCTTGTACTTGCGAAGTTGTCTTTCGATGACTTCTTCCACCAAATCAATCGATACGTACATGTCAGTACTTTCTTGTTCAGAACGGATAATGTCGCCTTTTACCGGGATTGTAACCTCGATTTTCTGACGCTCTTTTTCTACGCTTAAGGTTACAATGATTTCTGTGTCAGGAGTGAAATACCTTTCTAACTTTCCGAGCTTACGCTCAATATTGTCTTTAAGACCTGCTGTTATTTCGATGTTTTTTCCACTAATAATAAAATTCATGATGTCAACTCCTTTTCAACATATTGTACAAAAAGAGAATTTGTACTATGCCTATATTATACATAAAAAACAGGACAAATGCAATGAAAAGAATGACAAAATTATAAAATAAAAATAAAATGACTGACAATTATTTCTTAATTGTCAGTCACTCGTAATGTTATATGGTGGATTTGATCACTTCGACACGGGTAATCTCGCCCTTGTTCATTTTTGCTACTCGAAGTCCAAAATTACCGAAGTAAGCACAAGCTCCAACTCCAATCTCTTCGTGATACTCATTTAACTGACGAATGATTACATCTTTTAGAGTATCGCCTTCTTGAAATGGAATCTGGATGTGAACCAATCGGTTTACAAGAAAAACTTTCTGATTCGCTCGGAAGATAATCTTTTCGGCTTCATCAAAATCTACGAACAGGTATTTTCTTGTAGCGAATAATACAGCAATAGCGATTACGCCAATCAAGCTGTTGACCGGTGAACTGTGGTCGATGATGATCTGTCTTGCAATTGCAAAAAGAAGAACTTCAAATACAGTTCCCGGAGTATGGATGTAGACCATGCGGATCAGCTCGACACCAATGATCAAGTTGAAACATGTTTCCAGCAGATCTTCATAATTTGGATAGACGTCCAAATTCGGGATGTCTACCAGACCGCCTGCAAGACGGACAGATAGTAGAATGATACCGATGGCAAGCATGAAGGCGATGACTACTTCCATAATGGAGGCAAGTTTCTTTAAAATAGCAGTTGCGTACCTTAGCATAATTTCTCCTTTTGTTCTTTTTCTATTATTGTACATAATAGATAGAGTTGTGTAAAGAAATATCTGCTATTTGTTGAAATTGCTTCGTTTTCTTAATCTGGAATCTAAGATCTTTTTACGGATACGGAGACTTTTTGGTGTTACTTCCAATAATTCATCAGTTTCGATGAAGTCCAACGCTTCTTCCAAGCTTAAAATACGTGGTGTTGTCAATTTTAAAGCGTCGTCAGAACCGGAAGAACGTGTATTTGTCAAATGTTTTGTCTTACATACATTCAGCTCAATATCTTCAGCTTTACCGTTTTGTCCAATGACCATACCGGCATATACTTTTTCGCCTGCTCCGATAAATAAAGTACCACGTTCCTGGGCACTGAAAAGTCCGTAAGTAACAGATTCTCCTGTTTCAAAAGCGATGAGGGAACCTTGCTTACGATATTGGAAATCTCCTTTATATGGAGCATATCCGTCAAAAGCAGTATTTAAAATACCGTTTCCTTTTGTATCAGTCATGAATTCTCCACGGTATCCGATCAAACCTCTGGAAGGGATGGAAAACTCTAATCTTGTGTATCCGCTGCTGGAAGAACTCATAGCTGCAAGCTCACCTTTTCTCTGGCTTAACTTGTCGATTACAGTTCCTGTGAATTCATCCGGAACATCAACATATGCAATTTCCATAGGTTCAAGAAGTTTTCCACGCTCGTCTTTTTTATAGAGAACTTCTGCTTTACTTACTGCAAATTCGTAACCTTCGCGGCGCATATTTTCGATAAGTACAGATAAGTGAAGTTCTCCTCGTCCGGATACTTTAAAGCTGTCTGTACTTTCAGATTCTTCAACTCGAAGGCTGACATCTGTATTTAATTCACGGAAAAGACGGTCGCGTAAGTGGCGGGAAGTAACATATTTACCTTCCTGTCCTGCAAAAGGACTGTCGTTGACAATAAACTGCATGGCAATTGTCGGCTCGGAGATCTTCTGAAATGGAATGGCAACCGGATTTTCCGGTGAACAGAGAGTGTCTCCGATTGCGATATCAGAAATACCTGAAATGGCTACGATGGAACCAATGCCGGCTTCTTTTACTTCTACTTTATTTAATCCGTCAAATTCGTAGAGCTTGCTGATTTTTACTTTTTTCTTTTTGTCAGGTTCGTGTTCGTTTACAACAACCATATCCTGATTCACAGATATTTTTCCGTTGTCTACTTTTCCAACGCCAATACGTCCTACATATTCGTTATAATCGATCGTACTGATAAGGACTTGTGTATCGGCATCCGGATCTCCTTCAGGAGCCGGGATGTAATCTAAGATTGTTTCAAATAACGGAATCATGTTTTTTGGATCTTCTGTAAGATCTAATACAGCATGTCCGGCTTTAGCGGAAGCGTAGACAAATGGACAATCCAATTGTTCGTCAGAAGCGTCAAGATCCATGAAGAGTTCTAATATTTCATCAATCACTTCGTCAGGTCTGGCTTCCGGACGATCGATTTTGTTGATGCATACAATAACCGGAAGATTTAGTTCCAATGCTTTTCTTAATACAAATTTTGTTTGTGGCATAGCGCCTTCAAAGGCGTCTACTACGAGAATTACTCCGTTTACCATTTTTAAAACACGTTCTACTTCTCCTCCAAAATCAGCATGTCCCGGTGTGTCGATGATGTTGATTTTTGTGTTCTTATAATATACGGCAGTGTTTTTTGAAAGAATCGTAATTCCACGTTCACGTTCAATATCGTTGGAGTCCATGACACGGTCTGCAACATCCTGGTTTTCACGGAAAACTCCGCTTTGCTTTAAGAGTTCGTCTACAAGGGTTGTTTTTCCATGGTCAACATGGGCGATGATCGCAATATTTCTTATATCTTCTCTCTGGATTTTCATATAAAGGTACCTTCTTTCTTATATTGATAACTTATGTTTCCCAGTTTCATTTCTTATTACAACTTATATAGTTTAGCAATCTCGGAGACGGATTACAAGCCTTTTTCTACAAAAAAGCGTGTAAAATGCGAATTGTGTCGAGATAAGACGTACGGTTTTCCGTGCAAAAAAGTTCTGAAATGGTAAAATGTGAAATATACATGGTATAGATAATAAAATACGACGAAGAGGAAGGGAGATTTACATAGAATGTCGGATAAGATTATTGAAAACAATCAGGTTACAATCACAGGAGAGGTGGCATCAGAGTTTACATTTAGTCATGAAGTATTTGGAGAAGGTTTCTACATGGTAGAAGTTTTGGTAAGAAGACTTAGTAATTCAGACGATCGGATTCCATTGATGATTTCGGAAAGGCTTATTGATGTGACACAAGACTACAGGGGAGAGTACATTACGGTAAACGGACAATTCCGTTCATATAATAAACATGATGAGAATAAAAATCATCTTGTGCTTTCTGTGTTTGTAAGAGAGATAACGTTTGTAGAAGAAGAATTAGATGGAGCAAAGACAAATAATATCATGTTAGACGGTTATATTTGTAAAAACCCAATTTATAGAAAAACGCCTCTTGGAAGAGAGATCGCGGATTTATTGCTTGCAGTCAACCGTCCTTATGGGAAATCGGATTATATTCCGTGTATTTGCTGGGGAAGAAATGCAAGATATGCTTCTAATTTTGAAGTGGGCGAGCATGTGCAGATTTTTGGCAGAATACAAAGCAGAGAATATGTGAAAAAGATTACAGAAACAGAGACGGAAAAAAGAATGGCATATGAAGTCTCTGTAAGTAAGTTGGAATGTGCTGCAGAATAATATTTTTATAGACGTTGACAATCAAAAAATGAAATGATATGATGTCAATAATATAAATGACAGAAAGATAGAGGTTGCGTTTTTCATGAGTAGACTGTCTGATATTTCAGGGATAGGTAAGGACAGAAGAAAGGGAACGACGCCGAAGGGATACAATGCCTGAGAATTGTATTCCTGGGCATACAGTGAAGAACTGTATGACTGCCGACGGATTTCCGACGGAGCGCTATCTAAGATGCAGGATTAAAATAAATTGATCAGGTTCTTAGAGGCGAAACTTCTCGCCTCTATATTTTTTCTGTTTTTCAATATTATTTAAATATCAGGAGGGAAAAGACATGGCTATTTTTACTGGTTCAGGAGTTGCACTGGTTACACCGTTTTTGGAGGATCAATCTGTAGATTATGAAGGATTGGATCAATTGATCGAATATCATTGTACTCATGCAACAGATAGTATTATTATTTGTGGGACAACAGGGGAATCCTCCACTTTATCAGAAGAAGAACATATGGATGTGATCAAATTTGCAGTAGAGCGTGTGAAAGGTCGGATTCCGGTGATTGCAGGAACAGGATCTAATAGCACGAAGACAACGATCGATATGTCAAGAGAGGCTGTAGAATATGGCGTAGACGGGTTGCTTTTGGTAACTCCGTATTACAACAAGACAACACAGGAAGGCTTGGTGCAGCATTATGCATGTGTGGCCAAAGAAGCAAAAGCGCCGATTATTATGTATAATGTAGGAAGCAGAACGGGGCTTAATATTGAAGCGGTGACAGCGGCAAAAATTTACAAAACAGTAGAAAATGTTGTTGCAATCAAAGAGGCATCGGGAAACATTTCCCAAGTGGCAAAAGTAATGCAATATACAGACGGGAAAATTGATCTCTATTCCGGAAATGACGATCAGATCGTACCAATATTATCTTTGGGTGGAAAAGGAGTAATCTCGGTACTTGCCAATGTTGCGCCGGATGAAACTCATGATATTTGTGCAAAATATTTTGCAGGAGACTGGAAAGGAAGTTTAGAGCTGCAAATGAAGGCATTGCCTCTTATTTCTCAGTTATTCTGTGAAGTGAATCCGATTCCGGTAAAAAAAGCGGTAGAGCTTATGGGACTTCCTTCGGGAGGTTTGCGTATGCCGCTTATTGAGATATCAAAAGGACATGAAGCAGAACTTGCAAAAGCGATGAAAGAATTTGGAATTGCTTTAAGATAAGAAAAATACGAGGAGTGACAAAAATGGTAAAGATGATCATGCATGGCTGCAATGGAAAAATGGGGCGTGTGATTACAGAGCTTGTAAAAAATGAAGAACAGCTGGAAATTGTGGCGGGAATAGATCGGTATACAGAAATTCAAAATACATATCCTGTATTTGAATCGATAGAAACATGTGATGTGGAAGCAGATGTTGTGGTAGATTTTTCTAATGCATCAGCGGTTGATGAACTTCTTACTTATTGTGAAAAGAGAAGTCTTCCTGTTGTTCTATGTACAACAGGACTTTTGGAAGAGCAGCTGAAGCATGTGGAGGAAGCAAGTCAAAAAACAGCGGTGCTTCGTTCGGCAAATATGTCATTGGGAATCAATCTTTTAATGAAATTATTAAAAGATGCGGCAAAAGTGTTGGCTCCTGCAGGATTTGATGTGGAGCTGATAGAAAAACATCATAATCAGAAACTTGATGCTCCAAGCGGAACAGCGCTTGCACTTGCTGATTCTGTGAATGAAGCATTGGATCATGCATATACTTATAATTATGATCGAAGTCAAGTGCGTAAAAAACGTGAAAAAAATGAAATCGGAATTTCTGCAGTCAGAGGCGGAACAATTGTAGGAGAACATGAAGTTTTGTTTGCAGGAACAGATGAAGTGATTGAATTTAAGCATACGGCATATTCAAGAACTGTATTCGCCAAAGGAGCGGTTGAAGCAGCAAAATTTTTAGCAGGGAAATCGGCAGGGCTTTATGACATGAGTCATGTGATCGGTTTATCATAACTATAAAATTTCCTTTTTTTTCCTTATATCGAATGTGAATAGAATTTGAAAATTTGCGGATAGTATGAGTAAGAAGAAATTCTTATTTTATGACTGATAGAAAGGAAGAAAAAAGATGAAACAGTTAAAGAAGACTCTTTTGGCTTTGTTGTGTGTTGGCGTACTTTTTGGAATGACAGCATGCGGTACAGATGAAACAACGAATGATCCAAACGTTCAGGATGCTACAGAAGGAAAGCAGGAGGAAAAAGATCCTGCAGACGATAGTGGTGTTCTGGAGGATGTAGGACGTGGCGTAGATCACGGTGTCCGGGATGTGGTAGATGGAGTAGAAGAAGGCGTGGAAGATATGACGGGTGGAGATGCTACAGATCGTGCCAACCATGCAGATACTTTAAAGGATACAGACAAAGAGAAGAATAATGGGACAGTACGATAGTTTCAGAAGAGGGAGGGTTCTATGGAACACTTCCTCTTTTTGTGAAGGGAGAAAGAATATGAAATTTCGTCCATGCATTGATATACATAACGGAAAGGTCAGACAAATTGTAGGAAGCAGTTTGAAGGATGAGAAAGATCAGGCGGAGATTAATTTTACATCTGAACAAAGTGCGGCAGATTATGCGGCTTTATACAAGAAAGATGGATTGAAAGGAGGACATATCATTCTTTTGAATCCGCCGTCTTCCAAGTTTTTCGCAGAAACAAAAGAGCAGGCAATAAAAGCATTGCAAGCCTATCCGGAAGGACTACAGATTGGAGGCGGCATACAAGCAGACAATGCAATGGAGTATTTGGAGCAGGGGGCAAGCCATGTGATCGTGACGTCTTATGTATTTCAAAATGGTGAGATTGTGTGGGACAACCTCGACAAGATGAAAAAAGTAGTAGGGAAAAACAGGCTTGTTTTGGATTTGAGCTGTAGAAAAAAAGAAGATGGTTACTATATTGTGACAGATCGGTGGCAAAAATTTACAAAGGTGAAATTAGAAGAATCAATATTAGCTAAGTTGGAAAAATACTGCGATGAATTTTTGATCCATGGAGTGGATGTGGAAGGAAAAGTTTCCGGAGTAGAAGAAAAACTTGTCCGTATGCTGGGAGCGTGGGATGGAATTCCGATCACATATGCCGGAGGAATTGGGACTTTGGAGGATTTAGAGGTGTTTGAACGAATTAGCAAAGGAAGGGTTGATTTCACAATAGGAAGCGCGCTTGATTTGTTTGGAGGATGTATTTCGTATAAAGACATTTGTAAGAGAAAGTAGTTGAACTGACTGCAAGATAATGCTAGAATATAGAGTGGATTATTTAATTTTCAAACAAGGAGATTGTTATGGGACTTTTAGAAAAGATTTTCGGTACACACAGCGAAAATGAATTGAAACGAATTTATCCGATCGTCGATCATATCGAGGCATTAGAACCTCAAATGAAGGAATTGTCGGATGCAGAATTGAAAGATAAAACAAGAGAGTTTAAAGAGAGACTTGCAAAAGGAGAAACATTGGATGACATTCTTCCGGAAGCATTTGCGGTAGTACGAGAAGCTTCTTTCCGTGTAAATCATATGCGTCATTTCCGTGTACAGTTGATTGGTGGAGTTATTTTGCATCAGGGACGTATCTCTGAGATGAAAACAGGAGAAGGTAAAACACTCGTATCGACGGCGCCGGCTTATTTGAATGCGTTGGAAGGCAAGGGAGTACATATCGTAACAGTCAATGACTACCTTGCAAAACGTGATGCTGAGTGGATGGGACGAATTCATGAATTTTTAGGATTAAAAGTTGGTGTTGTTCTTAATTCCATGGATAATGATGAACGTCGCGAAGCATACAATTGCGATATCACATATGTTACCAACAATGAACTTGGATTTGATTATCTTCGTGATAACATGGTCATTTATAAAGAACAGCTTGTTCAGAGAGGCTTGCATTATGCCATCATTGATGAGGTCGATTCCGTATTGATCGATGAGGCAAGAACTCCGCTTATCATTTCCGGACAGAGTGGAAAGTCAACAAAATTATACGAAGCTTGCGATATTCTTGCAAGACAGCTGATCAAAGGTGAGGCAAGCGGCGAATTTTCCAAGATGAATGCGATCATGGGAGAGGAAATCGAAGAAACCGGAGATTTCATTGTAAATGAAAAGGAAAAGAACGTCAGCTTAACAGAAGATGGTGTGAAAAAGGTTGAGAAGTTCTTCCATATTGAAAACCTTGCAGATCCGGATAATCTCGAGATTCAGCATAATATTGTTCTTGCATTAAGAGCACATAATTTGATGTTCCGTGATCAGGATTATGTAGTTACTCCTGAAGGCGAAGTTATGATCGTCGATGAGTTTACAGGACGTATTATGCCGGGCCGTCGTTACTCTGACGGATTACATCAGGCAATCGAAGCAAAAGAACATGTGAAAGTAAGACGCGAAAGCAAGACGCTTGCAACGATCACATTCCAGAACTTATTTAACAAGTTTGATAAAAAATGTGGTATGACAGGTACTGCTCTTACAGAAGAAAAAGAATTCCGTGATATTTATGGAATGGATGTTGTTGAGATTCCAACAAACGTACCGGTACAGAGAATTGACATGGATGATGCAGTGTATAAAACTCAGGCAGAAAAATTCCGTGCGGTTGTAGAGGAAGTGAAAAAAGCTCATGAAAAAGGACAACCGGTTCTTGTTGGTACGATTACAATTGAGACTTCTGAACTATTAAGTAAAATGCTGAAGAAAGAAGGAATCCATCATAACGTATTGAATGCGAAATTCCATGAAATGGAAGCGGAAATCGTCGCACAGGCAGGACAGCATGGAGCAGTTACGATTGCGACAAACATGGCAGGACGTGGTACGGATATCAAATTGGACGATGATGCAAAAGCAGCAGGCGGTCTTAAAATTATTGGTACAGAGCGTCATGAATCAAGACGTATCGACAATCAGCTTCGTGGACGTGCCGGACGTCAGGGAGATCCGGGAGAATCCAGATTCTATATTTCTTTGGAAGATGATCTGATGAGACTGTTCGGTTCAGAACGATTGATGAGCGTATTTAACACATTAGGCGTGGAAGACGGAGAGCAGATTGAACATAAGATGCTTTCCAATGCGATTGAAAAAGCGCAGAAGAAGATTGAAAGCAACAACTTTGGTATTCGTAAAAACCTCTTGGAGTATGACCAGGTTATGAATGAACAAAGAGAGATCATTTACGAAGAAAGACGTCGTGTGTTGGATGGAGAAAGTATGAGAGATTCCATCTATCATATGATTACGGAATATGTGGAAAATGTAGTAGATGCCAATATTTCACCGGATTTAGACTCTGATGAATGGGATCTCGGAACATTGGAACGAGAACTTTGTGCAACCATTCCTCTGAACTTTGTGACACCGGATGAAGTAAAGAATATGCAGCAGAAAGAATTGAAGCATATTTTGAAAGAACGAGCAGTAAAAGCATATGAGGAAAAAGAAGCAGAATTCCCAGAGGCAGAGCATTTACGTGAGATTGAACGTGTTATTTTATTGAAAGTCATTGATGCAAAATGGATGGATCATATTGATGACATGGATCAGCTCCGTCAGGGAATCGGTTTGCAGGCTTATGGACAGAAAGATCCTCTGGTTGAGTACAAGATGTTAGGGTATGATATGTTTGGTGCAATGACCAATGCAATTGCGGAGGATACAGTAAGACTTCTTCTTCATATTAAAGTTGAGCAGAAGGTAGAAAGAGAACAAGTTGCAAAAGTAACGGGAACAAATAAGGATGATAGTGTAGCTCAGGCACCAAAGAAACGTGAAGAAAAGAAAGTTTATCCAAACGATCCATGCCCATGTGGAAGCGGCAAGAAATATAAACAATGTTGTGGACGCAAATAATAGTAAAGAGGTGAGACTGTGGTTGAATTAGACCAGTTCAGAAGTACATTGAACACATACGAAAGACCATTGGAAGAACTGAGGGATTCACTTTGACCTTCCAGGGAAAAGGGAGCGTATAGAGGAATTACAGAAAAAGACAGAAGAAGCAGGGTTTTGGGAAATGGGAGAGCTACCCCAACGTGTGATGCGGGAAATGAAAGGACTGCAAAATACGGTAGATACCGGGGAAGCCTTGTTTACAGAGTATGAAGATATCAAGATGCTGATTGAGATGGCCTATGAAGAAGAGGATGACAGTATAATAGGAGAATTGAGAAAAGAAATCCGTCGCTTTGAAAAACAATTCGAAGAAATTCGAATCAGTACACTTTTGTGTGGTCCTTATGATAAGGACCATGCAATCGTGACGCTTCATGCAGGAGCCGGAGGAACCGATTCTTGTGATTGGGCAACAATGCTTTATCGTATGTATAATCGTTGGGCTGAAAAGAAAGGTTTCTCTATTACGGTGTTGGATTATATTGATGGAGATATCACAGGAATTAAAGGTGTTACGTTTGAAGTGAATGGAGAGAATGCCTATGGATATTTAAAATCCGAAAAAGGTGTGCATAGACTTGTGCGCATTTCTCCATTTAATTCTGCCGGAAAGAGGCAGACATCTTTTGTGTCTTGTGACGTGATTCCGGATATTGAAGATGATATTGACATTGAGATCAATGAAGATGAGTTGAAGATAGACACATATCGGGCAAGCGGAGCGGGAGGACAGCATGTCAATAAAACGTCGTCTGCGATACGCATTACTCATCTTCCGACAGGGATTGTTGTACAATGTCAAAATGAAAGATCTCAGCATCATAACAAAGAGAAAGCAATGCAGATGTTGAAATCAAAGCTGTATTTAATGAAGCAACAAGAACAGGCAGAAAAAATGTCGGATATTCGTGGAGAGATAAAAGAAATAGGATTCGGAAGTCAGATCCGTTCTTATGTGATGCATCCATATACATTAGTAAAGGATCATCGAACAAATGAAGAAAACGGGAATGTGACTGCAGTTCTGGATGGAGAACTGGATCCGTTTATCAACGCATATTTGAAAACATGCAATGGAGGCGGAGAGTAAAAATCAGTTGGAAGGAGAACGTCATGGATCATACAAAATATTATGTAGTTAAGAAAAAGGCAGTTCCTGAAGTACTTCTTAAAGTGGTAGAAGTAAAACGTCTGCTTGCTGCTGAACGGAATATTACGATTCAGGAAGCGGCAGATCGAATTGGAATCAGTCGAAGTTCTTTCTACAAATATAAAGATGATATTTTCCCATTTCATGAAAATGAAAAAGGGCAGACGATTACATTAGCTATCCAAATGGATGATGTGCCGGGGCTTCTTGCAGAAATTTTAAAAGAGGTTGCAAGTTATCGGGCGAATATATTAACCATTCATCAAAGTATTCCACTAAATGGAGTGGCAACAATTACGCTAAGTGTTGAGATTCTTTCCACAACAGGGAATATTTCTGAAATGGTAAATGAAATAGAGATGAATGAAGGAGTACATTACTTAAAGATAGTAGGCAGGGAGTGAGAAGAATGGCGAAAGTCGCAGTATTAGGGTACGGAACAGTAGGATCCGGAGTTGTGGAAGTGTTGAATACCAACAAAGATCTTATTAAAGAACGGGCTTTAGAAGAAATATCAATTCGATATGTGCTTGATTTGAAAGAGTTTCCGGGAACTCCGGTAGAAAAATTGATCGTACATGATTTTGAACAGATTGTAAATGATGAAGAAGTAGATGTTGTTGTAGAAGTAATGGGTGGAATAGAACCTGCGAACACATTTGTGAGACGTTCGTTGGAAGCAGGAAAGAGTGTAGTTACTTCCAATAAAGCTCTTGTGGCAAAACACGGGGCAGAACTTTTGAAGACAGCAAAAGAACATCAGGTAAACTTTCTGTTTGAAGCCAGTGTAGGGGGAGGAATCCCGATCATACGCTCATTAAATAATGCGTTGACAGGGGATGAAATTGAAGAAATTACAGGAATCTTAAATGGAACAACAAACTATATGATGACAAAAATGTTCTATGATGGAGCCGATTATAATGAGGTGTTAAAAGAAGCGCAGGATAATGGATATGCAGAGCGTAATCCGGAAGCGGATGTGGAAGGATATGATGCATGCCGTAAAATCGCAATTCTTTCTTCTATCATTTCCGGGAAATATGTGGATTTCGAGGAAATTTATACAGAAGGTATTACAAGGATGACAGTTCGAGACATTCTGTATGCAAAGAAGATGGGAATGACGATCAAACTTCTCGCTTCTGCAAAACGTGAAGATGACTGTGTGAGCGCAATTGTAGCTCCGTTTCTTTTACTGCCATCTCACCCTCTTTACAATATTGACGGAGTGTTTAACTCTGTATTTGTAAAAGGAAATATGCTGGGGGACGCTATGTTCTATGGAAGCGGCGCAGGAAAACTTCCGACAGCAAGCGCAGTTGTCGGGGATATTGTGGACGTAGTGAAAAACAAAGGGCGTAATGTAATGGCTTCCTGGACAGAAGAAAAGCTGGAGTTGAAGAGCAAAGGAGATACGAAACGTAAGTTCTTTGTGAGAATGTCAGGAGACAAGGAAGAATTACTTTCGAAAGTAGAAGCGGCGTTCGGTCCGGTTACGGTTATTACTTTAAAGGATGTGACAGATGAATTCGGTTTTGTAACAGGGCGAATCAAGGAAAGTATCTATAAGGCAATGGCAGCCGGATTCTCGAATATTCTTCAGATGATACGAGTGGAAGAATAAGAGAAGATGCATATGATAAAATAGACAGTACAAAGGTAAGCAGACAGGAGGAAACTATGCTATATGTAAAAAAATTTGGCGGAAGTTCCGTTGCGAATAAACAAAGAATTTTTAATGTGGCGCAAAGATGTGCGGAAGATTATAGAAAAGGGCATGATGTAGTCGTGGTACTTTCTGCTATGGGAGATACGACAGATGAACTTTTAAGAAAAGCGGAAGAGATCAACCCGAAAGCAACAAAAAGGGAGCTGGATATGCTTCTCACAACAGGAGAACAGGTATCGGTTTCATTGATGGCGATGGCGTTTCAATCTATGGGAATTCCGGCGATTTCGCTGAATGCATTTCAGGTATCCATGCAGTCCACATCGAAATATGGGAATGCAAGATTTAAAAGAATCGATACAGACCGTATCACACATGAACTTGAGAACCGTAAGATTGTCGTAGTGACAGGATTTCAAGGCATCAACAAATATGATGATTATACAACTCTTGGAAGAGGAGGATCCGATACAACAGCGGTTGCTTTGGCCGCAGTACTTCATGCCGATGTGTGTGAGATTTTTACAGATGTAGACGGCGTGTATACAGCAGATCCGAGAGTCGTGAAAAATGCAAGAAAACTAAAAGAGATTACATACGATGAGATGTTAGAATTGGCAACACTTGGAGCAAAAGTTCTCCACAACCGTTCTGTCGAGATGGCGAAAAAATACGGAGTGACGCTGATTGTTCGTTCCAGCCTTACAAATGAAGAAGGAACGGTAGTGAAGGAGGTAGTAAAAATGGAAAAAATGTTGATCACAGGTGTGGCAGCCGATAAAAATACAGCTAGAGTATCTGCAATAGGATTAAAGGATGAGCCTGGTATTGCGTTCCGATTATTCCATACGCTTTCCAAAAATAACATCAACGTAGATATTATTCTTCAGTCTGTAGGACGAGATGGAACAAAGGACATTTCCTTTACTGTTTCTCAGGATGATTTGGAAGCAACATTAGAACTATTGGAAGAAAAGAAAGAAGTTCTTACAATTCAGGATATTACTTATAACGAAAAGGTAGCTAAAATATCTGTAGTTGGAGCAGGTATGATGAGCAATCCGGGTGTTGCTGCAAAAATGTTTGAATCATTATATAATTCAAGAATCAACATTAATATGATTTCTACATCAGAAATTCGAATCACAGTCCTTGTTGATGAAAAAGAAACAGACCGTGCACTAAATGCAGTTCACGAAGGATTTAATGTAGAATAGGATAAAAAAACAGAGGACGTTTCTCAAAAGAGAAACGTCCGTTTTGTTTAGAGAAGAGGGGATTAAAGTTTGCTCAAATTTGAATTGTGATATTGGGTAGAGAACGTGACGTCTTCGCCGAACCAGGCAGGAGGAAGAAATGCATTGGCAAGTTCTTCGCTTGGGAATTCCACTTCAGCAAGCAATAAGGGAGCAAGGTCATTGTGGAATACATCCAATTCAATGGTTAGTTTTTTATCGAATGGAATCAAATAACGGGTTTTGGAGATGATGCGTCCGTCAACTTTTTGCTTTAAATGTTCATAAGAATCTTTGGTAAGCGGGAGAGTATGTTCTTCCCGAACCATGAGACCTTTGCTTTTGTATGTTAATTCGTAGTTATCGTTGTCCTTTCGAATACGTATGACAGGCTCGGTACAAAGATACCCTTGTTCCAATTCTCGTTTGGAATACTTTTCAAGATCCTGTGGCAGTTCTTTGATCAAATATTTACGTTCAATTTCCATAATGTGTACCTCCGTTCAGCTTTATCATAATATAGAAGGAAGAAACATGCAACCTGGAGACGGGTTGCATTTTGGAAAAAGCTTTGATAAACTGAACATACATAAGGAGTCATAAAGAAAAGGAGACAAATATGAGTAAAAAAGTATATGTATTTCTTGCAGATGGATTTGAAGAAATTGAAGGATTGACGGTTGTAGACCTTTTGAGACGGGTGCATACAGAAGTGACGACGGTATCGATTATGAAAGAAAAATTGATACATGGAGCACATGGGATTGATGTATTAGCAGATGATCTGTTTGAGAATTTGAATTTTGAAGATGGGGATATGATCGTACTTCCGGGTGGACTTCCGGGGACGACTTATTTAGGAGAACATGAAGGGCTTGTAGAGTTGATCCAAAAGTATGATCAGGAAGAAAAATATATTGCGGCAATCTGTGCGGCTCCGAGAATTTTTGGAAGATTGGGGCTTTTGGAGGGCAGAAAGGCAATTTCTTATCCGGCGATGGAGGAAGAATTAAAAGGAGCAGAAATCGTAAGAGAGCCGGTTGTCGTAGACGGCCATATCATTACAAGCAGAGGAATGGGAACTGCAATCGATTTTGCATTAAAAATGATCGCCCTGTTATTTGGAGAGGAAGAGGCTGAGGAACAGGCAGCTTCCATTGTGTATCGTGGATAATATGCGTATGAAAAAAAGAAACAGAATGAAACTGATAAGTATTCTGCTTGCAGCGCTTTTCTTATGCGGCTGTAATGAGTTCGATGCAGAGGGATATGTACAAGCCAACCTTGATGCTGTTTTTCAAGGAGAGACGGACGCTTTGATGGCATTGAAAGAAGGAAGCAAAAAGCGGGAGCTGGAACAGGAATATGAAGATCGGATTGCAGAATTTGCAGAAGGATTGACAGTTGGATTAGAAGTGTCTGAACCGATGCAGATTCGATTTAATATATTATGCGAAAATATTTTCCGCACCATGCGATATTCTATAGAAACAGTAGAGAAGCGTTCAAAAAATGTATACCATGTTACTGTAGAATATGAACCTTCCGATGTGTTTGTGAAATGGACGGAGTATCTGGCTGAAAATGCAGTCGATTTGAATGAACGTGCGCTGGCAGGCGAGTACCAGGGGACAGAAGAAGAGATTTTGGAGCAGATACGTTTGGATATCGCGGTGGAGTCGTTGGAATTATTGGATACGGCGATGATGAATGCAACTTATGGAGATAAGGAGCAAATTATTTTATCAGTGAAAAAGGGTGAAGATGGAGAATTTGCTATGGATGAGAAGGAAATAGCTGGTTTTATCGCAAAAATCCTGTATTTAGATGAAATTCAAGACTAGAAAATACTAGAAATTTGCCAAAGGTTATGCTATACTGTTTGAATGAGTGCATAGAAGATAAGCCTAAGGACTTTTCTAATATAAGGAGGAAAACAAAAATGAGTTTACATGTAGAAAAAATGGAACACAATATGGCAAAGCTTACAATTGAAGTTTCAGCAGAAGAATTCGAAAAAGCACTGAACGGTGCATATATGAAACAGAAGAAAAACATCAGCGTACCAGGATTCCGTAAAGGAAAAGTACCTCGTCAGATGGTAGAAAAAATGTATGGTGCAGAGATTTTCTATGATGATGCAGCAAATGCGATCATCCCAGAAGCATATGCAAAAGCATATGATGAAGCAGATATCGAGATCGCTTCTCAGCCAAGCATCGAAGTTGTACAGATTGAAAAAGGAAAACCATTCATCTTTACAGCTGAGGTAGCAGTGAAACCAGAAGTAACTCTTGGCGAGTACAAAGGTATGCCTGTAGACAAAGTATCTAACAGAGTAACACAGAAAGAAGTAGAAGAAAGACTTGTAAAAGAACAGGAAAAGAACGCAAGAACAATTACAGTAGAAGGACGCCCTGTTCAGGATAAAGATGAAGTTGTATTAGACTTTGAAGGATTTGTAGACGGTGTTGCATTTGAAGGCGGAAAAGGAGAAAACTATCCGTTAGTAATTGGTTCAGGTTCTTTCATTCCAGGATTTGAAGAGCAGTTGATCGGCGCTGAAGTGGAAAAAGAAGTAGAAGTGAACGTTACATTCCCAGAAGAATACCATGCAGAAGAATTAGCTGGTAAAGAAGCTGTATTTAAATGCACAGTTCATGAAATCAAAGCAAAAGAACTTCCAGAATTAGATGATGAGTTTGCTTCAGAAATTTCTGAATTTGATACATTAGATGCATTAAAAGCTGATATCAAAGTAAAAATCAAAGAAGAGAAGAATGCAGAAGGAAAGAGAAGAAGAGAAGATCAGGCTGTAGAACAGGCTGTAGCTAATGCAACAATGGATATTCCGGAAGCAATGATCGATACAGAAGTTCGCCAGATGGTAAATGACTTTGGACAGAGAATTAAACAGCAGGGACTTACAATGGAACAGTACATGCAGTTTACAGGTATGACATCTGAAAAAATGTTAGAAGAGTTTAAGCCACAGGCATTAAAACGTATCCAGACAAGACTTGTATTAGAAGCAATCGTAAAAGCAGAAAACATCGGAATCTCTGATGAAAGATTAGATGAAGAGCTTACAAAGATGGCAGAAGCTTACAAGATGGAAGTTGAAAAATTAAAAGAATTTATGGGAGATGCTGAGAAAGAGCAGATGAAACAGGATATGGCTGTTCAGGAAGCAGTTACATTCTTAGCAGATAACGCAGTAGAAAAATAAGACATCATGTAAATAAGGAGGCAGCATATAATGAGTTTAGTACCTTATGTCATTGAACAGACAAGTCGTGGAGAACGTTCTTACGATATTTATTCCAGACTTTTAAAGGACAGAATCATTTTTCTTGGAGAGGAAGTGAACGATGCGTCGGCCAGCATTATTGTGGCACAGCTTCTGCATTTAGAGGCGGAGGATCCAGATAAGGATATCCAACTTTACATCAATAGCCCGGGCGGTTCTGTTTCGGCAGGACTTGCAATCTATGATACAATGCAGTATATCAAATGTGATGTGTCTACCACTTGTATTGGTATGGCTGCAAGTATGGGAGCGTTCCTTCTTGCAGGAGGAGCAAAAGGTAAACGATTTGCTCTCCCAAATGCAGAGATCATGATCCATCAGCCACTTGGCGGAGCACAGGGTCAGGCTACTGAGATCCAGATTGCTGCGGAACATATTTTAAAGACACGCAGAAAATTAAATGAGATTCTTGCTGAGAGAACCGGTAAGAGTTATGAAGAAATCTGCAAAGATACAGAGAGAGATAATTTTATGTCTGCCGAAGAAGCAGCAGAGTACGGTTTGATCGATAAGGTGGTTGTTAACCGTTAATAAGCAAAAGGGGGTGTCATTGGGACATCTCCTTTGCGTGTAAAAATGAGGTGAAATTATGGCGAGAATGGACGAGATAATCAGATGTTCATTTTGTAATAAACCACAGTCACAAGTCCGCAAACTGATCTCCGGTCCAAACGGAGTATACATTTGTGATGAATGTGTGGATGTGTGTTCTGAGATTATTGAAGAGGAATTTGATTACGAAGATGAAAATCCTTTCGGAGAGATCAATCTTTTAAAACCGGAAGAGCTGAAAGCATTTTTGGACGAATATGTAATTGGACAGGAAGAAGCGAAAAAAGTACTTTCTGTTGCAGTTTATAATCATTACAAAAGAATTATGGCAGAGAAAGATCTTGGAGTTGAACTTCAAAAAAGCAATATTTTAATGCTTGGTCCAACCGGATGTGGAAAGACAATGCTTGCACAGACACTTGCAAAAGTATTGAATGTGCCGTTTGCCATCGCAGACGCAACTGCACTTACAGAAGCAGGTTATGTAGGAGAAGATGTGGAAAACATCCTGCTTAAGATCATTCAGGCAGCAGATGGAGATATCGACAAAGCAGAATACGGTATTATTTATATTGATGAGATTGATAAGATTACAAGAAAATCCGAAAACCCATCCATTACCCGTGATGTTTCCGGTGAAGGAGTACAACAGGCACTTCTTAAAATCATAGAAGGAACTGTTGCTTCGGTACCACCGCAGGGGGGAAGAAAACATCCGCATCAGGAACTGATCCAGATTGATACTACAAATATTTTATTTATCTGTGGTGGAGCATTTGAAGGAATTGATAAGGTTATTGAAACACGAATTGATAAAAAATCCGTCGGATTCAATGCGGAAATTGCAGGAAAACATGAGTATAGTGTGGATCGTTTGTTGAAGCAAGTACTTCCACAGGATCTTGTAAAATTTGGGCTGATTCCGGAACTTGTTGGCCGTCTTCCTGTTACGGTATCATTGGAACTTTTGGACGAAGAAGCGTTGATCCGTATTCTGACAGAGCCAAAGAGCGCAATTGTAAAGCAGTATCAGAAATTGTTGGAACTTGACGGAGTGGATCTTGTATTTGACGAGGAAGCCCTTACAGAAATTGCAAAGACATCGCTTGCGAGAAAGACAGGTGCAAGAGGACTTCGTGCAATTATGGAAAAAATCATGATGAATACAATGTATCATGTTCCTTCGGATGACACTATTCGTGGATGCAGAATTACAAAAGAAGCAGTACAAGGATTGGCGGATCCGGTATATATAAGAGATGACGAGCATTTTATAAGTGCGTAAGTAAAAGGAAACGGAGCCGGTAAAAGCCGGCCCGTTTTTTTGGTATTTTATACTATAAAACACACACTATCGTTGGAAGCTTAGTTGCAGAAGGAGAACATATGACAGAAATAATCAAAAATATACCGATGGTACCCCTTCGTGGGATGACAGTGTTGCCAAGAGAAGTGATTCATTTTGATGTAAGTAGGAAAAAATCGATCGAAGCGATTCAGGAAGTAATGGCAGGCGATCAGAAGATTTTTTTAGCAACACAGAAACAAGTCGAGACGGAAGAGGTTGAAAAAGAAGATCTGTATGAAGTCGGAACAATTGCAGAGATCAAACAGATTGTCAAGATGCCAAAGAAAATTCTAAGAGTTCTCGTGACGGGAAAGGAAAGAGCAATTTTAAATGAATTGTCATCGACAGAGCCATTTTATCAAGCAGATGTCACAGTCACAGATCAATATCCTTATGTAGAAGCGGAGCCGATTGAGCAGGAGGCGATGCTTCGGACATTGCAGGACGCATTTTTAGAATTTGCTATTAAAAATCCGCATCTGACAAAAGAAACAGTAGAACAGATTAATCGGATTGATAATTTGAAGACCTTGATTCAAGAAGTAACGATTGCGGCAGGCTTTGATTATATCGATAAACAAAAATTTCTAAATGAAGAGGATCCGTTAAAGCGATATCGTATGCTTGTGGATCAATTGGCAAATGAAACTGAGATATTAAAAGTAAAAGAAGAGATTCAAGAGAAAGTAAAAGCCCGGGTTGATAAAGGGCAAAGAGAATATATCCTGCGAGAGGAGTTAAAAGTAATTCGCCAAGAATTGGGAGATGACTCGATCCTTTCTGATGCAGAAGAATTTGAAAAAATGACAGAGGAGTTAGAAGCTCCGAAAGAAGTGAAGGAAAAGCTTTACAAAGAGATTAAAAGATTTAAAAATGCAATCGGAAGTCCTGCGGAGAGTGGAGTGATCCGTACTTACATAGAGACAGTATTAGAAATGCCATGGGATAAAATGTCAGAAGATAACATTGACATTGCATATGCAAAGGAAATCTTAGAGGAAGAACATTATGGTCTTGAAAAAGTAAAAGAACGTATTTTGGAATTTCTTGCTGTCCGCGCATTAACATCAAAAGGAAATAGTCCGATACTTTGCCTTGTAGGACCTCCGGGAACTGGAAAAACATCGATTGCCAAGTCATTGGCAAAGGCGCTGAAGAAAGAATATGTTCGTATTTCACTTGGGGGAGTCAGAGATGAGGCAGAGATCAGAGGGCATCGAAAAACCTATGTAGGAGCCATGCCGGGACGTATTGCAAATGCATTAAAAACTGCAGGTGTGAAGAATCCACTGATGCTCTTAGATGAAATCGACAAAGTAAGTACCGATTATAAGGGCGACACTTTCTCAGCTCTTTTGGAAGTATTAGATAGTGAACAGAACGTAAAGTTCCGCGATCATTATTTGGAAGTTCCGGTAGATTTGTCAGAAGTTTTATTTGTGACAACGGCAAATACATTGCAGACAATACCGAGACCTCTTCTTGACCGTATGGAAGTAATTGAAATCAGCAGCTATACGGACAATGAGAAACTGCATATTGCAGAACAGCATCTCATTCCAAAACAATTGGAGAAGCATGGTCTTTCTGAAAAAATGCTGACGATCAGCAGGGGCGCGCTTTGGAAAATGACTCACAACTATACAAGAGAAGCTGGCGTGCGTCAGTTAGAACGTCAGATTGGTGATATTTGCAGAAAAGCAGCACGAGAGATCTTGGAAGAGAAGAAAGAAAAAATACGGATTACCGAGAGTAATCTTTCCAAATATCTCGGAAAAGAAAAATATATATATCAGATGGCGAATGAGACAGATGAAGTAGGAATTGTGCGTGGACTTGCCTGGACAAGCGTAGGAGGCGACACGTTGCAGATAGAAGTCAATGTCATGCCGGGAAAAGGAGAACTGATGCTGACAGGGCAAATGGGAGATGTTATGAAGGAATCGGCAAGAACAGGAATCAGTTATATTCGTTCCATGATTGCCGATTATGGTATAGGAAGTGAGTATTTTGAAAAACATGATATTCATATTCATATTCCGGAAGGAGCAGTTCCTAAAGATGGCCCATCTGCAGGTATATCTATGGCAACGGCAAATTTTTCGGCAATCACGAACAAGAAGGTGCGAGCAGACGTTGCAATGACAGGTGAGATCACATTGCGAGGAAGGGTATTACCAATTGGTGGCTTAAAGGAAAAGCTGTTAGCAGCTAAAGTGGCCGGAATCAAAACGGTAATCGTACCGAAGGAAAATCAAAAAGATGTGCAGGAGCTGTCTACAGAGATTACAAAGGGATTGGAAATTTGCTTTGTAACTCATATGAGAGAAGTGCTTACGATTGCCCTTGTAGAAGAATAGGAGGACAACATGGTTATAAAAAATGTAGAATTGGAGATTGTATGTGGAATCACGAGTAAACTTCCGGAAACGGATTTGATGGAAGTTGCGTTTGCCGGGAAATCAAACGTTGGGAAATCTTCGCTTATCAATGCGCTTATGAATCGAAAAGCGTTGGCAAGAACATCCGCTACGCCGGGAAAAACACAGACGATCAATTTTTACAATGTAAACAAAGAGTTATATCTCGTAGACCTTCCGGGATATGGGTATGCTCGTGTCTCAGAAAAAGAAAAAATTCAATGGGGAAAACTAATTGAACGTTATCTTCATAGTTCCAAACAATTAAAAGCAGTATTCCTTCTAATCGACATCAGACATGATCCATCGGAGAATGACAGATTGATGTATAGCTGGATTGTAAATCAAGGATATAATCCGATCATTATTGCTACGAAGCTGGATAAGATTAAAAGAAGTCAAGTGCAGAAACATATGAAGATGATTCGTGAAGGCTTGGAACTTGTTCCGGGAACAACGATCATACCATTTTCTGCTGAGACAAAGCAGGGAAGAGATGAAATATGGGAATTGATCGAGAGTATTTAATCAAAGCCTTGACTTTTTGGGATAATATATCTGAAGAGGAAAAGGAGAGAATTATTAAAAATACAGCAGAGGCTTCTTATAAACAGGGTGAGCAGGTGCATAGTGCAGAACAGGAATGCATTGGTGTGTTGATCATCAAAAAAGGTGAGCTTCGTACATATATTTTGTCAGAGGAAGGAAAAGAAATCACTTTATTCCGACAGGAGGAAGGTGACGTATGCATTTTGACCGCATCTTGTATCTTAAGCAGTATTCATTTCGATGTACATGTGGATGCAGAAAAAGACAGTGAGGTGTTAGTCATCAATGCACCGGCATTTTCTAAGCTTTGTAAAGAAAATGTATATATTGAAAATTTTTCTCTTCGTTTGGCAACAGAACGGTTTTCTGATGTTATGTGGGCAATGGAGCAGATTTTGTTTATGAGTTTTGATCGAAGACTGGCAATTTTTCTTTTAGATGAAACTGCAAAAAACGGAACAGACACACTCACATTAACACATGAACAGATTGCAAAATATATGGGAAGCGCTCGAGAAGTTGTTTCCCGTATGTTGAAATATTTTGCGAAAGAGGGAATTGTGGAACTCTCCAGAGGCTGTATTAGAATATTGGATAGAAAAAAGTTAAAGGAATTGATGTAGGAAACTTAGCGTATTCATATGAAAAATCCGGCAGGAGATCTGCCGGATTGATTAGGGATATATTATTTTAACATAGATAAGATTTCTTCTTTGGATTTAGCTCCGACTTCGCGTTTTACTACTTCGCCGTCTTTTACAACAAGAAGGGTAGGAATACTCATGACACGGAATCTTTGAGCTAATTCAATGTTTTCATCAACATTGACTTTACAGATTTTCGCATCGGTAACTTCTTCTGCAAGTTCTGCGATGATTGGAAGAACCATCTGACACGGTCCGCACCAAGGCGCCCAAAAATCAATGAGAACCGGTTTGTCGGACTTTAAAACTTCTGAATCAAAATTGTCTATTGTTAAATTTAATGCTGCCATACTTAACACTCCTTTTATGTTTGTTTTTCTATATTATAATTGGTATAACCATTTTTCTCTGTGACTATGTCACATTGACTGAGTAAATTTTTGGAATGGGGGAATATGCATGGAAATGTCATCTTCTAAGATGTTGATGACGGAAGGCTCTATTTGGAAGAAAATCACATATTTTGCGTTTCCTATATTTCTGGGAAATCTTTTTCAACAGATGTACAATACTGCCGACTCTTTGATCGTTGGAAATTTCTTGGGAAGTAATGCGTTGGCTGCAGTTAGTTCATCTTCCAATCTGATTTTTTTGATGATAGGATTTTTTAGTGGAATCTCTATGGGAGCCGGTGTTGTCATTGCAAAATATTTTGGAGCCAGACAGAAAGAAAAAGTAGAACGAGCCGTACATACAACGGTTGCATTTGGTCTTGTCGCCAGTGTGTTTCTTACGATAGGCGGAGTTCTTTTGGCACCGCAGTTTTTAATCTGGATGGATACTCCGGAAAATGTATTGGCAGAATCGATTACATACTTTCGAGTATACTTTATGGGATCCTTTGGTTTCGTAATGTATAATGTGTTTGTCGGTATTCTGCAATCTGTTGGAGATAGTAAGCATCCGTTATATTATTTGATCGTATCATCAGTGATCAATATAATTCTAGATATTGTATTTATTACGGTATTTCATATGGGAGTGGGTTCCGCGGCTTTGGCAACAGCGATTTCTCAATTTGTGAGTGCAGGGTTATGTTTAATCCAGCTTTTAAAAACAAAAGATGAATATCGGGTCGTATTGAGAAAGATCCGGTTTGATAAGGAGATGATCGGACAAATCATAAAGATTGGTTTGCCTTCCGGAATTCAAAACTCTATTATTGCAATTGCGAATGTTGTTGTACAGTCAAGCATTAACTCTTTTGGCGAAATGGCGATGGCAGGTTGTGGGGCATATTCTAAGATTGAAGGATTTGCGTTCCTTCCGATTACAAGTTTTACAATGGCGATTACAACGTTTGTAGGACAGAATTTAGGAGCCAAGCAATATGAGAGAGTAAGAAAAGGGGCAAAATTCGGAATTTTAAGCGCTGTGCTTTTGGCTGAAGCGATTGGAGTATTGATTTTTATCTTCGCACCATCGCTTACCGCCGCGTTTGACCGTACACCGGAAGTTATTATGTATGGAACAGACCGTGCAAGAGTGGAAGCCTTTTTCTTCTGTCTGCTTGCGTATTCTCACGCGGTATCAGCGGTACTTCGAGGGGCAGGAAAATCTATGATACCAATGTTTGTTATGTTTGCATTTTGGTGTGTTGTTCGAGTATTTATTATTATAGTAGTAGGGAAGATTATACCGGGAATCGCTGTTGTATATTGGGTATATCCAATTACATGGGGACTGAGTTCGATTACCTTTTTCATATATTATAAAAAGGCAGATTGGATGCGGGGATTTTAAAAGATTATACAAACAATCAGAAAAAACAAGGTTCAGATGTTTTGGCATCTGAACCTTGTTTTTTAGGTACTTAATCGTTTCTTTTTTTGATAAAAGTAATATGGAATCAATAGAATAGCTGTAGCTCCCCAGGAGACTGGGTAACTATACAGTAAGGTTGCTACGTCTTTTGTAATTGGTGTCAGGACTAATGCCATTGGTACACGTACGAGACAAACACCGCCAAGTGTGATCAGTGTTGGAATAATAACATCACCGACTCCGCGAAGAGCTCCGGATAGAATTTCAATAAATACGAAAATCATATAGCTTGGGATGATAAGCTTTAACATCCACACACCAAGATCTACAACCGCCTGATCCGTCGTGAAGATATGATAAAGCGGGCGACAGAATACGGTTAAAAATGTCAGGAGACACGCACAAGTTCCAAATGACATGAGAAGGCAGACCCGGGTACTTTTTTTGACTCTATCGTATTTTTGAGCTCCATAATTCTGTCCGGCAAATGTAGTAACAGCGATACCAAATGCGCCAAGTATCGTCCAAAAGATAGCGTCCAATTTGCCGAAGGCGGCCCAGGCAGCCGCGATATCAGTACCAAATCCATTTACAGAGGTTTGGATAATGATATTGGTAATTGCATAGAGGCAAGACTGAATGCCACTAGGTAGTCCGATTTTAAACTCAGATTGGAACAGTTTTCCATGTAAGCGGATCTCCCGAAGATGAAGCTTTAGTATTTGATAAGAATTCATCAATGCTTTGGTTACTAAAATTGCGCTGATCGCCTGGGAAATTAAAGTAGCTAAAGCAGCGCCTGCGATTCCCATGTGGAATACAACAACAAACAAAAGGTCAAGAATAATATTGACAAAACAGCAAATGATGAGATAGATCAATGGCCGTCTGGAATCCCCGATGGCACGCATGATACTGGAACCCATGTTATAAATAAAAGTAAAGATGATTCCGCAAAAATTAATTTTAAGATATACTACCGAGTCTGCAAGGACTTCTTTTGGCGTATTCATTGCTTCTAACATCCAGGAGGCAGAAAAAAATCCGATGATCGAGATGATAACACCGAATAATAAAGAAGAAGCATACGCAGTATGTAAGCCATCCTGTAAATTCTTTTTATCACCGGCGCCGCAGAACTGAGAAATAACAACAGTTGCACCTGCAGAAAGTCCGGTGAAAAAGCCGATAACCAGATTGGAAAGAACAGCTGCAGAACCACCGACGCTGGCGAGCGCCTGCTTGCCTACAAATCGTCCAACAATAATGGCATCGACTGTGTTATATAGCTGTTGAAAAAAAGTTCCCACTACAATGGGAAAGAAGAAAATTAAAAGTTGTTTCCAGATAACTCCGGAAATGATGGGGTTATTTGTCTTTGTTTCGCTCATTTTGATCTCACTCCTTTATATTTACTTCTTCATCTAGCATCATATCATATGCGAAGAAAAATGAAAACAGAAAAATATCCGGTATTGTAATGTGAAACATTCGGTATATAATAGAGAAAGACGAGGAGGTTCTATTATGGGGAAAAGAATGGGGATTAAACGTGAAATCAATGTCCGTGGTTTTTTTACAATGGTTGTCATACTTGTTTTATCAACGATACTTGGTTTTGTGTTTCATGACCTTGGATTTCGCGAAGGAAATATTATCGTTGTATATATACTTGGAGTTCTGATCATTGCAGTCATTACGGCAAGCAGATTTTGGAGTATTCTTTCATCGTTGCTGAGTGTGCTTTTGTTTAACTTTTTATTTACGATTCCACGGTTTACTTTTTGGGCATATGGATCTGAGTATCCGATCACATTTGCAATTGTTTTTTTAGCTGCAGTTATTGCAAGTAATCTGGCGATTCAGCTTAGAAGGCAGGCAGAACAGTCTGCACAGATGGCACAACGCTCGAAAATCTTACTGGAGACGAATCAGATTTTGCAAAAAGCACAGAATAAGGAAGAAATTATTGAAGAAACTGTTCGTCAGCTGGAAAAATTAACCGGACGAACTGTAGTTTACTGTAAAGAGCTTCCAAATGATGCGGAATATATTTATCTGACGATTCAAAAAGACAAAGATACATATGGAGCAGTAGGAATAGAGAAAAAGGAAGGTAAGCTGGAATCTTTTGAAAAGAATCTTTTACTGGCAATTTTAGGAGAGTGTGCGTTGGCTTTGGAAAAAGAAGAATTCAACCGTAAAAGAGAAGAGGCGCTTGCTCAGGCACAAAATGAGCAAATGCGTGCAAATCTTCTTCGTTCGATTTCTCATGACCTTAGAACGCCGCTTACCAGTATTTCCGGGAATTCCGGAATTTTGTTGAAAAATGGAGAGAGTTTGGACGAAGAAAAGCGAAGAAAGCTTTATTCCGATATTTATGATGACTCTATGTGGCTGATCAGCCTTGTAGAAAATCTGTTATCTGTCACAAGGTTGGAAGAGGGAACTATGAACCTGAATATGCAAATAGAACTGGTAGATGAAGTGATCGAAGAAGCGTTGAAACATGTGAACCGGAAAAGGTCAGAACATCATCTTCAGTTTCAGCCGTCGGATGAAATTATTTTAGCAAAGATGGATTCTAGATTGATTGTACAAGTGATTATTAATTTGGTAAATAATGCGATTGAATATACGCAAAAAGGTTCAGAAATTATTGTGAAATCAGAGAAGAAAGAGAAGTGGATTGAAATCTCTGTTTCAGATAACGGGAAAGGAATTTCAAAAGAAGCGAAGAAAAAAGTTTTTGAGATGTTTTATACAGAAAAAAATAATATGGCAGACAGTCGCAGAGGAATGGGGCTTGGCTTATTCTTATGTGAATTAATTGTCGAGAGTCATGGCGGTAAGATAAAAGTAGAAGATAATAAACCAAAAGGAACGATATTTACATTTACGTTGCCGGCAGAGGAGGTTAGAATTAATGAATAAACCATTGATATTAGTAGTAGAAGATGACCATGCAATATGCAACTTGATCACCACAACATTAGAAACACAAGACTACCGGTTTCACACAGCGCCAAATGGGGCGCAAGCGCTTTTGGAAGCGGTATCACAACAACCGGATATCATGCTGTTGAATCTGGGGCTTCCGGATATGGATGGATTAGAAATTATTAAAAAAGTAAGATCGTGGTCCAATCTTCCGATTATAGTGATCAGCGCCAGAAGTGAAGATAGGGATAAAATAGAAGCACTGGATGCCGGAGCGGATGATTATTTGACCAAACCATTTTCAGTAGAAGAATTGCTGGCCAGACTTCGTGTTACGTTAAGAAGGTTTCAGTACATGACAAGCCAAATGAGTCAGGAAGAACAGGAATTTATTAATTGAAAGAGTGAGGCAGCAATTCGTTCTGAAGTATTCAAATGCTCATAAGATGCAGTTCCATTTTCACAGATAAACAGAAGAACAGCGCCTCCGAATATCAAGCATACTGTTATAAAAAGCACAAGCTTTGTATGAAGGCGCATATGTCGGAAATCGAGCTTTGTCGAAATCATATCATGCCATACGAAGAATCCGAGACCACCAATGATGATCAGAAGCATAATGACCAGGTTTAAATACCAGTTTCACACTTCGGCTGTCAATGAAGAAAACTGTGCTTGAGATCCCATCAAATCAAATCCGGCATTACAAAAAGCAGAAATGCTGTGAAAGATGGAAAACCAGATTCCTTGTGTTACTCCAAGCTGCGGGCAAAAATGAAAGGCCAAAAGTATTGCACCGGTTACTTCAACAACAACTGTACCGAGAAGAATGAACTTGGTCATCTTTACAATACCGCCAATCTGCGGAGCAGAAACCGAATTCTGCATAAGAGAGCGGGAAAAAAGTCCAATTTTTCTCTTTGTAACTGTCATGATTGCAATACATAAAGTCATAAATCCCATTCCACCGATTTGTATTAAGGAAAGAATTACAATCTGACCAAATAATGACCAATGAGTATAGGTGTCAAATTGAATGAGACCGGTTACACAAGTGGCGGATGTGGCAGTAAAAAAACTGGTCAACAGATTTTCTGTACCAGGAACTTTTACCGCGATAGGAAGGCTTAAAAGAAGTGTTCCTATCGCAATGATTGTACAGTAACCGAGTAAAAGGATCTTCATCGGAGAAAGATGAAGAAAATAGTTGTAAAGTTTATTTGCGGTTGACATAATACATCCTCTTTTTTACATATTAATATAATTCGCTTATAGCATAGTAATCATATGATTTTCCCATAAGTTTGACAATAAAAAAACATTAAGAAAAAACCTTCTGTATAAAGATTGTATAAAGATATCATACACCTTTATACAATCTTTATGTGATAAGAATTGTATTTACTATAACTTTATAAAAACAAGGGTATCATAAGATAAGAAAGAAGGTTGAAAATATGATAAATATAGAATTGATTGTTTTATTGGGCGTAATGTTTGGCGTTGGATATAAAATCATGGATAAGATAGATGAATTTATAGAAAATGGAGGGATTTCTAAAGAAGAGAATTGACAATTCGTATGTCTAGTGGTATTCTGTAAACAAAGAAAATAGTAACTATTACTGAAATCGTTATTAAAATAACAAGGAGGATACTATGGGACATTTGACAGGTAAGACAGCGATTATCACAGGTGGAGGAAGAGCGGTATTATCAGACGGAAGCTGTGGATCTATCGGATATGGTATCGCAACGGCATATGCAAAAGAAGGAGCAAATATAGTAATTACGGGAAGAAATGTAAAGAAATTAGAAGAAGCGAAAGAGGAACTGGAGAGACTTTACGGAGTGAAGGTTCTTCCGGTACAGGCAGATGTGAGTGCAGGCGCAGATAATGAGACAGTTGTAAATAACGTGATCAAGCAGGCTGTAGATACATTTGGAAGAATCGATGTGCTGATCAATAATGCGCAGGCTTCTGCATCTGGTGTTACGATCGAGGATCATACGACAGAACAGTTTGATCTTGCAATTTATTCCGGATTATATGCAGTATATTATTACATGAAAGCATGCTATCCGTATTTGAAAGAAACAAAGGGAACAGTAATCAACTTTGCCTCCGGTGCAGGGTTGTTTGGAAACTACGGACAGTGTTCCTATGCAGCAGCAAAAGAAGGTATTCGCGGACTTTCCAGAGTGGCAGCTACAGAATGGGGAAAAGACGGAATTAACGTAAATGTAATCTGTCCTCTTGCATGGACGGCACAGCTTGAGAATTTTGAGAAGGCATATCCAGATGCGTTCAAAGCTAATGTAAAGATGCCGCCGATGGGGCATTATGGAAATGTGGAAACAGAGATTGGACGTGCGTGTGTTGGTCTTGCTTCCCCTGATTTTAAATATTTAAGTGGAGAAACACTTACATTAGAAGGCGGTATGGGACTTAGACCTTAATGATAATAAGTGATCATCGGATTAAAAATGAACAGAAACAGGATCGGGACGTAAGTTTCGGTCCTTTTTTCGAAGGAGGTTAAGGCATGCAGATTGCGGATTTGAGAATTCAAAATTTTAAATCAATCAGAGATATACATATTGATGGAATTGAAAATGCTTTGATTCTTGTGGGGAAAAACAATACCGGGAAGACAGCGGTGTTGGATGCAATCCGGGCAGTATTCGGAGAGTATGAAGTTCAGGAAGAGGATTTTCAAGAGGATTATCCTAATATTGAGATTAGAGTTGCGCTGACGATTGGAGAAGAAGATTTATATCGTTTGCATGAAAACGGAAGGATCAGCCAATATCGGAGATATGAAGCATGGTATAAAGACTTTTGTAAGAAGCTGCCTTCCTATAAAAATGGGCAGCTTGTGTTTGAATTTGTTGTAAACCGGGAAGGAAAGATACGTTACGGAGATGGGTATCAGAAACATAACAGCTATATCCCACAAATTTTTCCAAAAGTATATTATATCGATGCTCAGAGGAAACTGGATCGTCTGCAAGAGGATATATTGACGCTGCAGGAAGATGAATTGCTGAAACAGATGCGTTCCGGAAGCTGTATGTTCGACCGTGCGAAAAAATGTAATCATTGCTTTTCGTGTATAGGATTACTTTATCAAAAATCGACAGAGGAGCTGAATGCATTTGAAACAGCAAAGCTATTGGATTATAAACTGTATCAGTTGAATTTGGACACATTTTCGGGAAAAGTAAATGCAAACTTCCGGAAGAACGGAGGAAGTGAACAGATATATTATTCTATGAACCGTGACATTGAAAAAATGTTATCGGTGACGGCAGAAGTATATGATGCCAAACAAGAACGGTATAAATCTATAGATTGTCTCGGAAAAGGAATGCGAAGTATCTATATGCTTTCTCTTTTGGAGACATGTGAGGAAGACAGAGACTGGAATTCGGATATTATTATTGTGGAAGACCCGGAGATATTTTTACACCCAAAGATGCAGAGGGTGTCGGGGGATATTTTATATCGGCTATCCAAATCCGGTCAGGTTATCTTTTCTACCCATTCACCGAATTTGATTTCAAACTTTAACAGCAGACAGATTCGGCAGATGGATCAAGGCGAAGACGGATATTCCATGGTATATGAAAAGACAGATGTGAGCGCGCTTCTTGATGACTTGGGATATTCAGCAAATGATTTGATGAACGTAAACTTTGTGTTTATTGTGGAAGGAAAGCAGGATAAGACAAGGCTTCCGCTTCTTTTGAAGAAATACTATTCAGAAATCTACGATCAAGACGGTGAGCTTGTGCGTGTAGCGATCATTACAACAAACAGCTGTACAAATATCAAGGCGTATGCGAATTTGAAATATATGAATCAGATTTATTTACGGGATAATTTTTTAATGATCCGGGATGGAGACGGAAAAGACAGGGAGGAATTAAGACATCAGCTTTGTAAATATTATGAAGACCGGAATTTGGAAGATATCGATCGACTTCCTCGCGTGACGGAAAAGAATGTGCTGATTCTGAAATACTATTCTTTTGAAAATTATTTTCTCAATCCAAAGATTATGGTACAATTAGGAATTATAAAATCAGAAGAACAGTTTTATCGCATTTTTTTAGCAAAGTGGAAAGAATATCTTCATAAAATCAAAAGTGGGCGCATTCTGCAGGAAAAGATTGGAAAGAATTTGGAAACGGTAGAGGATGTAAAGCTTTATATGGAAGAAATCAAGACTTATATGCGGGGGCATAATCTGTATGATATCTTCTATGGAAGATATAAACATGAAGAGCAGGAAATCCTGAGTCGTTATATTGAGCTTGCAGGACGAGAGGATTTTGAAGATATTTTAGACGCAGTCGAGAGGTTCTTCTATTTTGAAAGCAGGAAGAAAGAAGAAAACGGAGTATAAGACATGAAAACAATTCTGTTACTGGAAGATGATAAAAACCTGAATACGATGATCGCCGGAAGACTTCGAAAAGAAGGATACCAAGTGCTACAAGCATTTTCGATTGCGGAGGCAAAGAGAATTTCTGACGAAGAAGACATTGCTATGGTAATCAGCGATGTCATGCTTCCGGATGGAAATGGTATGGAGTTTGCTTCCCGAATCCGTAAAGAAAGAGGAGCGTTTCTCATCTATTTGACGGCGATGGATCAGGAGATGGATATTCTAAGCGGATATGACGGAGGGGCAGACGATTATATTACAAAGCCGTTTAGTCTTTTAATCCTCTTGTCCAAAGTGAATGCGTTTATGAGAAGATATCAGGAACGAGAAGAAGGTGGATATGTGTCCGATGGAATCGAGGTGGATCTTCGGGAGATGAAGGTGACCAGGCATGAAGAACCGGTTGCATTAAGCAAAAAGGAGATACAGATCTTGATCTTGCTTTTGGAGAATGGGGGGCATATTCTATCGAAGGAACAGATCTTGGAACAGGTGTGGGATAAAGACGGACAGTTTGTAGACGATAATACTGTGACAGTCAATATCAGCCGCTTGAAGAACAAACTGGAAACAGAAGCCATTTCGAATGTGAGGGGAATCGGGTATTTATGGACAGAACCGGTAAAAAGAAAGTAACTGTATATGTGCTTATTTCCGTAGTCTTTTTGATTTTGTGCGGATTGTTGTTTTACGAGACCGCAAAGAAACAGTATGAGACACAGCTTACATGGATGGTGGAGTTTACGCAGGAACATCCGGAAGCTGAGACAAAGATTGCATCGCTATGGAAGGAACAGAAACCGAAGTCGAAGAAGGAATTACAAAGCTTCAGGAAACCATATGGGTATACGTTTTACAATACGGCACAAGGGAAATCGCTTTTACTGCAGATGTTAGGGACGGCTATTTGCGGTCTTGGAGCAATCTGGTTTTGTTATGTTTTTTCAAAGAAAAAGGAAGAACATTTGCAGCAGAAGATGGAGCGTCTTCAAGCGTTGGAAGAAAAAGTGCGCGAGAAGGATGCATATATTTTGGACTTGAAAGAGGCGGCGGAAAAAGAAGAAGAGAATACGAAAGCCTTGATTACTAATATTTCACATCAGTTAAAAACACCGCTTGCCGGTTTGAAACTGATGCAAGAGCTTTGTGAGGAAGAACCTGATGAACGAGAACTTCGTGAGTATTTTAGACGGAGCGGAGAGTCGGTGACAAAGCTTACGGAACTGACGGAAGAGTTGATGCAGCTTTCAAAACTGGAGAATCACATGATTCGTTTGCATCCGAAACAGCAAAATCTGAAGAAGCTTACTGTAGGCGCAGTTGATGAAATCATACTAAAAGCAATACAAAAGAAAATGGAGATTCAAGTAGATGAGGGAGAAAGCTTCCAATGTCATTGTGATGAGAAATGGACACGAGAAGCGCTTGTTAATATTTTGGACAATGCGGTGAAATATTCTCCTGAAAAAAGCTGTATCACGATTCGTATTTTTCGAATGCATAGTTACGGATTGATTGAGATAGAGGATGAAGGAATCGGGATCAAACCGGAAGAGTATCATAAGATATTTGGACGGTTCTATCGTGGAAAAGGAAAAGAAGTCGAAAGTCAGGAAGGAGCAGGCGTAGGTCTTTACCTGACGAGAAAAATCATAGAAGAACAAGGCGGTACGGTGAGTGTAAAAGCTTCTCCAAAAGGTGGAAGTATCTTTCGTGTCACATTGCCATTGGAATAGAGAACCCTTACAAATTTGTTATACAGTTTGTAAGGGTTTTGTAAGTCTTATCGGATAGAATGAAATCAATGAAGGGAGGAAATGTTATGAGTACAATTGTGGAAATAAAAGATTTGGTAAAATATTATGGAAAGGATGAAAATCTTGTGCGAGCGGTGGATCACACAAGCCTTACCATTGAAAGAGGAAAGTTTACAGCAATCATCGGAAAGTCCGGTTCAGGAAAAAGTACCCTTCTTCACCTTATGGGAGGACTAGATAGACCGGATTCAGGCAGTGTGTTGATTGACGGAGAGGATATTTTTCAGTTGAAAGAAGAAAAGCTTGCCACATTTCGAAGAAGAAAAATCGGATTTATTTTTCAGGACTTTAATCTGATTCCATCAATGAACGTATGGGAGAATATTGTGTTGCCTTTAGGACTGGATCATAAAGAGGTGAATAAAAAATATGTGATGAGTATCGTGAAAAATATCGGTTTGGAGGATAAACTGCATGCGATGCCTTCTACCTTATCTGGTGGGCAAAAACAACGAACCGCCATCGCAAGAGCCCTTGTCACTCGTCCGGCAATCATCTGTGCAGATGAGCCGACAGGAAATTTGGATTCAAGGACAGAACTGGAGGTACTCTCTCTGTTGCGGTCATGTGTTACAGAATACGGACAGTCTCTTGTAATGATCACTCACGATGAGACGGTAGCGCAGATGGCAGATCGGATCATTGTGATCGAAGATGGTAAGGTGGTGAGCCAATCATGAAGATGGAGACAAGAGTTTCGATTGCCAATCTAAAACATAACAAGAACCGAAATCTTCTTATCGGAATTGCCATATGTCTTACAACGTTACTGTTGTTTTTGATTCCGGGAGCAACCAATGCTATGGTGAAACTGGAATTTGCGGCAATTAATGAAATCTATCCGACTTGGCACACCGTACTTCGGAATGTAGAACCAAAGATTGCAGAGCAAGCTACTATTCGCGAAGATGTGGAAAAAGTAGGATTACGATGTGATGTGGGAGAGATTCCGTCGGATAAGGCGAAGATTGGAATGACAGCGCTGGATCAGACATGCGCAGAACTAAATAAGATAGAACTAAGCGAAGGCAGTCTTCCTCAAAAAGCCACGGATATTGTTGTGTCTCACGGGATATTAGAAGCGTTGGGGATGAAAGGAAAGATTGGAGATACCATTAAAATTCCATATCAAGTGCTTCGACAGGATGGTCTTGATTACCAAGAAGAAGGCACATTTACGATATGCGGAATGTTAAAAGATACGAAAGAGCAGAAAGAGAAACAGATTTATGGCGCGTACGTCTCTCAGGCATTTGCAAAGCAGGTATTTTCAGAGGAAGAGCTACGCTATTATGCATATATTCATTTGCAGACAAATACGATGGATACGTTTGACTCTGTTGAGAAACATATCGAAAAGCTGACTGCAGATTTTGGACTTAAGGAAGAAGATCACGGCGATAACATGGAATACGTGGGAGCCAATTATGTGGATCCATCTATGATACCGATCGTAGGAATGATTATGCTTGTGATCATCTTTGCAGGTATCATTACAATCTATAGTATTTATTATGTTTCTATGCCACAGAGAATTCAGGATTATGGAAGACTTCGGGCGATTGGCGCGACGAAGAAACAGGTTCGTAGTATCGTTCTTCGAGAGGGAATGTTGACCGCATGTATCGCTATTCCCATCGGTTTGTTGATCGGAACTCCGTTTATAACAGGAGCCGTTCACATATTGATTGACGCTGCAGGAAATGTAAATGCCAGAGAAGCAGAGATTATCGATCAGATTCTAAGAGAAGGAAGTGTAAATCTGCATCCATTGTGGCTGTATGCGCTTTCCATTGGTGTTTCCTTTTTCACGGTATGGCTTTCTCTTAGAAAGCCGATGAAAACAGCGGCAAAAATTACTCCGATTGAGGCGATGCGTTTTCAAAATGAAGAAAGTAAAGAGAAAAAAAGAAATGGATATGATTCTTTGAATCTGTTTCGGGTTACCAAGATCAATCTTATGCGGAATAAAAAGCGAACGCTTATCACGGTACTTTCCATGGGAATGACCGGAATCTTGTTTCTTGTGGTCGCTACGATTTTATCTTGTGCAGATCCAAGAGAGATTACCAATGCTGCAGTAAAAAGTCATTATCAGATTCAGATAGAATCAGAAAGCGGCAACAAAGAACATCCGGAATTGGAATGGGGAACAATCCAGCAGAACAATCCATTAAATGAAGAAATGAAACAGAAAGTGGAGAGGCTTCCGGGAGTTGTTCGGACAGAATATACACAAAGACTCCAATTTTTCTGTAAAGAGTTATCCGAGGGGAATCAAGAAGCAAGTATGGAAGCGCTTCCGGATTCTTACATGGAAGAATTGAAAAAAAGCATTGTAGAAGGGACCTTTGATGAAAAAGGCTGGAAGAATGGCACAAAAATTTTAGCCAGTGATCATCTGTTACATTGGGAAAAGGATTTGAAAGTAGGAGATGTGTACCATTTTCAAATAGAGACAGGCAATGAAACGATAGAAAAAGAAGTTGAGGTGATGGGAATTGTAGACCTTCCACCAAGTTTTTTGGAATCCGGAAGCTGGATCGTCTCTGCTGAAGCAATGCATGAGATGAGCAAGTATAATGCCAATGATGAAATGTTCATATATGCAGAAAAAGAGTATGATGAAAAATTAGAAAAAGAATTGCAGGAAATTATTGGGGAAGACCATAGACTTAGCATTGAAACGTGGCAGGAAGAGTATGAAATGTGGGTGAGTGTGATGGGATTCATGCGTCTTGCCTGTTATGGATTTCTTGGAATTTTAGGAGTGATCTGTATTATGAATCTGATCAATACCGTGGTGAATAGTATTCATTTGCGTATGAAAGAAATCGGTATGATGCAGGCAATTGGTCTATCTGAAAAACAATTGATGACGATGCTGCAGCTGGAAGGACTATTCTATACGGCAGGAGCGTTACTACTATCCATTTGTGTTGGTTCGATTGCGGGATATGGAGCGTTCCTTTGGGCGAAGGCAGATGGAATGTTTAACATTCAGTATTATCATTATCCGACAGCGGCTGCTTTGCTCATGAGTGGACTTGTGATCGGTGTACAGTTGTTGCTTGTATTCCTGATCGGAAAATCACTGCGGAAACAGAGTATGATCGATAGGATCAGATTTAGTGAATAAAGAGGGAAATATACGAAAGTACAGAACGAACATTCGATTTGTTCTGTGCTTTTATTTTATATTTTGATATAATGACGGAAAAGGATAAGCATGGAGAAAATATGCCTATACTGATATTTGAATATTGAATATTTTTTACAGAATCGTATAAAATATTCAATAATGTTTGTACTTGTGTTGTAAAGAAGTATAATATCATTGAACAAACAGGACGAAAATGTAAAATATATTCAATATAACTTTATAGCTTCTGCAATTGGTTCATTGACGAATCCACCGAGGATTGAAGCTACATTCAAGAGTACTATTCAGTCAACGATTAGTTTGAATACAATTAGACAGTATATTGAACATTTAGAAGATGCGTTTATTATCAATAAAGCCAATCGTTATAATGTAAAAGGGAGAAAATACATTGGCACACCGTTGAAATATTATTTTGAAGATGTGGGACTTAGAAATGCAAGATTAGGATTTCGGCAGGTTGAAGAAACACATTTGATGGAAAATATTATTTACAACGAATTACGAAGCAGGGGATAGTATTAAATTTTTGTATCCGTTAGCAGAGACATATGGATTATTTGCAAAATATAAGTATATAGGAAAGTCTGTTTATTGTGTTATTACAGTTTGTTTTAGTGATAAAGACTTTGGCGAAGAAATGGAAATAGCGGTATTTGAAATAAGTGAAGATGCTGAAGCATATGCTCTCCCTATAGCAATTAGTGAAAAATGTTTAGAGTATTATACCTTGGATAGCCTTGCTAAATTATCCTATTGGCTAGGTGACTTTTGGATTGGAATACAATATAAGGGTTAAGTTCGTTGCCAATACATGATATTGCAGGGGAGCATATAAATACAGATAATGAGTACATGTATTACTATTCGCTTGAATTTATAAAATAGCACTAATAAAAAGAAGAGGATGTCACGTAATCTGCTTT
>OLRL01000138.1_pt1 | contig 67389 bp, 62 predicted proteins | sample 1643201 | NCBI WGS metagenome assembly OLRL01 (sample SAMEA3136649, study PRJEB25190) | human gut metagenome | biome: human gut; feature: human-associated habitat; material: faeces | place: Austria | collected 2013
TTTTAGATTCATGGCACAGTTATCACTTCAGATACTGTTCCGTGAATAATTTAGGTTAAATTATGGTGGTGAACAAATGAAGAAACATTTGCATAAATTTGAAACGACAATGTGGCTATTTATTAAAGTGTTACTATGTGTTACATTGATGTTTTCATTTACAAGAATATTAGGGCAAGAGAATATTGGACTAACAAGATTATCACGAATGTTAGGTATCACCGTTAGTACATTTGTGGTTTTGTGGTTTCTGTTTTTATCTGCTTACGGAAGGTATGATGTCGGAAGGAGAAAAAGTAAGCCGATTATTTATTCACTTTCACTTGCAGTTTTTTGCACAGATATTATCACTTATTTACAAGTTATGATTATGCGGACAAATTCAGGTGTTCATGAATTCCGATTGAGAAGAATGGATTTGTTGGTAGTTGCATTTATAGTGCAGATTTTTGTGATTGTAGTGTTTACTTACGGTGGAAACTGGATTTTTTTTAAAATTCATAAACCAGAGCAATGTTGTGTAATCACATCTTCACAAAAGCGATTAGATGAGATTGCTTTTGCAATCGGACGATTTAAAAAACAGTATGAAATTACAAAAGTTTTAGATTATCACAGTAAACATCTAAAAGAGAATATCAAAAATGTCGATACAGTTTTTATGTATGATGTTCCGAATGAAGTGCGTACAGAAATTATGCGTATGTGCTATAAGTATAAAGTGAATGTATATTTTAATCCGGAAATTGAAGATATCATGGAGATGAATGCGACAAATTATGTGCTGGATGATGTGTTCCTTTTTAATAAGAATGTAAAATCGTTAACGATGGAACAGCGTATTATGAAGAGGCTTTTAGATATTATCTTATCCATTGTGCTTGGTATTTTGTCCTCTCCGCTTTGGATTGGTGGAATGATTGCAGTAAAATTATATGATGGAGGACCGGTTCTATTTAAGCAGGAACGAGCGACAATTAATGGAAAAAGGTTTCAAGTATATAAGTTACGAACGATGAAACAGGGAGTAAGTAACTATTCAGCAAAGAAAGATGATGAGAGAATTACAAAGCCGGGACAGTTCTTAAGAAGAACAAGGATTGATGAGTTACCACAACTTTTGAATGTACTGAAAGGAGATATGACTTTTGTAGGCCCGCGCCCAGAAATGATAAAAAATGTGGATGCGTATACAGAAGAATTGCCAGAGTTCAAATATAGACTTCGTATGAAAGCAGGGCTGACGGGGTATGCTCAGATTGCGGGGAAATATAATACAACTCCGAAAGACAAGCTGATTATGGATATGATGTATATTGAGCAATTTAGTATTTTGAAAGACATACAGTTGATTTTACAGACAGCAGTAGTTTTATTTAAATCTGACAGTACAGAGGCATTCGATAGGAGGCATAAAAAAACTGGCTTGATATTTGAAAAAGAGGATTAAACTATTTCGGAAGGATTTTTTGAGTCTGAGAAGGAAAACAGGAGGAAAAAACGTGTTGAAAAGTATTAAATATGTATGGTTGGAAAACATACATAATCTTTACCGTATTTACTGCATTGCCAAGTATGAATTACTTGCCGATATGCGTGATTCGAAATTCGGTATTTTTTGGAATTTTGCATCTCCGGCGATTCAAGTACTTACGTATTGGTTGATTTTTGGTATTGCATGGAACAAAAAACCAATTGGAGATGTAGAATATCTTCCATGGCTTGTTGTAGGCTATGCAGCATGGTGGTTTATTCAACCTTGTATTCAGAGTGGTTGTAGCGCAGTTTTTGCAAAAACAGATGTAATTACAAAGATGAAGTTTCCGGTTAGTGTACTTCCGGCAACCGTTTGTGCAAAAGAATTTTTTAATCATGGCTGTATGATGGTGATTACAATCGTTACGTTGTTTGCGTGCGGCTATAGACCGCATATGTATTGGCTTGGCTTAATCTACTATGCATTATGTGCGTTTGCTTTTGCAGAAGCAGTATCATTGATTTTGTCAGTATTAACAATGCTGTGGCGTGATATCCGAAAGTTAATTACATCTTTGATGAGAATGTTGATGTATTTTTCGCCGGTTATTTGGGAATGTCATTTTGCAGATTCTGTTCCACATAATGAAGTGTTAAATTTTATTATGAAATTGAATCCGGTACACTACATTGTAACAGGATATAGAGATTCTGTATTTTATTACAAAACGTTTCTTGATCACCCGGCGCAGACGTTATATTTTTGGTCGGTTGTATTGATTTTATTTGCTATTGGATGCGGACTTATGTATAAGTTTAAGACGAAGTTTATCGATATGATTTAAGAGGATAAGATTATGGAAAACAAGAACAATCAGAATATTGAATATGCGGTAGAAATGAATCATGTGTCCAAAATCTATAAGTTAAAGAAAAAGGATGGAAAAGAAAAAGAAAAGGGTGTAGAGCATTTCTATGCGTTGAAAGATATCACTTTGAAGATTCCGAAAGGTGATGTTGTTGGAATTCTCGGAACAAACGGATCGGGAAAATCAACAATGTCGGTTGTCCTTTCCGGTATTTCTGATATTGATGAAGGTGATTTGAAGATCAATGGAGAGCAGGCATTAATTTCAATTAATACAGGATTGAACGCTCAGCTTACGGGATTGGAAAATATTAATGTGAAGGGAGCTCTTCTTGGCTTTAATAAAAAGAAGATCCAAGAGATTACAGATGACGTGATTGAATTTGCAGAACTTGGAGACTTTTTATATCAACCGGTAAAAAAATATTCAAGTGGTATGAAATCCAGACTTGGATTTTCGATTTCATTGGCGCTGAATCCGGATATTTTTATTGTCGACGAGGCATTATCAGTTGGTGACAAAGGATTTGCTCAAAAATGTTTGGATCGAATGAAACAACTTCGAGATGAGAAAGGAAAAACCATACTTTTTATTTCGCATTCGTTACCACAAGTACGTGAATTTTGTAAGAGTGCCATTTGGATTGAAGGCGGACGATTGATAGAAACCGGCGAAGTGAATGAAGTGTGTGATCATTATTCTGAATATGTAGATAAGATGAATAAGATGTCTGATAAAGAAAAGAAGAAGATGTTAGATGAAAAATTCAAGGAACGAATTGTTCCAGAACAACCGGTAACAGGTTTGAAAAAAATACTAAAAAAAATAGGGTTATAGAAGAAAGAGGAGTTCCGTGAAGCGATTACGCTTCATGGAACTCCTTTTCACATAGATTTAATGCGGCTTTGATCACTTGATCCATATCATAATATTTGTATTCGCCTAATCTACCTCCAAAGATGACATGTCTTTCGGATGAGGCAAGTTGACGATATGCGTCATATAAAGCGCTGTTTTTTTCGTCATTTACCGGATAATAAGGTTCGTCTTTTGGTGTCCATTCAGAAGAGTATTCACGACTGATCACAGTTTTAGGCAAGTCATTGCCAGCAGAATCTTTTCCGAATTCAAACCACTTGTGTTCAATAATTCTTGTCCAAGGTGTTTCGTTATCTGTATAATTCACGGCTGCATTTCCTTGAAAATTTGGTATATCCAAGACTTCTGTTTCAAAACGAACGGAGCGATATTCCAGCGTACCGAGTTTGTGGTCGAAGTAAGCGTCAATTGGACCGGTATAGATAATTCGATCAGCTAAAGCATCCAGTTCTTTTTTGTTTTTTAAATAATCGGTGTTTAACCGAACTTCGATACCATCCAAAAGGTTTTCGATCAGTTTTGTATAGCCTCCGATTGGAATTCCTTGGTACAGGGCATTGAAATAATTGTTGTCAAAGGTGAAACGTACAGGCAGACGTTTGATGATGAAAGCTGGGAGGTCTTTACAGTTTCGACCCCATTGTTTTTCAGTATAACCTTTGATCAGCTTTTCAAAAATATCTCTTCCAACAAGAGAAATCGCCTGTTCTTCCAAATTCTTAGGCTCGCCTGTAATCTCACTACGTTGTTCGGTAATTATTGCTTTTGCTTCTTCCGGCGTTATTACGCCCCACATCTGATAGAACGTGTACATATTAAATGGCAGAGAATAAAGTCCTCCATGATAATTTGCAATTGGTGCATTGGTAAATCGGTTGAATTCTGCAAATTGTGTGATATAATTCCATACCTTTTTATCGTTTGTATGAAAAATATGAGCGCCATATTTGTGAACATGAATGCCTTCGATTGTTTCGGTAAATATATTGCCGGCGATATTTGGACGCTTATCAATCACAAGAACGGATTTTCCGTGTGCTTTTGCTTCGTGGGCAAAAACAGAACCGAAAAGCCCGGAACCGACTACCAGGTAATCATAATGCATAGATTGTTACCTCCGTATTTATAAAAGTATACTTAGTATAGCACAATTTCTTAAAAAAGTATAATGTGGATTGTTGCTGGTAAACGTTTTCCTTGCCCTTATTTCTGTTATGGTGTATAATAAGCCGATGAGATTGTGCTTTATGTACAATCTCATTCGTATAGTACCTGGACGAAAATAATATAAAGGGGAGACGGAAAATATGCCGGATAGTAGAGTGATGCGCGAGAGGAAGCGAGAAGCAAGGCGTAGAAAGCAAAAAAAGCGGCGAATGAAACGAGCTGCAGTTTTGATAGCAGAGATTTTGATCTTATGTCTTCTTGGTGGTGTTGCATATGTTATGGCAAAGTATGACAAATTCCAAACAGTAGCTTTTGGAGAAGGTGATATTATTTCCAACAAAGGTGTGAACTGGAAGGGATATAAAACAATAGCGCTTTTTGGAGGAGATTCCAGAAGCGGAGATTTGGAAGAGGGAGCACAGTCAGATACGATCATTATTGCGGCTATCAACAGTAATACAAAAGAGGTAAGGCTGGCATCTGTTTATAGAGATACAACGGTACGTCATGCAGATAATAAGATTCGCAAAGCAAATTATGCATATTATACAGGTGGACCAAAGGATGCGATCAATATGCTGAATCGTAATTTTGATTTGGATATTCAAGATTATGTGACAGTAGATTTTAAGGCTTTGGCAGACGTAGTGGATCTGGTAGGCGGAATTGAATTAGAAGTAACAGATGATGAAGCAAAAGAGATAAATAAATATGTGCGTGAAACTGGAAAAGTTGCAGGAAAAGAAGTCCATAAGCTTGAAGAGGGTGGAACATATACAATGGACGGCGTACAGGCAGTTACCTATGCCAGAATCCGCAAGAATGTAGGCGGCGACTATAAACGAACAGAACGACAGCGAATTGTAATCAAAAAAGTAGTAGAAAAAGCAAAGGGAATGGACCTTGCAACGATCAATAAGATCATCAATAAGGTATTCCCACAGATTTCTACAAGCTTTTCTTTAGCGGATATAATTGGACTTGCTGCAGGAGCATTGGATTATGAGATCAAAGATTCCAGTGGCTTCCCGATGGAAGCGATGAATGGGCGCATTGATGGTCTTGGCTCAGTTATTGTACCGGTTGGTCTGGTGGAAAATGTGAAAGAATTACATTCGTTTCTTTACCCGGATGAAAAGCCAGAAAAGGTTTCTGATGCAGTAAAAGAGATTGCGACAGAGATTGAAGAGTTGACAGGAATTACTCGTGAGAATTTAGAAGATTCTGATGCAGATATTAATCGAAGCAGTTATTCTGTTGCACAACAGGAGGCGAAGAAGGATTCGGAAGAAAAGAAGTTATCGGAAACCGAATTGTCGAATGAACAGAAGAAAGAGTAGACATTTTGTCGAAAAAAGTGTATCATAAAACGTATGATGAATAAATATATAATGGAGGAAAAGTACATGAAGATAATGAAGAGACTTGCTGCATCTTTGTTGGCATTATGCCTTATGCTTCCAATGTATTCTATGGTAAGTTATGCAGCAGATGGTAGAGTATCCTTTACAGATCCGAAGACAAAAACAGGAGAGAGCGTAGAAGTAACATGTGCGTTAAGAGCTGGGGGAGAAGGCTTACAGTCATTCGATATTACGTTAGAATATGACACAGAGTATCTTGCGTTTGAAAGTGGCGCAGAAGGTGTGACAAAAGAATCTGACGGCATTTTAAAATATACAGGCAAGAGTTCCGGCGACACAAGGATCGGATTCGAAATGAAATTTGTAGCTTTGAAAGAAGGTACAACAAAGATTGAAGTAAAAGAATCTTCCGGTGTTACAGCTGGAGGAGAAACGATCGATTGTACGAATGGTAATTCTACAGTTACAATTGAAAAAGGTACGAAGGAAGTACAGCTTCCGGTAAGTACAGCATCAGATGTAGATGTTACAGTAGATGGAGTATCTTATAAGTTGTCTGATAGTTTTAAAAATGCAGACATTCCGGCTGGTTTTACAGAAGTAAAACTTCCATACGAAGGAACAGAACGTAGATTTGTACAAGATGCAACAGGAACCATTACTCTTGCATATCTTGTAGATGCAGAAGGAGCAGGTAATTTTTTCCAGTATAATCAAAATGATGGAAGTTTTGCTGCATATGTGATGGTTACAGTATCTCCGTCAACAACGATTGTTTTACAGAAAGCGGAAAAAGGACTTAAGATTCCGGCTGGATATCAGGAAGTGAAGCTTACTGTAAATAACAATGAATTTCCGGCATGGCAGGATGTAGATCAGGAAGGATTCTATCTTGTCTATGCATTGAATAGCGGTACAGGTGAAAAAGGTTTCTATCAGTATGATACAATGGAAGAATCTTATCAGAGATTCGTAGTTTCTGAGAATACTGAAGAGAAAGAAGCACCAGCCAACACAAATAAGATTTTACAATTGGTAGAAAAAAATCTTATGATCGTTCTGATAGGTGTTGTAGCGCTTGTTGTAATTCTTCTGATTGTAATCATTACCCTTGCAGTAAAATTACGTCATCGCAATTTAGAATTAGATGATCTGTACGATAGTGGAGCAGGGGAACTTGATGAGGACTTTTATGAAGATGAAGCACCGGCACCAAAGAAAAATCGTTTCAAAAAGTCTAAAGGTGATGAAGTTGACGATTTCGATTCTCTCCGTTTAGATGATGACGATGACATCTATGAAGATGATTATGACGATGATGATTTCTACGATGATGATTATGACGACGATTTTGATGATGATTACGATGACGATGAGTTTGACTTTGATGATGACGACGATGAAGATGATTATGATGTAGATTTTATTGATTTAGATTAAAAATACAGAGTATAGTGAGAAAAGAACCGCGTAAACGTGGTTCTTTTCTCAGTTGAAAGCAATAATGAGGGAACTTCTATTTCAAATTTTTTTAACGGTTAAAACACAAATTAAACACAATTAATCGATAAAATGTGTTCATACAGTAAAAGGAAGGGGTTATTATTATGGATAATGAATATAATTACTATAAACCGGAAAATAATAATGAAGATGGACATGGAGAGAATATGGGTGGAGAAGTAAATTTCGTGTTACAGCCGACACCTGAGAAGAAAGAGGAACATAAAAAGGAAGAACATAAAACATCTCCACAACCGCCAAAGCAACATGGAAAACCGAAAAAGAAACATGGAACGGGAATGAAAATTGCGGCATGTATCGGTTTTGCAGTATTATTTGGAGTTGTTGCAAGCGCCACATATCAGACGAGTAATTATCTGGTAGGAAAGCTTTTTGGGAAAAACAGTACAGTTTCGGCAACGGAAAAGGAAGTTCCTACGACAAAGGTAAACAAAGCGAAAAGTACGATTACATCTGATGTAACGGATATTGTAAATGAAACAATGCCATCGGTAGTTTCTATTACAAATATGAGTGTGCAGGAAGTACAGAGTTTCTTTGGCGGAACAATGCAGCAAGAAATGCAAAGTAGTGGTTCAGGTGTCATCGTAGGAAAAAATGATAATGAGTTACTCATCTTGACGAATAATCATGTAGTAGCAGATAATAAAACATTGACGGTTTCTTTTGTAGATAACGAGAGTGTGGAAGCTGTGATCAAAGGTGCGGATTCTGCAAGAGATGTTGCGGTTATTGCGGTTAAATTAAGAGATATCAAAGAAAGCACGATGGATGAGATTGCAATTGCAACAATTGGTGATTCCAGTTCTCTGAATGTAGGGGAACCGGTTATTGCCATTGGAAATGCTCTTGGATTTGGACAGTCTGTGACAACGGGAATCGTAAGCGCCAAAGATCGTGAATTGACAGGATTTGAGGGAAAACTAATCCAGACAGATGCAGCGATCAATCCGGGAAATAGCGGTGGAGCGCTTTTGAATGCAAACGGAGAAGTGGTTGGTATCAATACTGCAAAGATTACAGAGAAGATCCAGGAAGGTGCAGAAGGTATGGGATTTGCTATTCAGATTTCAGACATTGAAGAACTTCTTGAAAATCTCATGAATAAAGAAACAAGAACAAAAGTTTCAGACGCAGAACGTGGATACCTTGGAATTACAGGTGTAGATGTAAATGAGGAGACTGCAAAAGCATATAATATGCCGGAAACGGGTGTGTTTGTATCAGAAGTACAGAGAGGAAGCGGTGCAGATGATGCAGGAATTATTCAAGGAAGTATTATTACAGAATTTGAAGGTGTAAGGATTGAAGCAATGTCAAGTCTTCAGGAACAGCTTCAGTACTATAGAGCTGGTGAAAAGGTCAAAATTACTTTGATGGTTCCGGAAAATAAAGGAAACTATGAAGAAGAGACCGTTGAAGTGACACTTGGGAAAGCTTCAAGCTTGAGATAGAGAGACTTTATAAGGGAGAAGGCAAATGTGTCATAAGAAGCATGTGATAACAGGGATATGTATACTCCTATTGATAAATTCTTGGGAAATAGGGACAGTTCGGGCAACCGAGGCTGTCCCTGAAACTGTTTTTTCTGAGAATCCAGAAACAGAGTTTGTTGAAGAAGAGGAACAAGTGGAAGAAAGCGAGGAATTAAGGAAAAAAGAATCAATACTTTGTGCCGAGTTGTGGGAAGAGGCTGGTTATATGACGGTATCTATGGGAAGTTGTTATCCTGGAAGCCGGGTGGAATATGACTTGCGAAGAAAGCGCTCAATTCTTTATCCGGCAGGATGGCAAAAACAGATTGTGGTAAGAGAGAAGCAACAGGCGGAGCTTTATTATGGAAAATACAGAGGTAAGGTGGAATATGAAGAGTATGAAACCATTTCTCCGATTCTTGATGCTGATTTTTTCTTAAATCCTATACGGGCGCTGGAACTTACAACAGAAGATGTAGATCAGGCTGGCTTGGAAAGAAGCGTTACCGTTGAGGAAGAACAACAGTTGGAACTTTTTTATGCGCCATTGGTTTATGAAGGGATTCTCAATGATGAAGAAGTATATGTTACGGCAGTAACGGTAGTGTTTGATGAAGGATATATGCCAAAAGAAGTACGGTTTACGTTAGAATCGGACGTTCTTGATGTTGTGCAGCTTGCATCCATGGAAGAAGAACTGACGCAGAGATATTCTTATATGGATTTGAAAACGTTTACGGAGCATTTGGAATTTGTAAAAGAAATCATGAAGGAGATTGTTCCGGAAGAGGAAATTACGATTGCGGATTATGTGACAGATTTGAACAATATTTTGCAAGTGGAAGATGAATATTTTTTACAGAGATTGACCCATCAGGGAGAAGAATTGTCTTATTATTCCGGCTGGGACAAGCGTGCAGTATTGGCGTATTTGGAAGCTGTAAATACCAAGTTTAATATGTTTGCCGGAAACGGATATGAAGCGGGAAATGTGACAAAAACAGAGTACATTGAGGTGCTGGAAAATACGTATTCTTCTGCTCGGCAAATTGGGTCGGACGTATATACGTATATGTTTGAGGCAAGTAAGATTGAACCGAAGAAAAAAGCGCTGTTGGTGTTGCGGCAGATGGGAGCATATTTGGATAAAAACGGAATGCTGCAGATGGGAGACGGGGATAGATTTGCTCCGGATTTGACGCCGCATTCGGCATTTTTGGAAGACTATGCAGCTTGTGTACGAAAGGCTTATCAAAAAAGTGAACAAAAATATAGGACTTTGGATAATCAGATGATTCACCAGTTCCGTATGTATATCGATAGACATAACATTGCCTATGTAAGAAAATATTATAAAGGTCCGACGGATTATGCGAAACTGCAGGCATATGCGAAACAGTTTGAAATGAAGTTGTATTATGGAGAACCGTCAAGACATCACAATAAAATAGAGAGAGGCAGTCGTTTTGGCGGACAAAAGTATGATAAGATTCTGACACCCAATCGTCTGTCGGAGTTTATTGTCGATGTGGAGACCGGAGCATTTGTAACCCAATGGGATGTGCTGAAGGTGCAAAAAGATGGTACAATTGCAAGTGGACCGGAGGGGTATTTAAAAGAAGAGGATAAAGCACAATGTGTCATTGTGGATACGGAATCTTTTAATTATGCTCCGGCTGATTATATGAAAGCGCATGAAGCGTTGGATGTACTTCCGGCGACACCACCGGGAGGAAGGAAGAAAGCTAAGTATTTGGAAAATGACATGAAAAGTGCGTTGAAAGAGCTATGGGAAAGTCCGGGAAAACTTGTATACCGGGAAAAATATAAGTCATCCAAAGATTATTTGAAGTAGGAGGGATGTAATGAAAAAAACAGGATTGGCAATTGTGGGGATTCTTGTGGCGATGTGTTTGACCGGTTGTCCCAAGGAGATACCGGGAACAACAAAAATCAATGATATTATAGAGGGAGAATCTTATGTAAAAATGATTCTTGGAGAGGCATATTTACAGGAACAAGTTCTGTTTGATTTAGAACAAGATTATGCAGTCGTTCCCAAAGAAGCTGCCTGGGGTCTCCCTAAATATCGGGAAGACAATACCGCAGGAGTAAGCTACGGAGAAGAAGGCGGTGCAGAGGTTTATACAACCGATCGGGAAACGAACCCAGAATTGTATCTTGCTTCTTACCTGGACGCATTGAAAGATTTGCAGTTGACGGTTAAGGATGTAAGGGATAGTGGATATGATGTAAAAATCGTAAAGAAAAAAGACCTGGATCGATTTGAAGAAGAATTGACATTACTTTCGGGTATGGTGGTCAAAGATGCTTACAAACTGACAGGCGTCAGCATTCGGTTCGATGATGAGTTCCGTCCGATCAAGAAAGAATATCAGTTTGAGAAAAAAGACAAGACCAGATTGGATAACGAAGAGACGGATAGTGAAAAGTGTACTCAGGAATTTGATTATGATGTAGGAAAAGTGAAGTTTGATACTACATTTGAAAAAGTGAAGAAAGAAATAGACAGGGACATGTAAAAGCATGCCCCTGTTTTTAGAATTGAAGAAATGGAGACTACCCTTTGCAGTTACAGGTTCCGGATTTATCAAATTCCGGATTGAACGCATAAAAGTTTTTACTGTCCAGATGCTCCTGTACAATACGTAGCGATTCACCGAAGCGTTGATAGTGTACAATTTCTCGTTCTCTGAGGAAACGAATCGGATCACATACTTCAGGATCTTTTACAAGTCGCAAGATGTTGTCGTACGTTGTACGTGCTTTTTGTTCTGCTGCCATGTCTTCGTGAAGATCTGTGACCGGATCTCCTTTTGATTGGAAGTAGGTGGCAGTCCAAGGAGCGCCACTGGCAGCTTGTGGCCACAAAGCAAGTGTATGGTCTACGTAGTATTTATCAAAGCCGGAAGCTTTTAATTCTTCCACGGATAAATCTTTGGTCAGTTGGTAGACGATGGCACAAATCATTTCCATATGAGCCAATTCTTCTGTACCGATATCCGTGAGTATTCCGGTCACCTGAGCATATGGCATCGTGTATCGCTGCGACAGGTACCGCATGGAAGCAGCTAATTCGCCGTCAGGTCCACCAAATTGTGTAATGATGATCTGAGCGATTTTTGGATTTGTCTGTGTGATTTTTACTGGGTATTGTAATCTTTTTTCATAATTCCACATAGATTAACATCCTCCTTCCTGCCATGGCCATGGCTCATTGACCCATTTCCAATATTCATCACAGGTAGTATCGGCTGAGTCGATGGTAAGGGGACCAAAAAAATGAGCGTATTCTTCTAAAGCTCGATTTCTCAAGTTACTGTATTCGCGAAAATACGCCAACGCATCCGGATCGTTCGGATGCGTATCGAGGAATAGTTTTACGTCATCTACAGAAAAGCTGACAACATTTATCTTGTGCAATAATTCCTGTCTTGAAGGAGTTCCGTTCATCGACATCCACCTCCTGCGTGTTCGAATGGTTTTCGTAATTCCTGAAAAATAGTTCCGCAGGAAAATCCGTTATCAGCATCAAATAGATGTTGCCATTTTTGCCACGGAACATACGCCATAGCGAGTGCCATATGGCCGAGAGGATCCATATTAGAGCAGGAAGAATCCGGCCGTCTTACAGTCTCCGCCTGACGATTACAGCCACAGGAATACTCACGATTGTAAAATGAGACATTATTGCGAAAATTCGGCATGTTTCTACTCCTTTTCTTTATTTTTACAGTATTAGATTATGTGGAGAAGAGGAAAAAGTGTTTGTTTTTAGCAATAAATATAGTATAATTAATTGTTAAGAAGAAATAGACGGGAGTGTAAGAATGGCAGCTAGAAGAAGAAAGAAGACGAAAACAAAAAAATCAATTCGATATTTTGATTATAGTCTGTTGGCTGTACTGATTTTTTTAATCTGTTTTGGACTTGTGATGCTCTACAGTACAAGTTCTTATAGCGCCCAGATTAAATTTGGAGACGGCATGTTCTTTTTTAAGAGACAAGCTTTGATTAGTGCGGCGAGTCTTGGGTGGATGTGGTTTGTTTCAAGAATCAATTATCACAGATATGCGCCGATGGCAAAATACGTATTTTATTTGGCTATGTTTTTGATGGCGCTTGTATATTTTACGCCGCTCGGTATCGAGACATACGGGGCAAGAAGATGGCTCAGATTGCCATTTAATCAACAGATGCAGCCTTCCGAAGTAATGAAGATTGCCATGGTGTTGTTTATACCGGTAATCCTTTGCAAGATTGGTACAAGAGCCAGAACGCTCAAAGAACTTGCGCCGGCCTTGATTTGGGGAGTAATTGGAGCATTTGGCGTATATAAGCTTACAGATAATATGAGTACTGGTATTATTGTTATGGGGATTGTCTGTGTGATGGTATTTGTTATGCATCCTAAGACGGCTCCGTTTATGGGAGTTGTGGCAGCAGGTGTAGCGGCTGTTGGAATAGGCGCGCAGATTCTCGGAAAGATTATGACGACGAGTGAGAGCTTTCGACTTCGAAGAGTGCTTGTGTGGTTAAATCCGGAACAATATGCAGGAGACGGTGGTTTTCAGGTCATGCAGGCATTGTATGCGATCGGTTCCGGTGGATTTTTTGGAAAAGGTCTTGGCAATAGTGCGCAAAAGTTGATTATACCAGAAGCACAGAATGATATGATCCTATCCATTATATGTGAAGAATTGGGAATATTTGGATTTATTGTCATACTTGGATTGTTTGGATTTTTATTATATCGGTTGATGTTTATCGCGCAAAACGCACCGGATCTTTATGGTTCCCTCATTGTAACAGGAATATTTGCGCATATTGCAATTCAGGTAATTTTTAATGTGTGCGTAGTGTTAAATGTGATTCCTACAACGGGAGTTACATTACCGTTTGTAAGTTACGGAGGTACTTCGATCTTATTCTTGATGACAGAAATGGGGATTGCGTTGGGCGTTTCCCGAACGATTAAGTTTGAAGAATAATACGAGAAATAGAAAAGTACTTTTCAGATAGCATAAAATGTGGTAAACTATAAAGTGGTATTGAAAACTACGTGTGATAGAAATGAAAGTTTTAAGAATCGGTGTGAGGTAAAACGGTATGAGTTATAGGATTATTGTAGATAGTTGTGGAGAATTGACGGAAGAGATGAAGAAAAGCGGGCATTTTGTAACAGCGCCGCTTAGTATACAAGTAGACGATCATTTTATTGTAGATGATGAGACTTTTGATCAGGCAAGCTTTTTAAAGCTTGTGGCAGAGAGCCCAAACGGGCCAAAGTCTTCTTGCCCTTCTCCGGAAAAATATATGGAATACTATAATTGTGAAGAAGAACGGGTGTATGCGGTGACGTTGTCTGCGGAATTAAGCGGTTCTTATAATAGTGCAGTACTTGGGAAAAACTTGTACGAAGAAGAGATAGGTGAGAAGCAGATTTATGTATTTAATTCCCGTTCAGCTTCTGTAGGAGAGACGTTGATCGGTTTGAAAATTCAGGAATGCGAAGAGGCAGGAATGAGTTTTGAAGAAGTCATAGAGACAACCGAAAGTTACATTGAAGAACAGCATACGCATTTTGTTTTGGAAAATCTGGAAACATTAAAGAAAAACGGAAGGTTAACAGGCGTTAAGGCGTTGGTCGCAACTGCTTTGAATATCAAGCCGGTGATGGCATCCACTCCGGAGGGGACGATTTGTCAGAAGGGGCAGGCGCGAGGAATTAAGAAGGCGTTGGATAAAATGGCAGATCATGTAGTGGAAGAACTTTTAAACGCAGAGAAGAAGATTCTTGCGATTGCTCATTGTAATTGCTATGAGCGGGCGATTGCTGTGAAAAATATGTTGTTACAGAAGGCTGCGTTTCGTGATGTGATCATATTGGATACACGAGGAATCAGCAGTATGTATGCAAATGACGGTGGAATTATCGTAGTTGTATAATTGACTGGATTGTGTTATAATCAAGAGCAGATTATGGAACATCACGGCAAGCGGATAAGCTTACGGGTGAAAGGAGTTTTTAAACATGAGTCAGGCAAAAGTAGACCGTTATAAAGCAGAAAAAGCCAATAGAAAAGAAATTATGAAGAAAGAGAAACGTATGAAAGTGGTTCGTAACATTACGGCAACTATTGTATGCGTGGCTTTACTTGGGTGGATTGGCTATTCAGGTTGGAATTCATACATGAATAATCAGCCGGCAGAGAGCGCGGAGGTTGATTATACAGCAGTAGCTGAGTACCTTTCAGACATGTATGCAGCTGAATAAAGAGAAAAAATACGAAAAAATGAATGAAATTTGGGATACATCCCCACTAGTGTGGGAATGTATCTTTTTTTTGTGCAAAAGTAGAACCGGAAGTCCCACAAAACGCGTAAAACTGAGGGTTTTGCGGAAATGTGTAAATTTTGTGACAAAATAAAAAAATTCAAAAAAGGGCTTGAAAAGGGGGGAAAAGTAGTTTACAATTAGTTCAAGTGGTAGAAAGTGGTGAATAGTGGTACGAAATGGGGCAAAAGTGGCAGACCCATTTGGAAGAAGGTGATTCCATATGTTAACGGGAGAATTTAATCACAGTATAGATACAAAAGGCAGGCTTATAATTCCATCCAAGTTTAGAGATATCCTTGGAGATGATTTTGTTATTACGAAGGGATTAGATGGCTGTTTGTTTCTCTATCCCGCAAATGAATGGAAAATCTTTGAAGAAAAACTAAGAACCTTACCACTCACAAATAAAAACGCTAGAACTTTCACACGTTTCTTTTTAGGAAGTGCGGTAGATGGCGGCCTTGATAAACAAGGCAGAGTATTAATCTCTTCTGCCCTGAGAGCTTTTGCCGGATTGGATAAAGAAGTGGTTTTAGTCGGTGTACTGGATCGCGTGGAAATTTGGGATAAAGCAAAATGGGATGAAAATAATACAGAAGTGGAAGAAAATATGGATGATATTGCGGCTCACATGGAAGATTTAGGGCTTAGCATCTAATTTCTTGAGGAGGGCATTATGACGTTCAAACACAAATCAGTATTGTTGGAAGAGACCGTAGATGGTCTGAACATCAAGCCAGATGGCATTTACGTAGATGGAACGCTTGGTGGAGGCGGACATGCGTGGGAAGTTTGTTCGCGGTTAAACGACAAGGGGAGTTTTATAGGAATAGATCAGGACGCTGCGGCTATAGAGGCGGCGAGCGCCCGGTTACGTGACTTCGGGGAGAGAGTTACAATAGTCCGAAGCAACTATTGTGATATGAAGTTGCAGCTTCAACAATTAGGCATTGACAAAGTCGATGGGATCGTACTGGATCTGGGCGTATCATCTTATCAGTTGGATACGGCAGAACGAGGATTCTCCTATCGCGTAGATGTACCTCTGGATATGAGAATGGATAGGCGTCAGAGTATGACGGCCAGAGATATCGTCAATGACTACAGTGAGATGGACCTGTTTCGCATAATCAGGGATTACGGGGAAGATAAGTTTGCAAAAAATATTGCGAAGCATATTGTCCTTGAACGTGCGAAGGGTCCGATCGAAACGACGGGACAGCTGACTGAGATTATCAGACAGTCGATTCCGATGAAATTTCAGAAAAATGCAGGTCATCCTGCAAAAAGAACGTTTCAGGCGATTCGTATAGAACTTAATCGGGAGTTAGAAGTTCTAAGAGATAGCCTGGATACAATGATCGATCTGTTGAATCCAGGAGGAAGGATATGTATTATTACATTCCATTCTCTAGAGGATCGGATTGTGAAGAGCATTTTTAAAAGAAACGAAAACCCATGTACATGCCCAAGTCATTTTCCGGTATGCGTATGTGGAAATGTTTCGAAGGGGAAGGTAATTACAAGAAAACCGATTCTTCCAAGTGAGGAAGAGTTGGAATATAACAGTCGTTCAAAAAGTGCGAAGCTTCGTATATTTGAACGGTGTTAATATTTGTTACAGATAGAAGTTTGGAAGGAGCGTAAGTTATGGCAACAACAGGCAGAAGGCCGTCTTACAATAGAAAAATGTATAGTGGACAGACTTACGTGTACGGCAATACGGTGCGGAAACCGGAGGTATCTCCAAGAAGACAGGAGACATTTGCTCCGGAAAAACCGAAAAAGGTAAGCAGACAGGTGAGACAGAATCGCAGGGAAGCGATGCATATGAACGCGGCATATGTTGTATTTCTTGCAGCGGCGGCAGTGATTGCATTATTTGTATGTGTGAATTATCTGCAGCTTCGTTCTGAGCTTACAAGACATTCCAATAATATCACAGTATTGCAGAGAGAACTTGCAGACAAAAAGGAAGCGAATACTACGAGATTGAATAATGCGATGGATTCCGTGAATTTAAAGGACGTGCGTGAAAAAGCGGTCAAAGAGTTTGGAATGAAATATGCAAAAGCAGATCAAGTAGTTACATATAAGAGTGCGTCAGGCAATTATGTAAAACAGTACAAAGATATTCCACGAAGTGGGATTAGCGTAGAGTCTGACAAAGTAAAATAACAGAAGGTGAATAGATGGCAAAGAGACGTAGAACGAAAAGAAGATTTCAATACATCCGCCAGCGATTTCCAAAAAAAATGCAGAAAAAGCTAGTATTGGTATTTATGCTTACGATACTGGCTTTTGCTATTTTAGTACTAAGAGCAACTTATATCAATGCGGCGGAAGGCGATAAGTATACAAAGGTTGTTCTCGATCAGCAACAGTATGACAGCAGAACAATTCCGTTTAAACGTGGTGATATTCTAGATGCTGGCGGGACAAAACTTGCAACGAGTGAAAGAGTTTATAATGTAATCTTAGATGCAAAAGTCTTGCTTTCAGGAAAAGAAAAAGAAGTTGGAAAAGCGAAAAAAGAGACAGCAAAAGCGTTAGAATTATGCTTTGATATTTCAAAGGAGGATGTGTATACAGCGCTGGAAGAAAAACCAAACAGTCGTTATATCATTCTCAAAAAGAAAGCCAGCTATGAACAACAACAAAAATTTGAAACACTAAAAGAGGAAGATGCAAAGCGCAAATCTGAAGATCGTCAATATGCAAATTTGAAAGGTATTTGGATGGAAGAGGACTATGTGAGAAAGTATCCATATGCTACATTGGCAGCAGATTTGATAGGGTTTACGGCATCCGGTAATGTGGGAAATAGTGGATTGGAAGCTTATTACAATGATACGCTGAATGGTACAGATGGAAGAGAATATGGGTATTTGGACGAGACGTCTTCTGTGGAAAAGATAGTGAAAGAAGCTGCGGATGGAAAAACGCTTGTAACTTCAATAGATCTGAATCTCCAGACAATCGTAGAAAAATACATCAAGGAATTCAATGATGCGCACAAAGATGAAGAGGATCCGACGATTCTTGGCAGTAAAAATACTGCAGTTATGGTAATGAGACCGAATACGGGTGAGATTCTTGCTATGGCAAGTTATCCGAGCTATGATTTGAATAATCCGAGAGATTTGAGCGCATATTTTAAAGAAGAAGATCTTGCAAAGATGTCGGATGAAGATAAGGTCAAAGAGATGAATAAGCTTTGGAGAAACTTTTGTGTTAGCGATACTTATGAGCCGGGATCGACGATGAAACCGTTTACTGTTGCGGCAGGATTGGAGAATGGAACACTAAAAGGTGACGAGAAATATTATTGTGGCGGTAGTTTGCATGTGGGAGATTGGGACATTTCCTGTAACAATATAAAAGGACATCAAACATTGGATTTAAAAGAAGCGATTGCCCATTCTTGTAACGTAGCTTTGATGGAAATCGGTGCGGCGATCGGTCCGCAGGAATTTTCAAAATATCAGCATATTTTTGGATTTGGTGAATATTCCGGAATTGATCTTCCGGGGGAAGGGTCTACGTCAAGTTTGTTGTTTGATCCGGAGAAAATGGGAAGCACAGACCTTGCTACCAATGCTTTTGGACAGAACTTTAATGTAACGATGACACAACTGGCAGCAGGTTTTTGTTCTCTGATCAATGGTGGAAATTATTATGAGCCGCATGTAGTGACACAGATCAAAGACGCAAATGGAAACGTTATAGAGAATATAGATCCGGTTCTTGTGAAAAAGACGATTTCTGAAGAAACGAGTAAGACGATCAAGGAGTATATGTATGCAACTGTTGAAAGTGGTAGTGGAAAAAAGGCACAGGTAGAAGGATATGATATCGGAGGTAAAACAGGAACAGCCGAGAAACATCCAAGAAGTGAAGGAAAGAATTTGGTTTCCTTTATTAGCTATGCCCCACAGGACAATCCGGAAATCATGGTGTATGTTGCGATTGACGAACCAAATGTAGCGAATCAGGCTAATAGTGGGTTGGCTGTAGGTTTATCTCAGAAAATCATGAAAGAAGCGTTTCCGTATTTAAATATTACAAAAGTAGAGAAGAAATAAGACGAATAACCTCACAAAAGATTTAATACGCTATAGTAAGAATCTTTGTGAGGTTTTTTGTGCGTAATAAGACGTATAACAAGAAGAAAATATTTGTAGTATTTCTTTGTGCCTGTAGTGTAATAGTACTTCTGATTACAAGACTTGTGTATTTGATGATTTTTGATGCAGAATATTATCAGAAGAAAGCAGAAGCGCTTCATGAAAGAGAGAGGGAAATCAAGGCTGCAAGAGGAGAAATTGTTGATGCAACAGGAACAGTGCTTGCTACAAATAAGACAGTGTGTACGATTTCTGTCATTCATAATCAACTGAGAGAGAAAGAAAAGGTAATTCGTATACTTTGTAAGGAACTTGCTTTGGAAGAAAAGGAAGTGAGAAAACGTGTGGAGAAAGTCTCTTCGATTGAACGGATTAAGACGAATGTTCCGAAAGAGATTGGGGATAAGATTCGGGAATATGAATTGGATGGGGTAAAAGTGGATGAAGATTTTCGAAGATATTATCCATATGGAGAACTTGCTTCCAAGGTTCTTGGATTTACTGGTGGGGATAATCAAGGGATTATAGGTCTGGAAGTGAAGTACGAGGAATATTTAAAAGGAACGAATGGAACGATTTTGACAACGACAGATGCCAGGGGAATAGAACTGGACGGAATTGCAGAAGATCGTGTAGAAGCAATTCCCGGGAATACTCTTCATATTAGTTTGGACTATAATGTTCAGAAATATGCCCAGCAAGCTGCGGAAAAAGTAATGAAAGAAAAACAGGCAGATAAGGTGTCGGTTTTAATCATGAATCCACAGAACGGTGAAATCATTTCCATGGTAAATGTTCCGGAATTTGATCTGAATGCCCCCTTTGTTTTGGAGAAGGTATTTGCAGAAAAAGAGGGGATAACTGGGATGGCGTCTGTGGATAAGAAACAGGATTTGTTGAATCAAATGTGGAGAAATAGCTGTATCAATGATACGTATGAGCCGGGGTCTACATTTAAAATTATTACATCGGCATTGTGTTTGGAGGAAAACGTTGTATCGCTTTCGGATACGTTTAGTTGTCCGGGATATCGGGTAGTGGAAAATAGAAGGATCCGATGTCATAAAGTTGGAGGACATGGTGCGGAAACATTTGTGGAAGGGGTACAGAATTCATGTAATCCTGTGTTTATTGACATAGGACTGAGGCTTGGAGCAGATCGGTTTTATGAGGGATTTCGAAAGATTGGTTTGATGGAAAAAACAGGAGTAGACTTGCCCGGTGAAGCAGGAACGATCATGCATAATAAATCCAACATTGGTCCCGTTGAACTGGCAACCATGTCTTTTGGGCAGTCTTTTCAGATTACGCCAATCCAGCTTGCCACAACAGTAAGTTCTATCATCAATGGAGGGAGAAGGGTGACGCCTCATTTTGGCGTACAGGTGACAGATCGAAATGGTAAGACAGTAGAGAAATTTGATTATCCGGTAAAAAAACATGTAGTTTCAGAAGACACATCTTCTGAAATGAGAGACATATTGGAAAGTGTTGTCTCAGAGGGATCTGGAAAAAACTCATATATTCCGGGATATAAAATCGGTGGAAAAACTGCAACATCCCAGACACTTCCGAGAAGTGCAAATAAATATATTTCATCGTTTATTGGTTTTGCTCCTGCGGATCATCCGCAAGTTCTTGCGATGGTGGTGATCCACAATCCTCAAGGAATCTATTATGGTGGGACGATCGCAGCTCCGGTAGTACGTGATATTTTTGAAAATATTCTTCCGTATATGGGGATTGAGAAAGACGAACGTTTGATAAACGAAGAAAAGTTGAAAAATAAAGGGAATTAAGGTATAATTTTAAAAGAATAAACAAAAGAGATAAAGAGGTGCGATATGGATTATAAAATTTTGATACCTGTGCTGATAGCTTTTGGGCTAAGCGCGATCATGGGACCGGTAGTAATACCGTTTTTAAGAAAACTTAAGATGGGGCAGACGGAACGAGTAGAAGGAGTGCAGTCGCATTTGAAGAAGGCAGGAACTCCGACGATGGGAGGAATTATCATTCTTGTCAGCGTAGCGGTAACTTCTGTTTTCTATATCAAAGATTACCCGAAGATCATTCCAATTTTATTTGTAACACTTGGATTTGGTCTGATAGGATTCTTAGATGATTATTTAAAAGTAGTGATGAAGCGTTCTGACGGATTATTTCCAAAACAGAAGATGGCGCTTCAAATCTTAGTAACTGCTGTGTTTGCGTATTATATTGTGAATTTTACAGATGTATCATTGGAGATGATCATACCGTTTACAGGTGGAAAGACATGGGATATCGGATGGCTTGCAATCCCATTGCTTTTCGTAGTAGTGATCGGTACGGTAAATGGTGTGAACTTTACGGACGGTTTGGACGGACTTGCATCCAGTGTAACTGTTCTGGTAGCTACATTTTTTACGGTAGTGGCAATCGGAACGAAAAGTGGGATTGAACCGGTTACTTGCGCGGTTGTAGGTGCGTTGCTTGGATTCCTTTTGTTCAATGTATATCCTGCAAGCGTGTTTATGGGAGATACAGGTTCTCTTGCATTGGGAGGATTTGTTGCTTCTACAGCATATATTTTGCAGATGCCGATCTTTATCATGATCGTTGGTTTTATCTATATGGTGGAAGTAATTTCGGTTATGATTCAAGTGACATATTTCAAAAAGACAGGTGGAAAGAGATTCTTTAAGATGGCTCCAATTCATCATCATTTTGAACTTTGCGGTTGGTCGGAAACAAGAGTTGTTGCAGTATTTTCTATTATTACAGCGTTATTATGCCTGATTGCATTGATGGCAATGTAGGAGGTTCGTAAGATGAGATTAGAGAAAAAGAACGTGCTTGTATTTGGTTCCGGAATTAGTGGAATCGGTGCTTGCAGACTATTAGAGGAAAATGGGGCTGATGTCATTCTTTATGATGGCAATGAGGCTTTGGATCGAAAGCAAATAAAAGAAAGAATTGGTTCCCAAAGCAAAGCAGAGATTTTGCTTGGAGAATTGGAAGATACCGTAATGGAACAACTGGATTTATGTGTGATCAGTCCCGGAGTGCCGACGGATCTTCCGGTTGTAAATCGGATTCGCGAGAAAAATATACCGATTTGGAGTGAAATCGAACTTGCATATCAAACTGGCAAGGGGGATGTTTTGGCAATTACGGGAACGAATGGAAAAACAACAACGACAGCGCTTCTTGGTGAAATTATGAAAGCATGGAAAGGGGACAATGTCTATGTTGTAGGAAATATTGGGATTCCCTATACTTCCATTGCTTCGGATACAAAAGACGATTCAGTCGTTGTTGCAGAGATTTCCAGTTTCCAGTTGGAAACAATTGACGCATTTCGACCGAAGGTGAGCGCGATATTGAATATTACGCCGGATCATTTGGATCGTCATCACACGATGGAAGCGTATATAGAAGCAAAAGAAACAATTGCAAAGAATCAGCAGGCAAGTGAGACTTGTGTTCTCAATTACGAAGATGAGGTGCTGAGAGAATTTGGAGAAACATCGAAGGCTTCTATTCTGTATTTTAGCAGCGGGCATGCTTTGGATACAGGTGTTTATCTAGATGGAAATGTAATTGTGTATGCAAAAGATGGTGAAAAAATAGAAGTATGCAAGACAGAAGAACTTCAGATTTTAGGTGTTCACAATTATGAAAACGTAATGGCTGCGGTTGCAATGGCTGTATCTTACGGAACGCCGATCGAAGTGATTCGAGAAGCGGTGAAACGATTTGGCGGAGTAGAACATCGAATTGAGTATGTATGCGAAAAACAAGGCGTTGTATATTATAATGATTCCAAAGGAACGAATCCGGATGCGGCGATCAAAGCAATTTGCGCGATGAATCGTCCAACCTATTTGATTGGCGGAGGCTATGATAAGAACGCTTCTTATGAGGAATGGATTCAAAGTTTTGACGGGAAAGTTAAGAAACTGATCTTAATTGGTCAGACAAGAGAGAAAATAGCAGAAACTGCAAAAAAATGTGGATTTACAGATATTATATTTGCAGATGACTTGGAAAAAGCAATTTCTATCTGTGCAGAACTGGCAACGGAAGGAGAAGCAGTTTTACTTTCTCCGGCTTGTGCAAGCTGGGGAATGTTTAAAAACTATGAGGAACGTGGAGATAAATTCAAAGAACTTGTAAAATCTCTATAAGGAGCTGGTTTTTAGAGTGCAAAAAAATGAGAAAAAGAGGAAATATGATCTGAGTTTGTTAGTTGTTGTGTTTCTTCTGATTGGGATTGGCCTCTTGATTCTTTATAGTACGAGTGCATATAATGGAGAGGTCAAATTCCACGATTCTTTTTATTATTTAAAAAAACAGGCTTTTGCAACAGTGCTTGGAATCGTACTTATGTTTATGATGGCAAACATAGATTACCATGTATGGCAGAAGTTTGCGGTTATGGGATATGTGGTGGCATTGGTTTTGTCAACTGCAGTATTATTTATCGGAGATGAATATAACGGATCCAAAAGATGGTTGTCTTTGGGTCCGCTTTCTTTTCAGCCGTCAGAGTATGCGAAAGTTGCCTTGATCGTATTTTTATCATATCTTGTTATGAAATGTGTAAAGACGATCGATCGAATTACGACATTGGGTAAGATCATTGGCTTGACGCTTCCGATTGTTGGGCTGGTAGGCTCCAATAACTTGAGTACGGCTGTGATTATTCTTGGCATTGCGATTATTTTGATATTTGTTTCCAGTCCAAAATATACGCAGTTTATTATGATGGGAGTTTTGGCGGCAGGATTTTTGGGGATATTTCTTGCTTTGGAAAGCTATAGACTGGAACGTCTTGCTATATGGAGAAATCCGGAAAAATTTGAAAAGGGATATCAGACGTTGCAAGGGCTTTATGCAATTGGATCCGGCGGATTGTTTGGAAGAGGACTTGGGGCAAGTATTCAAAAGCTTGGTTTTGTTCCGGAAGCTCAAAATGATATGATTTTTTCAATCATATGTGAGGAACTGGGACTTGTGGGGGCATCTTTTATTATTTTCTTGTTTTTAATCTTGATTTGGCGTTTCTTTGTGATTGCGACTCATGCAAAAGATTTGTTTGGAGCGCTAATTGCTACCGGAGCTATGGGACATATTATGATCCAAGTAATCTTAAATATTGCAGTTGTCACAAATTCGATTCCTAATACGGGAATTACACTTCCGTTTATTAGTTATGGAGGGACGTCTGTCATGTTTCTTTTGTTAGAAATGGGGCTTGTGCTGAGTGTATCGAATCTGATAGAATAATAAGATAAGCAGGAGGAGTACAATGAGTGAAAAGAAGAAAGAGAAGAAACGAAAGACAGGTGGAGGACATACTCTTTATGCGATTACAGTACTGCTTTTAGCGTTTGCAATCGTTGTAATGGCAACCCTGCTTTTGTTTCATGTACAGACTATAGAAATCTGTGACAATCAATACGTAGAAAGTAGTGTTGTGGCGGAAAGTATCCAGAGTGATAAATATGCGTCCAATACCTTATATATCATGATGAAAAACGCATTGGGGAAAATCCAATACCCACAGTCAATAGAAAAGGTGAAAATACGGATGAAGACCCCGTGGAGCATTCGGGTGATCGTGACAGAGAAAGAGCCGATTGGCTGTACAGTGATAAAAGACGAGTATGTTTTGTTTGATAAAAACGGAATTGTCCTAGGAAAAACGCCGATTCAGCCGGAAGGAATCTTATATGTAGAGGGAATTCAGTCAAACAAAGTGAAAGTAAATGAAGAACTTCCGGTCAAAGAGAAAAGGATTTTCCGTAATATCATAGATTCCTCAGAAGCATTTGCGCAATATAAAATTGTTCCGACAAGGACGTTATGTGATGGGGCGAATTTAACAGTATATATCGGAGATATCTGTGTGGTTCTTGGAAGTGGAGATATGGAATTAAAAATCAATCAGCTTCCGGGTATCCTATCAAAGTTAGAAGGCAAAAAAGGAACATTAGATCTTCAACATTACAATGAATCCACGGAAATTATCAGTTTTAAAGAAGGAGAATTCCCAAAAGGGCAAGGTGAATAGCCGATAGATATAAAAAAGACATAAAAAATTAAGAAAATAAGAAAAATGCTATTGATTATTTGTGAAAAAGTATATATTATATATCTATATGGCTGAGTCTGCCAACTTAAAGGGAAGTATAAAGCAAATAAGGAACACAAAGGAGGAGAAACTCTTGTTAGAAATTAAAACAAACGAATCAGAAGCAGCAGCAAAAATAATTGTAATCGGTGTTGGCGGTGGTGGAAATAATGCCGTGAACCGAATGATCGACGAACAGATTGCAGGCGTAGAATTTATTGCGATCAATACAGATAAACAGGCGTTACAGTTATGTAAGGCTCCGACTCTTATGCAGATTGGGGATAAACTTACAAAAGGACTTGGCGCAGGAGCAAAACCGGAAGTAGGAGAAAAGGCCGCTGAAGAAAGTTCAGAAGAGATCGCAGCAGCAATCAAAGGAGCCGACATGGTATTTGTAACATGCGGTATGGGCGGTGGAACAGGTACAGGAGCTACACCTGTAGTTGCTAAAATCGCAAAAGATATGGGAGCACTTACAGTAGGTGTTGTTACAAAACCGTTCCGTTTCGAATCCAAAGCACGTATGAATAATGCGATTGCTGGAATTGAAAAATTGAAAGAGAGTGTAGATACACTCATTGTGATTCCGAATGATAAATTACTTGAGATTGTTGACAGAAGAACAACCATGCCGGAAGCGCTGAAAAAAGCGGATGAAGTGTTACAGCAAGGTATTCAGGGTATCACAGACTTGATCAACGTACCTTCACTTATCAACCTCGACTTTGCAGATATCCAGACTGTTATGATCGATAAAGGTATCGCTCATATTGGTATCGGTAGAGGAAAAGGTGATGACAAAGCGCTTGAAGCTGTAAAAGAAGCGGTTGCAAGTCCACTTCTTGAAACAACAATCGCAGGTGCATCACATGTTATCATTAACGTATCCGGAGATATTTCTCTTATGGATGCAAGCGATGCTGCTGAATACGTACAGGAACTTGCAGGAGAAGAAGCAAATATCATCTTTGGTGCTATGTATGATAGTGAGAAACAGGATGAAGCAACAGTAACAGTAATTGCTACTGGATTACACAATGCAGGAGGTACAGCTTCCAAATTAAAATCTAGATTAGAAGGACAGAAAGCGATGTACCAGAATCCATACCAGCAAAATGGATTCCAGTCTAACATTCATCCATATCCAACACAAGAACAGTCACCAAGACTTGATATGAGTATGGCTCGTCCACAGTATCAGGCACCGGAACAGCAGGCAGAACCAAGACCATATAACAATATGTCACAGACACCGGTAACACCTGTAAGCAAAGTGAAAGAGCAATCAATCAAGATTCCTGACTTTTTCAAAAGATAAGAAGAACATAGTGAGTATGAAGAGCTGACGCAATAGCGTCAGCTCTTTTTGTGTTATGGATAATTTTTACAAAATCCTGGGAATATATTTTGAAATTTCCGATGATTGTCGGAAAAAAGTAGGAATATCCTTCAATAAATGACAAATTTTGAGAGACAGAGTTTGTATAATGATAAAGACCGGAAAGAAAGAAGGTGGGTTGTGTATCATGAACTGTACATAGACGTATTTTTCTTTGTAAACTTTATGATGGATTATCTTTTGCTTTTGATTGTAAGACAGATATTAAAATGTTCTGCCACACATCGAAATATTTGTATTGGGAGTTTGATCGGAAGCATATTGACTTGTCTGACTATTGTAATTCCGGTTCCCTATGAATGGATCAAGATTTTGTTTCTTCATGGTGGGGTGAGTATTATGATGACAAAAACAGGGTTGCGTATAAAAGATAATAGGGAGATGTGCCGAGGTGTTATAGCGCTTTATACAGGAAGTTTTTTACTGGGAGGTGTCTTTAATTTTCTTCGGCAATATATAAGAATTGGAAGTTTATTTTTTTGTATTGCAGTACTCAGTTATCATATTGTGCAGGGGATATGGTCATTTATCAGTTGCCTGCAAAGATTTACATCTTATAGATGCAAAGTAACACTTTCTTTTGAAACGGGAGAGTGTACTGTAGATGCGATAATAGATACAGGTAATTGTCTGCGAGATCCGGTGACCAAAAAACCGGTTTGTGTATTAGAGAAAAAGAAAATGGAAAAATTTGTAGATGAAGAAGGAATTGCAAATCTGCGGAAAATTCCATTTTCTTCTATTGGGGAAAAAGCAGGGTATCTTCCGGTAATGGAGATTAAGGAAATGTGTGTACATAAAGAAAAAGAATACCGGATTCAGCATCCGGTGATCGGAATATGTGGGGACCCTATTTCTGCAAATGGGGGATACGGCATGATTCTGAATCCAGATATATTTTAGGAGGAAATAAAATGGTTATTAAGATAGCAGTACCGAATCAATTTAAATTAAAAGTTATGCCTGATTTTCGAACGTTATTGTTTCCGGATAAACAAGAGGTTCATTATATTGGGGGCTCTGAAGTGCTTCCGGCTCCTTTGGAGGGAGAAGAAGAATTAGCAGTAATAGAAAGCTTAGGAGGCGAGGAAGATGAAGGCGCAAAGAAAACGTTGATCGAGCATAATCTCAGGCTTGTTGTGTACATAGCAAAAAAATTTGATAATACGGGAGTGGGGGTAGAAGATTTAATATCTATCGGAACAATTGGATTGATCAAGGCGATTAATACGTTTAATCCTTCGAAAAATATCAAATTAGCAACGTATGCTTCCAGGTGTATTGAAAATGAGATTTTGATGTATTTACGTAGAAATAATAAAACAAGACTGGAAGTGTCGATTGACGAACCGTTAAACGTAGACTGGGATGGAAACGAACTGCTTCTATCAGATATTTTAGGAACGGAAGAAGATACAATCTATAAAGATTTGGAGACGGAAGTGGAGCACAAACTTCTTCTACGTGCAATCAGCAGGCTTTCCAAACGTGAGCAGATGATTGTACAGATGCGTTTTGGGATCGGAACACCGGATGGAGAAGAGAAGACACAAAAAGAAGTTGCGGATATTCTTGGTATTTCCCAATCCTATATTTCACGTTTGGAAAAGAAGATTATGCAAAGATTAAAACGTGAAATGGTAAAGTATGAATAGTCAGAAAATATATCTTAAAAAAGCATGAAGTCCTATTTTTTTACAAAATAAGGTGTTATAATGTAGAGAAAGAAAGGGGTTGGATATATGAGATTGACATTTATCGGTGCAGCCCACGAAGTAACGGGAAGCTGCCATTTATTGGAAGCCTGTGGAAAAAGAATTTTGATTGATTGTGGAATGGAACAAGGGCCGGATATTTATGAGAATCAGGACATTCCGGTAATGCCGGGAGATATCGATTTTGTACTCTTGACACATGCACATATTGATCATTCGGGTTTGGTGCCATTGCTATGTAGGCAGGGATTCCACGGACAAATTGTTACCACATTTGCAACATCTGACTTGTGCAACATTATGTTGCGAGATAGTGCGCACATTCAAGAATTTGAAGCAGAATGGCGGAATCGTAAGGCGAGACGTTCTGGCGCGGAGTTGTATGTTCCTCTTTATGAGATGCAGGATGCCTTGGATGCTATAGAATTGCTTGCGCCTTGTGACTATGGACAAAAAATTGAACTGTGTGACGGGATTGAAGTGCGATTTACAGATGTGGGACATCTCTTAGGTTCTGCTTGTATTGAAATTTGGATTGAAGAAGATGGCATTTCTAAAAAGATTGTATTTTCGGGTGATGTAGGAAATACGAATCAGCCGATTATTAAGGATCCCGGAGGAGTGGAAGAAGCCGACTATGTTGTGATTGAATCGACGTATGGTAATCGGACACATGGTGTGGAACGTCCGGATTATGTAGGAGATTTTTCGAAAATCTTAAAAGAAACCTTTGATAAAGGCGGTAATGTTGTGATTCCATCTTTCGCAGTAGGAAGAACGCAGGAACTTCTATACTTTATCCGTGAGATTAAAGAACGGAATTTAATACCGGAATATCCGGAGTTCGATGTGTATGTAGATAGTCCATTGGCAATAGAAGCAACGAATGTATTTACTAAGAATATGAAAGGTTGCTTTGATGAGGAAGCAATGGATTTAGTAGAAAGAGGAATCAATCCATTGGTATTTCCGGGATTGAAATTATCTACGACAAGTGAAGACTCAAAAGCAATCAATTTTGATAGCAAACCAAAAGTAATCATCTCTGCATCTGGTATGTGTGAAGCGGGACGTATTCGTCATCATTTGAAACATAATTTGTGGAGACCGGAGTGCACAATCCTCTTTGTAGGATACCAGGCTGTGGGAACTCTTGGGCGTAAGTTGATCGAGGGGGCTCCGATGGTGAAATTATTTGGTGAAGAAATTGAGGTAGCAGCCCGAATCGAATCATTAAAAGGAATCAGCGGTCATGCAGATATGAATGGATTATTAGATTGGTTATCTCATTTCAAATCTGATGTACAGCATGTATTTGTTGTACATGGAGAAGATGCGGTGACAGATGAATTTGCAGAGACTATCCGCCATACGTTTGGATATGAGGCATTAGCTCCGTATTCCGGAGGTTGTGTGGATCTTGCTACGAATCAGATTGTGACGGAAGGCGTGAAAGTCCGGAAGAAAGCTATGAAGGCGTCTACCGTACGGGCTGCCAATGCATTTGCTAGAGTTGTAGCAGCCGGTAAGCGATTGATGAGTGTAATCATGAAGAATGAAGGAGTTGCTAATAAAGACCTTGCCAAATTTGAATCACAGATTCAAAATCTTGCGGATAAGTGGGATCGTTAGAGGTCAAGGGGCAAAAGTATCTTAATATGTGAATAGAAGGAGCCATTTTGTGAATCCTCTTCTTAGACTATAAGAAGAGGAGGATACAAAATGGCTCTTAATAAAGTAGAAATATGTGGCGTAAACACGTCAACTCTTCCCTTGCTGGGAGAGGAGGAAAAAGAGAAATTATTAGAAAAAATCAAGGCTGGAGATGAAGAGGCGAAAGAAAAATATATTAAAGGAAATTTAAGACTTGTCTTAAGCGTAATCAAACGGTTTTCAAGCAGTAATGAAAATCCAGATGATCTGTTTCAGATTGGCTGCATAGGTCTGATTAAAGCAATCAATAATTTTAATACGGAATTAAATGTGAAATTCTCTACGTATGCAGTTCCAATGATCATCGGTGAGATCAGAAGATATATGAGAGATAATAACGCAATCCGTGTAAGCAGATCTCTTCGAGATACAGCATATAAAGCAATCTATGCAAGAGAAAGCTATATGAAAAAGAATCTGAAGGAACCGACAGTAGAAGAAATTTCACAAGAAATCAGTATTTCAAAAGAGGAGATTGTGCAGGCGTTAGATGCGATTCAAGTTCCGATGAGCTTGCAGGAGCCGGTATATAGTGATGGAGGAGATACGCTTTATGTCATGGACCAATTAAGCGATAAAAAAAACAAAGAAGAAACCTGGGTGGAAGAACTTTCGTTGGCTGCAGCTATGGAGCGATTGGGAAAGAGAGAAAAGAATATTATCCGAATGCGTTTTTTTGAAGGAAGGACGCAGATGGAAATTGCGAGAGATATTCATATTTCTCAGGCACAGGTTAGCAGGTTGGAAAAAAATGCTTTGAAAACGATGCGCCAGTATTTATCTTAAGATTGTGCAATTGCACAATCTTTTATTTTATAGTTGAATTTTGCTGAAAACCATAATATGATAATGGATATAAAGGAGAGGAACCATGTATAAGCTATGTATATTTGATTTGGACGGGACGTTGACAGATACATTGGAATCCCTGACATATTCTGTCAATGCGACATTAAAAGAGCTGGAACTTCCGGAGATTACAATGGAGCAGTGTAGAGAATTTGTTGGAAATGGAGCAAAAGTGTTAATTGAAAAAGCATTGAAAGCTTCCGGAGATTGTGAGTTAGTTCTGCTGGATCGTGGGATGGAGACGTACAAACGAATATTTGGCGAGAATTGTACATATCATGTAGAACCATACGATGATGTACTTCAAATGTTGGATGAATTGCAGAATATGGGAATACAAACGGCAGTTCTATCAAATAAGCCTCATTTACAAACGGTTGATGTAGTAACGGATATTTTGGGAAAAGAACGATTTGCATATATTTTAGGGCAAAGAGATGGAATTGCAAGAAAACCAGATCCGGCTGGAATCTATGAGATTATATCAGGGGCAGGAATTACCAAAGAGGAATGTTTGTATATTGGGGATTCGGAAGTAGATATGGAAACTGCGAAGAGAGCAGAAGTGACCAGCGTGGGTGTGACGTGGGGATTCCGCTCAAAGGACGTGTTAAAACAAGCAGGCGCGGATTATTTGATCGATACACCGCGGGAGCTTATGGAAATTATGAAAAACACATACAAAATGAAGGAGGAAATTTAACATGTATGAGTATGATGAGGATTGTTTAAAAGTTTTTCTTAAGAATCAGGAACAGCTTTTTGACGAGCCGGTTGCAGAGACACTAGAAGAGGCGGAAGCATTTCTTGAAGACTGTATGGCGGTAGTGGTGAATTCCATTGATGAAGTAAGAGATTACTTTGATGAAAGTGGAGCGGATGTAGATGGAATGTCTGACGAAGAGTTGGAAGATGCATCTGAAGTGTTCGTACTTCCGAATGGACAGTATCTTGTCGTAGAAGGTTAAGACGTACAAAAAGCCGGGTCATTTGACTTCGGCTTTTTTCAATGCATTTTCGATAGATTTGACGATCATCTGAGAAGTATAAGGATTCTCTTGAGGATAGATAATATGTTCTGTTGTTTGTTTTTCGCAGATTTGATCAGCCATATCTTCAATGGCAGGCTGTAATAAGGGATACATAGCGGCTACTGTTTCATTTAAGTTAACGCAGCGGATAGAGAGAATTCGATCAGAATCTACCGTGACTTCCATCTCAAGATCAGTACTTCCGATAGTAATCTGATCCGTGTATATACCGGGCATATATTCCCGAGAGGAATCGGTAGTCTTTTTATCTTTTGGAAAAAACATGAAAGTGAGTAATAAAATTAGTATAATTCCCAAAACAGCGAAAATAGCGGTATAAATAATTTCTTTCATATGCAAGACAATGATTTTAGTTTTTGAACTCATGCAGACCTCCTAGTGAATCAGATATTATGGAATCGTTTGATACAATATATGAGAAAGGAGGGGGAAATATTCATGTCTGCAGGTGACAAAAAGCGAGAGTTCCTGTAAAATATAGAGAATGTAGTAAAATGAAGAGGTGACGATATGTATATTATTGTAGGACTTGGAAATCCAACTTCCCAATACGAGGGAACACGACATAATGTCGGATTTGATGTAATAGATGCAATTGCAGATCAGTATAATATAACGATGGATATTCGAAAGCACAGAGCGTTTTGCGGAAAAGGAGTGATTGCAGGACAAAAAGTAATCCTTGCGAAGCCACAGACATATATGAATTTAAGTGGGGAAAGCGTAAGAAGCCTTGTAGAGTATTATAAGATTGATGAGGAAGAAGAATTGATTGTGATTTATGATGACGTAAGTTTGGATGTAGGACAACTTCGGATTCGTAAAAAAGGAAGCGCCGGTGGGCATAACGGAATCAAAAATATTATTGCTCATCTAGGACATTCTGTGTTCCCACGCATAAAGGTGGGGGTAGGAGAAAAGCCAAAGCACTATGATTTGGCAGATTATGTTTTAGGACATTTCAATAAAGAAGAGCAGGATATAATGGCGGAAAGCTACAAAAAAGCGTCTCAAGCAATTGAAATGATGGTGACTGGTGAGATTGACGCAGCTATGAATGAATATAATAAGAAGGTAAAATAGATATGCGAAGCTTTACGGAACCGCTAAAAGAGTTGGCGGAATTTGAAACGATACAACGTGAAATGAAAAAAGAAACGGGAATGATCCAGATTGCAGGCTGTGTCAATTCTCAAAAAACACATATGATGTATGCGCTAAGCGATGGTTCAAGAAAGAGAATCATCGCTGTTTCAAGTGAAGGAAAAGCAAAAGAAATCTGCGAAGAGTACAAATTCCTGGATGAAAATGTGTACTATTATCCTCCGAAGGATCTACTGTTCTATCAGGCGGACATTCGAGGAAAAGTTTTGCTGAAACAACGAATGGGAGTGATCCAGGCAATTTTGGAAGATGAAGAGGTAACGGTTGTCACAAGTTTTGATGGATTTATGGATGCATTACTTCCGGCAGAAAAAATTAGGCAACGGGTTATAAAACTATCCAATACAGATACTGTAGATTTTGAGGAATTGAAGAAAAAAATAGCCGATTTAGGCTACGATCGGGAAGTACAGATTGAAGGACCGGGACAATTTGCAGTTCGGGGAGGAATTCTGGATGTATTTCCGATTACAGAAGAAGTACCGATCCGTATTGAGTTTTGGGGAGATGAGATTGATTCTATTCGTACGTTTGATGTAGACAGTCAGCGTTCTATTGAAAATCTAGAAGCCATTGAAATCTATCCGGCAACGGATTTTCCGGAGGAGGAGGGGCAAAGAGTCTCCTTTTTAGATTATTTTGAGAAAGAAGAAAGTATTCTGTTTCTAGATGAGCCGGCAAGATTGCAGGAAAAGGGTGAAGGAGTCGAAGAGGAGTATCTTGAAGCACAGAAAAATCGTCTGGAAGCAGGAATGGAAGTGACGGATGTTCGGATTCCGCTCTATCATACAAAAGACGTGATCAAGAAGATGAATGAATATTATTGTATTGGCTTTAGCGCGCTTGAGACAAGGGTAAAAGAATTCAAAACCAATCATCTATATAGTATTCATGCGAAAAGCGTCAATCCGTATAATAATAGTTTTGAGATGTTGACGAGAGATTTGAAACGATTAAAACGTAACGGATATCGAGTAGTGCTTTTGTCCGGATCCAGAACAAGAGCCAGACGTTTGGCGGAAGATCTACGTGATTATAATTTGAGCAGTTATTATAGTGAAGACAAAGAACGGGTTGTGATGCCGGGAGAAATATTGACAACGTTTGGTCATGTGGCAGAAGGATATGAATACCCGATGTTGAAATTTACAGTCATATCTGAGACGGATATATTCGGGCGAGGCAAGAAAAAAAGAAAGCGTAAAATTTATGAAGGACAGAAGATTCAAAGTTTTTCAGAACTGAAAATAGGAGATTATGTTGTTCATGAGAATCACGGACTTGGAATTTATCAAGGAATCGAAAAGATGGATATTGATAAAACGTCTAAGGATTACATGAAAATTTCTTATGCAGGAGGAAGTAATCTCTATATTCCTGCGACGCAGCTGGATCTGATTCAAAAATATGCGGACGCAGATGCGAAGAAACCAAAACTAAATCGCCTTGGAACGCAAGAATGGACGAAGACAAAGACGAAAGTGCGGGGAGCAGTCAAAGAAATCGCAAAGGATCTTGTGGAATTGTATGCTGCAAGACAAAAAGAGGAAGGATTCGTCTATGGACCGGATACGGTATGGCAGAAAGAATTTGAAGAGATGTTCCCGTTTGAAGAAACAGAAGATCAGATCATGGCGATCGATGCGGTAAAACAAGATATGGAAAGCCGGAAGATTATGGATCGCCTCATCTGTGGAGATGTTGGATATGGGAAAACAGAGATTGCGATTCGAGCAGCATTTAAAGCAGTGCAAGAAAGCAAACAGGTTGTATATCTTGTGCCGACAACGATACTTGCACAACAACATTATAATACGTTTGTACAGCGTATGAAAGATTTCCCGGTGAGAATTGATCTGATGTGCAGATTCCGGACACCGACTCAGCAAAAGAAGACAATAGAGGATTCAAAAAAAGGGTTGGTAGACATTATCATTGGGACACATCGTGTATTAAGCGATGATTTGAAATTCAAAGACTTGGGACTTTTGATCATTGATGAAGAACAACGCTTTGGAGTTCAGCACAAAGAAAAGATTAAGAAACTAAAAGAAAATGTGGACGTGCTTACTTTAACAGCGACTCCGATTCCGAGAACACTTCATATGAGTTTGATAGGGATTCGAGATATGAGCGTTCTGGAAGAAGCGCCGCAAGATCGAATGCCGATCCAAACCTATGTGATGGAATATAACGATGAAATGGTTCGAGAGGCGATTCAAAGAGAACTTTCCCGTCAAGGACAAGTGTATTATGTATATAACAAAGTAAAGGATATCGAAGAAGTAGCAGACAGGATTCAAAGTCTTGTGCCGGATGCTGTAGTAGCTTACGCGCATGGGCAGATGAGCGAACATCAGCTAGAGCAGATTATGTTTGACTTTATCAATGGGGAGATTGACGTTCTTGTCTCTACAACAATCATCGAAACCGGGCTTGATATATCCAATGCAAACACAATGATCATTCATGAAGCAGATAAACTGGGACTTTCACAGCTTTATCAGCTGCGTGGCCGTGTGGGACGCTCCAATCGAATGGCTTATGCGTTTATGCTTTATAAGAGAGACAAGCTGTTAAAAGAGATTGCTGAAAAAAGACTTGCCGCAATTCGAGAATTTACAGATCTTGGTTCAGGATTTAAAATCGCTATGCGCGATTTGGAAATCCGTGGAGCCGGTAATCTTCTTGGCGCGGAACAGCATGGACATATGGAAGCGGTTGGATATGATTTATATTGCAAGATGTTGAATGAAGCGGTGAAGCATCTAAAAGGAGAGATGGAAGAGGAAGAATCTTATAATACAACGATCGACCTGAATGTAGATGCATATATACCGGCATCTTATATACCGAATGAATATCAGAAATTGGACGTCTACAAACGAATTGCCAGTATTGAAAATGAAGAGGAAATGGACGATATGGTGGAAGAGCTGATCGATCGATTTGGAGACATCCCAAGAAAGGTGCAGCAACTTTTGAATATTGCGGCGCTCAAAGCATTAGCGCATCAAGCGTATATTATTGCCATTGAACAAAAAGGAGAAGAATATAAATTTACCATGTATGAAAAAGCAAAGGTAAAAGCGGATCAGATTCCGATACTCTTACAACAATTCAAGGGGAATCTGACGTTCAAAGTGGATACAAATCCATATTTTCTCTATGAAAAGAAAAGCCGTAACAAAAAAGAAAAAGATGAGAGCATCTTAGAATGTGTAAAAAGTGTGATAACGGGGATTCAGGGATTGATTGAATAGGAAAAACACGCTATAATACTAAATAGTGTTATTTTGAAAAAACCAAGGAGGATACTATGGGTAATACAAAAAAAGGAATTGCAATGTTGGCGGCGGCAGCAGTATTAGCGTCTACAGCATTGGCAGGATGTGGAAATACAATAGATCAAGGAGCAACCGTCATTACAGTTGGAGAAGATAAGGTGACAATGGACGTTGCTAATTTCTTTGCAAGACATCAGCAGGCAATTGCACAGATGCAGTACAGTTCTATGTTTGGCGAAGATTTTTGGGGAATGTCTCTTTCACAAGAAGGAGGAACATTGGAAGACGATGTGAAGAAAAACATTTTGGAAAGCTTGGAACAGATGTATGTCTTAGAAGATCATATGGCAGATTATGGGGTAGAGCTGACGGAAGATGAAAAATCTAAAATTCAAGAAGCCGCAAAAGCGTTTGTAAAAGCAAATAAAGAAGATACTCTTGAAAAAGTATCCGGAACAGAGGAAACAGTTAGTCGTGTATTGGAACTTGTAACGATTCAGGAAAAAATGCGTCAAGCGATGGTGGCAGACGTAGACACAAATGTAAGTGATGAAGAAGCTGCTCAGAAAAGCATGCAGTATGTATTTTTCTCATTTACAAAAACAGATAAAGACGGCAAATCGTCTGATATGACAAAAGAAGAAAAAGCAGAATTGAAGAAAAAAGCAGAAGCTTTTGTAGCAGAGGCAAGAACAGCCGAGGATTTTGAAAAATTAGCAGAAAAAGAAGAACTTACTGCAAGCACGATGACGTTTGATAAAGAGCAGACAACGCCTTCTCCAGAATTTGTCAAAGCGGCGGATGCACTAAAAGAAGGTGAAGTAACAGATGTCATTGAAGGGACGACGGGATATTATGTAGGAAAAGTTACAAGTCTTTTTGATAAAGAAGCAACAGAAAAAAAGAAAGAAAATATCGTGTCAGAACGACAGAATACAAAATATCAGGAAATTCTTGATGGATTTATGAAAGAAGCAAAGATTAAAGTCAACAAAGATGAATGGAAGAAAGTAAGCTTTAAAAAATTAAAAGTGACAATGAAGCAAGAAACAAAAAAATAATAAGACAGAATGAAAAAGGAATGCGTAAGCAAGTTGCTTCGCATTCCTTTTTTGTGCAATTAGATAGATTATGTAAAAAATGTAAGGAGAAGGTCGTTGACAAGCTTGCCGTCTGCTTTTCCTTTTACTTTAGGCATTAACACCTTCATAATCTTTCCTTTGTCCTTTGCTGTAGGTGCAGAAAGCTCAAGTTCGGAAAGGGTAGCCTGGATTACTTCTTTTATTTCTGTCTCATCCATCATTTTTGGCGCGTACTGTTCTAAAACAGCAAGACGTTTTTTGCATTCATCAATAATATCTTCGCGGTCAGCAGGAGTCATCTCAAGAGTTTCTTTTGTCTGTTTGATCTCTTTCATGATTACCTGAACTTCTTCTTCTTCGGTAAGGTCAGCACGTTTATCAATTGCTTTGTTCTTCAAAGATGCTAAAAGAGCGGATAAAGTTTCTTTTGTATCTTTATCTTTTGCTTTCATAGCAGCAACCATGGCGCTTCTTACTTCTTCTATTTTACTCATAATTCAATCCCTCCATATTTATAAAATTCGCTGTATTGTGCTTACTAAATTTTAGCAGAATAAAGTGAGTTTTTCAATAGTATATATGGATGGAAAACGTGTAAAAAATATGCTATACTAATTATGTATATAGTAAAATAACGTAATCGAAAGAGGAAGTTTGATATGAAAAGATTATTGATACTTGGCGCCGGGGGATTCGGTCAAATGGTAAAAGAAACGGCCTTGTTATTAGGCTATGAAGAAGTCGTATTTTTAGATGATGCATATAATGGTCCGGATAGCGTAGGAAGATGTTGTGATTACACAATCCTTCAAGAACAATATCCGGAAGCTGTTGCTGCATTTGGAAATAACAAGACACGTCTGGAATGGACAGATAAATTGATGGAAGCAGGATATGAAGTACCTGCGATCATTCATCCGTCAGCAATTGTAGCTCCAAGTGCAAAGATTGAACCAGGTTGTTTTATCATGCAGAGAGCGGTTGTCAATACCAATTCAGAGATTCAGCGCGGTGCACTCATCAATAGTGGTGCGATCATTGACCATGATTCTGTTGTAGAAGCAGGAGCGCACGTATGTCTTGGAAGTATTGTAAAGGCAAACTGTACGATTGAATCCGGTAAGAAAATCGAAGCCGGAGAAGTGATTTTTTCTACAAGAAGAAAAATCGAAGGCGCTGATAGCCGTTCTTTGGAAGATGCTATTTATGCATTTGGTTTTGGACAAAAATGCAGTTATGTGAAACCATTTGGCGAGGGACATATTAATGAGACATATGCGGTATACATGCAGGAAGAAGATGGAAGCGATGTGCCACAGTATGTACTGCAGCGTTTGAATATCAATGTGTTTAAGAATCCATCTCAAGTAATGGAAAATATTTTTGGAGTAACAGAGTTCCTTCGTGAAGTGATTCGTGAAGAAGGCGGAGATGTCGACAGAGAAACACTATCCTATATTAAAACAAAAAGTGGAGAGACATATTTTGAAGATGCGCAGGGACAGCCTTGGCGCTGCTTGCATTTTATTTCGAATTCCGTATGTTATCAGACAGTAGAAGAACCGGATCAGTTCTATCAATCAGCTAAGAGCTTTGGACACTTTTTGAAACAACTTGGAAATTATCCGGCAGAGAGTCTGCACGAGACGATTCCACAGTTCCATGATACGGTAAAACGTTTCCGTGATTTTGCAAAAGCAGTGAAGAAAGATGTGAAGAACAGAAGCCGTTCTTGTAAGAAGGAGATTGCGTTTGCTTTAGAGAGGGAAGAAGATTGCGGCGTGCTGATGGAACAGTTGAATAAGGGACTCCTTCCGCTTCGTGTGACGCATAATGATACAAAATTAAATAATATTTTATTTGATTCCGATACTGACAAAGGACTTTGCATCATTGATTTGGATACGATCATGCCAGGTCTTGCAGCCAATGACTTTGGGGATTCCATCCGTTTTGGAGCATCGACTGCAGAAGAAGATGAAAAGGATTTGGAAAAGGTACATTTTGATATTCATTTATATGAGCTTTATGTCAAAGGATACCTGGAGATGGCGAAAGATGTCTTAACTCCGGCAGAGATTGAGAGCCTTCCATGGGGCGCTCGTATTATGACTTTGGAGTGTGGAATGCGTTTCCTTACTGATTATCTCCAAGGCAACGTATACTTTAAGACTGCATATCCGGAACATAACTTAGTGCGGGCAAGAACACAGTTTAAACTTGTAAAAGAGATGGAAGAGCAGTTTGAAGCAATGCAGGAAATTGCAAAAAAATATTAGGAAAAAGGTGTTGTATGAAAATCGAGATACCTGGATATAAAACATTAGAGCTTGATACACTTTTATTGGATTATAATGGTACTGTTGCCGTAGATGGCGAGATTCCGGATTCTGTTCGAGAGAGGTTGGCAGCGCTTTCTGAGAAGTTTCAGATTTATATCTTAACTGCAGATACTCATGGAACTGCCGCGAAACAATGTGAAGATCTGAATGTGATCTTGTATACGTTTCCGGTAGGAAACGCTGCAGATTATAAGAGAGACGTTGTCGAGAAACTAGGTGGCGGGCATTGTGTCTGTATGGGAAACGGAAGGAACGATATTCTGATGTTTGAGAAATCGGCGCTTTCCGTTGCGATTCTTGATACAGAGGGGCTGTATGCAGGGCTTTTGTTAAAATCCGATATATGTGTTAGAACGATAGAAGATGGATTGGATCTTTTGCTGCATCCGAAGAGATTGATTGCAGACTTAAGAGGCTAGTGTTTTATAAATTGGTGTTTGAGGTATAAAAATCCTTCATTTACAGATACTATTCCTGGAAATGGAAAGTATGGTAAATGGAGGATTTTTTATATGAAAGCAACAGGAATTGTACGTAGAATTGATGATCTTGGCAGAGTGGTCGTGCCAAAAGAAATCAGACGGACATTAAGAATCCGGGAGGGAGATCCTTTGGAGATTTTTACAGATCGGGAAGGAGAGATCGTATTGAAAAAGTATTCCCCGATTGGAGAGTTGTCTGCTTTTTCTGAGGATTATGCAGAGAGCCTTGCGAAGTCTACCGGATATACGGTGTGCATTGCCGACAAGGAGAAGGTGATCGCAGCAGCAGGTGCGGGAAAGAAGCAATTACTTGCAAAGGTTGTGAGTTCACAGTTGGAATCGGCAATGGAGGCACGGGAAGAGATTCTTGCATCTGTAAAGGAGGATTCCTTTCGAAGAATCATAGAAGGGCAGGAAGAGGAGTATGGGGCGCAGGTTGTTGTTCCGATTTTATGTGATGGAGATGTGGTTGGAGCTGTAATTTTATTGACAAAAGATACAAAAAAGAAGTTTGGAGATACGGAACGATTGCTGGCCCGAACGGCGGCAGGATTCCTTGGAAGACAGATAGAACAATAAGTGACATAAAACTCCCCGGACAATCATACATTGTGGTAGAGAATGGATAAGGAGGAGTTTTTTGATATGGAAAAAGGAACCGACAAGAACGGAAGGGTGGTATGGATATTAAAGGCGCTTTTAATATCTTATATCATTACAGCTGTGTTCCTTTTGATCCTTGCCCTTTTGCTTTATAAGCTTGAGCTGAATGAACAGAAGGTGACGATGGGGATTGTTGCGATTTATGTGTTGTCTACATTTGCAGGTGGATTCCTTATGGGGAAGTTGGTAGGGGAACGCAAATTTTTATGGGGATTCATGCTCGGAACCATGTACTTTTTAGTGCTTTTCGGAATTTCTTTGGCGGTAGATCAGAATTTGAACCGCAACGGAATGAATCTTGTGACAACGATGGTACTTTGTGCCGGTGGAGGAATGCTGGGAGGAATGGTTTCTTAAAAAAACACTTTAAAAAGTAAAGGTTCTATGTTATAATAACTAAAGTTAATGTAGAACAAGGAGGAATCGGTATGAAACACATTAAAACATTAAATACACAGACATTAAACAATACAATGAAAAAAGGCGGATGTGGAGAATGCCAGACATCTTGCCAGTCAGCATGCAAGACATCATGCACAGTTGGAAACCAGACTTGCGAACAGAAAAGATAGTGGATTTTCATAATTAAAAAAGACGAGCAGCGACACCGTCGCTGCTTTTTCCACGTTGAGAAAGGAGATTTGTTTTGATTCATCAGTATAAAAATAATGGATACGATATCGTATTGGATGTGAATAGTGGATCTGTTCATGTAGTAGATGATATGTGTTATGACGTAATCGAAGAGCTTAATAAGCATAATGTAGAAGAGCATCCGGAAGTACTGGAAGATGCGGCGACTGTAGCAGGGCTTCAGGAGGCCTTGAAAGAAAAGTACCCGGTAGAAGAGATTGGGGAAGTATATGAGGATATCAAAGAACTTGCAAAAGCAGGACAACTTTTTACAAAGGATATCTACGAACAGTATATTGGAGCTGTGAAACAGAGAAAGACAGTTGTAAAAGCGCTTTGTCTGCATATCGCACATGATTGTAACCTTGCATGCAAATATTGTTTTGCGGAAGAGGGTGAGTATCATGGAAGAAGAGCGTTGATGTCTTTTGAAGTGGGAAAGAAAGCATTAGATTTCTTAATTGCTAATTCCGGTAATCGTAGAAACCTGGAAGTGGATTTCTTTGGTGGTGAGCCATTAATGAACTGGCAGGTTGTGAAGGATTTGGTTGCATACGGAAGAGAGCAGGAGAAGATTCATGATAAAAACTTCCGTTTCACGATCACAACGAATGGTGTGCTTTTAAATGACGAGATTCAGGAATTTGTGAATAAAGAGATGGATAATGTCGTATTGAGTCTTGACGGAAGACAAGAAGTCAACGACCATATGCGTCCGTTCCGTAATGGAAAGGGTAGCTATGATTTGATCGTTCCAAAGTTCCAGAAGTTGGCAGAGAGCCGTAATCAGCAGAAATATTATGTCAGAGGTACATTTACAAGAGAGAATTTAGATTTCTCAAAAGACGTGCTTCATTTTGCAGATTTAGGATTTGAGCAGATTTCCATTGAACCGGTTGTTGGAGAGGATACAGACTTCTATTCTATTCAGAAGGAACACCTTCCACAGATTTTTGAAGAATACGATATTCTTGCAAAGGAATTGATCAAGAGAGAGAAAGAGGGCAGAGGTGTGAATTTCTTCCACTTTATGATCGATCTTGACGGCGGACCATGTATTTCCAAACGTTTATCAGGCTGTGGGTCGGGAACAGAATATTTAGCTGTAACTCCTTGGGGAGATCTGTATCCTTGCCATCAGTTTGTTGGAGATGAGGACTTCTTAATGGGTAATGTAGACGATGGAATCACAAGACCGGAGATTGCCGAAGAGTTCCGTGGCTGTAGTGTTTACTCCAAAGATAAATGCAAGAATTGCTTTGCAAAATTCTACTGTAGCGGTGGATGCATGGCAAATGCTTATAAATTCCATGGCTCTATTCACAATACATATGATGTGGGATGCGAGATGGAGAGAAAGCGTGTGGAATGTGCAATTATGATGAAAGCTGCGTTGGCAGAGTAAGGAGTGAATGAGGACATGAAGAAAAACAAAGGCATTATTAGCCTGATTCTTGTTGCTTTGCTGACAATTCTTTTGGGATTCACAAGCGTAGTGGGACTTGGAAGCAAACATACAGGAGCGGCAAAGAATATTAAGCTTGGTCTGGATCTTGAAGGTGGTGTAAGTATCACATATCAAGCAAAAGGAAAAACACCTTCCGAGAGCGAAATGAAAGATACTGTTTACAAAATGCAAAAGCGTGTGGAACAGTACAGTACAGAAGCTACAGTTTATCAAGAAGGTGATGACCGCATTACAATCGAAATTCCGGGTGTAACAGATGCGAACAAAGTCTTGACAGAGCTTGGTAAACCAGGATCTTTGGAATTCCAGGACGAAACAGGAAAAGTGGTACTTCAGGGAACTGATGTAAAGACAGCGACAGCAAGGATTATTGAAAAAGAAACTGGAGCAAAAGAAAACATCGTAGAGTTGAACCTTACAAAAGAAGGTGGCAAGAAATTTGCGGAAGCAACAAAGGCTAACATTGGAAAACCAATCAATATTGTCTATGATGGTGAAGTGATCAGTAACCCGATGGTAAATGAAGAGATTACAGGCGGACAGGCTGTGATCAGCGGTAATTTTACATATGAAGAAGTAGAAAATCTTGCTTCCACAATCCGTATCGGTGGGTTGAAAGTAGAATTGGAAGAATTGAATTCAAGCGTAGTTGCTGCAAAACTTGGTGAGGAGGCGATCAATACAAGTTTGTTGGCGGGATTGATCGGACTTATTATCATTTTCGTGTTCATGTGCGTTGTGTATAGACTTCCGGGATTTGCGTCAAGTATTGCGCTTTGCATTTATACAGGAATCGTATTAGTTGCTTTGAATGCATTTGATATTACATTGACACTTCCGGGTATTGCAGGTATTATCCTTGGCATCGGTATGGCTGTTGATGCTAATGTTATCATTTTTGCGAGAGTAAAAGAAGAACTGGCAGCTGGAAGAAATGTAAAAACTTCGTTAAAGACAGGGTTCCAAAAAGCATTATCTGCAATTTTAGATGGTAACGTGACGACATTAATTGCTGCGATTGTTCTTGGATTGATGGGAACAGGTAGTGTAAAAGGATTTGCACAGACATTAGCGCTTGGTATTGTAGTTTCTATGTTTACAGCTCTTGTTGTGACAAGGATCATCATTTTCTCACTTTACGCGGTTGGATGTAAGAGTGAAAAATTATATGGAATACAGAAGGAAAGAAAAACAATTAATTTCCTTGCAAAGAAAAAAGTATTCTTTGGTATCTCTATTGCACTTGTAGTGAGTGGATTTGTTGGAATGGGTATTTTTGCTTCCAAAGGTGACGGAGCATTGAATTACAGCCTTGAATTCATGGGTGGTACAGCGACCAATGTAACATTTAATGAAGATTATTCCATCAAAGAGATTGATTCACAGATTGTTCCTGTAATCGAAAAGACAACAGGTGATAAGAACGTACAGACGCAGAAGATCAAAGGAACGAATCAGGTTTCAATCAAGACACAGACATTGGATCTTGAGAAACGTGAGGCTATGATTGCAGCTCTTGTTGAAAAGTTTGGTGTAGATGAATCTAAGATTACATATAACAATATCGGTTCTACAGTAAGTTCTGAGATGAGAAGAGATGCTGTTGTAGCGGTATTGGTTGCGACACTCTGTATGCTGATCTATATTTGGCTTCGATTCAAAGATTTCCGATTTGCAAGCAGTGCGATCATTGCATTACTGCATGACGTGTTGGTAGTCCTTGCATTCTATGCAATTGCACGTGTATCTGTGGGTAACACATTTATTGCATGTATGTTGACGATTGTCGGATATTCTATCAACGCAACGATTGTTATTTTTGACCGAATCCGTGAAGAGAATAAGATCAAATCAAGAAAAGATACATTGGAAGACGTTGTTAACAGAAGTATCACACAGACGCTTACAAGAAGTGTATACACTTCATTTACAACATTTGTAATGGTAGCGCTTCTCTTTGTGATGGGTGTAAGCTCAGTGAAAGAATTTGCGGCTCCGCTTATGGTTGGTGTAGCAGTAGGCGCATTCTCATCTGTATGTATTACCGGCGCGCTTTGGTATGTGATGAAAACAAAGGTGGCAACGAAAGCATAATAGTGGTAAAATAGATAAAAACGGGAGATTAAAAGAGTTAATCTCCCGTTTTTTGAAATACAAAGGAGAACGAAAGATGGAAAAATGGTTTTTAACCCGGAAAGGAGCTGACTTTCAAGGGATTAGTCAGAAGTTTCAGATAAGCCCGATTCTTGCTCGTTTGATCCGCAATCGAGAAATCATTGGAGATGACGCGATTGAGTTATATTTGCATGGAACGATAGCAGAACTATATGATGGAATCCTGATGAAAGATATGGATGTAGCGGTTTCTATTTTGCAGGAAAAAATACGGGAGGGAAAAGAGATTCGTATCATTGGAGATTACGATATAGATGGAATCAATGCAACGTATATTTTGATGGAAGGTCTTCGTGCACTTGGCGGCAATGTAAGTATTGATATTCCGGATCGGATGAAGGACGGATATGGATTGAATCAGAATTTGATCGATCGAGCATTAGGAGATGATATTGATACGATCATCACTTGTGACAATGGAATTGCGGCAAGGGAAGAAATAGGATATGCAAAACGTCTGGGAATGACAGTGATCGTAACAGATCATCATGAGATTCCGTATGAAGAGACGGAGGAAGGAATTCGGTATTTGCTGCCGTCTGCAGATGCAGTTGTAGATCCAAAACGAGCAGATTGTAAATATCCATTTCCGAATCTGTGCGGGGCTGCAGTCGCTTATAAATTAGTGGAAACCTTGTTCAATGTAGAAGGAAAAGATGCAGATGATATTGATTATCTGATGGAAAATGTAGCTATTGCTACAGTCGGTGATGTGATGGATCTTGTGGGAGAGAATCGTATTTTTGTGAAGCAAGGACTAGAGATGTTAAGGCGGACGAAAAATCTTGGATTAGCCGCATTGATTGAATGTACGGCGATTCCTGTGGAACGTTTGTCTGCGTATCATATTGGGTTTGTATTGGGGCCATGTTTCAATGCGAGTGGGAGACTCGATACAGCAAAACGTGCCATTGAATTGCTATGTGCAAAGACAAAAAGAGATGCGGAAATCCTTGCGGGAGATCTAAAAGCCTTGAATGACAGCAGAAAAGATATGACTGCTCATGCGGTAGAAGACGCAATTGAGATGGTAGAGACAACAGAGATTGGAAAAGACAGGGTTCTTGTGATTTATTTGCCGGATTGTCATGAAAGCCTAGCCGGAATCGTAGCGGGACGGATTCGGGAAAAATACTACAAACCGGTGTTTGTACTGACAGATGCAGAAGATGGAGTAAAAGGTTCGGGTCGTTCCATCGAGACGTATCATATGTATGAAGGAATGAACAGTTGTAAAGAGTTGTTTACGAAATTCGGAGGACATAAACTTGCCGCCGGACTATCTCTGCCAAAAGAAAATGTAGAGTTGTTTCGTAAACGAATTAATGAACAATGTCGATTGACGGAAGATGATTTGTGCGAAAAAGTATCTATAGACATGCAGCTTCCTCTTGCTTATGTGAATGAAGAACTTGTGAATGAATTGGAGTGTTTAGAACCATTTGGAAAAGGGAATCCTAAACCTGTATTTGCAGAGAGAGGAATTGAAGTTCTGCAGACCAAAATTCTTGGGAAAAATCAAAATGTACTGAAACTTCTCGTCAGAGATTCGCAGGGAACGAAGATGGAAGCGCTTTATTTTGGAGATATTCCACAATGTTTGGACGTGATCAATGCAAAACATGGAAAGATTAATATTACATATTATCCGGATATCAATGAATATATGGGAAGAAAGACACCGCAGATTGTAATACAGAATTATCAGTAAAAATTGTAGATTCATTGAAAAACAGCAAAAAAAATGCTATAATATGTCATATTTTGTAGGAAAATGGAGGCCGGTTATGAAGCCAATAGAAGAATATGTAAGAAGTATTCCGGATTTTCCGGAAGAAGGAATTATTTTTAGAGATGTAACAAGTATATTAGAGGATGCGGATGGATTACAGTTAGCAATTGATCTAGTTCAAGAGAAGATTGGAGACCTTGAATTTGATGTTGTAGTAGGTCCGGAGTCAAGAGGATTTATTTTTGGTGTTCCGGTTGCATATAATCTCCATAAGTCCTTTGTTCCGGTAAGAAAAAAAGGAAAACTTCCTTGTGAAACAGTATCTATGGAATATGAATTGGAATACGGAAGTGCAGTGATTGAGATGCACAAAGATTCCATCAAACCGGGACAGAAAGTAGTCATCATTGATGACTTGATGGCGACAGGAGGAACGATCGAAGCAATTGTGAAGCTCGTGGAAAGCCTGGGCGGAGAAGTTGTGAAGATTGTGTTCTTGATGGAACTTGCCGGGTTAAACGGAAGAGCCAAACTGGGAGAGTATGATATGGATTCCGTGATCATATATCCGGGGAAATAAAGCAGGAGAGGAAGGTACCGATATGTCAGATTCAATAATACAAAATCCATATGAAAATCTGAAAATTGTTGATGGTCATGCGGTGAAGAATCCGGAAGATTATCAAGATCCGGATAAGCTGTATGAAGCTCTTGTGAACAGAATCCGGAAATATCACCCGTCAGAAGATTTGTCTTTGATTGAAAAAGCATATACGATTGCAAAGGATGCCCATGAAGGACAGTTCCGTAAGTCCGGGGAGCCATATATTATTCACCCGCTTTGGGTAGGAATTATTTTGGCTGAACTTGAGATGGATAAAGAAACGATTGCGGCAGGAATTTTGCACGATGTGGTAGAGGATACGATTATGTCCTCAGAGGAGATTGCGGCCATATTCGGTACAGAGGTTTCACTTCTTGTAGAGGGAGTTACCAAAATCGGGCAATTATCTTATTCCAAAGATAAAGATAAATTAGAGATGCAGGCAGAAACTCTTCGTAAGATGTTTCTTGCAATGTCAAAAGATATCCGAGTTATTCTGATCAAATTAGCCGACCGTCTGCATAATATGCGTACGGCGCAGTTTTGGCCTCCGCATAAGCAGAAAGAAAAAGCGCAGGAGACAATGGACATTTATGCTCCAATCGCTCAAAGGCTTGGTATTTCCAAGATTAAGACGGAGCTGGACGATTTGGCTTTAAAATACTCCCAGCCGGAAGTATTTTATGATTTGATCAATCAGTTAAATGCACGAAAAACAGAGAGAAATGAATTCGTACAGCAGATTGTAGAAGAAGTCAGAAAGCACATGGAGAATGGCGGGATTGAAGCAACAGTATACGGCCGTGTGAAGCATTTCTTCAGCATTTATAAGAAGATGGTCAATCAGGATAAGACGGTGGATCAAGTATATGACCTATTTGCAATCCGTATTATTGTGAAAACAGTCAAAGACTGTTATGCGGCTCTTGGCGTGATCCATGAGATGTATACACCAATTCCGGGACGTTTTAAAGATTACATTGCGATGCCAAAGCCAAATATGTATCAGTCTCTTCATACGACATTGATGGGACCGTCCGGTCAGCCGTTTGAGATTCAGATTCGTACAGAAGAGATGCATAAGACTGCGGAATATGGTATTGCGGCGCATTGGAAATATAAAGAGTCCGGTGGAAGCGCGAAAAACGTACAGACAAGAGCAGAAGAAAAATTGACATGGCTTCGTCAGATATTGGAATGGCAGCAGGATTCCGACAACCGTGAGTTTATGTCGTTGTTAAAAGGCGACTTGGATCTTTTTGCAGAAGATGTATACTGCTTTACACCGAATGGAGATGTAAAGAATCTTCCAAATGGCTCTACACCGGTTGACTTTGCATATGCTATTCATAGTGCGGTTGGTAATAAAATGGTTGGCGCTCGTGTAAACAATAAACTTGTTCCAATCGATTATAAAATTCAAAATGGTGATAGGATTGAAATTTTAACTTCACAGAATTCGAAGGGGCCAAGTCGAGACTGGCTAAATATTGTAAAGAGTACCCAGGCGAGAAATAAGATTAACCAATGGTTTAAGAAAGAATACAAAGAAGAAAATATCGTACGTGGAAAAGAGATGTTGTCTGCGTATTGCAAGGCGAAAGGTCTTGTATTATCTGATATTTTGAAACCAAAATATCAACAGGTTGTACAACGTAAATATGGATTCAAAGATTGGAATGCGGTACTTGCGGCTTTGGGACATGGTGGATTGAAGGAAGGACAGATTGCAAACCGCCTGCAAGAGGAATATAGTAAAGACCACAAAGAAGCGATCACAGATGAGACGATTCTTGAAAAAGTATCTGAAGCATCTAAAAATATTGTGCATGTTACAAAATCTAAGAGTGGAATTGTTGTCAAAGGGATTGACGATATGGCAGTTCGTTTTTCAAGATGCTGTAATCCTGTGCCGGGAGATGAAATCGTAGGATTCGTGACAAGAGGACGAGGTATGTCCATTCATCGAACAGATTGTGTCAATATCATTCATTTGTCTGAATCAGAGAGAGCACGTTTGATTCCGGCAGAATGGGAGCAGTCTGATGAAAAAGGAACCGGACTTTACATGGCGGAGATCAAGATGTATGCATATGACAGACAGGGTATGCTGATGGAGATTTCCAAAATATTTACAGAAAATAAAATTGATGTAAAGAATATGAATGTCCGAACGAGCAAGAAAGGAACTGCGACGGTAGAAATGGGATTCATCGTTCATAGCAGAGAAGAACTGACAAAGATTATCGAGAAACTTCATCAACTGGAAGGAGTTATCGATATCGAACGTTCAGTAGGTTAGGAGATTATAAGATGAAAGTGGAAATATTTGTAACGGGAATTATCAGTACAAATTGTTATGTAGTTTCAAATGAAGAGACAAAAGAGGCGGTGATCATTGATCCTGCCGCCTATCCGAAGAAAATGCGAGCATATCTTCACGAGAATGAACTGCAGGTAAAAGCGATTCTTCTGACACATGGACATTTTGATCATATTATGGGGATTGATGGAATACTGGAAGAATATCAGGTTCCGGTATATGTACATGAAGAAGAAGCAGAATTGATTCAAGATCCAATCTTGAATGAATCGAATACTTATACGAATGGATATACGTTTGGTAATGCAGAGTATACAAGAGATGGCCAGATTTTGGAATTGATCGGTTATAAATTCCGAGTGATCCACACACCGGGGCATACAAGCGGCGGTGTTTCCTATTATGTGGAAAGCGAGAATGTATTGTTCAGCGGTGATACGCTGTTCCACGGTTCTGTTGGACGCACTGATTTTAAGACAAGCAGTATGTCTTCACTAGTACATTCAATTCGTGAAAAATTATTCCTGCTTCCAGATGAGACAGTTGTGTATCCGGGACATATGGGTGCAACTTCAATTGGAACGGAAAAACAGATCAATCCGTATGTGTAATACGAGGTAGATGTAGATTTTTTAGAGGACGTGGCTTTTGAAGTGGCGTCCTTTGCTATTATAACGAGATATATAGAGGATTTTATATGATTAACATTTTTTTGAAAGAAGAATTTTATGCTTATGATGCATTTCATATCGTGAAAGCGTTTTTTCCGGATGAGGAGATTAAGCAACATATTGTATGTGATGGAAAAGTTCTTCTACAAATGAAGAAAGAGGAGGATATCCTCTTGGAATTGGAAGAAGCTTTAGGGAATACGAAAAAAGAAAAGAAAAGTTTTGTAAATAAAAAGATTTACAAAGAGTTATATCAATATACAGGAAAAGAACTTGCATGGGGGTTTTTAACAGGAGTTCGTCCTACAAAGCTTGCCATGAAGAAAGTGGAGGAAGGGTGTACTGATGAAGAAACTGTGCTGTGGTTTCAAGAACAGTACATGGTAACAGAGAAAAAGGCAAAGCTTGGTGTAGAGATTGCGAAGAGAGAGAAGGCGCTCTTGGAGCAGTTGGATTATGAAAATGGATATAGCCTGTATGTGGGAATCCCATTTTGTCCATCAATTTGTTCATACTGTTCTTTTTCTTCTTATCCGTTGCAGGAGTGGACGAATCAGGTGGATCGGTATCTAGATGCGCTTTGTAAAGAAATCAGTTTCGTTGGAGAAGTATCGAAAGAAAAGAAACTCAATACGGTTTATATTGGCGGAGGGACGCCGACGACTCTCGAGGCAGATCAGCTCGATCGATTGTTGACACATATGGAAGAGACGTTTTCCTATGAGGAACTGAAAGAGTTTACTGTAGAGGCAGGACGACCGGATAGTATTACTAGAGAAAAATTAGAAGTATTACGGAAACATAAGATTTCTCGTATTTCTGTCAACCCACAGACGATGCAGCAGAAAACGTTGGACGTGATCGGAAGAAAGCATACAGTGCAGGATGTGATCGATATTTTCCATATGGCAAGAGAACTTGGATTTGAAAATATCAATATGGATCTCATTGCAGGATTGACAGGAGAGAATCTGTCTGATATGAAGGATACGTTGGAGAGGGTCAAAGAATTAGAGCCGGATAGTCTGACGGTGCATTCTCTTGCAATCAAGCGTGCGGCAAGACTTGGAAAGACGGAGGGCTATCGGGAGCAGCTTAGTACGGCGGAAGAACTTTCACAGATGATCGAGCTTGCAGCAGACTATGCAAAAGAGATGGATTTGGTCCCATATTATCTGTATCGACAGAAGAATATTGCCGGGAATTTTGAAAATGTTGGGTACGCAAAGGTTGACAAAGCCGGAATATACAATATACTTATTATGGAGGAAAAACAATCCATCATTGCAGTAGGCGCAGGAGCTTCTACGAAGATTGTACTTCCAAAAGGAAAAGAGATTCCGGACAAAAAGACCGGAGAATTAAAAAATATTGTACGCGTGGAAAATGTCAAAGATGTGACAGAGTATATGGCGCGTATTGATGAAATGATAGAACGAAAAGGAGAATGGTTATGGCGTTAAAAAAGAAGCCGGTAACAGGCATGAAAGATATGATGCCTCGTGAGATGGAGATTCGCGACTATGTGATTCACCTGATCAAAGAAACATATAAGACATTTGGTTTTTCATCTATGGAGACACCTTGTGTGGAACATATCGAGAACCTTTGCAGCAAGCAGGGGGGAGATAATGAAAAACTGATTTTCAAAATCATGAAGCGTGGAGAGAAGTTAAAAATCGACACTGCAAAGGAAGAAAATGATTTGGTTGATGGAGGTCTTCGTTACGACTTAACTGTTCCGCTTGCAAGATACTATGCAAACTATGCCAACGAACTTCCGGCACCATTCAAAGCGCTTCAGATTGGGAATGTGTGGAGAGCCGATCGTCCACAGAGAGGACGCTTCCGCCAGTTCATGCAATGCGATATCGATATTCTTGGAGAAGCAAGCAATTTGGCAGAGATTGAGTTGATCTTGGCAACAACAGCAATGCTTGGAAAATTGAATTTCACAAATTTTACGGTATGTATCAATGACCGTAACATTTTGAAAGCAATGGCAGCATTTTGCGGATTCAAGGAAGAAGATTACGATGAAGTCTTCATCATTTTAGATAAGATGGATAAGATTGGCACAGAAGGTGTATCAGCAGAACTTCAAGAGATGGGATGTGCAAAAGAAAATGTAGAGGCATACCTGAAGTTGTTTGACGAGATCAGTCCGGATGTAGAAGGAATTCGTTTCTTAAAAGAAAAATTAGGAGATTGCCTTCCAACAGAAACATCAGAGGGAATGGAAACAATCATCTCCAGCGTAGAGGCAGCAAAAGAAGCAGAGTTCAAGATTGCTTTTGATCCGACACTTGTAAGAGGACAATCTTACTATACCGGAACAATTTTTGAGATTCGTATGGACGAGTTTGGCGGTTCCGTTGCCGGAGGCGGACGTTACGATAAGATGATCGGGAAATTTACAGGACAAGATACACCGGCCTGCGGATTCTCTATCGGATTTGAAAGAATCGTAATGCTTTTATTAGAGAATGGGTATGAAGTACCGTCAAACAACTTAAAGAAAGCGTATTTATTGGAAAAGAAACTTCCAAAAGAAGGAACTTTGAAAGTGTTCCAAATGGCAAAAGCAGATCGAGAAGCCGGATATCAGGTGATGATCGTGAATATGAAGAAAAATAAGAAATTCCAAAAAGAACAGCTAAACGAAAACGGTTACAAAGAAATCGTTGAGTGCTACGCCGATTCTATAGAGAATATGTAAAGGAGAGAGAAAAATCATGGCAGAATCAATGCAGGGATTGAAAAGAACACATCGTTGTGCCGAATTGACTGCAGCCAATGTAGGCGAGACAGTTACCGTCATGGGTTGGGTACAGAAAAATAGAAACAAAGGAGGTCTTGTCTTTGTTGACGTAAGAGACCGTTCCGGAATTATTCAGGTCGTTTTTGAGGAAGGAAGCTGTGACGCAGCATTGATTGAAAAAGCTGCAAAGCTTCGTTCAGAATTTGTTGTTGCTGTTGTAGGTAAAGTAGAGAAACGTTCCGGTGCAGTAAATGAAAACATTGCTACCGGTGAGATTGAAATTGCTCCTACAGAGCTTCGTGTATTGTCAGAATCAGAGACACCACCATTCCCAATCGAAGAAAACAGCAAGACAAAGGAAGAACTTCGTTTGAAATATCGTGTCCTTGATCTTCGTAGACCGGATTTACAGAGAAACTTAATTATGAGAAGTAAAGTAGCAACATTGACTCGCCAGTTCTTGGCAGAGGAAGGTTTCCTTGAGATTGAGACACCGATGCTTATTAAGAGTACGCCGGAAGGCGCTAGAGATTACCTTGTACCAAGCCGTGTACATCCAGGAAACTTCTACGCGTTACCACAATCACCACAGCTTTTCAAACAGCTTTTGATGTGTGCAGGTTATGACCGTTACTTCCAGTTAGCAAAATGTTTCCGTGATGAAGATTTACGTGCGGATCGTCAGCCGGAATTTACACAGATCGATATGGAATTATCATTTGTAGATGTGGATGATGTGATTGATGTAAATGAAAGACTTCTTGCGAAATTATTTAAAGAGATATTAAATGTAGAAGTTTCTCTTCCAATCCAGAGAATGACATGGCAGGAAGCCATGGACAGATTTGGTTCCGATAAACCGGATCTTCGTTTTGGTATGGAACTTGTAAATGTATCTGAAGTTGTCAAAGACTGTGAATTCGCAGTATTCAAAGGCGCTCTTGAAAATGGCGGAAGCGTTCGTGGTATCAATGCAAAAGGTCAGGGCGCAATGCCGCGTAAGAAGATTGATAAGTTAGTTGATTTTGCGAAGACATACGGTGCAAAAGGGCTTGCTTATATTGCAATTCAGGAAGATGGCAGCCTGAAATCTTCTTTTGCAAAATTTATGACAGAAGAACAGATGGCAGCGCTTGTAAAAGCAATGGACGGAGAGAACGGAGACTTATTATTATTTGCAGCAGATAAGAATAAGGTAGTATGGGACGTTCTCGGCGCGTTACGTATTGAAATTGCCCGTCAGTTAGACTTATTGGATAAAGGGGATTACAAGTTCTTGTGGGTAACAGAATTCCCATTATTAGAGTGGAACGAAGAAGCAGGAAGATATACAGCAATGCATCATCCATTTACAATGCCAATGGAAGAAGATTTACATTTGATCGATACAGATCCGGGTAAGGTTCGTGCAAAAGCTTACGATATCGTGTTAAACGGTACAGAGCTCGGTGGAGGTAGCGTCAGAATCTTCAATAATGAGATTCAGAACAAGATGTTTGAGGTTCTTGGATTTACAAAAGAGCAGGCAGAAGAACAATTCGGATTCTTATTGAATGCATTCAAATATGGAGTTCCGCCACACGCAGGACTTGCATACGGACTTGACCGTCTTGTGATGCTGATGGCAAAACAGGACAGTATTCGTGACGTAATCGCATTCCCGAAGGTGAAAGATGCATCTGACTTGATGACAGAAGCACCGGCAGGGGTAGATCCGAAGCAGTTGGAAGAATTAGGACTTACCATTACTGCATCAGAGGACGAATAAAATAGGATACTTGGGAGACATAGAAGTGTAAATGCATTTTTATGTCTCCTTTTTACGTTCGAAAGTAGTTGACATTCTATAGGAGTCGGTCTATGCTTATACCAATCAAAATGAAAGAGAGGAAGAAATAGCATATGGCAAATATTTATACATCAGCAGACCAATTGATCGGAAATACCCCTCTTTTGGAATTGGCACATATAGAAAAAGAATTTGAATTGAAGGCAAAAATTCTTGCGAAACTGGAATATCTGAATCCTGCCGGTTCTGCAAAAGATCGTGTTGCAAGAGAAATGATTGAAGATGCGGAGGCTTCAGGAATTTTAAAAGCAGATTCTGTAATCATTGAACCGACATCCGGTAATACCGGCATCGGGCTTGCATCTGTAGCGGCGGCAAGAGGATATCGTTTGATTATAGTGATGCCGGATACGATGTCTATGGAACGAAGAGTATTAATGGCAGCTTATGGGGCAGAACTTGTGTTAAGTGATGGAGCAAAAGGAATGACAGGTGCGATTGAAAAGGCAGAAGAACTGGCTTCACAGATTCCAAATAGTTTTATACCGGGGCAATTTGTGAATCCGGCAAATTCTAAGGCGCATAGATTAACAACAGGACCGGAAATTTATCGGGATACCGATGGAGATGTGGATATCTTTGTTGCAGGAGTGGGAACAGGTGGAACGATCACTGGAGTTGGAGAATATTTAAAAGCTCAAAAGCCGTCTGTAAAAATAGTCGCAGTGGAACCGTCAGATTCAGCAGTACTATCCGGTGAAAGTGCGGGTGCACATAAGCTGCAAGGAATTGGAGCAGGGTTTATTCCGGAAGTTTTAAATACGGAGATCTATGATGAGATTATAAAGGTGTCTGCAGAAGATGCATTCTCAATGGGTAGAATGATTGGAAAAAAAGAAGGCGTACTTGTAGGAATTTCTTCCGGAGCAGCTTTGTGGGGCGCTGTGGAGTTGGCAAAGCGTCCGGAAAATGAAGGAAAGAATATTGTAGTTTTGCTTCCGGATACTGGAGATCGATATTTGTCAACGGAATTGTTTACTACAGATGAAGTATAATTTACAACTACGTTAAATGCTCTGCGAATCTTGGAAAATAGAGGAAAAGGATATGAAAATTGTTATTGCGATGGATTCCTTCAAAGGATCTTTGACTTCTATGGAAGCCGGAAATGCGGTGAAAGCAGGAATTGAGAAAGTGTGTGATGCAGAAATCGTTGTCAAACCGATAGCAGATGGTGGAGAAGGAACGACAGAAGCATTAGTGAGTGGACTGGGAGGAGAACAGGTTACAGTCGAAGTGACAGATCCACTTGGAAGAAAAATACAGGCTGTTTATGGAATTTTGCGAGACGGTACAGCGGTTATAGAGATGGCACAGGCTGCAGGAATCACTCTCATAAAAAAAGAAGAGAGAGATGCCCTTTCTGCTACAACATATGGCGTAGGAGAGATGATTCGGGATGCGGTACAACGTGGCTGCCGGAAATTTCTCATAGGAATCGGTGGGAGTGCAACAAGCGACGGTGGTGTTGGAATGCTGCAGGCGTTGGGATACCGATTTTTGGATGCAGATGGGAAGCAAATCCGTGCAGGAGTGAAGCATTTGGATGAAATTTCAATGATTGATTGTAAAAATATACTAAAGGAAATTAATATGTGTCATTTTGTGATTGCATGTGACGTGAAAAATCCTCTATTAGGAAAAAATGGCGCTGTTTATGTATATGGGCCGCAAAAGGGAATCCAACAAAAAGACTTAGAAGATATGGATCGGAAGATGAGCCATTTTGCCAGGAAAACGACGGGATATGTCAAAAAGGATTTTCATATGGCGGAAGGAGCCGGAGCGGCAGGAGGACTTGGATTTGCGTTTTTCAGCTATATTCCGCATGTGGAGATGAAGTCCGGAATTGAAATTGTGTTGGATGCTGTTGAACTGGAGAAAGAGCTTGTAGAAGCAGATTATGTTGTAACTGGGGAAGGAAAGATAGATGGACAGACTTCGATGGGGAAAACTCCGGTCGGTGTGGCAAAGATTGCGAAAAAGTATGGGGCAAAAGTCATTGCATTTGCAGGAAGTGCGACAGAAGATGCCGGAGCATGCAATCAAGAAGGAATCGATGCATTTTTTTCGGTCATTAGAGAAGTGACAACACTGGATGAGGCTATGAATCCGGAACGTGCCAAGAAGAATGTAGAACTTACAGCAGAGCAAGTATTTCGGTTGCTCATTCCTTGTAAAAAGGAGTCTTAAAGAAGGAGAAAATTAACGTAGGGCAGATAGGTATCTGCCCTGTTGTGATTTAATAGCCCAATTCTTCTCCGATCAAAATGACTTTAATTCTTCCGGTGTGACGAGAGTACCGGGTGATAACAATCTGTGCACAGATGCAGTCTGGACTTGTGCAGTTCATACAATGACCGGTAACCGAGCATGGAGAATGAAGACCGAGTCGAGTAACATTTGGCGGTGTTGCGAAATTGCGGACACGGGCAATTCCTGTTTCTACATCGGTTACGACTTTGTTCATTCCAACAAGAAGTATGACGTGTTCAGGTCCTTGAATCAGGCATGCTACGCGATTTCCGTTTCCATCAATATTGATAAGTTCCCCGTTAATGGTAATGGCATTAGAACTCATGAAAAAGTAATTGGATGTAATAGAGTCAATGAACGACTGACGTTTCTCTTCCGGCGTTTTAGCAAGATTTCGATCCAACAAGGTGAGGTTAGAAGCTTTGAGCGCATCGTACATTCCGGTTTCTACAAAAGTCATGGAACCGCCAAAACTGACGGACGAACCTTCCGGTATCATACTCATGGCAAGCTGTACGGCTTCGGCGCTTGTATCACAATAATAACCTTCCATATTCCTCTTATTTAGATTCTTGATGATTGTGTCGGCAAGTTTTTTGTAGGTTTCTTTTTTCGGGTTCATAGATTGTTCCTCCTTATATCAAGAATGATATTTTTATTTAAATTATACTATATCATTTTCTTGAAAAAAACTATTGACAAAAAGCAATCCTATGAGTATAATAATTATTGTTGTGGCGGACAGAACACAATGTGCACGAGTGGCTCAGTGGTGGAGTATCGCCTTGCCAAGGCGAGGGTCGCGGGTTCGAATCCCGTCTCGTGCTTTTTTGTTATATAAAAATCTGTATCAAAATAAGTGATAAGGAGAGAGAAGAATCATGAAACAGAAATTGCTTGTTCTATGTGGAGGACAATCTAGCGAACACATTGTTTCTAGAATGTCTTGTACATCAGTATTGAAGAATTTAGACAAAGAGAAATATGAAATTACGTTAGTTGGAATTACAACAGATGGAACATGGTATTTCCTGGATCAGAATCAGGAAAATCTTGCAAAAGATACTTGGCTTGATAATAGCAGGGAAGTGCCAGGAGTATTTGATCTTTTAAAAAGTCAGGATGTAGCCCTTCCGGTGCTTCACGGATTATATGGTGAAGATGGAACGATTCAAGGGCTTTTTGAACTGACTAAGATTCCGTATGTTGGCTGCCGTGTTCTTGGTTCCAGCGTTTCTATGGACAAAATCTATACAAAGAAAATTGTGGATACCGTTGGAGTACCACAAGTACCATCAGTTTATGTGAAGAAACGTTATGATGGAAAAATCGTGGTGGTAGATGATCAGTTTGATGAGATTGAAGATGTAGAGTCTCATATTGTAGAAACTCTTGGAATTCCATGTTTTATCAAAGCAAGCCGCTCTGGTTCAAGCATGGGGTGTTATCGATGTGATCGAAGAGAAGATTTGATGGAGAAGCTAGAAGAAGCATCAAAATATGATAAGCACATTGTTGTAGAAAAATGTGTGAATTGTATTGAACTTGAAACTGCAGTTCTTGGAAATGATGATGTCATTGTTTCAAGAGTCGGACAGATTCTTCCTCATGGAGAATTCTATACGTTTGAATCCAAGTATGAAGATGAGGAAAGCAAAACATGTATTCCGGCGCTCGTGGATGAAGAAATCCAAGAGAAGATTCGTGAATATGCAGTCAAAGTATTTAAAGCAGTAGATGGACACGGAATGAGTCGTGTAGACTTTTTCCTTGATAAGGACAGCAATCAAATATATTTTAATGAAATCAATACAATTCCGGGATTTACAAAGATTTCTATGTATCCGCAATTGATGAATGATTTAGGAATTGGATATTCAGAACTTTTAGACCGCTTGATTGCATTGGCATTCGAGAGATAAAAGAATAAAATAGCAATATTTCAGCTATCGCATGTAATATCCCCTAAAAATGCAGAAAGTTCGAAGGAGCTTTCTGCATTTTTGCGTAATTGATAATCAGAAAAATCTATGATACAATGGACGGGAAAATGATTAAAGCGATAGAAAATAGGAGACGAATGGAAGATGAGTTACGCAGATGAAGTGTTTATTGATATGTGTCGTGATATTATAGATCATGGAGTAAGTACGGAAGGAGAAAAGGTTCGTCCTAAGTGGGAGGATGGAACTTCGGCTTATACGATCAAGAAGTTCTGTGTCGTGAATCGTTACGACCTTTCCAAGGAATTTCCGGCGTTGACACTTCGTCGTACCGGAATTAAAAGTTGTGTAGACGAGCTGCTTTGGATTTGGCAGAGAAAGTCCAATAATATTCATGATTTGAAACCACATATTTGGGATAGCTGGGCAGATGAAGATGGTTCGATCGGAAAGGCTTATGGCTATCAGTTAGGTGTGAAACATCAATATAAAGAAGGTATGATGGATCAGGTAGATCGAGTGATTTATGATCTGAAACATAATCCGTATAGTCGTCGTATTATGACGAATATTTATGTACATGAGGATTTGCATGAGATGAATCTGTATCCGTGCGCCTATAGTATGACGTTCAATGTAACGAAAAAATCAGATGATGAAAAGTTAGTATTGAATGCGATTTTAAATCAACGTTCCCAAGATGTTCTTGCGGCAAATAACTGGAATGTATGCCAGTATGCAGTTCTTGTGCATATGCTGGCACAGGTTTGTGATATGCAGGTGGGAGAATTTGTGCATGTCATTGCAGATGCCCATATTTATGATAGGCATATCCCGCTTGTAGAAGAGCTGATTTCCAGAGAACCACTTCCGGCGCCGACATTTTGGTTGAATCCAGATGTGAAAGACTTTTATGAGTTTACACCGGACGATGTGAGACTTGACAATTATGAGACAGGTCCACAGATTAAAAACATACCGATTGCAGTTTAGGAGGAAAGAGAATGAATTTGATTGTAGCAGTAGATAAGAATTGGGCGATTGGTCTTGGAAATAAGCTGTTGGTAAGTATTCCGGCTGATATGAAGTTCTTTCGTCAGACAACAACAGGAAAAGTTGTAGTTATGGGGCGAAAGACATTAGAAAGTTTTCCGGGAGGCCAGCCTTTAAAGAATCGTACAAATATTGTGATTACAAGAGATGCAAATTATAAGGTAAAAGATGGGATCGTTGTTTCGACTATTGAAGAAGCCTTAGAAGAATTGAAGAAGTATAAAGATGAAGATATTTTTGTCATTGGTGGAGAGAGTATTTATCGTCAAATGCTTCCGTATTGTAAAACGGCATTTGTGACAAAAATCGATCACGCATATGATGCGGATACATTTTTCCCAAACCTTGATGAAATGGACGATTGGAAATTAACAGGAATTAGTGAAGAACAGACTTATTTTGATCTGGAATATGTATTCGCTAGATATGAGAGAGTATAATCTATGAGGAAGATTGATTTAACAAAAGACCCGATTTTACCATCTCTGGCAGGACTTGCACTTCCAATTATGGCAACATCTCTGATTCAGATGGCATATAACTTAATCGATATGCTTTGGATCGGCCGAATTGGAAGCGCAGCAGTTGCAGCAATTGGTGCGGCGGGAATGTACATGTGGCTTTCTAATGGCCTGGCAACGCTGGCAAAGATGGGTGGGCAGGTAAAGGTAGCGCATGCCCTTGGTGCAAAGAGGGAAGAAGAAGCGGCAGAATACGCGCAGAGTGCGTTACAGCTTTCCCTGATCTTTGGAATTGGATTTGGACTGATTTCTGTTGTTGCTGCAACTCCGATGATTTCTTTTTTTAAATTAAATAGCGCTGCGGTGATTGCAGATGCAGAGATTTATTTGCAGATTACGTGCGGTGGAGTTGTGTTTTCATTTTTAAATCAAGTGTTTACCGGCGTTTTAACGGCGATGGGAAATAGTCGTGTTACGTTCGTTGCAACAACGATTGGACTAGTGTTTAATATTGTGTTAGACCCGGCGCTTATTTTTGGTTTAGGCCCATTGCCGGCAATGGGAGTAGTTGGTGCTGCGCTTGCAACTGTTTTTTCTCAAGTAATCGTAACTGCAATCTTTGTAGTTATTGCTTATAAGGATCGTGTTGTGTTTCGAAAGATTCATCTTCTGAAAAGCTTCCACAAGGAAAGCATGGCTCAAATTATTCGGATTGGATTTCCAATCGGAGTACAGAGTATGTTTTTTACAGCAATTTCCATGATTATTGCCCGTATGGTGGCAGGATTTGGAGATGCAGCAGTTGCAGTACAAAAAGTAGGATCTCAGATTGAATCTATATCATGGATGACGGCAGAGGGATTTGGCGCGGCCGTAAGCGCATTTATGGCACAAAACCTGGGAGCGGGAAGTAAGGAAAGAATTATCAAAGGATATAGAGTTGCCATTGGATTGGAAATTGTGTGGGGAATTTTATGTACCGTTCTACTGATTGTATTTCCGGATTATATTTTTAAAATCTTTATTACGGAGAAGGAAATTCTGCCGATGGGAGTGGATTATCTGAAAATCCTCGGAGTAGCGCAATTTTTCATGTGCATTGAGCTTACAACGGCAGGAGCGTTTACAGGATTGGGGAAAACAATACCACCTTCGATTACGAGTATTGTGCTTTCCGCTGTTCGAATTCCGATTGCAAGTATGTTAGTTGCAGGTGGAATGGGACTCAATGGTATTTGGTGGAGCATTACGATTTCTTGCATCTTAAAAGGAATCGTGATGTTTGTATGGTTCTTGTATTATTTGAAACATGATTTTAAACGTTATTTTTCAAGTGGTATGCAAAAACTTTAGTTGACAAAAGTGTCAGAGAATTCTATAATTATATCTAAATTATCGGAATGTACTGACGAGCATAATAAGCCCTGAGCAGATGCTTAGGGCTTTTTTTTTCATCTTGAAGGTAGAAGGAATAAAGACAGGAGGGCATGTTATGAGGAAGATTACGGGAAATAAATTGCTTGTAAAGGCATTAAGAGAAGAAGGCGTTGATATTTTGTTTGGCTATCCGGGAGCTTGTACGATTGATATTAGTGATGAGCTCTACAAACAGGATTATACAAGAGTCATATTGCCACGACATGAGCAGGCGGCAGTACATGCGGCAGATGCCTATGCAAGGAGCACGGGAAAAGTCGGAGTGTGTCTTGTGACAAGCGGTCCGGGAGCAACGAACCTGGTAACCGGTATTGCAACGGCAAATTATGACAGCGTACCTCTTGTGTGTTTTACCGGACAGGTGGCAAGGAATTTGATTGGGAATGATGCTTTTCAAGAAGTTGATATCATAGGAATCACAAGAAGTATCTGTAAATACGGAGTGACGGTTCGTAATCGAGAAGATCTTGGAAGAATCATAAAAGAGGCGTTCTACATAGCAAGAACCGGGAAACCGGGTCCGGTTATCATTGACCTTCCGAAAGATGTGATGGGAGAATTAGGAAGTCCGGAATATCCGGAAAGTGTGAATATTCGTGGTTACAAACCAAATGCCGGGGTTCATATCGGGCAATTAAAGCGTGCGGTGAAGATGCTGCACAAAGCAAAACGACCACTCTTCCTTGCAGGTGGCGGTGTGAATATCGCTCATGCCAATGAAGCCTTCACAAAACTTGCGGAGACAACAGGCATTCCTGTCATTACAACGATTATGGGACGGGGAGCAATTCCAACAAAACACCCGCTTTTTATAGGAAACTTAGGAATGCATGGGATGTATGCGGCCAATATGGCGGTGAGTGAATGTGATCTTCTGTTTTCCATAGGCACAAGGTTCAATGACAGGATTACCGGAAGGATTCATGAATTTGCACCAAAAGCACAGATTGTTCATATCGATATCGATACGGCGTCTATTTCGCGAAATGTGCATGTAGATGTTCCGATTGTTGCAGATGCCAAAGAAGCGTCTGAAAAAATGCTGGAATATGTGACAAAGGTTGAGATGGAAGAAGGCTGGCTAGAGCAGATTGAAGCATGGAAAGAAGAACACCCGCTCAAGATGAAACAAAAGCCGGTATTAACTCCGCAAAAGATTATTGAGGCGATTAATGAGAACTTTGAAAAAGCAATTGTAGTAACAGATGTAGGACAGCACCAGATGTTTACGACACAGTATTTGGAGATGGACGAGAATAAAAAGCTTCTTACTTCCGGTGGATTAGGAACCATGGGCTATGGTTTCCCGGGAGCGATTGGAGCACAGATCGGAAATCCGGATATTCCGGTCATTGCAATCTCGGGAGATGGTGGTATGCAGATGAGTATTCAGGAATTTGCAACTGCAGTCGGACAGGAATTACCATTGATTCTCTGTGTATTTAATAATAATTATCTTGGCATGGTGCGCCAATGGCAGAAGCTCTTTTATGGAAAGAGGTATTCTATGACATGTCTTCGTGCCAGAAAGGAATGCGAAGGAAAATGCGGAGAGGCAGGTCATGTATGTCCTCCATACACACCGGATTTTGTGAAACTTGCAGAAAGCTACGGAGCAAAGGGAATCCGTGTATTCAAAGAAGAAGAGATTCAGTCAGCATTTGATGAAGCAAGAAAGAATACAAATGTACCTACTTTAATTGAATTTATTATTGATCCGGAGGATCTGGTGTATCCGATGATTCGACCGGGCGGAACATTAGAAGATATGTTGATGGATTGCTAGGAGGGACAAGAATATGAATAGTACAATGAAAAAAAGATGGATTTCATTATATGTAGAAAATCAGGTTGGTGTTCTTCCTAAGATCTCAGGATTATTTGCGGGAAAACTTTACAACTTGGAAAGTTTGACGGTAGGAACGACGGAAGATCCGACAATTTCTCGTATGACAATTGAGACGGTAAGTGATGACGAAACTTTTGAGCAGATTAAGAAACAATTAAATAAATTTGTAGAAGTTATTAAAGTGATTGATTTTACAAATAGCGAAGTTTGTATGAAAGAACTTCTCTATGTAAAAGTGAAAAAATGTACAAGAGAAGATAAGGAAGAATTGTTCCAGATTGCACAATCCTTCCAGGCGAAGATTATCGATTATGGAAAAGACAGCCTTCTTCTTGAATTTGTACAGACCGCTTCGAGAAATGATGCTTTGATCAAGCTGATGAAAGAGGAATTTCAGACGATAGAAGTGGTAAGAGGAGGAAGCGTCGGAATAGAAGCAATCAGTGTAGCAGAAAGATAAAAAACAGAGCACACTCTTGAATTTAATGCTTTACCGTATTATAATAAACAGAAATAGCAAATCTTTTATAGTAGACGGAGGGCGAGACGATGGCAAAGAAGAATATAGACTGGGGCAATATCGGATTTGGATATATGCAGACAGAGCAGAGATATGTGGCGAATTATAAAAACGGTGCATGGGAGAAAGGCGGTCTTACAACAGATGCAAATGTGGTGTTGAATGAATGTGCGGGAGTTCTTCAGTATGCACAGACTGTATTCGAAGGTTTGAAAGCATATACAACGGAAGATGGACATATCGTAACATTTCGTCCGGACTTGAATGCAAAGAGAATGGTAGACAGCGCCAAGAGACTAGAGATGCCTCCATTTCCGGAAGAGAAATTTATGGAAGCTTTGGAGCAGGTTGTAGTTGCGAATGCAGACTATGTACCTCCATATGGTTCCGGCGCTACATTATATATCAGACCGTATCTGTTTGGAACGAATCCGGTGATTGGGGTAAAACCGGCGGACGAGTACCAGTTCCGTATTTTTGTGACTCCGGTAGGTCCGTACTTTAAAGGCGGAGCCAAGCCAATTACACTTCGTGTCTGTGATTATGACCGTGCAGCGCCTCGCGGAACAGGACATATCAAAGCAGGACTTAACTATGCAATGAGTCTGTATGCAATTATGGAAGCTCACCGACAGGGATTTGATGAGAATATGTATTTGGATTCCGCTACAAGAACGAAGGTGGAAGAGACCGGTGGGGCGAACTTTATCTTTATAACAAAAGATAATAAACTGGTAACACCGAAATCTGATACGATTCTTCCGTCCATTACAAGACGATCTCTTGTGTATGTGGCAAAAGAATATTTGGGAATGGAGGTAGAAGAGAGAGAAGTTCTCTTCGAAGAGGTCAAAGATTTTGCAGAGTGTGGGCTTTGCGGAACAGCGGCTGTGATTTCTCCGGTTGGTAAAATTGTGGATCATGGAGAAGAAATTTGCTTCCCAAGTGGAATGGAAGAGATGGGACCGGTTACAAAGAAACTATATGATACACTCACAGGTATTCAAATGGGACATATTGAAGCACCGGAAGGTTGGATAAAAGTAATCAAATAAAGAAAAGAGAGAAATCTCCTTGTGAAATAGGAAAAGCCAGACCTATTCTGCAAGGAGATTTTTTAGTGGAATGTATTGACAAATATCGTAGAAGTGATATATTGAATTTATAAATCGTAAGTAGTAAGTAATAAGTGACAAGTGATAAAAAAGAGACGAAGGAGGAATCGGAATGAAGGATTGGAAATTGTCGGAACAATATGCCATTGTTGCTTTAAATGGATTAGAGAGTTTACATGCTTCCATGGCAAAGGATGCAGTATTACGTGGGATTGCAGCAGCAAAGGTGTTAGAACCATATATCGGGGAAGAGGATTCCGTATTTCTTACAAAATTAGAGGAGGCAGTAGAACGAGCGAAGTCAATTAAGAAAAAGGAAGAAAAAGAATTGGAAGAAGAGATGGCTTCGGTTTTAAAAGCGGAAGGTGTGTTGGAGATTGTACCGGATCTTCTCGGTTGTGATATGGATTATTATACGAGCGGTGTGGAATTGAAAGCATATCGAAGTGAGGAATCTGTGTATTTGAGGATACGTGAAGAATTACGCGCAGAGACCTTAGAAGAAGGAGAGATTTCAAGAGAGTGTGCGTTACTCTTGTGGCTTTTTAGAGAAAGCGGCTGTATCCATGATTTGTTTTCTGTAGAAGAACAGAACAAAGTGCAGCGAAGAATGTTAGATATGGCGGCGCAGGAGCCTATAGTACAGGAATTATGGCAGAGTGAATTTTATAGTGCAGTAGAAAAGTTTGTAGAGAAATTTTTAAGAATAAAAAGAAATCTTTTTAAGAACCCATATTTGCAAGGGGTGAATTTAGTGTTTCCATTTTTAGAAAGAAGAAGTGCGATTTTTATTGACTTTGTCGTGTTTGGTACTGATGTGAAGTCGAGAAGAATTGCAGTCATGGAGCATCTTGTAAGCTTTGGACATTATGTAGAAGAAGTAAAATTGGGAAGTGAGACTCTTTTGAAAATAGATAATGCATATTATCGGATTGTTCCGGGAACACGTACGGCATATAAGGTGCCGATTCAAGGGGCAAGCCTGGTTCCGGTATATTGGTAATAGAAGAGAAAAGAGTGAAGGAAATGTCAAGACAAAGAAGTATGGAAAAAATTCTCGCCTCTGAATATGTGACGATTGGAGAATTGGTAAGATTGACGGGAGTACGTTACAGTACGTTGAAATTTTATACCGAAGAAGGAATGCTTCCTTTTGAACAGGAGGAAGAAAACCTGACGAGACGATATCGAAGAGAAGAGAGTGTTATTTTAATTGAAAAGATTCGGAATCTACGGCAGGAAGGAAAATCTGTTCCGGAGATAAAAGAAATGCTACTTGAGTTTCCGCAAAATGTAATTTAAACATAAATGACTTCTCCTAAAGCACCAATCTGCCCAATTTTAATGAATCAAGAACGGCAGTATTCAGGATTAAAGGCACTTTAATAAGCCCCGCCGGAACCGGACTTTGGGAGAGTTATGCTT
>OLRL01000153.1_pt1 | contig 64870 bp, 52 predicted proteins | sample 1643201 | NCBI WGS metagenome assembly OLRL01 (sample SAMEA3136649, study PRJEB25190) | human gut metagenome | biome: human gut; feature: human-associated habitat; material: faeces | place: Austria | collected 2013
CTGCTGTTGTAAATGAAACCAAAAGCATTGAGATTTTCCGGATGTGTCAATAGAATGTTGGACGCGGTTCGTACCGCTTAGAACGAAATCCGTCAGAAATATAATGCTTTTCCCATATGATAGCACAGATGAAATAAAAAAGCTATAACATTCCAAAATCAATTCCATGTCAATTCAATAACCAAATTCACTGATCAAATTTCTATATTCAGATGCCCCCTCCCCCCTCTGCCAGCGTTTTCACTGCGATCAAAATCAAGATCACACCGCCGCACAGCTCTGCTTTCGATCGATACCGCGCGCCAAACAGACTGCCGATCTTCACACCTGCCGCTGAACAGACAAACGTGACGATCCCGATCAGACAGACTGCAGGAACGATCGCGACCTTGAGAAAAGCAAACGAAACACCGACTGCCAGAGCATCGATACTTGTCGCAACCGCAAGCAGGAACATGGACTTCATATCCATCGACGCATCCACGCACTCCGCATCGCTGCGTGCTTCCCGGATCATACCGCCTCCGATCAGGAGAAGAAGAACAAATGCGATCCAGTGCGACACACTTGTGATCAGATCCGTAAACATACTTCCAAGCAAATATCCGATCAGCGGCATCAATGCCTGAAATCCTCCAAACCACGCGCCTGCAATTCCCATATGCTTCCAATTGATCTTTCCAAGTGAAAGTCCTTTACAGACAGATACCGCAAATGCATCCATTGATAATCCTACCGCCAAAATAAATAATTCTGCTGTTCCCATATTTTCTCCTTTCCACTTCCTACGCAATAAAAAAACTCACAGACAGCCTCTCTTAAAGCTGTCCATGAGTCTCATCATTTCAAGTATCACCGGGTGTTTCTCACCATTATGTCGATCATACTGCATAATCCGTCATCTTTTCAGGCTTTTGCCCGGACACGCGATCATGCCGATTACTCCCTCGTAGGAATCTTTATCAATTCTACCACATCCGTTCAAAATGTCAATTCTTATTTTTCACCGACGCCGATATATTTCATTTTCAGTTCTTTTAAGTTCTCCACTTTTTTCTGTGTCATCGCACCGTCTCGGATCTCATTGGAGTGTTCCCATTTTCCGCCGTCGCGCAGTCTTGAACGGTTCTGCTGTTCTTCGGAGAATTCCACTTTGATCTCTCCGTCCACGATATCCAGTGTTCCCTCGATTCCGCAGACCGGACATTCCACTTTATTTCCGCCGAATCCGACTGTCAGAAGATCTTGATGACAAACCGGGCAGATTCCCTGTTCGTCGCCACGATAGCGGATACGCTCTTCTTCTGTCTCTGCGTTCAGCGCTTCTACGATATGAGATCCCAATGTTTTCATCCGATCCATAACGTCCGGGCGTCCGAGTACATGTTCGATATTCATCGCTCCGAAATATTTATACTGATCGATCACGTCGATTCCCATCGGGAATGTAAATTCATGCATGTTTGGCAGGGATAAGGACAGCCAGTTCTCTGTTCTTGCTCCTCCGACTGTGATCAATGCTCCGACACGCGGTTTTGTACTGCGCACATCCGGATACTGGCTCGGATCTTTTCCCTCTGCGATTCCCTGTTCGATCGCCGGTCCGCGGAATGTCTTATCGTGTGCAGGTCCGATCCTGTCGCAGACTACTTTAAAGTTTCCTGTCGGTGCAAACTCGTACGTCGGGGATCCGACGATCACTGCGTCTGCTGACATCAGCGCTTCTTCGATGATATGGAAATCGTCATCTTTATGTACGCAGGCGCCTCTTCCTCTTCCGGACATCAGACCGCCTACGCAGGCACAGCATCCTGTACAGATATGAATATTTAATTCATCGCAGCGAATAAACTCAATCTCCATTCCGGCTCTTTCACACTCAAGCAATGCTTCTTTGATCATCACTTCTGTATTGGACATTTTTCGTCCGAATGAAAAACCGACTACCTTTTTCTTCTCCATGATCTCTCCTCTTTCTCTTCAATTCATTGTACTAAAATTTCTTACTTCGGCAAAAAATTCCGCCTCCGCAGTCCACACACTGTGGAAATTTATCATTTATTATAAATGTTTCTCTTTATTTTTTCTCTCCCGTTCTTATCTATTCTTTTCAAAATAGTTTGTTTTTCGCTATTTTTTACAATGCCGACGAAAAGAAAAGACAAGAATTCGTCATTGATTCTTGTCTTTTTGTATACCCAAAGTCCGGGCTTGCCCGAAACCTTGGCGACTGCTTACAATCCCGGAATGTGCCTTTTGGCACTTCCGGTGATTTCATCCTTTTACTTTACCAAACAAAAACTTTCTTTAATTGTCCCTCTTTTTCTGCGTCAAAATATACTTTGTCACAGATCGGCTTTTCTCCGTCCTCTTTCTTCACGATTAAAACCCAGTCTTTCTCTTTCCCTGCTTCCGGCGATTCCGCCTGCAGCTTCCCATCTGACACTATCATCTTCTGCGCATTTTCCGTTTCTTTTCCGTCAGATGTATAGAATTTTCCGTCTCGCGGATTATACCACCAGATATAAGCGACGTCACCATACCCGGCTTTTCTAAGATCCACTTCTGCCGTACCGCCGCTTGGCAGATACACACAGACTGTTTTGTCCGCTTCATTCAGACAGCACTGCCGGTGCAGATCCATTTCCGCGGAATCATTTGCTTCCGGAAGCAGATCCTGTGCCGGACGGTATGTCATGATCCGGAGATCTTCCATCAGCGCACGCAAATATTTCATCTGCTCGGCTCCCTCGCATTTCAGCGCCTCATACCAGGTCAGTCTGCTCATCGCATTTTTTTCTTTTTCGGCAATCGAACACCATACGGAACAATGTCCGTAAGTATGACCAAATGAACCTGCAAACAGGCTCCAATACGCCCGTTTTCTCACCATCCATGATCCATGGAATGACGCGTTCACCGGAGGCCAGCTTGTAGGCATCATCTCATAGGCAGGCTCTCCATCCCACACCGGCATTACCTGCTGCCGGTCATATTCTTTTTTCACAAGTTCATAGTTCTTCGGTTCCAGTCCATGTCCGGACTGCAGCATGATAAAACGGATCCACGCTTCCTCGTCCGTCCAGTATGACATTGTCGAACATTCCCCGGTCTCCCGTTCGTGACAGGCATGATAGGTGATCATCAGTTTTTCCCACGCCGGATCTTTCCTATTATAATGCAGATCCTTTCCGGTGATCCCTTTTGCAAGTCCCTCTGCCATTTTTCTCCATACAGGACGATAATCCACTCCGAGATGGATCGGCTGACGGTCTCCGCCCAGACACCATAAAATATGATTCTTATTTTTGTAACGCTTGCCGATCCATTTTCCATATTGATATGCATTGGCTTCGGTCACTGTTTTTTCGTAAGTTTTACCGCCCCAGTCATGTCCGACTACGAGCTGTCCCCAGACCGGAAGCAGCAGAACATAAAATCCATATTCCGCCGCCTTGTCCAGAATCCAGTCCAGATACGAAAAATACCGCTCATTCGGCGTCAGAAGATCATCGTCGAGGAGCGCTTTTTCTCCTGTGGGATTTCGCATCTCGATATCCCGCTCCGGATCCAGCGCCACGATCTGAAGTACGGTAAATCCCTGGCGTTTTCTCTCTTCCATAAAATAGGTCACGTCGTCCCACTTCATTCGCTGCGGCATCGTCCATGCCGTATCGGCAAGCCACACGAACGGTGTGCCGTCCGGATAGGTAAAATACCTGCCGTTTTTCGATATCTGCAATTTTTCCATTGTCATTTCCTCCTGTATCATGCTTTTACAAAATCGATACGACGGCTCGTTTCCAGCCGTTCCATTTTTTTATCCGCAGTTCTTCGTCCATCTGCGGATGATATGCCGTCCTTTTGATCTGCTCCGTCACATCTGCCGGCAATATGCCAAGCACGATCCCTGCCGCACATGCCGCGCCGATCGCGGACATTTCTTCCGAATCGGATACGAGGACTTCACTGCCGAGCATATCGCTCTGGAACTGCATCAGATATGTATTTTTTGTAGGACCTCCGTCCACGCGAAGAGACTCCGGACAGATCCCGGCGTCCGCCCCCATTGCATCGACAACGTCCCGGATCTGATACGCAATGCTTTCCACACAGGCACGGACGATTTCTTCCCGCCCGGTCGTCCTGCCGATCCCGCTTAAGGAGCCTCTGCATGCGCTGTTCCAATACGGCGCGCCGAGTCCGGTAAATGCCGGGACAAAATAAAGATCGTCGTCTTTGACTGCCGCCCGGCATAAATGTTCGGTCTCTCCGGCGCTGTCGATCAGTCTCACCTGATCTTTCAGCCAGCTGATCGCCGCTCCCGTATAATTGATATTCCCCTCCAACACATACACAGGTTTTCCGCCTAATTTCCAGCCAATCGAGGAGACAAGGCCGTTTTTGCTTCGGATCGGCGTATCGCCGGTGTTCATCATGATCGACGAACCGGTTCCGTATGTCGCTTTTCCTGTTCCCGGAAGCAGACATCCCTGTCCGAACAATGCCGCATGAGAATCCCCCAGCACGCCGTGGATTGGAACCGGATGCGGCAGGAGCCCCTCAAAATCCGTCATCCCAAAACAAGAATCCGAATCACATACTACCGGAAGCGACGACGTATGGATCCCGAACAGCCCACAGATCTTTTCATCCCATTTCAACTCGGAAAGGTGAAAAAGCTGTGTCCGCGATGCATTGGAATAATCCGTCTTGTAAGAAAGACCTCCGGTCAGTTTGTACACGAGCCAGACATCCATCGTTCCCATACACAATTCGCCTGCCGCTTCTTTTTCTTTCGCGCCCTCCGTATGTTCCAGAAGCCAGGCAAATTTCGCCGCCGGAAAATACGGGGACAATTTCAATCCTGTCTTTTCATAAATTTCATCGGCATGCGCTTCTACTTCCGGACGCGCACAGATTTCTTCGGCTCGCGCACACTGCCAGACGACCGCATCCGCCATCGGACGCCCGCTCTCTTTTTCCCAGATCATACTCGTCTCGCGTTGATTGCTGATCCCGACGCCGGCAATCTGTTCGGCTGGGATCTGCGCTTTTTCCAGCAGAGTTTCTACGACCCTGATCGTATTGGCATAGATTTCCTCCGGATCGTGGGAAACCCAGCCTTTCTCGCTTATGATCTGCCGATGGGACAGATCGGTCCGAATCAGAAGCCGCCCGAAGTCATCCAGCAGGATCGCTTTCGTTCCCTGCGTGCTCTGGTCGATCCCGATGAGATAACGCGGCGCCCTGTCCTGTCTCTTCGGCTGCAGTCCATCGGATTTCCGGCCCGTCTCTTTCCTGTTTCCGTTCATTGTCTATCCCCTCCGATCAGTCCAAAATCTCCCGCACTTTTGCTGCGATTTCCTCTGCATTCAGACCGTAATGATCGAATACTTCTTTCGATGTTCCGGTGATGACCGGTGCATCCGGCAAAGAAAGGTTCACCACTTTTTTCGGACAATGTTCCCCGACTACCTGCGCGACCATGGAACCGAGTCCGCCGAACGGCGCATGTTCTTCCACCGTCACGATTGCTTTCACGTTCTTCGCTGTCTCGATCACAGCCTCACGATCCAGCGGTTTCACACAGTACATGTCCAGTACCCGGACGGAAATGCCCTCCTGCCCCAACAGTTTTGCCGCGTCTTTTGCCGGTTTTACCATCTCGCCGCACGCCACGATCGCCACATCACTTCCGTCGCACACAACGGTCGCATGATCCATTTCAAACGGAACGTTTCCCTCCTCATAAACCGGATCGACCGCATTTCTTCCGACCCGGATATAAGCCGGTTTTTCATCTTTCAATAATGCCTTTGTCAACGCTTCGGTCTGATATGCATCGCTTGGAATGTAAACGCGCATATTCGGGATCGCGCTCAGCGCCGCAATATCCTGCGCGGAATGATGGCTCATGCCGAGCGCTCCGTAACTGACGCCGCCGCTGATCCCGATCAGTTTCACATTCGTGTCGGAATATGCCACGTCGATCTTGCACTGCTCATAACTTCTCGTGGAGAGAAAACACGCGGGAGAGACCGCATATGCTTTTTTCCCGCATTTTGCAAGACCTGCGGCAATACTGACCAGATTCTGTTCTGCGATCCCGGTCTCCACGAACTGCTCCGGGTAGTTTTGAGCAAACGGTGTGAAAGATCCGCTTCCTCTGGAATCGCTGCACAGCGCCACGATATTTTTATCTGTTTTTGCCGCTTCCATCAGCACTTCGCAGATCATCTGCTTATTCGCTGTATTTCCCATTCCTAAAATGCCTCCTTTGCCCGTTTGAAATCTTCCATGATCTGTGTATATTCCTTTGCATTCGGCACTTTATGATGCCAGGAGACTTGATTTTCCATAACGGAAGATCCTTTTCCTTTGATCGTGTTGGCGATCAGCACCGTCGGTTTCCCTTTGACGGTCTTTGCCTCCTCAAATGCGGCATGGAGTTCGTCAATGTCATTGCCGTCTGCCACATCGATCACATGCCATCCGAAACTGCGGAACCGTTCGCACAGATCGTCGTGCGCCATCACATCTTCCGTATTTCCCGAAATCTGCAGCCGGTTCCGGTCTACTATTGCACAGAGATTATCCAGCTTATAATGGCTTGCCGCCATCGCGCCCTCCCAGACGGATCCCTCCGCCAGCTCGCCGTCTCCCATCACGGTATAGACCCGATACGTTCTTCCATCCATTTTTCCGGCTTTCGCCATGCCGACACAGACCGGAAGCCCGTGTCCGAGAGAACCGGAATTCATTTCGATCCCCGGAAGTTTATTGTTCGGATGACCGATGAATTTCGAGCCAAATTTACTGAACGTGCGGTGCAGTTCTTCTTTTGAAAAAAAATCTTTCTCCGCAAGCACGGAATAATAAGCTTCTACCGAATGCCCTTTACTTAGCACAAACAGATCTCTGTTTTTATCCTCCTGATTTTCCGGACTGATATTCATCTGTCTGAAATACAGTTCCACAAGAATTTCCATCACACTCATGTCGCCGCCGATATGCCCTGCTTTTCCGGCGCAGATCAGATCGACCGTGTCTTCCCGCAAATCATATGCCAGTCTTTTCAGATTCTTTTCCGCTTTTATCTGCTCATATTCCGCTCTTTTCTGCCCGTTTTCTTCTCTCATCCCCTCATTCTCCTCTCAGATAAGCTTTCACTTCTTCTTCGATCGGATCATAAAGATCCGGTGCGACGCCGATATATTTGCATGCTTCATACAACACCGGAACAACGTCTTTGTGGATTCCGACACAGTGATGGATATACGGTCCCTCCACGATCTTCGCTTCCAGACGTTTGATGTTCTCCACTTCCACCCAGAGATACGTTCCCATTCCTTTCGGTCCGTCCACGCCTTTTGCACGTCCGAGCAGCAGCGAATATTCTCCGTTGTCACCGTCAAATCTGCACAATGTCACATCCCCGTGTTTTGCTTCGGCTGTCAGGCTTCCCGGATGATCAAACGCAAGCGGATAGGTCAGTTTTGGTTTCTCCGCAGCTACCGATACCGGCCATGGTCCGCAATGCTGCAGTAATTCTCCGTTGTCCAGATCCGGATGGCGGATCGTCCAGTCCGCGAAGAAGCTGCGCACTTCTCCCATCCCGGCCGCTTCCACAAGCAACGCCGTCACAGCTCCGTGAATGTCCGTCTCACAGACGACCGGAATGCCCTCTTCATTTAAAATCGCATTGGCTGCGCAAGGCATGATCCCGATTTCCGTCTGCAATGCATTCCAGCACTGGATCGCCGCTGCCTGACAGCCGTATTTTTCCACAAGGTTTTTCATTGCCGCCGCAAGCGCCGCTACATTTTCCACCTCATTTTCTTTGATCTGCACTTCCATCGTCTCATGGATCACATCGAGCATTTCATTTAGTTTTGTCTTTTCCTCCTTGACTGCCTTGATTTCTTCAATGAGTTCCGTCATCGGGATCGGCGATAACTGGATATTAAACTTCTCCAGCAGCTCTCCCTCGTTGCACATCGTCGTCCAGAAATCGAACGGACGCGTCGAAATCTGCAGGATCCGGATATTTTTAAATGTTTTTACAACATTGCAGACTGCCAGAAAATCCCGTACGCCGCGTTCAAAGACCGGATCGCTTAAGCGACAGTTCGTCAAGTATGTAAACGGCACCCGGAATCGCCGCAGCACCTTTCCGGTCGCGAACAAACCGCACTGCGTATCGCGAAGACGCTCCCCGTTTGGTTCCGGGCGCTCGTCCAACGGTCCCCAAAGCAGTACCGGAAGTCCGAGCCGTTTTGCCAGTCTTGCACAGACATACTCGGTTCCGAAATTACAATGCGCGAGCATCAGACCGTCCACACCCTCTTTTTCAAATTTCTCCGCGATCTTCTCCACATCCCGATCATCATATAACAGCCCCTCCTCGTTGATGTCCGTGATATCAACAAAGTCAATTCCAAGTTCCGTCAGCCGATCCGCAGTCAGTCCGCGATATTTGATCGCATCCGGCGCACTGAAAATACTTCTTCTTGTCGGCACATAACCTAATTTGATTTTTTTCATGACATACTCCTCCGTTTGTTCTGTTTCTGTTGTGTTTCCTAAATTATAAAATTTTGTCAGCTTAATATCATTACACTATTAAGAATATTTTACTTAATTTTAAACTTAATTCTTGATTTTTGAGGGATTCTATTTGATAATGAAATAAAACATTTCCAAAGGAGAATTGAGATGTCGATCACAGCAAAAGAACTTGCAAAGAAACTGAATCTTTCCGCGGCGGCCGTCTCCATGGCTCTGAACAACAAGCCCGGAGTCAGCACCGACACAAGAAGACGGATTTTAGACGCCGCTGACAGATACGGTTATGATTTCACGCGCATTACGGAAAAGCAAAATGCCGCCGGAACGATTTATCTTGTCATCTATAAAAAGCACGGCGCGATCGTCGATGACACGCCGTTTTTTTCACAACTTTCCGAGGGGATCACCGACGCCTGCCAGCAGTCCGGGTATAAATTAAAAATCCTCTATCTGCTCGGAGAAAATGACGAACTGCTGCCGCAGATCGAAGAAATCCAATATTCCGACTGTATCGGGATCATTTTGCTCGGAACCGAAATGCAGAAAGAAGACGCTCTTTTATTTCAACATCTTTCCGTTCCTTTTGTTCTTCTGGACACTTATTTTGAAACGGTCGCCTGCGACTATGTGCTCATCAACAACGTGCAGGGCGCTTACCTTGCCACAAGTCATCTGATCAAAAAGACGCGAAAGCAGCCCGGATATTTAAAGTCTTCTTACGCCATCGGTAACTTTGCCGAACGCAACTCCGGGTTTTTCAAAGCGGTGCGCGCCTACGGCATGTCCTCATCCAAAAGTATCGTTCATGCGCTTACGCCCTCCATCGACGGCGCTTATGCCGATATGAAAGAGATTTTAAACGCAGGGGAAAAGCTCGCCCCATGCTATTTCGCCGACAATGACCTGATCGCAGTCGGAGCCATGAAAGCGCTGAAAGAATACGGCTATCGGATTCCCGAAGATATTGCGATCGTCGGATTTGACAATATTCCGATGAGTACCATCATCGAACCGGCGCTCACGACCATCCATGTTCCTAAGCAATATATGGGAAAGATCGCGGTACAGAGACTGATCACATTATTGACAGAAAAAGGGACGCAGCCGGTCAAGATCGAGATCTCCACACAGCTGGTCGAGAGGAAGAGTGTATAAATACGGATTGTTTCATCTAATCACTCTCTGTAATCAACTCTCCCTTTTCTATTTTCTCTGTCAATTCGAGGATTTTTGTGTGGATTGAATGGATTATTTTTGAAAATTCAGCATCATTTTTCCCCGTAGGGTCATTCAATCCCCAATCCTCTCTATATTTGCACGGTATAGCGGGACATTTCACATTACACCCCATCGTGATCACAATATCTACCTCCGGTATCTCTGATAACAATTTAGAATATTGTGTTTCCTCCATGTTGATCTGATACATTTCTTTCATTAGACGAACTGCATCTTGATTGATTTGTGGCGTTGTTTCTGTGCCTGCGGAATAACTCTCAAAAACATTTGAAGAAAGATACTTCCCCAATGCCTCAGCAATTTGACTGCGACAAGAATTGTGAACACAGACAAAGGCTACTTTAGGTTTTTCCATAAATGAATTACCAACCTTTCTTCGTTTTATTATTTGCCCAATAATGCTTTCACTTCGTCTACTTTCAATACTTTTCCATAAGATATAACTTCGCCATTCAATACCAACGCAGGTGTAGACATTACTCCATAACTGGCAATTTCTACAAAATCTGTAACGTGGTCAATCTCATAATCTAATTGAAGTTCGGAGATTGCTGTTTTAGTTGCTTTTTCTAATTCCATACATTTTGCACAGCCAGAACCCAGTATTTTGATACCTTTCTCTTGCTTTTTATTTTCTGTATTTTGCATTGTTTCTGATGTGCAATTTCCACCACAACAGCATGATTTTGTTTCTTTTTTCTTTCCAAATAATTTCATTTCTTACTCGCTCCTTTTAAATAAATATCGTACTAAAAATATTAAATAGATAACCTACAATAATAATGCCAGACGTACAAATGGCAATAAATAGTATCAATAGTTTAGGCTTTACTGCCTTTTTCAGCATGATTAAAGACGGTAAACTCAATGTTGTTACAGCCATCATAAATGATAAGATTGTACCTAATTGTGCCCCCTTTGAAAGTAATGCTTCTGCTACTGGAATTGTTCCAAAAATATCAGCATACATAGGAACTCCGACAAGCGTGGCTAAAATAACTCCAAACGGGTTATTACTTCCCAAAATACTTTCAATCCATGTTTTAGGTATCCAGTTATGGATCATTGCTCCGATCCCCACACCAATCAAAATGTATGGAAATACTTTCTTGAATGTTCCTATAACTTGTTCCTTTGCATATTGAACTCTGTCCTTTTTGGTTAAAGTAGGAGAACTAATATCAACATTACTTGCATTTTTCACAAAATCTTCCACATATTTTTCCATGTGCAATTTTTCAATTAAAGTACCGCTAATTACAGCGATTATCAAGCCTACAATCACATAGGCAAAGGCTACTTTGGCCCCGAAAATACTCATTAGCAATACAAGACTTCCCAAATCAACCATAGGCGAAGAAATCAAAAAAGAAAAAGTTACCCCTAGTGGTAATCCTGCACTTGTAAAGCCTATAAACAACGGGATAGAAGAACATGAACAAAATGGTGTAACCGTTCCTAACAATGCGGATATGATATTTGCTTCGATACCATGAAATCGCCCTAAAATTTTTTTACTTCGTTCGGGCGGAAAATAACTTTGAATATACGAAATAAAGAAAATCAGTAAACATAACAAGATTGTGATTTTGATTACATCGTATAAAAAGAATTGAATACTTCCACCTAAACGACTGTTAATGTCTAACCCTAACAATGATAATCCATCGCCAATTAAACCATTCAACCATTTCATACCTAATATTTGGTCTTGAAAAAATAACCATATTGAATTTACCACTTCCAATAAAGTCCCTCCTTCACATGACATATCAATTTTTTTTGATGTAATAAAGTTTTATAAAAGCCACCTTCCGATGACCTTTATATGCAACAATTTGATTGATTTTCAGTATTTGGTGTTGTTAGTTCTAACAATCGTTTTGACGCATATTCGCTTCCACTTTTACTTAGGCTGTAATGCGTCCATTTACCGTCTTGTCTTGCATTAACAATACCGGAGTCGCAAAGTATTTTCATGTGGTATGATAAAGCCGATTGTCCTATATTCATGTTTTCAATCAGAACACACGCACATTTTTCCCCACTCTTTAAGTAGTCTAAAATCGTAAGTCTTTTTGTATCACAAAGAGCCTTAAAAATTTTCACATCTTTAGAAAAATCAGTCATCGTTATCGCTCCTCACATCAAAATATTTTAATGTATGTATCATAAACCTTACATAGAAGTTTGTCAATAAATCGTATCAAAATATTTTGATATAATATCCGCCGTCTGTTGACATGCTCACATATGAAAAGTCCTGCAAAGAGCCTTATCATCACCAAAGACGATCTACACTCTTTACAGGACTTTTCCCTTTATAATTTCTTATTTTTCTTATTCAGCTACTGCTGCTTTTTCTTCCTGAGCTGCTGCTTCCGCTTCTCTTTTTGCTTTATCTCTTGCAGTCAGTCTTTCACGTACGCCTTCCATGTATCCCGGTTTATCCAGTTTATACATAGCCAGCGGAATGATTGCTAAGAAGAATACGATTCCCGGAAGTAAGTTTGCAGCAATATTGATACCTTGCTGAACGTGTGGTGTGATATCAACGCCTCCCTGGTATCCAAATGCTCCCATTACAACGAGGAACAATGAGTTTGCGATTGCTGTTGCGATCTTGATCGCTGTTCCCTGGAAGGAGAATGCCATTCCGTCATTTCTGTATCCGTATTTGTCATCGAAATCATCGATCGCGTCAACCATCATACCTGATCCACATGGTCCTGCAATATATCCAAGTCCGTAATATACAAGTACAACAAAGTCAAATACGATGTTCTCATACGGTCCGAAGAAGAGGATGATCAATGCGGATCCCTGAATTACCATAGAAAGGATCGCAGTATTCTTCTTTCCGAATTTCTCGATTATCTTTGGTGTAAACGGCATGATCAATGTTCCTACGATCATCTGCATCATCATGAATATTGTGATGAATGCAAAGTTCTGTACACAGTGCATATAGAAGTATACCGCTACGGAAATACGTCCCAGTATACCGAACATGTTAAAGAATGAATACATCATTGCACATAACAGGTTCTTGTTCTTGAATACAAGTTTCAGTCCATCGATGATTTTTCCCTGTTCTTCTTTCTTTACGGTGATTCTTTCTTTTGACATGATCGCAACTGCCCAGAACATCGGCAGTGCAAGTAATGCCAGCAGGATTGCCGTAGACTGATATCCTGCGGCTTCATCGCCTTTACCAAACCAGAGAACCAGTTTCAATACGAACAGATTCAGGATGATCTGACCGATTGTCATACCCATCATCTGTGCCGCATTCAGTTTATTGATCTCTTTTGGGTCACGGGTCATAACAACCGGCAATGCCAAATACGGTACGTTTGTTACTGTGTAGGACATTCCCAGTCCGATATAAGTGATATACGCGTAAACCAGTTTTCCCGGACCGCCGAATCCCGGTACGGTAAATGTCAAAATTGTAAAGATTACGAGGAAGATTGCACCAACGAAAATATAAGGTCTGAATCTTCCGTGTTTTGTATGTGTACGCTCCATCAATGTTCCCATCATCGGGTCATTGATTCCGTCCCATACTTTTGCGATCAGCATCAACAGCGCTACTGCTCCGGTTCCAAGTCCGAACACGTCTGTGTAGAAAATAGACAGATATGTACTTACCATTGTCCAAGAGAGCTGTGATGCGAAGTTACCCATTCCATATACAAAATAGTGTTTTGCAGTCAACGGCGCCATGCCGTATGCATTTAATTTTTGTTCTTTCATGATTCCCTCCGTATCATTCCTTTGACATTACATATTTGCGATCGTCTCGTCAAACTTTTCGTATTTTTCCATCATCTTCGGAAGTGTGTCTTTGTTGGCAACCAGCTTCGGCACGCAAACCTTGATCATATTCTGGATCTCATTGTAATGTTCGTAAATTCCGATATTTGTATTTCTCGCACGCGCGATCTCTTTCTCGGACCACTCTACTTTCACCTTGTCTCCGTCCACGGAAAGATCTCCCCAGATACCGCAGATCGGGCATTCTACATGTGTTGTTCCGTTCATGCTCAAAAGCGGATTGTGGCATACCGGACATACACCCTCGTCGCCTACCCATGTGTCCACTTCGTCGTACGGTTTTCCAAGTGATTCTGCAACTGCTTTTCCGAGTTCTGCACATTTCTCCATCAGCGCCGGATCAAACAGCGGATGACCGGTTCTTCCCTGATCGTATGCATCCACATGTCCTACACATTTCATGCAGAATGAGAAGCTGAACAGATCCAGCATCGGAAGTCCTAAAGATACCCAGTTGTGAGTCTCAGCACCGCCTACGGAAATAAATCCTGTGTAACGGTCTTTGAAGTATCTCGGATCCAGTTCCGTTTTTCCTTCCGCTTTCCGTTTCTTATTCTCCTCGATCAACGCTGCGCGGTCGTGAGACGGTCCGAAACGGTCAACGAAGTTTTTGAACTGTCCGACGATTCCGACTGCATATACCGGTGCGGCAATGATGATTCCGTCCGCTTCCAGACATGCTTCTTCGAGAATGTGATAGTCATCTTTCATACAACAGTGGATTTCTGTCTCTCCGTTGTCGCGCATGCGGCTGCAATAATCGCAGGCACGGCAGTGTCCGATGTCCATGCGGACTGTGTTGATGAACTGTACGTCTGCGCCTGCTGCCTTTGCTGCAAACAGCGCTTCTTTTACCATGACGTCACTTCTCTGGTTCTTTCTTCCGAAAGAAATCCCTAATACTTTCATCTTGTTCCCTCCATAAATATAACTTGTTTCTCTATGTCTATTAATTTACAGGATTCGAGTATTTTTTGCTTTCCTGTGCATGACGTGATACGGACGTAATATTTGTTATCTTTTTCACCAGCAAAAAGGTGGGGACAAAAAACATTGCACATTTTTTGTCCCCACCTTTTCTTATATAGACAACGAGCCAAAGTCCGGGCTTGCCCGAGACCTTGGCGACTGCTTACAATCCCGGAATGTGCCTTTTGGCACTTCCGGTGATTTTAAAACAAATCATCGTATTTCATTCAAAAATCATATCGATACTGAATATCAAGCAGTCGGATCTCCTGCTCCAAAAGCACATATTCCAATTCCAGCTTTTCCTGATCGACTACGATATTTTTCATTTCCACACGAGGCGATGCGCTCCGTTTCAGATATTCCATCTCGTCTTTCGCAAGCCCTTTTGCATACTCCATCCGTTTCCAAATATCCTGCGCGCTTCCATTCTCTCTGTTAATATAGAAGCATTTCACAAGATAATTTCCGTTACGCACATGATCCAGTACGAATTTCAATTTGAGAGGTTCGGAATCTTCGGTATAATTATTTAAATCTTCAACTTTGATCTGATCTTCTTCCGTAAATACATACTGGGAAGACAGTCTCTTGAAATTGTGACAGGCGATCACATACCGTCCCTTTCCGTTCGTCGTCGCAAGCAGATTTTCTTCTTTTGCGATCACATTCGGCAGTAATTTATTCAAAAATACAAACGCATAATAAGAAGGTTTGGCAATTCCGTCTCTGGAAATCAAACCGGAATCCCCGTTTAAGATCATATCCGTATCGTAATATTCCGAATAAACATCTAACGCATGCCAATACGCCATCAGATCAATGTCTCCTGCCATATCGATGCAGTTTTTCACGATATATGCGCCTTGCTCACAACTGTCGTTCAAGAGATTCCGATTGGAGATCGTAAAGTTCCACTCGTCAATATGAAATTCCGGAACATCAAATCCGGTGCTCTTCATCATATCTTTCATGATCGCAACTTGATTCCGCATGTAACTGCTGTCAATGGATTTTCTGCCGTAACGTTTTCCATTTTCATAAATCGCAATATACTGATAAGAACAGAACGAAAGGAAATCCGGCTGTATCTCCCGCTCTTTCCATTTCAGAAATACGTCTTTACACCAGAGCGTTTCAAATCCTAAGATAAATCCGGCGCCGCCCACGCGGATTTCCGGCGAGATAGATTTCAATGTCCGATAAATCACCTCAAAATAAGGGAAATAAGTCCCATCTTCCTCTGCGATCCGGTGTTTCGGGTCGTTCCAATATTCAAAATACCATCGTTCCAGTTCTTCTGCCCCATACCGATTGGCAAGATGCACGCAGAGCGCCCGGATGATTCCCTGAAATGTATCATAAGTATACATCCCCTGCTCTTCCATTTCCCGCACGCTCCGCTCCGGCGTATACATAAACAGCGTCGGTTTATGCCCCAGTTCCAGATACGGCGTCCATCCGTTTTCCAAAAGGAAGTCCAGAACAAGATCCAGTTTCCGGAAATTGTAGCCGTCCTGTCCGTCGAAACATTCCTCCCGCGACAATATATTCCAGATACGCGCATACCGAAATCCTGTTTTCCGCTTGATCTCCCGGAGCTGTTCCTGTACTTCCGACTGCAGGATCGTGTACGCGTCTCCGACACAGATCGCACGGCTGGCGATCCCCCGCATTTTCTCGTACTTTGTCACGTCCATCCGGCAGACACGTCCCTCTTTTGCCGCAACTTCCTGCTTTTGTTCCCGGTAATTCAGATATTCTATGATCTGCGTCCGCTCGCTCTCCGCAAGTTCGGTCTGTGTCTCGCCCGGATTTTCCTCTTTCTGCATCTTTTTCCTGTATTCGCTCGGTGCTTCCCGGTAAACTTCCCGGAATGCTTTCGTAAATGCCGCCGACGTCGGAAAACCGTTGTCCAATGCGATCCGCGTGATATTTTTCTTCGTGTATAGCAATTCGTCTACCGCATGAAATAGCCGTACATTGTTCAGATATTCCATAAACGTCATACCAAGATGTTTTTTGACATATTTCGACAAATACGCATTGGAAAGATAAAGCCGGTCTGCCAGATCGTTCAAGCTGATCTGGCTCTGATAATTCGCCTGAATATAATTCTGGATCTGCTGGATCCTGATTCTGTCCTGAGAATCTTCCATATGAAGTCTCGAGTCGTCCGCTTTCACAAGAAAATTACTTGTCAGGATATAAAGCGCCTCGTAACACAGAGCATTCAGATGAAGCGCGCCTTTCTGCTCCCGCTCAAAATGCCGTTCCAATATCTTGTCCAGCGTCTTTCTGAGATCACGGTACGCCTCGTTCCGGTCCGCCACGGTATTACACCAGAATAACAACTGCAATGTCCCCAGCTCTTCCGCCAACAGATGAAAGTCAATTTCAAACCGGGCGCCTAAAAGTTCTTCGCTTCCGATCATCTTGTGCCGCTTATTTGCGTTGATCACGATCATATCTCCGTGTTTCAGGACAAATGACGCATCGTCGATCTGCACTTCAAGCGTTCCTTTCAGCACATAGAACAGTTCCGGGTTCTGGTGATAATGTGTGGAGATCTCATCATTTTTTATAAAATGGAACTGCATCAATTTTCTTTCGTTTTCCATCTTTCGTTAACCTTTCTCTATGCAAGCCGTTCCCCGAATACATCCGATCCGGGTGCGAAGCTGACATACTCCATATTATCTTTATCTACCAGATTTCCGGAATACGGGCACCCCTGGAAATTATATTCTTTCCCTTGATATTTCACTCTGCATGTATAATGCCACATATACCATTCTGCCGTTCCATATGGATAGTCACCATAACAATTATGTATATCTTCAAACCCTCCTATCATTTCTGCAAATTTACATAATAAAGCCGGTGAATCATAAGAATTCAACTGGTAGTTCTCCCACCATACTCCGGATTCGGTCATCAGCCATGCATAACCGCCCTGTCCTCCATTTTCATCTGTAAAACAGGTATAATAGTCAAAATTCGCAAGCAAATATTCTGATACTTTCTCCATCTTTTCAATCGGCGTCATGTCCGGTGTTGTAACCTTATCTAATATCTGCTTCATATAAGCCTCATTGGCAGCTGAATAATCCAGTACTTCAATCGAAAACTCTTTTACGAGAAGATCCTTTTCATAAATCTTAACCGGTACGCTGCCCGCTTCGCTTGTATCGATGGAAAGTAAATAGCCTCCATCAACTTTTTCAATGAAAGAAATGATATTATCGTCATAAGTATAATCCACATCGTCAAAGTTCCAAGAAGAACCTACATTCGTAAATTCAATATCTTCTTCATTCGGATTTTCGGTTTTTAAATATACCATACAAAATTCACCGGTATACGTTGTTTCAAACGGTTTTAGTGCATACACCTCATAAGAATACTCCGGTTGTCTGTCATTCTGATCCTTTCCCGGAACCCATTTCCCATCCGCGCCTACCCAATAATTTCCGATCCACTGATTCGTCGCCATAGAACCATCCGCACGCAAATAATAATCGCCGATCCATGTATTCGATGCCATCGATCCGCCTGCATACATATAATAATAATTTCCGTTGATCCAATGCCATCCTTTATCCAGCATATAACCGTTACTGTCAAAATAATACCAGGAACCGCCGATCATTTCCCATACATTTGCCGGATAACTTCCGTCCGCGCGCTGATACCACCAGCCGTTTGCTGACGATACCCAATGATCCGTCACCCATGCTCCGCTTGCATTCACATAACTTCCGCCGATCCATGTATTCGACGCCATTGCTCCGCCCGCATACATATAATAACAACTGCCGTTGATCCAATGCCATCCCTCATCCAGCATGTAGCCGTTATTGTCAAAATAATACCACTGACCATAAATCTGTTTCCATGTGTTCACCGGATAAGACGCGTTGTCTTCCTGCCACCACCAGCCTGCACCGTCCTGCTTCCAGCCTGCCGCCTCAGCGGGCTCCATCGGAACAAGCGGAAGAAGCATCGACAATGCCAGTCCGGATACCAATGTTTTTTTCATATTTCTCTTCATATAAACCCTCCCTTTCACTCTCTCGATTTGAAAATAATCTCTTCCTTTTATTATAAATGGTTTCCTATAAAAAGCAACATTCCTTTTGACAATCGAAAGGGTGAGTGCTTCCCCACTATGGTTTCAGCACTCACCCTTTTATTGTTTTCTTCCTATCTAAAAGAAGAGATAAGTTCCAACAAGTGTTCCGACATAGAAAATTGCACATGCCGGAAGCGTAAACTTCCATGTTTCTTTTAATGTATATCCGCTTGCTCCGTGACACATTGCCGCTTCTCCCGAAGAACAAGGCAGCAGACATGCGCATTTTGCAGTCACATCAACCGTAAGAATGACAGGAATCGGATTCAATCCGGCTGCCAAAGCCGTTGTGATCGCTACCGGAATCACGGAATACATCGTTGCATTATTACTCATAAAGTTGGTGATCACAATCGTAATACCGCCAAACAGAGCGATCAGTCCGAATTGAGTGGATGCTCCGCCAAACAGAGACAAGATCGACTCTCCGATCAGTTGCCCTGCTCCCGTCTCCGACAATGCAGTCGTTAATGTAAAGATACCCGCAAGCATAAAGATCAAATCTACCGTGATACCTTGTTTTACATCTTCCACTGTAATAATCTTCATAAATACAAGGAATACCGCACACATAGCCGGTCCAATATACAACAGATCCCCCGTGAACTGATTCAATACCATAAACGCAAGCATCATACAAAATGTAATGTATGTAATAATTTCATCCCGTTTTGACATCTTTACTTCCGCTACACCTGCTGCCGCCGCTTCATTCTCCACACTGCGGTCTACACTTTTATGCGGGAGCAGTTTATAACAGAAAATCGTATACAGTGCGAGTAAAATTCCGGGTATCAATCCTGCTTTCATCGGGTCAAACATTCCAACTACATACTGATCTCCATACGGTTCCAGAAATCCATTCGGAATCGCAAAATTTCCGGCTCCGATTCCAAACGGGATTCTTCCATTCCAGAGCGTAGTCAGCGCTGCTGCCGGAAATATGATTCTCGCCGCATTCACTTCTCCTGCATCACTTAAGTTTCTCGCCATCACAATGATAATTGCAAGCATTGCCGGTCCCGGCATGAATGTTGACAACACAATAATCGCGATCACAAAGATTGCCATCAGGCGAAATCCGGATTTTCCATTTTGGAGCTGTATGATCCTTTTCTGGACATTTGAAATAAAACTTGTTTTTGCAAGTGCATTTGTAACAACAAATGAACCTGCCAGCATAACGACAAACGGATTGCAGAATCCCGCAAATGTGCCGGATGCATCCAAAACACCTGTCACTCCTAAAATGATACAACATGACATTGTGATAAGTCCAAAAGGCCATTTATTCATTACAAAGGCAACGATCATCAAGATCATAACCCCGATCACAATATAAGCATCCATTCTTGATATCCTCCTCTTTTCCTCTCCATCTTTTTAAAAGCCCAGTTCCTGCTCAATCGGCGTAAGCGGAAGCCAGTCCAATACTTTTTTTATCTCACTGTCCCAGAAATCCCAGTTATGGTTGCCCTCTCTCGTTGAAAACTCATGCTCATATCCGATTTCATCCAAATATTCATGAAAACGGCAGTTCTCCTGATAAAGAAAGTCTTCTGTGCCACATGCAAGATACAGCCTTGTTCTGTTTCTTTCCTCCGTCATCGCTTTTTCTGCAAGTTTATAACTGTTTGATGTCTCGTCTGCATCCAGATCTACTCCTTCAAATGCATGTGACCAGACCGTAAATTCATTATTCTTTACGTTCTCTGTGATCAATCCGAAGTCGGCGGAAAGCCCGATTGTATATCCATACACTTCCGGATGTGAGAGTCCCAATCTCACAGCTCCTCCACCTCCCATGGAAAGTCCTGCAATATAGGTATCTTCTCGTTTCTTAGAAACAGGAAACATCCACTGTATCACTTTCGGAAGTTCTTCCGTAATATATACTTCATAATCTTTTCCTGATTTCGCATTCCGGTAAGCTCCATTTTCACCATACGGCATAACCACAACTACATTGTGGTGACGGGCATAATCTTCGATTCTGGAAAATCTCTGCCAGTCCCCCTCATCACCATAAGTTCCATGAAGCAGATACAACACCGGATAACATCTATGTGTTTCATAGAATCTTGCAAATTCATGCTCTCTTTTATTCATCCCATCCTGCGCCGGCAAAAGTGTCGGTATGATCACATTCACATTTGTTCTCGTTTTTAACGCTGCTGAATAGATTTTTAAACTAATTGATGCCATAATCTTCCTCCCGTTTTTCTTTTTTATCCGACTCTTAAGTTTTTTGCTCCCTGTCTTCCCCGCCTTTTACTCCATATATCCGCCTTTCATCGGAGATACTGCATGTTCCGAATAAACCTTCAGCACGCCGCTTTTATATTTTTCTTCTTTCGGTATCCACGCCCGCTTTCTCTCTTCAAGAATTTTTTCTATCTCTTCCTCTGCAAGCTTCTGTCCTTTGACACCGATGATTTCCAGTTTTCGCTCTTCAATATCTAACAAAATCAAATCATCTGTTTCCAAAAATGCGATTGGTCCGCCCGCAGCCGCCTCCGGAGAAACATGTCCGATTGCCGGACCTTTGGATGCCCCTGAAAATCTTCCGTCCGTGATCAGCGCAATACTTTTTGCGAGTGATTCATCGGAAGCGATCGCCTCCGTCGTATAAAACATCTCCGGCATTCCCGAACCAACCGGTCCCTCATACCGGATGATCACCGCATCTCCCGGTCGGATCTTATGTGTCAGAACTGCTTCGATCGCCTCTTCTTCGGAATCAAACGGTCGTGCCCGAAGTACTGCGTGGAACATTTCTTTCGGCACTGCCGAATGTTTCACAACTGCCCCGTCCGGCGCCAGATTGCCTCTCAAAATCGCTACCGTTCCGTTTGTTCCGATCGGTTTCTCAAAGGTGCGGATCACATCGGTTGCTTTCAGCCCCCATGGTTCCAAATAGGACTCACATTTCTCATAGAAACCGTCTTTCTTCAGCTTTTCCAGATTCTCCCCGACTGTTCTTCCATTGATCGTTCTGGCATCTAAGTGAAGCATGGATTTGATTTCTTCCATAATTCTCGGAACGCCGCCTGCATAATAGAAAAATTGTGCCGGCCATTTTCCTGCCGGTCTGATATCCAGCAGATAATGTGCATTCCTGTGCATTCTGTCAAACGTATCTGCATCAATTTCAATTCCAAATTCATGTGCGATCGCCGGAATATGCAGCAATGAGTTTGTCGAACCCGAAATAGCCGCGTGCACCATGATCGCATTTTCAAACGAATCCTTTGTCGCAATATCCCTTGCAGTCAAACCGGATCGCGCCAGCTTCACAGCCAATTCTCCAGCCTGATATGCCGCCGTTTTCAATTCATCACAAGTCGCAGGCATCAATGCGGTTCCTGGGATCATAAGCCCAAGCGCTTCCGCCATGATCTGCATGGTCGATGCCGTCCCCATAAAAGAACATGCTCCGCAGGATGGACAGGCATGATGCTTATAATAGAGAAACTTATCCTCGGAAATCTCCCCTCGCTGATACATCGCAGAATACATACCGATCTGTTCCAACGTCAGCAGATCCGGTCCCGCTTCCATTACGCCACCGGTCACGACAACAGCCGGAAGATTCAGCCGCCCGATCCCCATCAAGATTGCCGGAACGGATTTATCACAGCTTGCAATGAACACTCCTGCATCAAATCCGGTCGCATTTCCGTGAATTTCAATCATGTTTGCAATCATATCTCTGGAAGCCAGAGAATAATTGATCCCGTCATGTCCCTGCGCGATTCCGTCACAAATATCCGTTGCAAAATATCTTGCACCCTTGCCTCCCTCTTTGGAAATCCCCTCTACAGCTCTTTCCACAAAAAGATCCAGGTGTGCACTTCCCGGATGACTGTCTCCAAATGTACTCTCCACCAAAATCTGCGGCTTTTCCAAATCTTCAACAGTCCAACCCATGCCGATTTTTAACGGATCATTTTCCGGTGCCAGTTTTCGTACTTCCTGACTATGCAGTTCTTTCATTTCAACATATCTCCTCATTACTTTCTTTTAAAACAAACAGCGCCTTTTGTTTATACCAAACAATATCATACACAAACTCATCAGACAAGACGGACAGCCTGTGTTCTACTTTTTTCCATATAAAACTTGTTTTTTTCTGTATTTCACTCCTTTTTCTTGTCTATTTTTCACTAATTTTACATATTTTCTTAAAAACGAGAAAAAAGATGTCGGACAACTTTTGCCAAACACCTTTTTACAAACCACTTTGCTTTCTATTATTTGTTTTATATTATTTTCTTTCTTTGATCTGCTTTAAGATCAAGCTTCTGTTATACGTCATATGCATCTGCATCGAATTTCTCGCGCCTACCGGATCGCGGTTTGCAATCGCATCCACCACCTCCCTGTGGGTGCGGATCGTCTCGTTCAGCAATCCTTTATGCGTAATGTTCACAAACATCATTACCGCAGTATCGATGATCGGAATCAACTGTTCTACAACCTTATTTCTGGAACATTCCGCCACATAACAATGAAATGCGATATCTTCTTCAACATAATTCTCTCCGTGAAGCCCCTTTTCTTCCACAAGATCACAGAGTCGTTTCAATTCTTCGATTTCCGTTTCTGTTGCGTTTCGCGCCGCTGCCTCTGCCATAGCCGGTTCTATCATCAGACGTACCTCTACCAAATCCAGAGCGATCACTTCTTTATCTTCAAAATCTTTGATTCCAAGCGGATCATTTTCCGGGAGCATTGCCTCTACCACATACGTTCCCGATCCTCTCCGCACTTCCAAAATCCCTTTGGAACTCAAGCTCCGAATTGCCTCTCTTATGGTGCTTCTGCTCACACCAAACTGTTCGGACAACCGGTATTCGTTCGGAAGTTTCTGCCCTGCACGATAGGGTGTCCGCCGGATCAGCTCCCACAGATTCTCCTCAACCTGTTCCACCAACAGCTTTCCTTTTAAATTCTTTAGTTCACTCATATCAATTCCTCATTTCAAGTTGATGCAGTATTTTGAAATCATTATATACTACCGACCTGTTCAAATACAACTTCATTTCAAACAGAAAGCAAGGGTATCTTCCCTCCATCCGACAGACAGCGTGAAGATACCCTCATTATGCTTTTCCCTCTTATATTTCCCTCACAATATTCTGAATAAACCATAATGCCAATGTACAGGACTATTTCTTACAACCGCACCGCCGTATAATATCCCTGATTTACCGCATGGTAGATCAGTCCGACTTTACTGCAGTCGCCGATCACATAAGATTCGTCTACTTTCTCACAAAGTGCATCTACCTTATCGTACTCGGAGCGATAACCAAGCGCACATACAACGCTGTCCGCTTCGATCAGAAGCTCTTCTCCGCCCCGTTCACAAAGAACGCCGTTTTCTGTCACTTCTTTTACCATGGTATTGGTATAGATTTCTGCTGATTTTTCTACTTCCGGCATCAATCCGCCACGGTAGAAAGAATTGGCGTCTGCCGCAACCTGATCGCGCATTTCGATCACAGCACAAGTTTTTCCTTCGTGTGCAAACGAAACGGCTGCTTCGGTTCCTACAAGACCTCCACCCATGATCGCTACTCGTTTTCCGAGTTTCTCCGGATGAAGTTCTGCATCTGCCGCCATCACCACATTTGCTCCGTCAATTCCTTTGATCCTCGGAACCAATTCTTTCGAACCGATCGCAACGATCAATGCATCCGGATCAAATGCTTCTACAAATTCCGGTGTCACTTCTGTATTCAAACGTACCTCCACCGCAGATCTTGCGACACGTTTTTTCATCACTTCACAGAAATCCGCAATATCTTTTTTGAAATATGGTGCGGATGCTGCGTACAGATTTCCTCCAAGCCGATCTGCCTTTTCTGCCAAAGTTACCTGATGACCTCTTGCCGCTGCGGTAAGCGCCGCCTGCATTCCTGCCGGACCGCCACCCACGATCAAGACACGTTTTTTCATTTCCGGCTCCGGTCTTCCGTATTTTTCCGGAAGCTGCTGTCCCATCGTCGGATTTACTGAACATTTTACCGTCTCGCTCGTTCCGGTCTCTCCGAAACATTCATAACAGCGCAAGCACGGTGTAATATCTTCTGCACAGCCACACAACGCTTTCTTTGCCAAATATGGATCTGCAAGCATTGCACGTCCGATTTCCACAACATCCGCCTGACCGGATGCGATGATTTCTTCCATTTGTGCCGGATCGTTCAGAGAACCTACGCAGGCTACCGGTGTTTTTACATGTTTTTTGATCTCTGCTGCCAGATACACATTGACGCCGCGCGGATAAAATGCCGATGGATGTGTACGGCAGAACATGTCCGGATCCTCATGGTTTCCACAAGATACGTTGATCAAGTCAACCTTGTCATCTACCATTTCTGCTACCTTCACACAATCTTCCAATCCCAGACCGCTTTCTGTCAGATCATCTCCGGAAAGACGGATCTCGATCGGAAATGCAGGTCCGACACCTTCTCTTACCGCATCCAATGCCATCAATAAAAATCGCGCACGATTTTCCAAACTTCCTCCGAACTCATCCGTTCTCTGATTGAGTACCGGGGATAAGAACTGGGAAAACAGCCAGCCATGTGCCGCATGAACCTGTACCATATCAAATCCACAGTCTTTACACAATTTTCCTGCTTTTTTATAAGATTCTACAATTTCCAAGATCAATTCCTTCGGCATTTCCTGTACTTCTCCTGCCGGAGTCATCTCATGGCTCGGACCATATGCAACGTCACATTGATCCTGATCTCCACCAACACTGGCAAGTCCGCCATATTTTCCGCCGTGAGAAAGCTGGATATTTGCATACGCCCCTGCATTGTGGATCGCGCGGGCAGCCTGTGCCATTCCCTGTTTTACTCCAAATGAATCTAACTGAAGCTGTTTATTATGTGATTTTCCGGTTGCGGAATGAACGATTGCTTCACCATATGTTACAACACCGACGCCGCCTTTTGCTTTTTCCTCCAAGTAAGCGATCATTTCCGGTGTAAAATGTCCTTCCGTTGTGATCATACTCGGACTCGTCGGCGCTGCGATGATCCGGTTTTTCATCCGAATATTTCCGATACGGAGCGGGGAAAACAAATGCGGATACATTTCTTTTCCTTTCCATTTTTTCGCACCCATCTTCTGTTCCTCCTCTTAAACTGTTTTCTTTCTTGCTTTTGCCACGATTACGATTACCGCCGCCACAGTCATTCCGATCACGGCCACGATATACACATTCGTTGTTGTCACCTGTCCGAATACCGCTCCTGCCGTCGCGTTCAAAAGTGTCGGTGAGATCAACTGTCCGAAACAGTTTCCGCATGTCATACATGCCGCCGCCATTGCCGTCGATGTCGGTTTTACTGCATTGGAAACTTCCACCATCGCAGTCGGGATGAACATTCCCTGTGAAAATCCACAGAATACGGCTCCCACCATCAAAAGCACATAATTGGATGGGAACAAGATCAAGAGCAGTCCACCCACGCTAAAGGAAAGCATTGCAACCGGAAGGGTATACTTTTTCGTAATCTTTGTTACCGCTCCGAGCAACAGACCGATCACAATCTGCGAACCGGAAAAGATTCCGGTCAGATTTCCCGATACGGTTGCACTTCCTGCCAGACTTCCCGACAAGTGCATCGAAATGTTCGTTGAAAATGTGATCAAAAACAGCATTTCAACGACACCGATCAATGCGGTTTTATATACATCTTTATTCAGCTCAATTTTATTTTCTGCGCTGACCGCAACAGTTCCCGTTTCCGGCAGGCAAAGTGCGATCAGGATCATTGCAATAAATCCGATCACATTCGTGTAATATGCATAATGAAAATCGATGGAACCAAGCGCACCGCCAAGTGTGGTTACGAGCACCATACCGGCGCCTACACTTGCCGCCTGAATTCCCATCACACTGACACGCTCGTCTCCTTCAAAAAATTCCGCTACAACCGCAGTGTTCAGTGCGATACAAAGTCCAAGCGCCACACCGTACAACGTGCGGGATGCAAACAACAACCAAAAGTTGTCTGCCAAAAACGGAAGAAATCCGGTAATTCCTGCTGTCAATCCTGCAAAGATCAACATTTTTTTCTTGCTGACTTTCACAACAAGCCCTCCGGAAACAATCGCCACAACGATGGATAAAAATGTCGGCACGGTAACGAGCATCTGCACGAAACTGACACCGACTTCCGGAAAATGCTCTTGGATCATCCCCAATACCGGTGATACACAAAACTGTAAACCTTGGATGAAAGAGATACAGATGATCGTAATAATGATTTTTGCCTTTTTTGCTTTACTCACAGATCTGCGTCCTTCCTCTCTTTAATTCTCATCCGCTTTCGCCGCAAGCTCTTCTGCTGCCGCACGGATCACGAGCATTGCAACATTTCCAAGCATTTCCTCCACCGGAGCGCTTCTTGAGAAGTCACAGACCGGCTGTGAAAAGCCTTGAAGCACCGGACCATATGCATTGGCATGTCCGAAAATCTGGATCAGTTTTACCCCGATATTTCCGGCATGAAGATTCGGGAAGATCAAAATATTTGCTTTTCCGGCAACTTCACTTTCCCATTTTACTTTTCGTTCTGCCACCTGCGGAATGATCGCCGAATCCAACTGAAATTCTCCGTCAATTTTAATGTCCGGTCTGCTTTCACGCACGATCTGAACTGCTTCACGGATGACTTCCAGACTCTCATGTTCCGAACTTCCGCATGTAGAAAATGCAAGCATCGCAACGCGCGGATCCCATCCCAACAATTTCGATGCGGTATCAGCGGAAGAAATCGCGATTCCCGCCAGATCTTTTGCGTCCGGCTGTGCAGTGATCGCACAGTCTGCAAGTCCAAGCATCGTTCCTTGCGGTCCGTCAAATCCCGGAATATCTGCGATTCCGAGACTGGATACACTTTCTACACCATCCTGCATTCCGACGATCGCGATCGATTCAAAGATTACGTCTCCTGTGGAATATTCTTTTCCTGCCGCCACACAATCTACATGGTGGAGTTTTAATAAAAACAGCGCTGCTCTCAATGGATCTTTGGATTTTCTGGCAACTGCCTTTGCAGAGAATTCATCATATTTTGCAGTATATTCTTCTGCAAGAGCGAGTCTGTTTTCTTCTTCTGTATAATCGTAATATTCAAAGCCTTCTGTTACGATCCCATTTTCCTTTGCAAACGCTTCGATTTCTTCCTGTTTTCCCATCAAAACCGGAAATCCGATCCCGGTTTCTTTTGTCCGCTGTGCGGTACGCAAAATATCTACATTTCCCGTTTCAGGAAACGCCACTTTCTTCGGGCATAATTTTGCCCGTTCTGCCATTGTTTCGATAAATGTATTCACAGGTTCACCTTCCTTATTCGTCCAGTAATTCTGCTACGTAGTCTGCTGCTTCTCCGAATGTTTTGCAGCGTTTGAAGTTCAAGTATGGTACTTCTGCGTCAAATTCATCTTCCAAAAATGTTGTCATCTGAGAATAGTTTGCAGACTTCGGATTGAATGCTGCGAACTCTGTATCTTCATTCATTTCTGCTGCATCTGCATTCCAGATTTTGCTTGCTTTTTCAATAATCTTTGCTAATACTTCTTCTCTCATGATTTTCATTCTCCTTATACTATCTATCTTTGTTTTTTACTTACTATCTTTGCTTTTTATTTTCCGCGCGCACCGTCATGCGGCGTGCGCGGTGTTTCTTTTTTATCGGATGATAATATCTCCGTCTTGGAACTTCGGCGGGATCACCGGAATCTGTAAGAAGGACTCATACTCTCCACCTGCATAGATCAGATGATTTCCTTTGTTATCTGTATCCCATGTCAGCGGCTCAAACCAGTCTCCACGGATATAGCGTCCGGAAACCTGAACGCGGATCTGCTGTCCTTTGTGGAAGAAACGGCTTGTCGGAACGATTTCAATATCAACCGGAACAATTTCTCCCGGCGTCAGTTTCTCATCGCATGTATGAGCCTGTACCGGACAATAATCAGTAGAAAGTTTCTCATCCAATTTTCTTCTGGACACACGAAGTTTTCCCCAAGCTCCCGGATGGTCTTCTCCAAACAATGTGATCGGTAAGAATTCTCCGGTTGTGCTCAATTTCTGTACATTTACAAACAGATCCATGTCATCATAGCTTTCTGCTGCCACATACAGACGCAGTTTCATATATCCGGTCAACTCTGTATCTTCTTCAAATTTGTAATCGAAGCATACTTCTCCGGTTGCACTGTCGTAAGATACATGTGCCGCATCTTTAACCGGTTCTGTCTTCATGGAGTTGTCAGAAGCGTCCAGATACAGTTTCTCGTATTTTGTACGTTTCAGCGGGAAGGAATCTTCCGCACGGTTTGTCTGATAGTTAAATTCTCCTACATCCTGTACTTCGATCCGTACCTTCGGCGTCAGTTCCCATCCGTTACGCTCCAGTTTCAAATATCTTGCGTAGAATTTTTCCAGATCTTCGATGTTCTCATTGCTGTATGCATCCGGCCACTCAAAGTTTCTGTGAGCACGCAGCCATTTCCGGCGAGATTTACATTTGCGGAATGCATTGATCGATCCGCGAAGGTGGAAATGATTCCAACATGCTGTCTGGTATACCGGAATTTTTACTTTTGAAAAATCCGGTTCTTTATCTTTCCAATATGTACAATTTACGAATGGATATTTCTCCAAGTTCATCGGTGTATTGTCAATGTAGTTCGGTCCGCATGCCTCACGCATAACAAATGCAACGAATGTCTTTGCCGGGATTCCGCCTTCGCAAAGTGATTCTCTGTACATATCTGTTGTAGACTCCCACGGTGCGATACATGTAAGATGCGGCGGCTGCTGAGCGGCAATTCTCCACTGAGTCATAGCTACACAACTGTTTCCTGCCAGACCACAGCGTCCGTTACACCAATCCTGCTGGGCTGCCCATTCGATAAAGTCATATCCGTCTTTTCCGTCCTGTGTTCCGAACTGTACGAAATCACCTTCGGAATGTCCGATTCCTCTTGGATCTACGTTTGCGATCGCATATCCATGGCGGCACCAGTAACCCGGGTCCGGACTTTCAAACTTAGACATATCTGATACTGTGTGCGGCGGAACTCCCATGATCTGCCACTCTGCCTGTCCTTCAAACGGACGTTTTCCATAAAAGCTCCAAGAAATGATCAGCGGATATTTTCCTTCTGCTTCCGGTTTGTAAATATCTGCATAAATTGTTACGCCGTCACGCATTTTTACCGGAATATCCTGCATACAGATAATTCCCTCTTCCGGACTGTATGTACGATGATTGAGCGCCGGCTGGATTTTGGCATGTTCGCGTTCTTCTACGGACATTGCCTCAAATTCCTCTGCGGTACATGGATCCATCATTTTTGTCATCCAGATTTCCACCTGTTCTCCATCCATGTCCACTGTTTTTAAGATTTTTTCTACTTCACCCATTTGTGCTTTTCCTCACTATCTTTTCTATTTACTATTATTTTAAAAAAACAGAACAGAAAACGACAGAACACATCGTATCAAACTGTTCAAATCATACAATTTCAAAAAAAGTGTTCAATTCTTGCTTTTCCGCTCCGGCTTTAGTAAAATAGAATCGAATTTATATAGAATCGAATTTAAGAAGATATATCGAAATATAAAAAGATATTACACGAAAGGAGTTTTTTTCATGGTTGACAATTTTGCCGCCGGGAAAACCGCAAAATCCGAACAGACCAGAAAGCGTATCATACATACCTTTCTTTCACTTATAGACGAAAAAAAATGGGATAAGATCACCGTCAAAGAACTTTGTGCGCGCTCAGAGATCACACGCGGCACTTTTTATCAATATTACAGTGATATTTACGAATTGATGGAGCAGATACAAGAGTCTCTGCTTTCCGATATACAGACTCGTTTCGCGCAGATCCAGTCCGAATCCCGTTCCGGATTTCCGATTGAAGAATTTCTGGAAAAGTTTGACTATGAACCGCCGCAGAATCTGATCGTCTGGTTTGATTTCTGCAAAGACAATCAAGATGCAATCCGAGCGTTATTAGACTTGCAGAACGGCGATATTTATTTTGAAAAAAAGCTCAAACATCTGCTGATCGACACGATCAATGAAATGATGGATACCGACGGACTGCCCCACGACGAACTTCGGAATTACTTCGTCAAAGCTTTTTCAGAACTGCATTTTCTCGCCGCCCGGATCTGGCTGGAATCTGATGAATCCGATTTTCTCTCTGTCTCGGAAGTTGTCAACTTATTGAATACGATGAGAGTCGGCGCAGGTTATCTGACGTTCAAGCGTAATATTTCACCGGAATTTGCTCAGAAAATCAAGGAATTATATTAGCGTCAGTGTACAAGGAAGAGAACCCTATTATCAAATGAAGGAGATTACTCTCATGCTTTATGGAATCGGAACAGATATTTTAAATATTCATCAAATTGAATCTTCTGTATCGGATCGACAAGATCCTTTTGTCCGCAAGATCTATACCCCCGCGGAAATTGAACTGATCGAAAGCCGTCCGATTCCGCTGTACAGTTACGCCACCCGATTTGCAGGAAAAGAAGCCGTTTTTAAGGCATTGAATTTAAACGGAAATGCGATCCGCCTAAATGAGATTGAAATTTTAGAAAATGAAAACGGACAGCCACAAGTCACGCTGCACGGCAAAGCAGAACAATTTGCAAAAGAAAAGGAAATCACGTCTGTCATGATTTCCCTTTCTTACGATACCGATTATGCAGTTGCTTATGCGGCGGCGGAATGCGCCGCTTTCTGATCCACCTACCATTTATCCATCAACAAAAAATCTCTGATATTTTTATTAGGAATTTTTATATTCAACAAAAGTATCAACTTATACTAGAATCTTTTCCTGTTTTCTTTTATTCATTCTATTTATACCAGAATTTACATATACCTTAAAAAATCATTTTTAGAAAAAAGGACGCCATTTGTATTGGTGTCCCTTTTTCTAAAATCATATTTTACTTTTATATCTAAAACTGCCTCGGTTCTATACTTATCTTTTAAATCTTCCGACTTTTGTCAGGCGGTTCGGCAGTTTCGGAACCTTGCCAGACGTCTTAATGATCGCGCCCTCTTCACAGGCTTCGATACATTTTCCACATTTATCACAGTCAAACTCATCGATCATATGGATATATTTTGCTTTTCCTTCGATACAATCTTTCGGACATACATCCATACAGTCTCCGCATCCCTGGCAGAGTTTTGGATCGATGTAGATCGTTTCTTCTGAGAAGCAGACTCCTGCCGGACATTTTTTCTTTTTAATATGAGCCGTATATTCGCTCTCAAATTTCTCCACTGCGCTCAATGCAGCTTTGGAAGAAACCTGTCCCATCGTACATGGTGTGGAATACGTCATTGCTTCCCCGATTTCTTTTGTCAGATCAAGAAATTCTGCTTTTCCTCTTCCTTCTGTCATTTCTTTTTGCATATACTGAAGCTGAAGGAGTCCTTCCCGACAGAATACACATTTACCACAACTCTGTTTTCTCGATGCAGTTAATGCTTTTTCTGTTTCACTTACTACACAATCGGATGTTTTTAATACACGCAGTACCCCATTCTCCGGATGTACTTCTTCTAATGTCATTTCAGCCGCTTCCGGTCCGTAATATTCATACCCGATGAAAAATCCTTTTGCATCTGCCGCACCGTCTGCCAATTCCGATACTTTTGTCTCAGCGGATACTTTTTTCAATTCACCGCCATTTACAGATACATACACACCGTCTTCAAAACATCCGGCAAATGTATCTGCAAGGTTTGCCGCTGTCACGATATGAAGCAGCGCGCAGCCTTTACATGCACGCACATTGACCAATCCTACGATTACTTCCACGCCTGCCTGTTCTGCCGCTTCTTTTACAGATGCTTCCAGATCTGCCGCATATTCCGGAAGATAGAGTACTTTTTTCTCTGTTCCGAGCGCATATGCCGCAATGGAAATTCCTTCCATTACTTTCTTCGGATCTGCTTTCAATACTTCCAAAAGAACACCGGTTGTGTCCGCATTATTTAATGCGGCAACAACACCAAGTTCTTTTTCTTCTTCTTTACTTTCTTCTATTGCATGGGAAAGACGGTCGGAAAGAAGCTCTTTTTCCAGTCCGTATTCCAAAAGTCCGGAAGTTTTGATCTGCTCAAAAACTTCTTCTTTGCTTAATTTCATTGCACATTCCAAAGCACTCATCTTCCTTACGCCTCCTTATTCTCTGTAAAATCGCCCCACAGTCTCGGTCCGGAAATCTTCAAACGAAGATCACATTGCAGACAACGTCCTGCTTCTGCGCAAATATCAGAATCGCAGATTCCGTGATCGAACAAGTTAAAGTTATCCTGACGCTCTTCCGCCTTATCAATCTGTGGTTCTTTCCGTTCTTCGTATCCAAATCCCGGGCGCTGTCCGATGTATGGATCTGCATTCTGCTCCGGCGCCAATTTTTCGGAAATGTCTCCGTCACCGCCAAGATACTTATCGATCTGGCTTGCTGCCTCACGTCCGGATTCAATTGCCATGATCACAGATTTTGTTCCGTAGATCACGTCTCCTGCTGCGAAAATACCTTCCACTGATGTAGACTTATCTTTTTCCATATCTTTTACAACGATACTGTTTCCTCTTCCCAGTTCCAGTCCGGCTTCTTCTGTAATGTCCGGTCTCTGTCCGACTGCAAAGATTACCGTATCTGCATCAATATGGTGTTCGCTTCCTTCTTCTTTTTCGATGATCGCACGACGGTTTTCATCAAAGGTAAAGGATTTCACATTCATGAAATCTACACCTGTCACATGATCTTCTCCCGTGATCCGTTCAAATGTCTGTGCCGGATGTACGAAAATTCCTTCTTCCTGTGCCTGTGTGATTTCTTCTTCATCTGCTGTCATCACATCTCTTGCTTCCAGACAAGCCAGATGAATTTCTTCTGCGCCAAGACGTTTTGCAGTTCTTGCACAGTCAAATGCAACGTTTCCTCCACCGAGAACGATGATCCGTTTTCCGATTCCGGTTTCTTTTCCCATGCTTGCATTGCGCAGGAAATCCGCATTCAGAATCACGCCGTCTGATTCGCTTCCTTCCATCGGAAGGCGTACGCCTTTGTGACCGCCGATCGTCATCAGTACTGCATCATATTCTTTTAAAAGTTCTGCCGGTTTTTCAACCTTTGTATTCACTTCAATCTTTACGCCCTGCTCTTCGATCACATTTGCTTCTTCTGCAATGATCTCTCTCGGCAGACGATAAGAAGGGATTCCGTAAGCCATCATACCGCCGACTGTCGGAAGCGCTTCTTTCAGAGTCACATCATGTCCCTGTTTGCGCAAGTAGTAAGCCGCTGTCAGACCTGCCGGTCCTGCTCCGACTACGCATACTTTCTTTCCGGTATCTGCAAGCTGTTTTCCTTTTCCTTTCCAGTAAGAACCGGTATCATGGTCAGCCGCATAACGTTTGATGTTACGGATCGACATTGCTTCATTTACTTCTTTTCTCTTACATTCCAATTCGCATACATGATTACAGATATATCCTAATGCTTTCGGGAACGGAACTTTTTCACGGATCACTGCTGCCGCCGCATCAAATTCTCCGTTTTTCACATGGCGGATATAACGCGGTACATCTGTGTGAGCCGGACAAGCGTGACGGCAAGGTACGACTGCATCTTCTTTTTTCACTTCGCTGTTCATCAATTTGTCGCGGATCGTTCCTGTCGGACAGACTTCTACACAAGCGCCGCAGAAACGACAGTCAGCGTCTTTTAACAGCTTGTTATGTAAGGTTCCGACATAAGTCTCCATTTCTTTTTTCTGATACTGAAGAACTTTCACTCCACGAAGTTCATTACATGCGCGCACACATCTTCCGCAAAGAACACAACGGTTCATATCGTGCAGGATCAACGGATTTTCTTCCTGCGGACGGAATCCTTTTGTACGCATCTTTAATCTGCCTGTTTTCGGTCCGATATACTGGATCAAAGTCTGAAGTTCACAGTTTCCGTATTTCGGACATGTGGAACAGTCTTCCGGATGTCCGGTCAGAAGCAGCTCCAGAGCCAACATTCTAAGTTTTTCCAATTCCGGTGTTTTTGTATGGATTACCATCCCGTCTTTTGCTTTTAATGTACAAGAAGTCGTTGCGCCTTCCTGTCCCTCTACTTCTACCACACACATCCGACAAGAACCAAGCGGGCTCAAATCTTTGTGATGACACAGATGTGGAATGTAGATTCCTGCATCCAGCGCACATTCCAGCACATTTTTATTATCCGGAACTTCTAATCGGATTCCGTCAATCGTTATCACTGCCATGTCAATAACCTCTCTTTCTCATTTTGTTCTTTAAATCCACTAAATATCTTCTGAATATCCTTTAAAATAACAGACGCACACATCCGTACATTCCCGCATCATTTCCAAGTGTTGCCAATGTGATTTCTGTTTTTTCACAAGCATGGAATGTCCGTTCTGTAAAATGTTTTTTGATTCCGTTGATCAGGATTTCTCCGGCACGAGATACGCCTCCTCCGATCACGAATACTTCCGGATCTACGATGGATGCGATATTTGCCAAAGCTGTTCCTAAAATCTTGCAGAGTTTCTCTACCAATTCTTTTGCCATTTTATCGCCGTCTTTTGCCGCATCGAAAATGTCTTTTGCAGTCAGGTTTTCCAGACTTCTTAATACGGTCTCGCTATCGTCTGCTTCCAGTCTCTGTTTTGCCATGCGTACAATTCCTGTGGCGGAAGCATACTGTTCCAGACAGCCTTTCTTTCCACATCCGCAAGTATCTGTCTCGTCTTCCTGAACTTTGATGTGTCCGATCTCTCCGCCTGCGCCGTGGAATCCGGAGATCATTTTTCCGCCGATGATGATTCCTCCGCCGACGCCGGTTCCAAGTGTGACCATGACAACATCTTCATGCCCTTTTCCGCCGCCTTGCCACATCTCGCCCAATGCAGCTACATTCGCGTCGTTTCCGGCTTTTACAAGAAGTCCTGTCTTCTCAGACAGAAGCTGTTCCACATTGATCACGCCCCATCCGAGGTTTACACATTTATGTACGGTTCCGTCTGCTCCGACCGGTCCCGGTACGCCAAGTCCGATTCCCTGTACGTCCTCTTTGGAAATCTGTTTTTCTTCCATCTTTCCGAGAACCGCAGCCGCTACATCATCCAAAATTGCTGCTCCGTTATTTTCAGTGTTTGTCGGAATCTCCCATTTTTCAACGATCACACCGCTCATATCAAACAATCCGATCTTACATGTTGTTCCTCCAATGTCTACTCCAAATCCATACTTTTTCATTGATTTTTCTCCTTTTTTTCTTTTTTCACCGATGCGATCAACACGATCACTCCAAATATCAACATTCCGACAAAGGAAATCTCAAATTGATTTTTTGCCGAGTTTTCACCAAGAAGTTCCGCTGCCTTTCCAAGAAAGATCGGTGCGATCAGTCCTCCGATTCCACCGATGATCGACAACATTCCGCTTGCCTTTGCAACAGCTTCCTGTTCTACCGAAATCGAGATCAGGTAAGAACCGATTGCCATAAAGCAGCTTAATGATACTCCGCAAAGTGCGCTTGCAATATATATCCCTGCCATTCCCGGTACAAACAAGATCACACCATATCCTGCCGATGCCGCAAATATAGAGAAGGATAATGTATATGTTTTAAAAAATCCGGAAATTTTTCCGAAAAACATTCCCACAAGCAAAGCAAACGCTGCATTCACTGCCGTTACCACGCCAGTCACGGATGGATCGTCGGTAATATTCTGCAAAATATAAATTCCGATGTTTGTATTATAAGCATTGATAAACAAGGTGTGTACAAACGATGCAAACGAAATAACAAACACCATTTTATTTAATTTAAGTTCCGACGATTTTTCTACTTTGACAGGAGGTGTTTCGATCAATACGATTTTTACTCCGATCATTGCCGCAAATGCGATCAAATACACAAGATAAAAATATCGATAGCCAATGCCTGCCAGCATTCCTCCCAGCAGATTTCCGACCATAGTCCCGATTCCCATTCCGACAACATGCAGTCCCATATATCCCGCACGCTCTTCCGGCGGGAAAAACTCACTGATGATCGCCGTATTCATCGGTCCCATAATACCAAATCCGAATCCGATCACTATACGCGCCAATAAAAGAACCGCAAAACTTTCCAGAAAAAACGGAATCACACCGCAGCATCCGACAATAAACAATCCCATTAATGTAATATTTTTCTTACTGATCTTTGTAGTCAGCCAGCCAACCATTAGCGATCCAACGATCAAGAGCAGATATATGATCGTCTGCAAAAGCTGTACGGCGCTTGTTCCGTACTGCTGATATTTTTCATTCAGGATTCCAAGTACAGGAAGAATCCCCGTAATATTCAATCCGAATGCAAATGCGATGATCAATACGCTGATTGCCACCCGCCGTTTTACCGATGATTTATTTTTTTTATTTGTCTCACTAACCGACATTATTTCAACCTCTTTTCCTCTTTATTCGCAAGGTTGTAATACGTCCCAATGCTCTGCGAGCATCCCTTCTTCCAGTCTGTATATATCAACGACACGACATCTTGTTGTTCCGTCCGGCGCGACATTTTTCAGATAAACCGCAACCATATTTTCTTCTGCGATCAACATCTGGATTTCGAGGCAGAATTCAGGATGTGCTTCAAATTTTTCCGCAAATGCCTGTTTCAAAGCTTCTCGCCCCTGTCCGACTCCCGGGTTATGCTGAACGTAATCTTCCCTCACATACCGATCCGCCGATTCTACAATATGATCGTTAAAAAATTCTTTATAAAATCTGCGGATTACTTCTTTGTTTCTTTCCTCCATAACTTCCACCTCCGCCTAATTGAAAGGTCAACTCTTCTTTTTAAAACAGAGCGGATACATTTTCCAAAAAGGAGTCATACCCGCTCTGTCACTTTACTTATTACACTCTGCCGTCTTATCGGCTTTCTGTTTATCACTCAGATATTATTCTTCATCCTCTACATACTCTGCTGCGCTCATACCTGCGATACGTCCGGTATTTACTGCAAATCCCATGGAGTTACCCGGAAGCAGGAACATGTAGCTGTCATCGTAAATGTTACATGCGTCAGCGCCGGCTGCATACAGTCCCGGAACCGGTTCGAAATCTTTGTCACATGCTTCACAATTCTCATTGATGCGGATTCCGCCGACTGTTCCGTATCCGCCCGGACGAATCCGTGCTGCATAGTATGGAGCTTTTGTCAAAGGTCTCATATATTTCTTCGGTTTGAAGAATTCTTCATCTGTGCTGTCACAGAAATCATTGTATTCGTCTACTGTATCTACAAGATTATTTACATCGATTCCTACCATCTCAGCAAGTTCTTCAATGCTGTCTGCAATGAACAGTCCTTCGTTTCCGTTTGCCTGTGCCATCTTTACACCTTCAACGAAATCAGATACATCCGGATCCGGACGAACAAGGCTGACATTGTCAACACCGTTTCTCATGTAGTATTTTGCGATAGAAGAATCAATAATGCTGATTACAACTTTTCCTTTCTGGTGAGAAGCTACATTGGAAAGGAATGTAGTATTCTGCATATGATCTTCGTTCATAACACGTTTTCCCTGAAGGTTTACAAGAAGGTTCGGCTGGCTCATGATGTTTCCGACACTTCCCGGAAGATCGTCAACACCTTCGATTGCAGCTGCCTGCTCGATACGTACCGGAAGCTTATCTGCTCCTGCTTCCCATGCCATCTTCAGACCGTCTCCCATGATTCCCGGGATTGCGAAGTTGAACATATCTACGCCATGTTTGTATCCTGTTTCTTCTTCGATGAACTGTTTGTTGCAGCCTGCTCCACCTGTACAGATGATTGCAGCTTTACAAGCGATCTCGATTTCATTTCCATCTTTATCTGTTGCCAGAACCCCTGCTACTTTTCCGTCTTTTTTGATGATCTTCTTTGCCGGAGTCTCCAGAAGGAATTTCACGCCAAGTTCCTGTGCTCTTGCATAAAGTGTTTTATTCATGAAAGAGGCTGCTCTCGGTCCGATTCCTGTATCTGTCTTTACGATATGCCATGTTGCTTCAGATTTCGGGAAGTAACGGAAAGCGCCTTCAAACTCTACACCCATATCTTCCAGCCATTCGATTGTTTCACCAGACTGCTCAAAATAACGTTTTACAAGTCTTGCATCTACATTGTAGTGTGTGTATTCCATGAACATGTTAAATGCTTTTTCTACGCTGATGTCGATCATGTTCTGTTTCTGGTATTTGGTTCCGATTCCGAGCGGTCCCATTCCCATGTTTGCTGCTCCGCCGACTGCTGCTGCTTTTTCTACAACGATGACTTCCGCTCCGTCTTCTGCTGCCTGAACGGCTGCGGATAACCCGGACGGTCCGCCTGCAATTACTACGATTTGTGTTTCATAATCTGCCATTGTCTTTCCCTCGCTTTTTTTACTATTAATAAGTTCCTTGATTTACTGTTATTGTACTTTCTTTTTGTCATTTGAAATATCTGTTTTTTAATGAAAAACGTTCCGTTTTTTGTCCTGAAAGAGAGATTTTTTCACCGGAAGAGCAAAAAAACATATATTATTTTTGCTCTCTTCATTTTTTTCTCCCTAAAATACAATTTGGCAACAAGTTTCCCTGTTGCCAAACATCTTATTATTTTTCAAATTCAATCGCTTTTCCGGTGCGGGCGGATTCTCTTACAGCATCCATTACGCACAGTACGCGTCTTACCTGTTCCGGTTTTACGATCACGTCTTCTTCACCGTTAAATGCTTTCAAGAAATGTTCAAAATACATTCTATGCGATACATTTACTTCCGGAAGTGCTTCTTCCTGAAGAAGTCCCGGTGCAGCCGGTCCAAAACTTCTTGTCGGTCCTGCCGCTGTCATTGTGATCTTTCCAGGTACGTTTTCAAGCAAGTGTGCTGTACGCACAATCTTTCCTTCTCCTGCGAAACCATCGATCATTGCAGATCCTTTGTTTCCGCCGATGAACCATCCGCGCTTTGGAGTCAGGTAATATGTTCCAAGCTCGATTTCTGCTGTTACGCCATTTGCAAATTTCATGATGATGTTAAAGTAGTCATCTACGTTTTCATTGATAACATTCTGCACATCCGCATAAAGAGATACGATGTCAGATTTTACCATATCCAGCATCTGGTCGATCAAATGAACACCCCAGTCATAGAGCATTCCTCCGCCCATTTCCGGATATACATGCCAGTCATGCATATTTCCGTTGAATCCATAAAGCTGGGATTTAATCACATACATATCTCCAACCAGATTCTGATCATAGACTTCTTTCATGATACGATAGTCTGTATCCCATCTTCTCTGCTGATGAACTGTAAAGAGTACGCCGTTCTCTTTACATGCAGCTACCATCTCATCAAACTCTGCAACGCTCATTGCTGCCGGTTTTTCACAGATAACATGCTTTTTCGCTGCTGCCGCTTTCTTTACCATCTCCGGGTGGCTCGGGTTCGGAGTGGATACCATTACAACATTGATGTCAGCTTTTTCCAACATTTCATCAATGCTTCCATATGTTTCAACTCCTTCCGGAGCATCTTTTAACTGTTCCGGATTTGTATCTGCAACTGCTACAAGATCGATTTCATCAAATGTAGCCATCATATCTGCGTCACAATGTCCCATAAAACCAAATCCAACGATACCTAATTTCATTTTTTCCATAATCTGTCCATTCCTTTCCACAAAAAATTCTTATCCTTCGATTGCTCTTCTCATTGCTTCCTGATGACGTCTTACCTGTTCGATACTGTCTACTTCCATATCTGCTCTCAAGTGCTCGCCGCCTTCGTACTCTGAACTTAAATATCCTTTGTATCCGGCTTTCTTGAATGCTTCTACAACTTCCGGGATTGCAACTGCTGTTTCTGTGTAATCTTCATGAACATTGTAGAATTTTGCATGTGTATGGAAAATATAATCGATATTGTCGATAATATCCTGCGGATCTGACCAAGAATATGTAAAGGAAGATCCTGCGTACATCATATCTGCCGGACCGCCGCCTGCTTTCTCAACAGCTTCCATCATTTCTTTCATTCCGTTTGCCATACGGTATTCCATATTGGCTTTTCCAAGATCCAGATCATATTTGATCTTTACGAATCCTTTTTCGATTCTCTGTGCATATGCATCGTCTACGATCTTAATACATTCTTCAGATGCACCCATTCTTCTTGCTTTATCTCTCAAAACATCCGGGATGTTCTTACAGAAGATACCCATATCCGGAATAAATCCGAAATATTTTGTTCCTGTGCGGTGGATCATTTCCATATATCCGTCAGCCCAACCGGAGTTCAAAGAGAACGGTGCGTGAACTTCCAGACCGATCTTAACGTCCATTTTCTCTGCATATTCCAAACTTCCTTCGATTACATCCATCGGAGTAGAAACAAGTGTACGCAGATTTTTGAATCCGAGCATAGATGCCAGACGGATGTCACGTTTCATCATATTTACCTGCTCGCCAAGGGAAAGCATACGGTTGTCATAAATGTGATTTTCCAAAAATGCATCGTAGCAGGAAGGCTCCAAATTGTATTTTTTCATCCATCCGAACCACTGCTCACGGAATGCTTCATCCTCGATCGGAAGCGGGAATCTGCGGATCATCTGCTCTGCCAGAAGCTCTACTCCTGTTGCGCCTGTCTTTGCTGTCTCACGCAGACATCCTTCTAAATCAAGCTGTTTGTTGTAATATTCATCCTGATAACTGTACAGGGAAACACTTCTTTTAATATCGTAACTCATATCTTGTTCCTCCTTACTCAATCACGAAATCTGCTTCACATATCGCTTCGATCTGGAACGGCATATAAGACGGGTCGATAATCTGCAATGTATTGATGTGGTGGTTTCCTTTGGAAAGTCCGCCTTCTGTCAATACGGTTACTGTTGCATAATCTCCGAATTCCCAACGGTAGTCGGAATCGATTACTGTACGCATTTCTTCCAATGTAAATGTTTCTCCGTTTACGGTCAGACGAACTGCCTCCCTCGGATAGTCCACGCCGTCTACATTTACTTTGATGTTTCTTACGATAGAGAGTGTAATTCCACGATAATACTGTGCTTTGAACTGAAATTCAAAACCAGTTACTTTTCCATCTGCTTCGATATTTTTAAATCCGTCCGGATTGTAAATCTGTCTTCCAGCCATTTTTGATTTCCTCCTCAAATCGCTTTTCCGGTATTCTTTTTAATCAATAAAAACGGCAGAACCGTTTCCGGCACATCGCAGTCGATATGCCGGGTTCATCGTCTATGTAATCGAGCAATGGGAAGTGATTTCACGTTCGATGCCTGGAGGTACTGCCGTAGTTATTTTATTAGTCGAAGAATACTTCTTTTCCGGTTTCTGCTGATTTGTAGATTGCTTCCAAAATTTGAGTTACTACAAATGCCTGTTCCGGTTTTACAAGCGGATCTGTGTCATTCATGATTGCTTCCAACCACTGTGTCTGCTCACGAACTGCTTCTGCTGCTGCTCCGCCTTCGAAGAAGTCAACAACGCCTGCCGGAGAAATTGTCTTTTCCATCAACTGATTGTGCTCTACTGTGTTGTAGATCAGTTCATCCTGCGGATAGCTTCCGCCATGGTGGATCTCAGCGCCTGCTTTTGTTCCGCAAAGTGTTGTAGATGCTTCCATAGATTTCAGTACGTTCAATGCCCATGATGCCTCAAGGTAGATTGTAGCACCGTTTTTCATTTTGATCAGACCGAATGCAGAGTCTTCTACTTCAAATGTTTCCGGATCCCATGGTCCGAATACGTTTCCTTCCGGACCGTCTGCCTGACGTCCCAGTTTGTAGAATACCTGTCCGGATACAGATGCCGGCTCGTAGTTGTTCATCATCCACAGTGTGATGTCCAGTGCGTGTGTTCCGATGTCGATCAACGGTCCGCCGCCCTGAAGTGCTTTGTTCGGGAATACACCCCATGTCGGAACAGCTCTTCTTCTTAAAGCGTGTGCTTTTGCAAAGTAGATGTCTCCCAGTTCTCCGTTTTCACAGGAAGCGTGAAGTGTCTGTGTGTCGTCACGAAGACGGTTCTGGTATCCGATCGTGAATTTCTTTCCGGAAGCTTTCCAAGCATCCAGCATCTTCTGAGCATCTTCTGTGTTGTGAGCCATCGGTTTCTCACACATAACATGTTTTCCGGCTTCGAATGCTGCTACTGTGATCGGGCAGTGAGCAACGTTCGGTGTACATACATGTACAACGTCGATGTCAACGCTCTTGTCTGCAAGCATTTCTTTGTAATCTGTATAAACTTTCGCACCCTCTGCACCGTATTCTTTAGCGGCTTTTTCTGCACGCTCCGGAATGATGTCACAGAAAGCTACCATTTCTGCTTTGTCAGCGTTTGCTTTCAAAGACGGCATATGCTTCTGATTTGCGATTCCACCACACCCAACAATTGCAACTCTTAATTTTTCCATGATTGTTCTCCTTTTTGATTCTTATTTCTCACGCCTTAAACGGCGGTTACTCACTTTGTTTCGCTTCAATATGCTAACTCAAGAATCCAGCCGCATTCGCGTCTGCCGCGCTTACGCACTTCCGATTCTTTCGCTGTCATCGTATGCACAAAAGTAAATACTCACTTCGTTCGTGCTTCCTTTTGTTTGCATACTAGATGACAAACTGTTTCAGATATCTCTGGCTTAATACGAGGGAATCTTCCACTTTTTCTTTGCTTCCCTCAAACGCTTTATCTTCTACTTCGATACATGTATATCCGTCGAATCCGATGTCTGTCAGTGCGGATACATATTTGCCCCAGTCTACATCGCCGAGTCCCGGAAGTTTCGGTGACATGAAATCAAGCGGATAAGCCATGATTCCGCAGTCATTCAGGCGGTCTCTGTATACTTTGATATCTTTATAATGTACATGGAAGATCTTGTCTTTAAACTCATAGATCGGTTTGATGTAATCGATCATCTGCCATACAAAATGAGACGGGTCATAATTGATTCCGAGATTGTCGCTGTCCAGAATCTTGAACACTTCTCTCCAGATCTTCGGTGTTGTCATCAGGTTCTGTCCGCCCGGCCACTGATCCGGTCCGAACAACATCGGGCAGTTCTCGATCGCAACTTTCACATCATTTTCTTCTGCCAGTTTGATGATCGACGACCATACTTCTTTCACCAGTTCCAGATTCTCTTCCACTGTCTTTGTCTGGTCTCTTCCGATAAATGTTGTCACCATGCCGACGCCCAGTTTTGCGCTTGCAAGGATTACATTTTTCAGATGTGCAACTGCTGCCGCTCTTTTTTCCAGATCTCCGTCCATTGTGTTCGGATAAAATGCCAGAGAAGAAATGTCTACATTTTTCTCTTTGCTGTAATCCAGAATGTGTTTCGCATATGCGTCATCTTCCAGCACACGATCCACATCGATGTGGCTCACACCGGCATATCTTCTCTCCGCTTTTCCCTGCGGCCAGCATGCAACTTCCACACACTCAAATCCGTGGTCTGCTGCAAAATCCATCATTTCCTCGTAGGTCCATGTGTCAAGAATTGCACTCACAAATCCTAATTTCATTGTCCTGTCTCCTTTTCTTTTTGAGTTTCCCTCTGAACTTGACTTCATTATAGCCTGTTCAAAAAAGAAAAACTTTCCTCAAATTATCCTAATTTACTAGTTCTTTTAGACTCTTTTTCTCTTCCACGGAAAAAGAGGACAAAAAAAGCATGTCTTTTTTTGTCCTCTGAAAAAAATCATTTTATTACTTCTGTGCAATCTCTTCTAATGAAATTCTTTGATATACCTGTTTTCCTTTGTGTATGCTTTCCATTCTTGGGTTCCTTTGCACTCCGGAACTCCTGTTTTCATGAAATTTGTCCAGTATGTCACCATTTCATCACTTAATTTTTGATCTTCTTCCGTCATCGGACGCCAACATCTATGTAATGTTCCAAACATATACCATACTTCTCCTGTGTGAAAAGCCCCCCAATCATCTCCCGGAAGTTCATGGGAAAAATAATATAAATACGCAGGTTTATCTGCTTCGCTTCGCTTCATACACCAGCGCTTACATTCTTCCATTAGCCTTCCGGTTCTCTTTTCTTCAATTTCTTCTTTTGTAGATCCTAATTCATCTGTAACTACACCACACATATATGGAATATTTTTCATTTTTCCTGTTTTCCATACTTCACCGACAGTTTTCTCTAAAACATAACCGTCTACACAAGGAACCACAACAATCCCTTTCCCCATTTTCTGACATTCTAAATCGAATCTTTGTCTGGCTTCTTTAATTCTTTCAGGTGATAATTTACGAAGTTCTTCCAGATTTTTTGCTCCTGTCTCTCTTACAAAAATCTCACCAATTTCTTCTTCCTCTTTCATTGTCGGTGTATAAAGCAATGAATCTGCACAAGTCATTCCACTTTGCATAATCGCTTTAGCCGGTATATTTTCTGTCAATTTACTGGATATAAGTATTTGCGTACTCATGCTTCCTGCCGATTGGCCAAACACAGTAATATTATTTTTATCTCCACCAAATTTTTCAATATTCCTTTCCACCCATTTTAATGCAGCAATCTGATCCAAGATTCCGTAATTTCCGGAAATCCCTTTTTCATTTTCCTCACTTAACCATGGATGAGCTAAAAAGCCATATATATTTAAACGGTAATTTATTGTGACAAGAATAACCCCTTTTTTGCAGTATTCTTCTCCATCAAATTCTATTTCACTGCTAAATCCACCACCAAATCCGCCGCCGTGTATCCAAAATGCAACCGGAAGTAATTCCTCACTTTTTTCCTTAGGAACCCAGATATTTAGATACAAACAATCTTCACTCATTTCCGGCAAATACTCCTGCGCACTGTAAAACTCTTTGAGGAATCGTCCTGTATATGGATCATCTGCCTTTGGTAAATTTTGAAAACACATGGACGGAAATGTATCTGCATGATATACGCCTTCCCATTCGTCCATTTCCTGCGGTGCTTTCCATCTTAATTCACCAATCGGTGGTTTTGCATACGGTATTCCCTTAAACACGATGCACTCATCTCTTAGAACCCCTTCTACGATCCCCTTATCTGTTTTTACTTGTCTCTCCATTCTTATTCCTCCATTCTACTACAATATAATCTCTTTTTCACAAACCGTACTCTGAATACTCCACTTATTTCTATGAATGCTCCACTTATTTTTCACTTAATTTATTTCTTATTTCTTGCATCTTCTTTTCATTTATGTTGTAAAAAAGCAATGGTACTGCACTTAAAAGCATACAAATCACAGGCAAAAGATTTGCCGCAAAATTAATCCCATGCTGAATTTCCGTTGTAATATCTCCTCCGGCCACATAACCAAATACACCTATGATTGCAACGCCAACCGCACTTCCAATACCGCCTCCGATTTTATTCATTAAACCATTACAGGAAAATGCCATTCCCTCTGTACGTACTCCATGCTCCGCTTCATACTCATCAACAGCATCAATCAAAAGACCTCCGCCGCAAGGTGATCCCAAACTATACATTCCAAATAAAATACTGCTGACAATCATATAAGGAATATTTGTATAAGGTCCTACATACATCATAAACAATCCTATACTGCCAAACATAATTCCTAACAGCGCCACTTTCTTTTTCCCAAATTTTTTCATTAACATCGGTGCCATCGGGAAACAAACCATACCTACAATATTCGGAATGATCATCAAGATTCCCATCATAGCTGTGTTTTGTACGCAGTACATATAAAAGTAAACCATAACGCCGACACGCCCCATAACTGCAGTCATAAGAAGCAATGTATAACAAAATAGCAGCATTAAATTTCTATTCTTTAAAATTGCCTTTACCATTTCTTTTATACCGACAGTATTTACTTGTTCTGCCTCATTTTCTTTTGTTGTAACATTTTCCTTACAAACACTAACTACAATAAAATTCAAAATTACAGCTATAACGGCATATAACGCAGCTGTTTTCTGATACCCATTCTGTGCAGATCCATTTCCAAGTGCATTTACGATCGGAAGAGTACATGATGTAAGCAACATTCCGCCTATTGCTCCTCCCATCATACTTGCAGAAAATAATTTGTTTACTTTATCCGGTTTTTTAGTCATTCTGGATGGCAAGGCATTAAATGGTACATTCGATACTGTATATGCCATTCCTAATCCAATATATGTTACATAAGCCCATATCAATTTTCCTGTGTCATTAAAATCAGGCGTTGAAAAAGTCAGTATTGTAAAAATAACAAGTACTATCGATCCGATTAAAATAAATGGTCGATATTTTCCCCATTTTGAATGACTCTTATCCATGATTGCGCCCATAATCGGATCATTGATTCCATCCCATACTTTTGCAATCAGCATCAGCATTGCAACCGATGAGGCTGCCAGACCAAACACATCCGTATAAAAAATAACCAAATATGTACTAACCATTGTCCACGATAGCTGAGCCGCAAAATTGCCCAATCCATATATTCCTATTTGTACGGCACCTACTTCTTTTTTTCCTTTCATTTCCTTTTGATTCCTCCTTTAATTTGATGTAACTAATTTTAATATTTCTTATCTTCTTCTACTACCGAACACTCACCATTCCATTTTTCTATAATTTCCTTTTATTTCATTTCAAAGAAAGATGATGCAAAAATCAACAACATATTGTCAATTTTTGCATCATCTTTCTTTTCATGTTATGCAAATAAGAATTCCTTCATTTAATTCCAAATCAAATTCCAGCTTTAAATTCCCATTCTCAATATTCTTCCATGTCACTTCCATTCTAGGAATACATTGTTTCTGCATATATTCAATTTCAAATCGATTTAATGAATCCATATATCCAAGCTTTTTCCATTCTCCTAAAAGCATTCCATCTGATTCACTTATACAAAATCTACTGATTTTCTTTTTTCCATTTTCTAAATTTTTTAATATCATCCGAATTTCTCTTTTTTCTGTTTCCATGAAGATATATGGCAATTCTTGTACCATCAATGCATTCTCTTCCTGCAATTTATACTCATCTCTGAAAGTTCCCGGATAGAAAACTAAAATATTATACTCATTTCTCCCTCTAGTTGTAATGATATAATCCTTACCATGCGAAATCACTTCACCTGTTATGAATTTCCAAAATTCAAATGCAAAATATGCCGGTTTACACAATCCATCTTTCGTGATTAATCCAGTCGCACCCACAAAAGGAGTCGCCACATCATAAAACTGAGATTGCCAATCACTAATACTGCCATAGCACATAGCATCTACTTCCCCAATCATGTCCGTCATTTGACGCAGTATATGACAAGCTTTTGCAGTACTATCATTATAAATATTTCGTTCCGATAATGATGTATTCCATTCTGTAATCCAAATCGGGGTATACGGATACCCTATTTCTGATAACATCTCTTTATATTCTTCCCAATCCCTTTTTACAAAATGCTTATCCGCATATATATCAAATAATTTAAACTTTCCCTCCCCTTCCATTTTCACTTCATACGGATAAGAAATAAATGTCAAAAAATCCGGTCGTTCTTTCCTGTTTTTCCAAAATTCCAGATATTCTTTTAACAAAACCCTGTTCATAGTACTGTTAATACCACATCCACCAATTTGGGCTTTCGGCAAATACGAGCGAATACATTTCCACCCTGTCAGATATATTTGTTCATAAGGAATATATGAATTTAAATTTTCCTTTTTTTCTAAATCTTCTGAAATTTCAAACATCCATTTTTTTACTTCACTATACGTATATCTTTCAATCATATGTTCCAAGAAGCGATTAAGTAATCCTTCCCATTCTTCTAATGATCCAATAACATTTTCCTGATCCATATTTTCTACGAAATTCTTTCCGCTTCCAATATCTACAACATTTTTTCTTCTTTTCTCCGGGAACTCCAAAAAAGGGACACCCCCTATTTCTCTTAAAAAATCAAAAGCTACATCCATCTTGTCAAAATTTAATTTTTCCCATTGATGATCCCGACGTAATTTTAATTTCCAATCAAATATATTCGATATTCTGACATACTTCACTTGAAACTGTTCTACAACGAAACGTACATGTTCCTGAACCTGTCTTTCCAACAGATCCGCAAGCATACCTATATTTATGCAAACGAAATGAGGATTCTTTTTCGTACTCATTTCCCGCACATTTACACAGATATTTTCTATTTCTGATTTTCCCTCTGTTATTTGATTCTTTCCCGGATTAATCCGCGCTCTTAAATATTCCTGCGCTTCTTTTTCTATTGCCAAACAATTCTCCACCTGCTCTTTTCTGCGAAAAGCACTTGGAGATTCCCCAAATTTTTCATGAAAATTTTTATTAAATACCGAGAGATTGGAAAATCCACATTCATATGCCACTTTTGTTATTGATTTTCCTGTGCTCAATAATCTCTCTCTGGCTTTTTCTAAACGTACTGATCGTACATAGTCCACAAATTTCTTTCCGGTACTTTTTTTAAACCACCTAGAAAACGTAGATTCCGACATAAACGCTCTCTCAGACAACATCTTTAGATTTAAAGGCTCTTGATAATGTTCATCTATATATGTCAATACATCTTGTATTGTTTGATCTGAAATATTTTTTTGCTCATATTGCATTGAGAATTGTGTTTTTAAACATTCCCACAGTGTATAATATAAACTATTGATTACTAAAATTTTTTGCGGATCAACATACTGCTCTAATATTACTTTCAAAATATATCGAATTTTTCGATAATCTTCTTCCGGATATTTGCTACTATTACAGCGGATAATATAATCTTTACTTCCAATTCCTAATTGCAGTTGATACGATTCCATGTAGCTCTTCAAGAGCAAAACATCCTCTTTGGTTTTGCTTTTCCATTCATATTCACTTTCAGGAGAAATAACCACAATATCATGTTCCTGCATCAAAAACAAATCCTTTTTATTTTCAAAAACAACCTGCCCCTGAATTATATATATCAATACCCATTTATCACATTGTTTTAACATTTCCTGATTTGCTTTTATAATGACAAGTTTTCTTTTCATTTCGTCCATTTGTTTTCCCTACGTTTCTTTATATAGCTCTCCTATATTTTTCAGGAAAGACTACGATATACACTATCCGTCAACAAATTATTGTAATATGCTATTAACTTCTGTAATATATTCAAGTATTTTCCCCTTTAATATTGATAATGAATATCCAGCGCCCGGATCTCATGTGCCAAAAGCTTGGTCTCCACACGGAGGATTCCGTCTTCCACATGGATTTTTCTCATCTCGACTTTCGGCGTCGCATTACGTCTCAGATATTCGATCTCTCCTTTTGACAGATCGCGGAGATATTCCATATCCCGCCAAAGCTCCTGGACACTTCCGTTTTCCGGGTTCACATAGAAACTCCGCATGATATAATCGCCGTTTTCTACATTCCGGATTTCAAATTTCAAATGGATCGCGTCCAGATCTTCATACAATTCCCCGATGTCTTTCACATCGATATCCTTTTCTTCTTTCATTGTATAGCGGTAATTCAATTGTTTGCAGTTGTGACAGACAATCGTATAATTTCCGTGTCCGTTCGTACTTAGCAACGCATTTTCCGTCTTTCCGAGCAGATCCGACTGCAGAAAATACAGAAAATGAAATGCGTAGAACGACGGTTTTTTAATACCGTCCCGGCTTAAAAGTCCGCTTTCCCCATACAGAACGCCGTCCGTATCGTAAAATTCGGAATGCAGATCCGATCCGTGCCAGAATCCCATCATATCTACATTCCCGACAGATTCGATACAGGTTTTCATCACATACGCCCCCTGCGCGCAGCTGTCGTTGATACAGTTCCGATTGGAGATCGTAAAATTCCACTCTGTAATATGAAGTTCCGCCGGTTCAAATTCCTCTTCTTTCAGCACCTCTTTAAAAATATCCAGTTGATTTTTTGTAAAATTACTGTCCAGAGACCGTTTTCCAAAATATACGCCGTCCTGTTGAAGCAGTAAATACGAATAGGAATAAACGGTCAGAAAATCCGGATGAACCTGCCGCTTCTTCCAGTTGCGTATCAAGCGGTGATACTGATGCGTGTCATAACCAAGCGCGATCCCCGCCCCGCCGACCTTGATCTTCTCCGAAATCCGCTTCAATGCATGATATCCGATTTCAAAACAGTCGAAATACCACCCATTCTCATCCTGCATATTCAGCCGGTCGTCTTTCCACAATTCAAAATACCATGTTTCCACCACATCCATCCCATACCGGTTGATCAGATGAGAGGCAAAATCATGCATGACTTTTTGATAACTTTCCCTGTCATGGAAAATGATCTCATTGTCTTTGCTCGTCATCGCGGAGTTGATCGAATAGCTGACGTCCATCGGTTTGAACGACAGTTCGATGTACGGTTTCAGCCCATTGTCCACAAGAAAATCCAATCCTCTGTCCACACGGCTGAAATTGTACCGCCAATTCCCGTCCTCGCCCTCATCGTACATATCCTGCACAAAAATATTCCAGATACGCACATACGAAAAACCGATCTCCTCTTTCATCACAAGAAGCTGCTGCTGCATGTCGCTGTCCAGAAGCGCGTCGATCTTTCCGATATTGATGATCCGGCTCCAGTTTTTTGAAAGCGGGACTGTTTTGTTCGCATCCACGGCGAACAACTCCCGATTTTTCGTCGCCACATCGTCCTGCACGCTGATCCCGCCGACAAGATACTGTTTGACCCTTTCCTCCACTGCCTCTCTCGATCCGGAATCTTCTTTTTTCTCTTCCGCCTGTTCTTTTCGGATACTGCTCCGGTATGCGGACGGCGTCATATTATAAATATCCCGAAATGCTTTGTTAAACGAAGCCGTCGTCGGGAATCCATTGTCCAGCGCGATCCTTGTGATCTTTTTCTCGGTATAAAGCAGATCGTCCACCGCATGGAACAAACGGATATTGTTGACATATTCCAGAAAACTCAATCCAAACCGTTTTTTAATGTATTTTGACAAATATGCATTGGACAAATACAATTTTTTCGCGAGATCGTTCAGACTGATCTGTTTTTGATAATTCGCCTGCACATAATTCTGAATTTCAAATACGCGTGAATTGTCCGGCGCTCCCTTTCCTTTCAGCCGGCTGTCGTCCGCTTTGATCCGAAAATAGCTGGTCAGCAGATAAAGCGCCTCATAGTAAATACTGTTGAGATAAAGCGCGCCCTCATTTTCCCGGTCGTAGAATCGGTTCAGGATCCGGTTCAGCACTTGCTTCAACGGCTCGTAAGCTTCATTTTTATCCGCCCCGGAATTACACCAGAACAAAATCTGGTTCGTTCCGAGGTATTCCGCCAGCTTCGTAAAATTGATCCGGAATCCGGCGATCAGAAGTTCCCCCTCCGTCTCCGCCAGTGAATGCCGTTTATTTGCATTGACAAGCAGAAACTCGCCTTTCTTTAACTCATATTTCTCCGTTTCGATCTGGATCTCCGCCGCGCCGTCCAGCACATACAGTATCTCCAGATTTTGATGGAAATGTGTTTCCTGCACCTTACGAGTATCGAAATCAAAATCCATCACTTCATGCATGATATCCATGTTCTTTCCTCATTTTCCTTTTCTTGCCTTTTTCGCAGGATCATCCTGTCGCAGGATCATTCTGCCGCAAAATCCTCCTGTCACAGAATCATCCAGCCTGACCGGTCACGGCATCTCCGAGATCACGATCCCCTGGATTTCCTGCGCCGTCAGCTTTGTCTCCACGACAAGCACATGATCCACTGCCTCCGCCTTTCGGATCGTCAGTTTCGGCTGACAGGTCATTTTCAGATATTCGATCTCTTTTACCGACAGATCATTGAAATAGTCCAGTTTTTTCCATTCATTCTGCACATTTCCGTTTTCCTGATTGACAGAAAATACTTTGATCTGATAAATACCGTCGTTTACGTTTTTCAAACGAAAACTAAGCTGAATGCTCTCGTTATCCGCATACAGACGAGGCTGCTGCTCTTCCTCGATCTCATCCTCGTTCAACGAATAATAACGGAAGTTAAAATGCTTATAGTTATGGCAGCAAATATAGAACAGATCTTTTCCGTTTCCCGACACAAGAGAATACTGCCCTTTCCCATAGTAGTATTTTTCCAGATTGTTCAGATGTTCAAATGCAAAATATGCCGGTTTCCGGATCCCGTCCCGTGTGATCAGCCCGCATCCGCCAAACAATAACGCTTCCGAATCGATCCGTTCCGCAAAGATATCTGTCGCGCTCCAATATCCGATCATATCCGCCTGCCCGTAATTCTGGATCAGGTTTTTCACGATGTAGGCGCTCTTATAACAGCCGTCATTCAGGCAGTTCCGGTTGGACAATGTCGAACTCCACTCTGTGACGTAAAGTTCTTTTGTCGGGAAGTCCTCTTCCACAAGGATTTCTTTGATCCGCTGTACCTGATGATAAAGATAACTTTCATCCGGTGAATACGGATTTCTTCCCGCGTCGAGCAAATGTTCTTTCAGAAGATACGGATAGGAATAAATCGAAATAAAATCCGGCTGCTGCCTGCGTTTTTTCCACTTTCTGAGGATCGACGGCAATTCTTCCGCAATATAATTCATGCTGAATCCGGCGCCGCCGAGCTTCACGCCGGGCGCATATGTCCGGAAAATATCCGCCACCGCATCAAACGCCTCAAAATAACTCTCGATCTCAACTTTCTCCTGGATCACCGCATTCTGCTCCAATTCAAAATGCCAGCTTTCCACTTCGCTGATCCCATACCGCCGCACAAGATGTTTGATCAGTTCTTCCAAAAATCCCCGGTTCTTTCCGATCAGCGAGATCTGACTCCGGATATCCAGAGACAGCATCTTGCGCTCCACACGACCGACAACATATTCTCTTCCTTTAAACCCGAGTTCCACATGCGGTTTTACGCCGATCTCCATCAGAAAATCGAAGATCTGATCGATGATCTTGAAATTATACCGGGTATTCCGCTCCTTGATCTCGATCATCACATCATCGGAAAGTAGATTCCAAAAACGTACATATTCAAAATGAAGCATCTCCACAAGATATTTGATATGTTCGCGCACATCAAACCGCAGCAGTTCCGACGCCGTCCCCACATTGATGAGTTTGCACCAGTTTCTCTCTGTCAGCTCCTTTTTCGTCACGTCGATCTCCAGTTCGCGTACTGTCGAATCTCCCGATTCCGGTGAACTGATCAGATTGTACGTCAGATATTGTTCCACACGTTCCATGATCTGCTCGCTGTTTTCCGGCTGTTCGCTTTTCTCCCGTTTTTCGAGCATTTCCATCCGGTACTCCGCCGGCGTACAATGATAAATTTCCCGAAAAGCGTTGTTGAATCCCGCCTGATTCGGAAATCCGTTTTCCATCGCGATCTTGATCACCGTCTTGTCTGTATACAGAAGATCACTGACCGCATGCTCCAGACGGATATTATTTAACAATTTGAGGAAACTCATCCCGAAATTCTGTTTGATATATTTGGACAAATATGTATGAGACAGATACAACCGGTCCGCCAGCCCTTTTAATGTGATCGGTTCCCGGTAATTCGACATGATATAACTCATGATCTCATTCATCCGCTCATCCTGGATCCCGCGCAGGGAATCATACTGCTTCATTCCCTTTTTCACAATAAAATCCGTCGTGATCAAATAGATCAGCTGATAATAAATACTGTTCTTCAGCGCGATTCCCTGTCCCTCCGTCGTCTGATAATAGTTAAAAATCTGACGGATATAATAACGCATCTTATCATAACTTTCCGAACGTTCCTCTGCCGAATTGCACCAGAAAAACAGATGCTCCCCGCCGAAAATTTCGGTCAGCATCGTATAGTCAATGAACAGGCTTCCGAGCAGCAGTTCCCCCTCTGTATGGTAGGCATGCCGGACATTGGAATTCACCAGTATGAACTGATCCGTATTTAAAAAATGCGTTCCGTCTTCATACTCCACTTCCAGACTTCCATCCAGCACATACAGGATCTCTATATCCTGATGAAAATGCATTTCCCGTTCTGTTTTTGTTGAAAACTGACATTTGACGATATTCTCATATTTCATCATTGGTCTCCCCGCTTCTTACGTCTATCCCCTATGATAATCTGATTTTTCCGATTTGGCAACAAAAAAGATGCCCCTTTCCGTTCGTGAGAATATCTTCTCAGTTCCGGAAAAGAACATCTTCTTTACTTATTGATCACAGAATGTGCGAAAACATCTGTATTTTATACAATTCTGCTTTTATGCATTTTTCGCATTTCTCTCGTCAAGTTCCACACGGATCTTATCCATCATCTTCTTATCCAGTTTGTACCAGAACAGAGGAATCATGGAAATGATGATACAGATTGTCGGGAACAGGTTTACGATTGCGTTGATACCTGTCTTTACCGCTTCTGTCTGTTCTGCATTCGGAACATAACCGGTTGCCGCAAGAAGCAGTACTGTTGCAGAACCGCCGACTGCTGTCGCAAGTTTTACACCAAAGCTCATGTAGGAATAGGTAAGCCCTTCCTCACGGATTCCGTATTTCCAGTCTCCATATTCGATACAGTCGGAAAGCATACCTGTGCTGACATTTGCAGCAGAGTTTCCAAATCCAATGATCGCACTAATCGTAAGCAGGAATACATTGTTGTTTGCCGGTACGATAAACATCGTCACAAATCCGAATACCATGATTACGTTGAGGATCAGCAGCCAGTTTCTCTTTCCAAATGTCTTTGTTCCCCACGGAAGTGCCAGACATCCGAGTAATTCGGTAACTGTCATGATCGTAAAAATCGGAGCGATCATTGTAAAGGAACCAACCACATAGATTACATAATATGTCAGCATCGACATACGGCACATGATCGCAAGCGCTCCGAGAAATACGTTCGATACGGTGATCAAAAGCATTTTGTTCTTGCACATCAGTTTCAGGGATTCCAGTACGGATCTCTTCTTTACTGTCTGCTGAGGTGCCTCAACTACAACCGTTTCTTTACATCTTGCAGCGCAAATCCAGAAACATGGCAACATCAGCACTGAAAATACGATCGTCGCCCAGAAATATCCCTGTGCGTTTGCAGCGTCGCTCTTGCTGAAGAACAGGATCAACGGCATTGCGCCTGCTGAAAGAATCATCTTGATCACAGATGCTCCTGTCGCTCTGTATGCTGTATAGTTCATACGAACCTGGGAATCACGCGCGATCAGGTTTACCAGTCCGCCGTATGTAACGCAGATCGCGGTATAAGCCATACCGGCTCCGATGTAACATACAAGACAAAGGATCACTTTCGCCAGCCCCTGAACCGGGAACACGGTAAATGTCAGCACGTTAAAAATTGCAAGGAACGGGGATGCAAACATCAGATACGGTCTGAATTTTCCCCAACGGGTTCTTGTACGGTCCGCGATCACTCCCATCATCGGATCGTTGATGGCATCCCATACACGCGCGATCAGCATGATCAGTGAGATCGCGCTTGCGCTTAAGCCTACAATATCCGTATAAAATACGGTCAGATAGGTGTTGATCATATACCAGGAAAGCTGGGATCCGACCTCACCGAAACTGTAGCAAAAGCCTGTCAGTTTGTTGGTTTTCTCTTGTGTTGCTACTTGATTTTCCATGACTTCCTCCTCTAGTCGTCCTTTGATTTGATAGTCCTATCCTAACATCTGTCTATTCTTCCAGCGACAGAGGATTGGTCAGAAATACATATGATTTTTAATCTATTTTATTAATTATTTATAAAATTTATTTTTTCATCAAATACTCACTGCGGATTTTTACTCTCTGTTTTCTCAAAATACTTTCCGCTTTCGCCTAACGAAGCAGTGTTCCGTTCTTTTTGCAGAATGCATAATAAATCCTGCTGGACATGATTCCATGCAGAACATTTGCCGCACATCTTCGCACATCGGTCACTGTGATCACACCATCCTGCACGGCTTTCGTTACTGCTTTGACTGCGCCGTCTCCTCCCGGCATCAGCAGATCGTTTCCTGCCGCGATCGCCTTTGCATGATCCCCGAGTCCTTTTCCGGTTGCAAACCAGTCGGTCATCACCAAACCGTCAAATCCCCATTCATTCCGCAATACTTTTGTCAAAAGATCGTAACTGTTATTGACATATTCGCCGTTTACTTTATTATAACTGGACATCACCGCCCCCGGATACGCTTCTTTCACAACAATTTCAAACCCACGCAGATAAATCTCCCGAAGCGCCCGCTCACTTACATTTGCATTCGTCCGATTTCGGTTATCTTCCTGATTATTACAGCAAAAATGCTTGATCGTCACAAAACAGCCCCTGTTTTTCTGCACGCCGCGCGTCATTGCCGCCGCCATTTTCCCGGAGATCAGCGGATCTTCCGAATAATATTCAAAGTTACGTCCGCACAATGGATTCCGATGAATATTCAGCGCCGGCGCCAGCCAATACGTCACTCCATATGCTTTCATTTCTTCTCCGACTGCATTTCCGACTTTCTCAACCAATTCGGTGTTCCAACTCTGAGCCAGTGCCAGCCCCACCGGAAACGCCGTCGTAAACTGATAAAGCAGGATATTTTTATCCGGATCCGCAAGCATCAGTTTTTTCACAAAATCCGGCATATAATTCATCAACGAAATAAACGGATCTACCGCTTTCAGTTTGCCGCTTCTCATAAGCGCAGACCTTTTTTGCAGCCGCAGCCCTGCCGGTCCGTCCGCAAGCGCGACGTTCGGAATGCCTTTTCCAAGGAGTTTTCCTGTCGTAAATCCCGCGGAACCCGGCGCTTCAAAAAACTTTTTCTGTCCGCGTATTCCTGCGCCTGCCGTCAAGGCCGCCAGTTCCTCTGTGGAAAGTTTGTTCAGGATCGGATCCAGCTTTTCCGAGGAATACACATCCGGATTTTTGTAATGATATTCGATTGTTTCAAAATCGGAGGCACAGATCGCCCGATGGGCAACATTCTCCGGAGCGTTTGTCTCTTTGTCCGAATTTTCCCTGCCTGTATGTTCTCCGTCTGTGTTTTCCCTGCCTGTATGTTCCGCTGCCTCCCTTTTCGGCTGATGCAGTTCCTCCACCGGACTGAGCCGCTCGCAAATATGAGCCAAATGTTTTGTCACTACCTCTTCATCCAATTCCACGACTGCGCAAACTTCCGTGTTTCGGCTGCTGTTTCCGAGACGGAGCCGATATTCTCCCGCTTCCAGTATCATTCCCGCATCCGCGGTACTGTAACTTGCCAGATCCGCAAAATCAAACTGCAGCGTCACGATCTGACTCTCTCCCGGCTTCAGGCGGTCTGTTTTTGCAAATGCCGCCAGCTTTTGATATTCTTTCTCAATCCGTCCCTCCGGACAGCTTACATAAAGTTGAAGCACTTCTTTTCCCGCGTACTGTTCCCCTGTATTTTTTACGCGGACAGAAACCGTGATCTTTGTTTGATCCACAACGATTTCTTCCATATCCCATGAAAACGTCGTATAAGATAAGCCGTAACCGATCGGATATTTCGGCGTCACATGAAACGAATCAAAATATCGGTATCCTACATAAATCCCCTCTTTATAACGTTCTTCATTCAGATTGCCGTTTAAATAGCTATATTCCTTTGCAAACGGAATGTCTTCGTAATGCTGCGCCCATGTATCTGCCAGTTTTCCCGATGGCGTCGCCTCACCGCTCACAAGATCCGCAAATGCTTTTCCTCCCATCGTTCCCTGCTGTGCAAAAAAGACTACCGCGTTGATCCCCGAAATTTCATCCAGGAAATTCATGTCAAATGATGCGCCTACGTTGACTGCCACGATCATTTTCTCATAATATGCAGCGCAAAGGCTGATATTCTGCCGTTCCACTTCGGAAAGTGTATATTCCTTATTTTTCAGCTTGCGGTCAGCGCCCTCTCCCGCCTGCCTTGCGATCACATAAATACAGGTGTCCGTTCCCGAGTCTTCCAGATCTGCCTTTGTCACCGGCTGACCAAACGGATACTGATACGGCTCGCTCATCAGGTTGATCACATTCGTCATGTTTAATGTCATCAGTTTCTTGCGAAATGCCTCTGCGTATGCTTTTTCTCCAGCCTCATATAACCGGGCGTATTCGTCGATCCATTCTCCTGTCGTGACCGTGAACCCGCTCATCTCCAGCCCCTCCCGAATGGACACCGCATGCCGCTCGTTCACTTCGCCCGATCCGGTTCCACCTTTGATCGTCATACCTGCGCCTGCTCCAAACAAAGCGATCTTTCCCGGCTTGACCGGAAGACAGCCGTCGTTTTCCAGCAGGACGATCCCCTCTAATGCCGCCTGATACGCCACTTCCCTGTTCGCTTTTTCCAATGCCGTCATCGCATCGGAAAGTGTTGCTTTTGTGTGTACTTTTAATCTCATATCCGTTCCTCCCGTCTTGGAATTTTCGCACATCTTTGTTTTATTTTATCACAAAAAACACTTCCGGTAACATCCACATAAAAATTTCATATTTTTCATATTTTTTTGACTTTCTCTTCTATAACTGCTAAACTCAAAACAGTCGGACTGGCTGTTTTTTCACATGGATCAAAATTAAAACGGAGGTTTTTCACAATGAATTATAAAAATTTTGTATTTGATTTCGGAAATGTACTCGCTTCCTTTGACGTTGAGGAATTGCTCACACATTTTTGCGAAGACAAAAAAGATCGGGCGCTCCTAAAAAAAATCATTTTTGAGAACTGGCAGGCATTAGATGAGGGAACAATCCGCTATCAAGACTATATCGATCAGGCGCTTTTACAAACTCCCGAGCATCTCCATAAAAATGTACGTGCCTTTTTCAAAGACTGGCACCGGTATCTTACGCCGCTGACTCAGACATGGGATTTTATCCGTGAACTCAAGGCGTCCGGGCATTCCATTTATCTGCTCTCCAACGCGCCTGTCTATTTTGCGGATCACGCATCGGAAGTCTATGAGATCTTAAAGGAATTTGACGGGATCCTTTTCTCCGCACCGGTCCTGCTCGCAAAACCGCAGCCGGAAATTTACCGGCTTCTCTTTGATAAATGGGATCTCAATCCACAAGATTGTTTCTTTCTGGACGATAAACCGGAAAATATCGAAGCGGCGAAAAAAGCCGGAATGAACGGAATCGTATTTACCGGAGATATCGAAGCGGTAAAAGCCGCAGCTTTCTCTTGATCCTCCGCTTCCACGCTCAAACAGATATTTCAATCCTTTTCCCTCTCCTGTTTCTTCGCCAGCTCCATGATCTCCCCGTATTTTCCTATGATATACGGGTAATTTTCCCGCTTGTGCGGCAGCATACATCCGGTACAGTCTTTGATCCCGTTCTCCGTATAACGGAAATTGCCGCCGCAGCGCTCTCCGAGCGCATACAGCGGACAATAACAGAACAGACAGTTAAAATTCTCCGGATCTTCTGTTTTATGACACGGAAAATATTCGCATTCCTTATGACTGAAAAAGGAATACTTTTTCTCCGGATCAATCCCCTTTTTTCTCTGTTCTTCTTTTTTCATATATTATTTCTCTTCCATATATTTTCCGCGCAGTTCTGCTACTTTAGCGTCATAAACTTCTTTCTGCTTTTTCTGCAAAAGGATTCTGCGGATGCTGGCTGCCGCCTCGTCAAATGATGCGATCTGCGCTTCGTTCTTCTCTTCCACCTTGATCAGATGATAACCGAACTGCGTTTTCACAGGTCCCACAACCGCTCCGATTTCCGCTGAAAATGCAGCGTCTTCAAATTCTTTTACCATCTGTCCTCTTCCAAATGCGCCAAGATCTCCGCCCTTAGCACCGGATGGGCAAGTGGAAAATTCTTTCGCAGCGTCCTCGAATGATTTCTCATTTTTCTCGATCGCAGCAAGAATCTCTGCGCATTTTTCTTCTGTTTCCGTCAAAATATGCTTCGCGCGGACTGTCTCTCCTTTTTTGTACTGCTCTTTATTTTCCTCATAATATGCAGCGGCTTCCTCCTCGCTTACCGAAGCGGCTTTTAACGTCTCGCGCATTGCGATCTGAGCCAGGATATCGCGCTTTGCATTGGCGATCATCGTCTGAAATTCTTCTGTCTCTTCTAATTTTAACTCTTCTCCTAACTTCGCATACAGCCGCAGCGCGATGAACTGATCCAGACACTGCTGACGGAACTGCGGATTTGCCAGATATGCCTGCTGCTCTCTCGGCACCGCCTGTAAAAAGAAGTTGAACTCCTCCTGCGTGATCTCTTCCCCTGCTACTACTGCTACCACTTCTTTCTTATTTGTTTCCTGTGACATCTTTGTTCTCCTTTTTCTCTTTTCTCTCTCTATTTACACAATTCTGGTCGTCCATTTCGAACAATCCCAGACATCCTGTACGATATCCTGATAAAATTCCGGTTCATGACAGATCAAGAGCAATGTTCCGCGGTACTCGTTCAAAGCCCGTTTCAATTCTTCCTTTGCATCCACATCCAGATGATTAGTCGGCTCGTCCAGCATCAATACGTTCGTCTCCCGGTTGATCAGTTTGCACAACCTTACCTTTGCCTGTTCTCCTCCGCTGAGTACACGTATCTGACTCTCGATATGCTTCGTCGTAAGTCCGCATTTTGCCAGTGCGGAACGCACCTCATACTGTGTAAAGGACGGAAATTCATTCCAGATCTCCTCGATACAGGTAGAGCGGTTTTCTCCTGCCGTTTCCTGTTCAAAATATCCGATCTGCAGATTTTCTCCCAGTTCGCAGCTTCCTTTCAACGGCTTCACTATTCCGAGGATGCTGCGGATCAACGTCGTTTTTCCGATTCCGTTCGCTCCGGTCAGGGCGATCTTCTGTCCGCGTTCCAACGTCAGATTCAGCGGTTTGGAAAGCGGCTCCTCATATCCGATCACAAAATCTTTTGTCTCGAATATATATTTCCCCGGCGTCCGTCCGATTCGGAAATGGAATTCCGGCTTTGGGCGCTCCGCTGCCAGTTCGATCAGATCCATTTTGTCCAGCTTTTTCTGCCGCGACATCGCCATGTTTCGCGTCGCCACACGTGCTTTATTCCGTGCCACAAAATCTTTCAGCTGGCTGATCTCCTGCTGCTGTTTCTTATAAGCCGCCTCAAGCTGTGCTTTTTTCACCTCATAAACCCGCCGGAAATCCTCATAATTCCCAACATACCGGTCAAGACATTGATTTTCCATATGGTAAATGATGTTCACGACCTCATCAAGAAACGGAATGTCATGTGAGATCAGAATAAACGCGTTTTCATATTCGGTCAGATAGCGCTTCAGCCAGTTAATGTGCTCCTCGTCCAAATAGTTCGTCGGCTCATCCAAGAGCAGGATGTCCGGTTTTTCCAGCAATAATTTTCCGAGAAGGATCCTCGTTCTCTGTCCGCCGCTCAGATCCGTCACATCACGTTCCAGCCCCAGATCCAGAAGTCCAAGCGCCCGCGCCACTTCTTCCACTTTCGCATCGATCACATAGAAATCATGAAGTGTCAGCGTATCCTGGATCGTTCCGAGTTCCTCCATCAGCCGGTTCATCTCGTCTTCATCCACATTCCCCAGTCGGTCACAGATCTTATTCATCTTTGCTTCCAGATCAAACAGATAAGAAAATGCCGATTTCAGCACATCTCGAATCGTCATCCCTTTTTCCAGAACCGTATGCTGATCCAGATAGCCGATGCGCACATCTTTCGCCCATTCGATCCTGCCCTCGTCCGGTCTTAATTTCCCCGTTACAATATTAAAAAATGTGGACTTTCCCTCTCCATTCGCTCCGACAAGACCGATATGTTCGCCGCGAAGCAGCCGAAACGAAACGTCCTGAAAGATCGCGCGGTCTCCGAATCCATGGGAGAGATGTTCTACATTTAGAATACTCATTTCCTCTTACTCCTTTAACTTGCTTGTTTCCTCTGAAAATATAGCATATTCCACCCAAAATAACAACCATAACCATCTCGTGAAAGGGCAAATAGTTCCGCATACCTTTTTCCGCAGTCCCCCGCTTCCCGAATCCTACTTGACATCCTGCACACGCCCCTGTATGATTACTCTAAATCCTCAAAAGCAGGAAAAACAGATGAAAAGGAAAACCTATTTTTATGAAGCAAACCAAATCTCATATACACAGACATACACGCAGACGGATCCTCTCCACGCTCACTGCATGCGGTCTTTTTCTTTCTCTTTCCATAACCGGATGCTCCAACGCTCCGGAAGAAAACGACTCCTCGACCAAGAATACGACTGCTTCCGCCGAAACTTCTTCCGACACAGCATCTTCTTCGCTTCTCGGCGATTTTACAGCCGTAACACAAAGCGGCGAGACTGTAGATCAGACAATCTTCGCACAGGCAGACGTTACAATGATCAATGTGTGGACCACGTTCTGTACTTACTGTCTCGATGAAATGCCTGCGCTTCAGTCTCTTTCCGAAGAATACAAAGACAAGGGATTTCAGGTCGTCGGCATCGTCAGCGACGTTGCCAAATCCGGCGACGAAACAGTTCAGGATATCATCGATGCGACCGGAACAGAATATATGCACATTATCCCATCTTCCGATCTCCGTACCGGATTTCTCAAAAATGTGCAGTCCGTTCCGACTACATTTTTTGTAGATTCCAACGGAAAACAGATCGGCGATCCGTATCTCGGTGCAAAAGATCAGGATGCATGGACGAAGATCATCGAAGAAATGCTCCGGACTGTACAGGAGAATAACAAAGCAGGAGAATAGCAATGAAAACAAATAGAACGAACAAACCGGCTGTCTTTCTTCTGCTCCTCTCCGTACTTTTTATCGGAGCAGGTATTTTGAGAGACGAAACCGCCACCGTGCTGATCAAATCCATCAACATCTGTCTGGAATGTATCGGCATTGGTTAGCGTCAGTGGACAAGGGGAGACACGTTTTTCCCTTTGTTCACTGACACGCATCCCCCTAGAAAAACAGAATACAGAAAGTAATATATACCTATGAAAACAAACTTTTTTCAAAAAATCATCAAACGTCCGCGGCTGATCGTTCAGCTGCTCTTCTTGGCAGTCACAAACGGATATTTGTACGGCTTCGCCACCGGACGGATCTATACCGGACCCACGAAGGCACTTTGCGTCCCCGGACTGAACTGCTACTCCTGCCCCGGCGCCCTCGGCTCCTGTCCGATCGGCTCCCTGCAGGCAGTCCTCGCCAGCCGGAACTATCGGTTTTCCTTTTATGTCGTCGGATTTCTGATGCTGTTCGGCTCGGTTTTCGGTCGCTTCATCTGCGGATGGCTCTGTCCGTTCGGTTTGGTACAGGATCTGCTCTACCGGATCCCGATCCCGGCTCCCTTTAAAAAATGGATTTCCAAACGAAAGAATCTTCCCGGTCATCGGATACTGGTCTGGGCGAAATACCTGATCCTCGTCGGCTTTGTGGTCATTCTTCCGCTCATTGCCGTGGATATCATCGGTCAAGGTTCCCCGTGGTTCTGCAAATATATCTGTCCAAGCGGAACACTCGGCGCCGGAATCCCGCTTTTATTGACCAACGAGCCTTTACGTCAGGCTGCCGGTTTTCTCTTCCAGGGGAAATTTGCAATCCTGGTGTTTCTTCTTATCTTATCGGTACTTATATATCGCCCATTCTGCAAATACATCTGTCCGTTGGGCGCAGTGTACAGCCTTTTCAACCCGATCGCACTCTATCGCTATCAGGTGCGGAAAGATTCCTGCATCAAATGCGGAAAATGCCAAAAAGCATGCGGCATGGATATCCGTGTCTGGGAAACGCCCAACAATCCGGAATGCATCCGCTGCGGCAACTGTGTGAAAGCATGCCCTACCGGCGCGCTTCAAAGGAACTGTCTCAGGTCTGTCAATCACCGTAAGTGCTAAAAGGCACATTCCGGGATTGTAAGCAGTCGCCAAGGTCTCGGGCAAGCCCGGAC
>OLRL01000158.1_pt1 | contig 64201 bp, 88 predicted proteins | sample 1643201 | NCBI WGS metagenome assembly OLRL01 (sample SAMEA3136649, study PRJEB25190) | human gut metagenome | biome: human gut; feature: human-associated habitat; material: faeces | place: Austria | collected 2013
TTGATTATATCAAAATCCTTGAGAATGTGGTGTCAACTTTTATGATACAACATCAGTCAATCGCTCAATATCAGCCTTGCAAGCGTTGCCCTTGTCAATCAGACCTTTAAGTTTTGCGCCCTTTGCATCATCAAATGCTTTGCGTGCATCCTCTAACTGCTTGGTGGCACGTGCCTTGGCATCTGCCTTTTTCTGCTCAAAATCAGCCTTAAGAGACTCAATCTTATCCTGCGGCAACTTCTGACCACATAAGGAACAAACCGTTGTAGATTCATCAAATTTCCACTTGGATTCGTCAAAGAGATATGGCATTTCATCAAATGCCTTGGAAAATTCTGCATTGTATTCAACACCAAGATTTTTCCGCTCTGCATCTGTATCGGAAATTGTCTTCTCATTTGCCTTGATCTGATTTTCCGCAGACTGAATCTGATTATGTAAGTCATTGAACTCTCGTGTTGCATCATCCTTGGCACTGTCAAGACCTCTACGTTTTGCGGAAAGTTCGTCATTCATGACCTGCATAATGCCGGACATATCAAATTGCAACTGCATTTCCTTGCTTCTCAAATCGCCTAACGTGCTACCGGCATTCTCCATTTTCTTGTCACATTCAGCGATTCTTCTTACCAGATCTACCTTTGCAAGTTCCTGCTCTGCCACGTCAACATCAACCTTGGATTTCTCGGCTTCATCAATACGTACCGGAATCTCTGACTGTTTCTTTTTCCACTCTGTAAGAGCTTTCTGAAATTTTGCACGAATATCATCCGTGGACGGTGCTTTCTCCAACTCGCCGAGTAATTGGGCATACTTAGCATCTGTCTGCGCCAGTTCAACATCCGATACATCCGTTACAAGGCGCATCAGAATATCCCGCTGCTCTTTCCATTTCATGGAAGAGAAATACTGCGGATTGGCCAGCATCTTGAACATATCCTCGCTCTGTGCCAGACTGGAAATATATTCTTTGAAATCAGCTTCACTTTTTGGATAACCGTCAATCTCAAATGAATTGACATTTCCCTGCAATGCAACAGTATCAGTACCACGTTTCTTAACCCAATTCTGCTTCTGAACCTTTGAAAGTTCCACTTCTTTCCCATCAACGTCAATAACTCCCACAACCTTAATTTCTACATTATCAATGCGGTTGCCGTCCTTATCCAGTGGTCGAACATTGAACTTTTCCTCTCCGGCACTATTCTTGTTAAACAGAAGCCATGTAAACGCATCGAATACCGTTGTCTTTCCTGCGGCGTTCTGTCCTTTGATACTTGTCTTATTGGAGAAATTCACATCAAGGCTCTTAATTCCCTTGAAATTCTCCATATGTAATGATCTAATTTTCAGTTTCATTTTCCTTCTCCTTCCACTCTTTATATTTTTTAAGTGCCTCTTCAAAGCATGCTTCATCGTCAATATATCCAAGAGCTGACTCTATAATTTTTGAATTAATAGTTGTTCCCTTTTTCCCCATCAGCTCAATGTCTCTTTGGTGTTCATTTGCAATAATGGCACATGCTGTATGAACTTTCGTCCTGCATGCAACCAGATCTGCATATTCCTCAACGGAAATTGTAACGGTATTTTCTGCCATCTTAATTTTCCTCCTCTAATACATTAATTTTGCTTACAGACACCTCATATGCTGTTCTCTGCTCTTCTGTTCCATCTTCATATTTCTTAATATATCCGCGGCTCTGAATGCGTCCATTGATCTCAATATGAGTTCCTACTTCCAACTGACCAACAAATCTTGCATTTCTACCCCAAACAACACATGGGATATAATCTGATTTTCCGTAGGAACGATTGACTGCGATTAATAAATCTGCAATTTCTCTTCCAAGCGGAGTTTTCCTGTAAATCGGTTCTTTGCATACATATCCGTCAAGCTGGATTTTGTTCAAATCTGTATGCTCTCCCGGATTCGCTTTTTCAATTTCACAGACGAATACATATAATAACAGACGATTTCTCTTTTCCTCATGTTTGTTATAAGAACTATACACACCGGAAACATTAACGGCAGTGCCCGTGTATTTATCATTCAGATTGATTAATCTCTCTGAAATAATTAATGGGATAATATCAGCCGTCCCACTTAATCTATCCACTTTGAGGTGCATATTATAAAATCCCTCTCCAAACACCTCATGGTTAAATTCCGGCTCTGTGATAATCGTTCCTGTAAGTTCCACTTTATTGTTTTCTGCTCTCATATTTGAATTTCTCCTTTTCTTGTGCTAAAATAGGCGCAAATAGCTTATGCTATTGCTTGAACTGGAATCATTCAGCTTTGGTCGGTTCGGATGATTCCTTTTCTTTGCTGTAATCAGTGTCAAATGTGATATAGGTAATACCGTCATCGTCATCAGACTCACTTCTGTAATCGTAATCTACAATCTCTTCTGTATACTCCTGCCACTCCCCATCTATTTTTGTTCCTATATAAATAAGAAGTAATCCAATCAATACAGGTATAGCAGTGACCGGATACTCCGTTGCATCAATGCAGATGCAAAACAGAAAAACAACGGTGCCGATCATTTCAATTACCTTTGCAAACTTCTTCATAGACACCTTACTCCTACCACTTATAGGAACCATTGGCAATCTCGTCACCATACAAGGAAACAAAATCTGTTATTAATGCGATAAACTCTGAATTTGTCGGCTTTCCTTTTTCCACTGAAACCGTATAGCCAAAAATTTTGTTGATTGCATTTGTATTGCCATTTGTCCAAGTAACTTCTATCGCGTGCCGGATTGATCTTTCTACTCTCCAGACTGTATCGCCGTTTTCTTCTGCGATTTCAGTATAGAGTCCTTTAATAATGCTGATAAGTTTACTTCTGTTTTCAAGACATTTCTCAACCGCACTTATTATGTAACCGTAACCCTTAAGGCTATGTTTTACGCCGATCTGATCTAATGTCTTTCTTAAAGCAATGTTCATTTGTCTATCCATGAATACCTCCTGTTAATCCTTTCCAACTCCGTATCTGATTGCCATTTCCTTCACGATGGCTGTATATCCTTCGATCAACTTCTTGTCCTCTGCAATAATATCCACATAGGATAATTTGTCCCTGGTTGATTTACAGATACCCTCGTCAGCCATTCTCCTGCGCTTGTTAGTCAGCCGCTGCTTCAGATTTACACCCATTCGCTTTGACAACAGTTCGTAGCTTTCGGCTCTTACTTGGCTGTATGCCTGCCCGCCACCAAGTTCCATGCTGATCTTTCTTAAAATATTTCCAGTATCATCACGCCATGATGTTGTATCAAGTGCAACCACTTCTCGGATGCTCTCAACTCTCCGTTCCACATGGTTCAGTTGTTCCGCCTGCCGTTTCTGTTCCAGTTCCATTTTTGCCTGTCCATCAGCAATGGCATAAAACATTTGCATTTGTGGCGAAAGCTGTGAACGGTTGATTGCCATTTCTTTTGCCTTATCCTCAAGCGTTGCAAAATAATCTCTTGCAAGTTCACCTTTATGGTTTTTCTGGGTCATGGATAGCTTTCTAGCAAACTTGGAAGTCAATTTAAAATCTTCTCTCTTTTTAGTTCCAACTCCCGACTCGTACTCAAGTACGAACCGAGTAAAATCAATGTTTTCTTCTGCGAACTCGTTTTCAGTAATGTTTGTCTTGCACCACTTTGAATAATTGCTTGGGTTCAGCTCCAAGAAAGAATATAGCTTGCTTGCTGTAGTCATTCCGTTTTCATCGACACCAAGTGCAATTTCGATTGGTGTCTGCATTTTGGTTGTTTCTAAATTGTTCATTCATTCTTCTCCTTTCCGGATTTTTGCAATAAAAAATCCAACTACCGCTTGATAGTTGGAAAATACTGGTTGTCTCTATTTTGCTTTGTTGATACAATTAATGTACGGCGGCGGCCATCATGAAAGGAACTGTTATCATGAAAATCGTTAGTATACTTATCTCATTATTGGTATGGCGTGTTACCGGTTACGACTTCTTCATAATTCTAACCGTAACATCCATGACAATCGACCTATACAAAGGATTTAAAAAAGTACAAAAGAGATTAAATAAAATACTAAAGATGATGCGGAAAATAAAGCAATAATGTAACTCATTTCCTGCCGCCGTCGCATATTAATTGTATCAACTGATTTCCTGTGTTACAAACACATTTAATCTGCAAATTCCGACAAATTTCTCAACTATCAATATCTTGTTTTCTATTCTTCTGTTTTTGAGTTCCCAGTCTCTTCTACTGGCTGATTTTTTGAAACGCTTGCTGAACCCTCAACCATGCCAAGAACGTAGCCTTTCTGAAAGTCGTTCATTTTTGGAATGGCTTCTTTGAGTTTTTCAACAACTTTCTTTTCCTGTTCGCTCATTTATTTCACTTCCTTTCTGTGATATACTTTCCTTATTTAATAGGAAAGGTGGTGTAAATATGGATAGTGGTTATTCTGAAACATTCGCTACATATGAAACTGTTGATAAAGGTATATATGTATGTATGCAATGTGGCGGTAAAAATAAAAAGGGAATCGTCACTGTAAAGCAAGGCGAAATGCTGCCAGAATGCAAAGAATGTGGATATACTACATGGATTAAAGTAATGTAGGATTTTTAAACACTCTTTTTTCTTCTTCGAGCGTTTGGTTTGTAACCGCCAAGTTATTATCAACCAAATGCTCAATGAGGAAAGTTCTTTTTACCACTCTCGGTCCGCCTCCACATACTTGTGAAACATGCAAATACATTTTCCCATCTTTAATAAATGGAATAATAAGTATGCTCTGCAAAAACTTCCACTTCACAAAATGCTTATTAAAAAATGCAACGGCACAATCCTTGATTTTTTTCATCATCTCTTCTCCTTTCTGGTAACTTTTTAAGTTACTTTCTTTGCAAAAAAAATATCCATTGGATTTTGGATGTGAAGGTTATCAATCATAACCTGAATTTCGTCACTTCCGAAAACGCCCTTACTCATTCTCATATAAAATGTTTTTGGCGTAACTCCAATCATTTCCGCAACATCAGCCTGTGTTTTGCCATTTTCAGCAATAACGCCGCGAAGTTTGTTTGTATCAACCATCTTACTACTCCTTTCTAACTTCGTAACTTTTGAAGTTACTTTCATTATATTCCATTTTGGTAACTTGTCAAGTTATTTTTTTCTTGACGAGTAACTTTTTTGTGTTATAATAAAGTTACCAATAGGAAAGGAGGGAAACTCAAATGACAATCGGAGATAGGATAAAAAAGCAGAGAGAGCTTTTAGGTATTTCACAAGTAGAGCTTGCAGAGAAAATGAAAGTTTCAAAGCAAACACTATATAAATATGAAAACAACATTATTACTAATATTCCAAGTGATAAAATAGAAATTATTGGGAAAGTTCTTGAAGTTTCTCCATCTTATTTAATGGGTTGGGAAGATAATTTAGAAAATGCACCAGATATTCTTCCAGACCTTATGTCGGATAATGAATTGCTAGATAATTTGAAAATGCTAATGGAACTTAGCAAAGAACATCGACAGACTATATTTGACAATATAACCTATTGGCATGAAAAAGAGGGGCACTAAATGCCCCACTTTTTTTTGAATGAAAGTATTGTGTTATATAAAAATTTCAAAAATCGCTCGTTGTCGCACTTAACGACCATTTCAGTTATTTTTTCCTTGTAAAACGCTGTTTCCTCATTGCAATCTTTTTCCCCCATCTTATTCTCCTCCAATCATTCCGCACTTCCGATAGCGATACACAAATTATAGAACTTATGTTCGATACCGTCAACCCCATTTGACAAATTGCTACAAATTACAAACTCGTTTGTAGTTGAGGGACAAGAAAACGCCTTATCCCGCCCCTCAGCCAGAACTTGAAGTGCCCTTATCGGACAATTTTATTTTACAAATTTTCCCGCAAACATTCAATTTCTTTCGGTCGCAAGTTTCGACAGGTAAATTTCTTATTGTCGCAGAATGTCGATTGATTAGTTTAAATTTTGTTAAAAAATTAATTACTGGTTGAAAATTATGCATCTGCCAGTTATCTGTGATGAATTTTAAGTGCATAATTTTCCTTTCTGCCCGTAGGCTTGTTATTTAAAAGAGCCGGCTACACAACACATGGTCATGTAATCGGCTCTTAGACTTTTGATTTTATTATATTTCTGCAGTTATTTTCTTTTGTGCCAAGTTGTCCTCATTTTTTTTGTAAAACAGCGGTTTAACGAACCATATAAATAATGTAATGCAGGCTCAGACATCAAGTATTTACGGAACCCAGGTAGCCGTTCCAAATAACACGCAGACATTAGTCAATCAATTAGAGGTTAAGGATGATGGGCTATATCTTATCCGTTCTCAATGTACATTTGTTGCCGCCAGTGTTGGTTATCGTGATGTATCAATAAAAGTAACTGACAAAAAAACAAATATGCTCGCAACTCATGGAAATGCAAATACGATTGCTCTACCATCGCCAGTACAAACGTGTCTGCAATGTCAGACTATAAATGCACTTAGCTTACATAGTGGAGACAAAATTGGACTGTATGCAAATCAGAATAGTGGTGCTACCTTAAACGTAAGTGAATCTTATATTTCAATAACCCGTTTAAAATAACTATGAAAATGTGCCAATTTTGATATTATGCCATTTATCGTCACCCATGTTTGCACTTCTATAAGATGCTATGAGGTTGTTACTTGAATCTACAAATATTTGAAGCATTGTTTGGTTAACAGCACCATGAAACAATATCATTTGATTAGAACTATTTTGAATTTGGACTTTTTTCGTTAAACCGCTGTTTAACGCCATAAGCTGTTGCGCTATAGTTTTTAGTGAACCACTTATTCCTTCCAAATAATTGACTGTTTGCCAACCACTACTTTCCTCTACTATGAGCTGATCGTCTTCTGTACCAACGACTGCTAATTCCTGTGAAAGTGGAATACTTACTTTTTTCATCATTTCATCAATAGCTTCTATTGCATACGCTCCAATGTCCACAGGCGTAAGATTAACATTTCCACGTCGGTAAGATGTTTCTTTCGCTCCTTTGATTCCAGTTACAGGTGTCCCCGCCAGCACATCCCACTTGCCATCTGACGTCTTATAGATGTTTGCGCCGGCCGGAACTGTATTCCCGGCTCCCTCTTTAAAATCATCCGTGGTTGTAAATTCGTCTGAAATATTGAACATCCACCCTGTGCTAACATCCGCAAGTGCCGGAAGATCTGCAAATGAAACTGTTCCGTGTGGCTGCAATCCACCTTTAAGTCCTTCTGATACATCTTTTGCCTGCTGATAGTAATACTTGGCATTGTCAGAATCCTCGCCCTCTCTGCTCCCGGTACCACCAACGGCATAACTCTGTGCTTTAGTTGCACTATCTGCTGCAGATTCGGCTTTACCGATGATCTCTGTTGCTTTCTGCGTTGCAATATTGGCTTTATCTGTGGCGGTACTGGCTGACTGACTGGCAGATGCCGCTTCACTTGTGGCTGTGGCTGCAGACTGACTGGCGGATGTCTCACTGACTTTTGCGTTGCTTTCGGATGCCTCTGCCGCCGTAGCTGACTTCGCTGCCGCTGTCTCTGACGCTTTGGCATTGGTTTCGGATGTTTTTGCCGCTGTTTCACTGGCTTTTGCAGCATTCTCACTTGCTTTGGCGTTGGCTTCGGACTTTGCCGCTGCCTGCTGGCTTGACTCTGCCTTTGCCACTTCCACTTTGATTTTCGCAAGATAGTTTGGCTCCAAGTGTTTTTCCTCGATGCTACCCTCTTTGACGATGGCAGACACTTTTCCATCCTTATCAATATAAAAAGCTACCGTATCAGAATCAAGGAACTCATACTGTGTAATCAGTGCCGACAGGTCTATGTACTGTTTCGTGCCATCAATCAGAGTCAGGATAATCTGCTGTGTGGTCGGGTTATAAACGAAGTTGATTGCGATTTTCTCCATCTGTGTATCAATCGTAATCTTAGAACCGTTCTTTTTTGTGATCGTAATGATTCCGGTCGATTCCTCAAAGGTCACGTCTGCAACAAGGGTAGCCACTTCTGTTTTCGTGGCTTTTGTGGTATCAAGAGTGATTACACGATCATCAATAACGCCAATAGCTGCGTCCATTTTGTTAAGATTGCTTTCATTAAGCGGTGTTTCATCACTCGGGTAATTCTCCCAATTAATAGCACTATGCGCTTTGTTCATGGTCCTCACTCTCCCTTTCCTTTGCAAGCTTCATCTGCTCCCGTTCGGCTATAACATGTCTGTTTGCTTCTTCCTTAATCTGCTGCAGAATATCCTTAAACACTAGGTACTTAGCTTCGATTGGGACATCCTCACACAAATTTGCATAATTTATAATGTCGTTTTCAAATTCCCGGATTTTTGCATTTATCATAGATTTTCCACCTTTTCCTTTAACTGTTCTATCTCGTCATGCTGCAACTGCACTGTGGCAACCAGATCAGCAATCAGTTCCGTATATTTCAGTCCGTAATACTTTTTCCCATTGCTGTCTGAAAACGTTTTTGGACAAATATTCCACCCTTTTTCCGCTTTTTTCAAAACATCCTGTGCAATAAATCCATGATGGAACCCATCTTTTTCGAAATTATAACGATACGATTTTGCTCTTAAAGAATAAATAAACTCAGATGATTGCTTTTTGCTTAAATCTAAAATTGTGTTTTTTATTCTTTTGTCAGATCCATTAATTACTCCACCTCTGAATCCACCTACTCCGGTATCTCCGTCTAAATGGATCATCATGTGGTCATTATCGTTTGCGCCTTTATGCAATGAAACCTGATTATATTGAACCGTACATTTATGAACAGGACTTTCAAGCGTCCCTTCCACTGTTCGAAATCCATCCGTTCCCATCTGTACAAGTGTTCCACTGCGTTTAAATTCAATAAGGTTTTCTACAGACTCTTCCGTTTGAATATGCATATATCCCCCGGTCATTTCCATAGAACCTTTTAATTCAAGCAGTTTTGCTTTGATTTTTATGCCCTCGGCTGACTGGTTGATTTCTGAAATGACGCTGTCTCTTGTAACTTTGCTTTCGATCCCCTTTGATGTCTGCGTAATCGCACTAGACATATTGGATGAAAGCTGCTTAAGCGTGGTTATCAATGTCCATTTATATTTACCGCTGTTAATTCCGCCATCCGGATCGCAGCCATACAATTTTCCACTATCCTGATCTAAAAAACTGCGTCCATTATATTTGGATGATGCAGGGTAAGTATCTTGGGGTTTTCCAAAACCATAATAATTAATATCATAGCCATCAATATTCCATGCCTTCAACGAAGCACTGACTTCTGACCGTATCTTAGTTGCAGTTACCTCTATCTTTCCGGACAAATCGCCCTCTGCTTTGCTTGCTCTCGTAACTTCCGCTGTAATCTTGTCCTCATTAATTTTAATAGCTGCTGCAAGTTCAACTTCCTGTCCCTGTGCCCTTTTAACTTCTGCTGTAATACTGCTCGCATTTTGCGTGATTCTCGATGATAAACCATCCGTTGTATTTTTAACTTCTGTGCGAATTTCGGTTGCGGTCTGCGTGATCTGTGACTGCAATCCCTTCTCAACATCAGTTATCGTGCTCTGTGTCTTTTCAATGGTTCGCTCCAACACATTGCTCTTGCCTTTGAGCTTTAAAATACTTTTCTGTATTCCGTTCGCCCCGTTTGTCCGGTACTCTTCCCCATCCGCTTCCAAATCATCACGCAAAGCCTGTATACCTTTCAGGGTTCTTTTCAGAATATAGGACTCAATCAGTTCATATCTGGTCGGCAGCCGCACTGCATCCCCGACCTCAAGACACGGATTTCCTTTGCAGTCCGCCGTAAACGGGCGGTAAATAATCCCTCTGATCTTTGAAAGAATATTTTTTGCAATTCCTTTCAGTTCTTTTGAACCTTTACCATAGACAAGAAAATTATCCTCGATCACATAGGCATTTTCTCCGGTACCCACAATCACACCGATATCATTCTTCTGCTCCCGGATCTGTAACTTATTGATTGTTTTAACAAGAAAATCTTCATACTCAGCCGTTATATATAAATCCTTCCCGATACGGTTGCTTTTCGGATCTCTTGGATACAAATTATCCGCCGGATAAAGATCATTCCTTGGATATAATCCCTGTATCTCCTGTTCCAGATAAATATAATGAAACTTCCCGTCACGCCCCATGTGCCCCATACAGCCATTGAGCTCACAAATACAGGACAACACTTCCTTGCCGCTCATAGATTCGCCTATGGTGCTCGATTCCTCTGTATCAGAACTTGTCTCACTGGATGGCGTGACTGCAACTGTTTTTTCAATAGACATGCCGTCATTAACCAGTATAATGTCAGCCTGCTCAATCCCGAAGTGCTTAAAAAAGCTGTCCCGGAATTGCTTCATTGTGACCGGATCATAAACTGTAACAGTCGTAGTTTTTCCATCTTTATCTTTCTGCTGCTCTTTATGGGATGGAAAGACAGTGTTATACCATGCTGCCACATCTGCATTTAAAATGTCATAAATGGCATCATATGCAACCACATCACGGCACGTTCTGTCTGCCGTGGGCGTATCAGAATCAACCTTATATCGTCCGAACTGGAACGGGATATCTGCATGTCCATCAAGGGACATTCTTACCGTCATCCATCTGCCCTTCATTGGCAAAAATGTATTTGACACCGTGAATTTAATCATGGCGGCTTCGCATGATCCAAACGTCAATTCCTGTTCCGAACACAAACTTTCGGTCAATTCGAATTTTTCTTGGTGTAGCTCTGTATTTGTGATATTGATTTTTCCGTCATCAGATACGATGGATAATTGCTTATCGACCGTATCTTTTTTGAACAAGTCGCCATATTTATAATTAACCACCATACACACCCCCTATGAAAGCAAGCCGAACTGAATTGTAACGAATTATTCCATCATATGTTCCGTATATCGTAGGCTGAAAATCTGCCATATAGCCGTACTGCGTCACATAATCGTCATATTCCGGGATATACGCTGTGATATAGCATGCTCTCCCTGTCGCATTTGTGAACTGGCTTCTAATATTGTTTAAAACCTCATTGAAAGTCTTATTTGTCAGCATAGCTGGGGTTTCAAATTCGACCTTTAACGCCTTTAACTCCACGGCATTTCTATGCAGATAGCCGTTGGCGTCTGTATAATCGTCCAAATCCTGCATGTTGACATATGGACTGTATGTTTCTGCTTTCATAAACGACATCGGCACTATGTAATTGCCAATCTTTAACAGCCATCCGCTGTACGCCATATTTCCACCACCTAACTGTTTGGGTTTGCGGCTGTCTCAAATGACAGTCGGTAAAATTTGTGCAAAAATAGCACCTGCCACCAATTTGATAGATGCCACTTCTTTTTCTTGATCTATTTTGTAATTACTTCGATATTGGGCGATTTAATCACAATTTTCTCCGGTGTGTGAATTACTTCCGTGTTCCCATATGTAATCCTGATTTCTAATTTGTTCATAAAATTTCTCCTAAATTTCATACTCCGGGTATGCTGCTTCCCAAGCATCCCTATGGTAGGTATTTACCTCTCCATAATTTGCATCAAAAATCTTTTTTACGCCATATCCAAGTTCGATGCTCTTTTCTTTGAGTTTTCGCCAATTAAATGTTTTCCAGTCCACACCGTTCATTGCTGCAACACGCTTAATAGAATACCAGTCTTTGCTATAGTCAAGTTCCTGCTGCAGCTTTTCATTCTCCTGTTCTGCAATCTGCCTACGCTCTACTTCATCCGCATATGCCCGAAGTGCCGATGGAAAATCTTTCGGGACCTGTCCCCTCTCCATTTCGTTAAAACGCTTTACATATTTTGCTGTGAATAGGATACCTTTTTCTCCTGTAAACTTATTAGCAAGAAAATCACAACCAATCTTGGTAACTTCATAACACGGCATCTTCTTGTTTTGCCCTGTCAAATACGTTGATTTGATGAAATAATCGGTAACGGGAATTTTCCCTTTACCTAATGTTGGTATAATTCCTGCCTGTTTAGTGCTTCCGTCTGGATTTGTTGTCCCTTCCAATTTTTTTAAAATCTCATAGTGCGGAACTTCCATCATTTCAGCAATTTCAAGTGTTGTTATCGTGTTCGTATTGTTTTCAAATCCAATTTCATCTTTAGTCATAAGAGCTGTGTATGCCATATTTTCTATCTCCTAAATTTCCGAGCCTTACATTTCGCAAGGCTCAACCTTTAAATTCACGTGCGTTAGGAACATACCCTAACAGGAGTCGCACGCTATATATTTAGTAAGATTGTAATTTCCCGTGACGAAATACTGGAATAGCCCCAAATTTTCGGGGCTAAGCGGACAGGTAAGTTATATCTGCAAATTGTTCTATTCTATTTTTGCAATCCCTATAAATATCCTTGTAGTGCATACCCATTGACATATCAATTCTAATAGTCTGCAAAATAATGCTTTCCACAAGGGTTAGATTATTGAGATCTGAAACTGTGATATTGTCGCGATTTCCACCAATTACTGATTTTGCCAACTTGGTATATGTCACATACAGTTTATCTGAATGCGTACTTCCTTGTTCTTTGGCATAGTCTACAAGAAGTTTAATCACATCAGTTTCTTTCAGCCGATTTTCTTTATTAGCAATTCTTGTTTCGCCCCATAGTTTCGATTGCTTTTCAAGAATAAATCTGCGCATTGCATAAAACTGTCGAACCAACTCTTTCTTAAACTTCACAACTATTTTTGAATTTCTCAAAAGAGTTATAACAAATGTTGCTTGTTCCTCATTCAAATAATAAACTCTTTCAGGCTGCCCCCTTTTCCCCGATTTTAAATCGGAGAAATCAATATTGCCAAAGTCTAAAATATCTTTCTCATATTTTCTGATAATAGCAACAACAGATTCATGTTGGTTATTTGTTCCATCTGCAATCACTTTGCTGTTTGTAAAAACATCGTTTCCTTTGAGTTCCACCAATTCATACATACTCTTTTCCACCTTTCTTTCGCTACTGTCATTTGACAGGCAGGTTTAAATTTCATTTTTTTATTTTTCTTATGCAGTTTGAAATAAATAAAAAGACCGCCAAAGACTGAATCTCTTCAATCTCTGGCGGTCACGAATCCGCACCTATTCCTCATAGGCTTGCAGGACGTCCTAAATTCTTTAGGTCTTACCTGCGTGATTTTTAATTATTTTGTATTCTATACCATATGCCAAAATCTGTCAATCAAATTCCAACCTCTGCTGCATATTGGCATCGTCAATCTGTTCCTGCAAAAAATACGGCGTCTGATAGGCATTTATCACTTCCACTGCCTTATCGCACTGGCTACGCTTGATGCTCTTGTAAGACCGAACCCCGAAGTTGTATTTTAGATTGGCATACAGGTTGTTGTAAACCTTTTGGCGTAATCCACGATTGCTGTATGCGCTCGACTGTTTTCCGCCCATGATTGAAACGCCTTTCTTTCTGACAGCTTCCGTAATGCGGTCGGCTTCCACCGGAAGTATCGGCAAGTCCATCTTAAGGCTTTCCAAATCCGCCTTGATTTCGTCAACCTCTGCTTTCAGTTCCGTGTGCCCCTGTGCAAGCAATGCAATCTTCCCGTCCGTGGTTTGCGGCATCATGTATGTACCAGTCTTTCTGATGCTCGGTAAAACTTCATCAAATATCCATTTTTCCAATTTGTCAGATTTATCTTTTATTTCTTTACTGTTACCCTGTTGACCAGCTTTAATAATCAATCGGTAAATATCTCCTTCCGGAATAAGAGGTTCTGCATATCCACCATTATTTTTAAAGCTATCCTCGACCAGGACACCCTTGCAATTATCCGAAACCGCCTTTCTTGGTCTTTTATACATAAGCATCGAAGCTATATCTACTCCAAAAAAGTATTCTTTTCCGTTTACTATAACCGTTCTCAAATCCCCTAAAATAGGATTGTTAAAAATCTGAATATCGTTCATCAGCAAATACCCCATTTCTTCTTAAATGAAAGTATCGTGTTCAAAATGAAATGCAAAAATTTTTCGTCCTGTATGTTCTGGATTTCCGTTATCAGCTGTTCTTTCATCTTGCACCGCCTTTCTTGTCGGATGCAAGGTTATTTGTAAAAATCCACACACATCTTAAAAAGTGTTCGCTGAGTAAATTCAGATTTTTGGTAATTGCTTCAATATAAAATTCTTTCATTATCTTGCACCGCCTTTCTTTACAAGGCGGTAAATACCGTCGTGATCTATTACGTCCTCATCATTCAAATCTGCCATAAATATTACAACGCCGCGCAACAATTTTTCGTTATCACATCGGATTGCAAGCCGAGAAAGCAACGATCTGTACTGCTCAATTTGGCTCGGTAAATAAGTTCCATCCTTTTTTATGATTTCATTTCTGAAAATGTCCTTAAGAATTTCGCTGGCAATATCAACCTCATCGAATTCGTTCGGCAGTCCTAGCAAATTCATGGCTGATGTTACCACTTTGCGAAAACCAATCGGAGAAAAATTATCAATGTCCGTTTCGGTACTCCAACCACGGTTATACTTCATCCTCTCGATTTCCACAACATGATTCACTTTCTCCATCAGCGCGTCACTATTAAGTATCGTTCTTACAATTTCTTCAATGCTTCTCATAGATTTTACCTTCCTTTCGTTTGCTGTTTGACAACCATTCCAAAAAGCGGTATAATCCATGTATCAACCGCTTTTGGTGGCTGTGTTGAATAAAGCGTTTAACTTGTCTAGGGTTGGAACGCTTTATTTTTTGTTGATTTCTTCTTTCACTTTTCTAATCCCCATGTTGATAACATCCGTTCTGCTTGTTTTTAACTTATCCGCACAATATTGCAAATCCTCTGCTTCTGCTTTTGTAAGTCTCAAATCAAGCCTAACATTTTTAGGATTATCAGTAAGTTTCTGTCCTTTTTTTAATGGAGACACATAATCACTTCCTCTCTTTTTGATTGCACGTGCAATCTTTATGCCTTAATAATACATGTACGTGCAAAGAAAGTCAATACTATTTTGAAATATTTTTCAAAAAAAGAAGCGCATCACTGCGCTCCCTCTTTTATACCCGCTTTGACTTATTATTCTATTTGTCTGCTCTTCCAGTAAAATATACTTCTGCATGATCGTATTTCCCATAGCAATCAAGCTGATCTGAAATAGTTTTCCCTGGTTTAATCTCACTGTCTGAATCTGTAATATATGTGCTGTTGTAATTTACCACATTATTACTACTGTCAAAAAATATTGCATACGCGCTTACAAAAAGCGCCGGATTTGTGCTGTTATTGGTCACGGATACAGTCACGTTTTCATCATTAAATGTCTGTTCAACGGATAAATCATTTACAACCGGTTTATAATATGGGTTTTCGTCATAATCTAAGGTATAATCCACCTTGTCAATTCCGGACACACTATCAAAATAGAAAACACCAATAGATGTTTCTCCTGCCCCCAATACATCAATGCTCATGTCGGCGGCTCCTATTGAATTCCCGCTTAAATCTTTGGCTGTAGCGTTTCCAGAAATTGCGACATCCGTGTTTGAATTATTTGTTACAATCAAAAAATCTAATGTGTCTCCTATTGTGTTTTCGTACAGATACTCTTTTACCAAAAAATCAGAATCAGAAACTTCTTCTCTTGTCGCTTCCTTGTTATCTACCGTACTAATAGAAGAAACTTTTTTATTTTGCTCGGTAGAATCAGCAACTGCATCGTTGTTTTCTCCGTTTCCGCCAAATATGGCAATCAACAGAATTACAACTATAACCACCGCAACAAACCACTTTGTTGCCCCACCCTGCTTTTTTCTGCAATTAGGGCAAATTTTTGCTTTAGCTGGAATCTCCGTCTGACAGTACTTGCATAATTTTGTTTCACTTTTTTCATTCATAGCTTTTCCTCCCACCACTTGTAATAAAATGATTCTACCACAAGCGGCGGTATTTGTCACTACTGTGCATTAGAACTTTATCCCCAAACAGGATCAAATGCTGAACTGTCTCCGTATCTTCGTTTTGCCTCGCCCTTGTAAACTGTTCTGGCAGCATTGAATAATCATTATCGCTTAATATCCCACTTGTTCAGCCGCATATTGTGCTTCTTCATCGGTAAATTTTACATATTTTAATTGGTCTATAAGTCCCTGCTTTGAAAATGATGTCAAATCTAAATAACTCTTTGCTTTTTTCACAGCTTCTTTTTTCCAGTCAGCACCGCAATTATCTGCCGCGTACACTGCTTCTTCATGTGTATACTGTTCGTATTCTAACTGTTCAATCATCCCTTGATATGAAAAACCTGCTAAATCAAGATATCTCTTTGCTTGTTTCAAGGCATTTTGCTGCCCAAGCGTTATTTGTTCACTTTCTTGTATCTCTTCCGATGTATCAGTTGTTTCACCAATTCCATATTTCGAATATAGATTTTCTGTTTGTACAATCATTTCCGATGCTTTACCGCTAAATTCATCTGGAATCTTAAAATGGTCAATTTTTTCGTTTATTGTATCTTTTACAATTTTCCCATTTTCTACAATATAAGAATACTCTTCGTCTCCTATGTACCCTACATAAGAAACTGATAATCCAAGTTCTTGTGGACGCTTGCATATGCAATAGCAGTCAAAATACATAACATAAATATTATCATAATGACCATATGCACCTACGCAGTATTTATTCCCGTCTTCAAATATTCCAACAAAATTATTGTTTTTATCGTCATATTCAAAGTTAGCCCCCTCAACCACGGCTTTTACTTCGTTTTGTTCTGTTTCTTTTGTTAAATTCTGATCTCTATCATTATTTTCTTCTTTGCTTTGATGCTCGCTATAATATTCTTCCGTTTTTTCGCTTTCAACGGTTGAATATTCGTTATCAAGATTTCCGCTACACCCTATAAGCACCACGGTAGCCATTGCCAAAAATACTATCCCCCACTTTTTCATGAACTCCCTCCCATTTGTAATATGTTATACAAACCATACCACAAACGAAAGAGAGTTGCAATTAAAATATAGGAACTGGATTTCTCTGCGTTCTATTTGCTTCCTGTCTCCATTTTTTTACTGTCCCTTGATACGCTTTATCTGAATCAAGAACCGCCGTAATATCTGCTTTTTCAAGTTTTGATACAATGACGTCTCCCAGTTTATCGTAATCAATAGCGCTTGACATTGCTATCTGCATTTCTTTTCCAATAGTACTTTCAATGCTACCGGAATTGTATTTTATAGATGCGTTTACGTTGTCAGTTATGCTTCTATTGTACTTATATACAACTTCCGGCGCTGCTTTTAACCCTGCCAATCCAAAACTGTCCTTAATTCCCTCGGACCAGTTTTTTATCTCCTTAAATGTACTTTTAGATCCATCAGAAATACCATTATTAAATCCTTCTACCGTAAATCCTGCAAATTCTTTAAACACTCTTGATGGCGAATGTATGCCCATCAAATTTGTAAACCAAGAACTGATATTGGATACCCAACTGGAAATAACTCCGTACGTGGTGTTCTGGTTTCCGGAAACTCCGCCATTGAATCCCTCTACAGTATATTTACCATAGTCAGAAAATACTGTGGATGGTGAATGTATTCCCATATTGGTTGTAAATGGCTGTTTAATGTTGTTCTCAAGATATGTGAGCATGGCATCATTTGTTGTGTTCGAATTTTCTGAAATACCATTATTATATCCATCTATCGTATTTTTCGCCCATCCTCTTCCCATACCAGAAAGCATGGCATCTTTTAAACTTCCTTTTTGTGTAATTGCTCCTGTTACTGTGTCTACAGCACTTTGAGATTGAGCAACACCGCCATCTGCAAGTCCATTTACGACAACTTTTCCACCCGCTACTGCTACATCATATCCTCTTCCGTTATACCATGTTGTTATTGCTTCTTCTAATGCACTAGTCATTGTCGGTATGGCTTCTGCTGTACCGGCTACTCCGCCAATTCCAAACTGAACAACACCTTTTTCTCCAAGATTATACATATCCTGATCGGTCGTTCCATAAGCGTCAATAATTGTTTGATAAAGTTCTACTGCTTCTTCTCCAACTACCTGCTTGCCATTAACGAACACTCCGCCAAGATCATCTATTGCTTCTACAGCATTCTTAGCAATGACGCCAAAATTAATCTTTTTTATCGCTTGTTGTAATAAATTGTATTCATTAGTATGCTGTTCCAATAACTCATTTGCCGAATTATATTGTGACGTTGCTTTTGCAACCTCATCTCTAAGTGTCTTTTGTGTTTCTGTTATTTTTGTCTGTTCATCTTCCAGAAAAACCATTTGCTTTACGAGTTCATCATGTGCATCACCTGCATTTTTAGCTTCTATGCCATTTGCTTTTAATGCATCTGTATTTCGTTTCCACCAGTCATTTAAGTCCTCGGTTGCACCTATATCGGATAAGATTTCGTTTAGTTTATCCAACGCTTCTGCGTTATCTTTGTAGTTCTGCTCTGATACTTCCAACTCGACATTAGCTTCCGCAAGTGCCTTACTGTACTGCTCTACAACATCTTTGTATCCTGCAACTCTATAATATTCTTTCTGTGCTTCTATAGTCTTTAATAGTTCTTCCTTTTGTGCTGTATATTTTCCAGTAGTCATATCAATCTGATTTGCTAATTCTGGACAAATATCAATAAGCTGTTGTGCTCTCGTTTTTAATGTTTCTTGATCTGCTGCTGTTAAGCTCGTCTTGTCTGCAAGTTCGAAATATGAATCTGCAAGCTGTTGAAGCTGATCTGCACTTGCTTCGGATTTAGATGTTAAATCCTTTGTAGTGCCAGCTAAATCTCTTAGATTTTGTGCGGCATCTTCCATTTTCTGGTTATTTGATCCTATTTCTTCCTCAAACTCCAAAAACTGATCTGCAATCTCTTTTTGCCAACTTTTATGGAAATTATATACAGCTAACCCTATTGCTGCGATCGCCGCTGCTATTGCTAAATAAGGATGCGCAACGACAGTAGCTGCAAAATTCAAAAGAGTATCTTTTATTGCCAAAATCTTTGTCTTAATATTGTCTAATGCTGATAACGTAATGGTTGATATTTTTATTGCTGCAATTACTCCAAGAATGGTTGCTTCTATTGGTGCAGCAGAAAATATACCAGACCATGTGCTTAGCCCAGCATTTATAGCTTTCCAAATTACCTGCGCAATTTTTCCACATATGCCAAGCCAATCTATATCAGACAGGAACTCTCCGATTTTCTTTCCAATCCTATACCAATTCACTCCATCAATAGCAGAAATCATTGCATCAAGCAAACCTTTCGCCCATGTATTCAATGTTCTTGCCAAAAGAGTAAACTTGAAAGTTTTGAAAAATTTATTAATCCCTGCTGCAATAGAATTTCCAAAATTCTTCCAGTTAAATCTCGTTCCAAAAGAATTTAAAAATTCCAATGCAGTATTCAATGCCCCTGCAATCGTTTTTCCGACATTCCCGAACAGTCTCGGATTAATAAGACCATTAAGAAAGTCTGCTAAACCTTTACCGAAGTTTCTTGCCTTGGAATAAATCTTATCCCAGTTGATAGACTCCATAGCTTTTGATAAGGCATCACTGATGTATTTTCCAAGCTGTTTAAGATTTTTGATATCACTTTCATAGTTCTTGAAAATGGTATCAGTTTTGACGAGTTTACCACCACTGGCACCGCCTGATGCGCCACCGCCGCCGGAACCGCCCGAACCTTTTTTGCCCGAACCATCATTTGTGGTAATCAGTTTCAATTCATCAAACTGACGGACGCCCTTATTCATCTTGTCGATGTTCTTTGCCGCCTGTCCGGTATTGTCAGCAACATCGCCTGCGCTCTCTGCCGCATCTGAAAAACTATCTGCAAGACCTGCGCCGGAATCCTCATATTTCCATCCGAAGATTGCGCCTAAAGCGTTTGTAACCTTTGTAACAAAGCTGATAACAACCAGTAAAACGGAATTGAGTGCTTTTACGAATGGTTTGAAAGCATTGATTAATGCTCCACCAATAACACTGCCAAGCTGTTCAAACGACTGTTTTAAAATTCTGATCTGGTTCGCCCACGAATCAGCAGTACGCGCAAAGTCTCCCTGTGCTGTCTGCGTATTGGCAAGGACGTACTGATACCGGAGCATTGTCTTTTCAGCCTGTGACATAGACTCGATATCAGAATCTAATCCCTGTTTCATCGCCCACTCTTTAAGGGTTGCCTGTGTAAGATCAAGACCGTAATCTCTTAATGGACGTGTCTGTCCGGTAAATATTGCAGCTAAATCCTGCGACACAACATCCTGATCTATGTTATACAGAGATGCCATATCAGCAGTTAATTTTGTTAAATTCAAAGACACATCAGCCATGGAATCAGACAAACCAATATAGCCATCTGTCTGTTTGTTCAAAAACTCATTGGCTTTCTTTATCAAACTGCTGTCAATTCCCATGGCTGTTCCCATTGCTTGGAATCGGCTTGCCGTCTGTTTCAATGTCAGTTCTGACATACCAAACTGACGTATAGAGTCCTGTGCAAACTCATTGACTTTTTTTGACATGTCACCAAAAGTAACATCAACAACGTTCTGAACCTCTGTTAATGCCGATGATATGTCGATTGCATTTTTTATTCCTCTGATCGCTCCGTACAGACCAAGATAAATCCCCATAGAGGATAAAATCTGTCTTGTGAATGACTTGAGTCCGATCAATGCTTTTCCTGTGGATGTCTTAAATCCAAGGAAAGAACCGGAAAGATTACTGATGCTGTTATTTAATCCAGTAATCGCACCGCCAGATCTGTTTGAAAGATTTCCAAGTGCCTGTGTCATTTGTAAAATATTTGCGCTTACATTTGGTGCTTTTGAGAGTGTCTCAAACAGATATTTAAGGTTGTCAGCAAGCAAAGGTATATTTGTTACTGCACGTCCGCTTGCAACGCTTCCAAGCCTTGATATGGCTGTTACAAGGTTGCTCATATTGGTCATATCAAAATTCAATGCACCTATCTTGTTCATCTGGCGTACAAAGTTTTGTAACTGCGCAGATAAAGCCGGCAGATTCTTTGTCGCCTGTGTAGATGCCTTGCCACCGATTTTTGACAACGCAGACACCATGCTTATGAGTCCGCTTGTATCAACAGCCTTAACACTTGCTATTCCAGATGCAAGATCTCTCACAGCAGAAGATATTCCGTGGATAGAATTTGCATCAACACCAGAAAATTTATTGAGTGCCCGCACCATTGATGTGATTTCCGAAGATTTACCACCTTTGAATCCGGTAGCCGCATCGGAAATGCTTCTGATTCCGCTTGCAATATTTGAAAGTTTTGCAGTGTCAAACGATATGCTTTCCCGGAGCCTATTCATGCTGTTTACAAGGCTTTCTATGGAATTACTTGCTTTTGCAGAGTCAGCTTTGATTTTTATTTGTAATTCATCAATGTCTGCCATATATGCACCAACTTTCTATGCAAAATAAAAAGACGGTAGGCTGTGACACCTTACCGTCCTTGATCTACTCTTTTAATTTTTCTCTTGTAACCGGTCCGCATTTCTTATCTACTGTAATTCCGACTTTTTTCTGGAATGTTCCAATACCGGTCGCCGTATCATTTCCAAGAATACCGTCCACATTACTGTTTCCCTTTTTATCTTTTTCATCCAGGCATCCGTGATAAATAAGCTCCGTCTGAAGCCATCTCACATCATCCCCTCTCATGCAAGGGAATTTTTTCTTTAAAATCCTTACAGGTTCCGGGTATGGGTTTAAATGATCTTTTACATTTTTTCTAGGGTTTCCGCTTGTCACAATCGCTGTATGACCTTTGGTTTTTGTGACAAGAACATCTCCATTGTAAAGAACCATTCCTGCCGCATAACCTCCAATGTCATCAAACATGCCACTAGAAAGAAGTACAGATTTTTCATTTGCTGTGGTGAAATTTCCAACATCTTTTCCAGTTGCATGAATAATGCATGCACGTACCGTTGTGCCGCAATCTGCTTCTGTTTTTACTTTTGAATTAATACCATATTTGACAATTCCAAGCCGGTGTCCCTGACAGTAGCCAATATTATCATTATTGCACGCTGTAATCATTGATTCTGCCAGTTTATCCGCCATATCTTTTGTTTTTGGTCTTAACACATACCATCCTTTTTTATGAACATAAAAGTTTTGCATACTTACTTCTGTTCCGGTCTGATCTCCCGGTCTCCCACCGGTCAATTTCCCATTTTCATCATGTCTTGCAGATCCAATTCTCATATTTATACCTCCAAGTTCTTTTCTGGTTTTGGGTGGCTCAACTCATAGTTTGACTGCATGACTTTAAGTTTTGCCACAAATAGCTCTCTCTGTTTCTTTATTTCTTCTTCCGTCATTTCTGAATCATCTTTCCCTTGTTGCTCATTGATTGGTTTTTTAATATACTTTGATTTTGCTTTTCGTCCGGCAAGGCAATGTTCTACTGCCACCGATACCGCAGACAATCCGTATGTTCCAAACCACATCCACATCTCATTGTCTCTTTGCTTTTTATCTAAGTTGTAAGCATCCGCATAAGGCTGTAAATCAGCCGGGCAGGACGTGTCTATGTCACGCACGGTAAATCCATACCCTTTTGTAACTAAAAGCCAGAATGGGCGGATTTCCGCACAATATGTTCCCCATGTAAGTTCTCTCTGTTCTTCTACTTTTTCCTCGGAGTTTTCTTCTCCGCTTCTTTCTGATCTGCTTTGAGCAGTTTTGATAAAAAACCGTTTTCAAGCAGCTCCGCTAAAAGTGCATTGTAAAGTACCTGAACATCTGCATCTTCTCCGTCAAAGTAATCATCCAGCATGGCATATACTTTTCCAAGCTGCTGTTCCTTTTCTCCCTCATTGTCCGGATTGTATCCAAGTTCCTCTTTGTGAAACTTCTGCGCGCCTACAAGGATTAACTCTGGAAGAAATAAAAGGATTTCGTCAACCGCTTCGATATCTTCCATCTGGTCTAATTTTGCTACTTTCTTGATAATTCCGCTTTTCACGGTTGCTTCATATCCAAACTTGATCTGTAATTCTTTCTCGCCAAATTTTAATTTTGTCATTTTCTTTCCCTTTCTCCCTCTCATATAGGGAAAGGGCAGTCCGAAGACCGCCCTGTTCTTTTAAATTGTTTCTTCAAGCTCTGGCTCGGTTGTCTGGTTATCGTCAGCCGATCCAACCGAACTATTCGACTGACGTGTTATTCCCCCGGTGTAAAAGCTACAGCGGTGTCCATGCCCTTGTATTCTTCAATGGTAAGATTCATTTCAACCGTCAAAAGTTCGTTCTGACCAATCTCCGGCTGTGGAATCTGCTCTGGCGGCTGAGCCACAACAAAAAACGCGTCGGTAAATCCCGGGATAATAGTTTCAAACCACATTCTTTTCCCGCCGGAAAGCGCCTTATACGCCGTGATAAGTGCTTCCCACTCTTCCTTTGTGGCATCCGTAAGGTTTACCGTGATAGGGAAAGAGCCACCGGTATCTGCGCGACCCTTTACATATCTGGTAATAGCATCTTCTAATGCAGATGCGTCAATCTGTTCCGGCTCAATGTTAATACCGCCGATTGCGTTAATTCTTGTAAGCTGTTTAAACGATGTAGGCTTTGTTCCGGCTGTCGCTTCTGTGCCATAGCCAAACGTAATTCCTAACGTAGACAATCCTGCTTCTGCCATTTTTACCTCTCTTTCTACCGCCAAATAATGCGGTTATCGGGCGCATCTTTTTGCACCCGGTGCATAAAAAATAGAGCCTTTCGGCTCTTTTACATCAATCTGTCGTTGGCTCCGATTATCCGCCGGAACCTTGCAACGCTTCTAAATTTTTTTTCACTGTCATTTTTAAACTCCGGCATTGCTGTAATTTGAAATCGCATCTGTTTAAAGGCATCAGCTAAAATAGCCATAATCCCTTTTGCATCGCTCTGCTTTGTGTTTGTAATGACGTCAACCTGTATTGTTTCCTGCACCGCATTTACGGATGTGCCCTCTAAATCTGCCCCACGTTCAAGCCCCGGCATCTCATGGATGTAAATAGTCGGGAAAACAGGGTCTTTATCAAGGTTCTTTTCAACCGTTGTAAATGCAGTGTCAAAATTCATGCTTTTGTATTTTTTCTTGAGTTTTGGTTTGGCTATCGTTGCAACATTGGAGAAAATGTTTGTTTCAAGATCAAATACCCACTGGTTGTCTGCCATTATCCAAACACCTCCTTCGCTGTCTGTGTAACAATCTGCCGCAACTCATTCGCGGTCAGATACATGAATGGTCGGCTTGGCATTCCCTCTGTAAACCACCAATCGCCATTGTCGTCCTGATAAAACCATCCATATATTCCATCTGAAATCTGATGTATAGTTTTTCCACTTGCGTACTGCCACGAAACGCCATCCGGCAGTTTCCCTGGATAAGGATTTTGCTGTCCTACGGTTCCTGTTCCAAATTCAACAAACATTGCATGGTCCGTCCCGGCAACTACCGCCCATATCCCGCCTCCTTTGGTACTTCCCTTGTATTCTGAATGAATACTGGAAATCAATTCTGATGTGAATATTGCGTCAAGGTCAGCAATTTGTACTCTGGCAATCTCTACGCCCTTTTCCGCGAGTTTTTCTGCCAATAGCTGGCATTTATATGTCAAGCTGTTTTTATAGGCTCTAAGCTCTCGTATGGCGTTCTGAATAGACTTTTCAGACAGGCTCATTGTGATTACTTTCTTCCCCATGCCACACCTACTTCACATTTTTTTGTAACAAGAACAAATCAACCGTCAATCCCTCGTCTGCGACACCTTTTACGATGTAATCAGCCGAATTTTCGTCAACGATTGTATTCTCTTCATCTTTGTACTTTACGTCTGATCGTTTCCATACCAAAGATCCGACGCTCAATGGAAGCTTTCCTTTGTCTTCTACGATCTGAACAAAATTTGTAGAGTTATCTACGCCAAATTCTTTTATAAGTGCTTCGCTCAACTTATTGCTGATCGAAGAATAAAAAATTACAGGCTTTTCATAACCTGTGGTATACTCTCCGGTTGTCTTCGGTATCTTGTTCCCGTCATCATCAAGGTAATAAATTACATTACCATCAGAATCCGTGTACGAAGAATATTCGATGTTACCATCATCATCCGTCACATATACCGGCACCTTGCCGCTTTGCTGCGAATAATTCATTTTTTGCTTATTGATCTCAAGCATTTCGCTTCACATCCTTGCCGAACCGTTTCCACAGCTCAGAAAGCTTTTCCCATCCATACATTGCGACAAACGCAACAATAAATCCTGCAATAATAGCCGCCAAAATCATATACCATAAAATTGATGTCTGGATGTACTGCATGTATGCCACAAACGCAGCGACCGTGATTCCGATAGAAAGAACAAATACCAAAATGTCCGTTGGAATCTTAGAAAATACGCCTACACCTTTGATTACCTGTGTTACCACAGACACAACAAATGCCAGCGCACCAATGATTGCCAGAATAATTGTCATATTTGCAATTACAGACTGTATAATATCCATGATTAAACCTCCTTTTCATCATTAAGACGGGTTTCTATTCCGTCAATTCTGTGATGAGCCGATTTCACACTTTCCTCCACCTTTATGATCCTGTTGTCATGAGAATTGATTTCTTTTCGCATCTCTGAAACTTCATTTTTGATCTCGGTCGTGTTGTTTGAAATGGCATCCAACTTCATGTTAATGCGTGTGTTCTCCCTCACGCGTTCTTCAAGATCCGTGTTGTCTGTCCTTTTGTTGCTCTTCAAGCCCATAAAGACGGAAAAACCAAGCGACAGCACGCTTATAATGATTGCTGTTGATATTTCAATCGTCAAATCATATACCGCCTTTCATTTTTATGGCACACCGCCCACCACCGCTCAATGTGTGACGCCTGCTACGTTTTGCCGACGTCGGCAAAACGTAACGCACAATCTTCTAACCAGATGGAATCCCATACGGTTATAATGCTTTTACAAACGGAAATACTCCAACAAACAAGCTTTCCCTGTCTTTCCAGCTACGGCTTACGCCGTTTTCTGAATAACTTGCCATATAGGCTTCTCCTGCCTGTGAATGGTCGTACAAGGCTAAATTGACGATTACATCCTCAAACTGTTTCAAGTCTTCGGATATTTTTTCATCCGTGTAGCTTTCCGGGTAATTCCGCTTGCTTACCACTTCATTTCTTGCCTGCTTGATAAGCTGTTCGATGTAAGGATTATCTTCTTTCTGGTCGAACACGACAACATCAGAAGTAACACCATCTTCATCCGTAACGGTTTCAATATGAAATTGTTTCAGTCTGATTTTGACCTGCTCTAATGTTGTATATTCGTCCATTCTTCCCTACCTATAATCCGAACTGCTCGATCAAAATGCGTTTCAGTTCCGCTCCACTGATTTCTTCTGCACCCTCGATCCCATGTTCAGCGGCAAGTGCCTGTAAATCAGCAGTGCTCATTCTGTTAATCTCTGTCTTGGTGTACCCTCCGGAAGATTTCTCTCCCAGAACAATGTCCGGGATTTCATCTCCTGCTTTGTACCATTTTCCATTGCGCTTTACCGTGTATTCAGCAATCATACCGCACCTCCTACGCAACTTTCATGACAACAACGCTGTCCATGCCCTCAAAAGTAGGCAATCCGATCATTGACACAACGCAATGAGTGTTGATCGGATGATTTGTTGCGTATGTATACACCGAAATACCGGTTTCTACAATAGAAAGGTTTCCGTCTGTTAAACTTCCGCTTCTCTCTTCCGGTGTCTTTCCAAAGACATAATCTCCAAGGTACACGCCGGATGCCTGCGCTGAAATAACTCCTGTAGGAATAAAATATTTGGTGGCACCGTCTGCCGGGTCGATGTAAAGTTTGTCGTAAACTTCAATCTCGATGCCGTATCCTCTAAGATACTCTGTAACCTGCCCCTGCTGTAAACGAATACCTCCATTGTAAGCAGTAATTCCAAGCACCTGTTTCTTTGTGTCTTCTGCCTTAAGAACCATCTCCCACGTTTCTGTATTCATGCTAAAACGTGCAAGGAAATATCCGGTTTTCTTTGCAAACTCACGTTTAATCTCGATAAGGTCATCAAGTGGCGTTGCTGTTTCGGATGCAGACCATTTATCGGTATCGCTTCCAGAAATATCTTTGTAATGGTCTCTCTTGTGCGATACTCCATTATCGGAAGTATAATCAACATAGTAGCTCTTGCCACCAATTGTTACCTGTACTCTTGGAATACCATCAGATGGTGCTAATAACTGCCAAATCTGGCGTTCCGGCACTACTCTTGCTCCTTCAATAAGCATCATCGGTTTTTTGCTGATTTCTCTAAGCACCTGGTTTGCCATGTTGGAATTTTCTGCCGACTGGTAATTTGCATACTCCTGCTCTTCACGCTCTGTTACCATGTAAGATTCACGGTAGAACGGCATCTCGTTCTGAATATCCGAAAATCCACCGACATCTCTTAACTCTGCCTGCGCATCAAAATTGGATGCCTTTAAGGATACCGGAAGACCGTTTTTCCCTTTGATAAATCTAAGTTCAAGGCTGTCCTGTTTTCTGGTTCCAAATTTCTGTCTACCTAAGTAAGGTGCAGAACCAAGCGTTTTTTCATAATTATTCCACATAACCCCAAGACTTCTTGCGGTAAATGCTTCTGCTAATGGTAATGCCATTCTCTAATACCTCCATTTTTTAATCAAAAAAAGTAACACGCGGTGTTGCTGCTTTTGCAGTTGCTTCCACGGTCACTCCGTTCGCTGTTACCTTTGCGCTGTCAATAGAACCCTGATATACATAAGTTCCAGGCGCATCTCCCATTGTTACGTCAACATCTTCCAGAAGATACCCTTTGCAAGATTCGTCATTGCTTGGGAACGGTGTCCCTGCCTTTGCAATCTTCTTTCCGTTTGCATCGGCACTTGACACCATTGTCTGCGGAACGATACACGCCGCACCCTCATAAGGAAAGAATTTTAAAATTCCTTTACTCTGTGTAAAGTCTCTTTCAATCGGTTTTCCCATAATTTACCTCCTATAAAACATAATGGTCTTTGGCTTCTACATTTTTTGCCGGTTCGCCAAAGCTGATACTTTCGGCATTTTCAACATCTGCCGTTTTTTTATTCTCTCCACCTGCAGTACCGCCGCCCGGATTTTCAGAATTATTTGCAATCTCCTGTTCCTTTGCCTGCGCTGCTGCGGTTTCCTTTTCGGATGTAATCTTTCCAAGAGCGTCATAATCAAGGCTTCCATCATCTTTGACGACCGTTTTTGCCTGCTCTGCATTGATTTTTAACTTTTCCATCAATGCTTCGCGCTGGTCTCTGATGGCGTTTTTCTTCTGCATATCTGCAATCTGCTGATTTGCTGTCTCTAACGCCTTGTTTGCTTTTTCAAGTTCCGTGAGGTTTCCTGCTTCCATTTCATCCAGCTTTTTCTGCAGCTCATCTGCGCTGTCTGCCTTTGCCTTAAGCTCTGCTGCTTTTGCCTGTTCTCGCTGTACGGCACTGCCGTAATCAGCAATGATTTTTTCAACATTTTCCTCACTGATACCCATTGCAATTAACTCTTCTCTTTTCATTGATTACCTCCGATATGTCTTTACGAATTTTTGCGGTGCAACGACACCGAATGACACTGTTGATTTTTACGCTCACAACTTTGCGAATTTTTATAAAATAAAAACAGCCACCGATTACTCGGTAGCTGTCTTATTTTGCTGTTTATTTAATTGGTTTACAATTTCCTGTGCTTTTTGTTCCTGCTCTTCTGCATTATCAATTGTTTTCCACAACGCATCTATATATGGCTTAGACAAGAGGAATGTCTTTTCAGCATCTCCCCAAAGCCCCACCGTTTTAATGGCAATAAGAGGATGTATGCCGCACTCTAAAAGCTGATATAGTGTTTGCGACTTTGTGTACATATTGTCTTGCGGGCTATGATTGATTTGCACATCAAAATCCCTCATTGACAATTTCAAATCATTGTCCTTAACGCGTATTACATTTAAGACAACTTTTGCAAGTCTCTTCTCTGCCGATTTCACAATTGGGTCTTTTAATTTTGCTCTTGTCTTTGAAAAATCCCATCCAGCCCTTAATGATACTGCTCCTTGTGTATCTCCTCCAGAGTTTTGGGACTCTCTGTTTGGTATTGCTAATATTGCCAAGGCATTGTCCCACAAATCATCTTTTGCCACCTGACACTGGCTCTGATTTAGTTCCTGCGTCATAATCTCAACATCGGCTTTGTTATCCTTGTTATTGGACTTTACCGTCAAAGCATGGCTCATTTTCATCTCTTCAAACGTTTTTGGGTCGATTTCACAGTTCACAAACTTAACCCAGTACTGAACAAACTGCTCAATTCCATCCATTCTGTTTGACTGCATATTGTTTATGGCATCCAAAATACCTATGACAAGCTCAATATCAGAAATTCTCTCATGATTATTTGGAAACTCAACAATAGGTATACTTCCAAATGCGTGCAATTTCCATTCAGAAACTACTCCATTTTGAATTTTGCATGAATAATTGTCTGTATAGCACAGTTTGTACCATCTTCCATCTTCGTCCTTAAGCTCCTGTACGGCAATCACCGGTTCTTCCGTACTCCGATTATAAATAACACAAGTATTCATCGGAGTAGGGGCAACAATCTGAAATGGTATTTCTCCATTTGAAAATCTCACAGCCTTAAAAGATGTTCCAGTTGCTGACTGCCACTCTCCTGCTTTAATGTCTTTTTCCTGTTTATTCGCATCCACAAGATAGTCGTTCAGCGCATCCACTGCCTTGTTAATCGTATCATCATCTTTTCGACTGATAAACTGGATTGGCTCACCGTATGTTTGACCTACTTTGAACTGAACAATCTCATACGAATGATTTTCTACTATTTTGTTTGTAATATCAGCATTTTGCACCTTTACACGGTATAAAACAGGCTGGTCACCTTTGTAATATCGCCAAAGATATTCTATGATGGTTTTGTTGTAATAAAAATTTCCGATGCAGTCTCCCACCACCTTGACAATATTGTTTGCTGTGATGGTTTCAACATCAGTATATAAAATTTTTCGCCCATAACATCCCTTAACAATGTCTTGGAGAGATTTATTATTCATAATTGGCTCCTAAATAAACGTCATCCCACTGGATGTTGACCGGATTGGAAGAGATTTTAATTCCGTCTTCTCATTCTCCGGATAAAATACCACTTTTTTGTGACATTTCCTACATTCCACAGAAATGTTCATTGTTGAACGCCCATCGTGCGTGGCAACTTTTCTTCCACACCGCGGGCAATATATTTTTTTTGGTGTATATCCCATAAAATCCTCTTTTCTTTGCAAAAGAAAAAGCACCGGAGATTTCTCTACGATGCTTTTATAAATTGGGGGAGGTGAAGTATTCAACTTTTGTTGCTTTCTTCGATTATAACTATATCAGAAAAAAAACGGACATATCGGACAACTTTACTCTTTCATAAATCTATCGAACGCTTTTCTAACGCTGTCTTCTGTGTTATTGCCTCCTATTTGGTCGGCAACCTTATTCCAAGATTGATTTTCTAAAAATCTAAGGTTAATTATTCTTCTAATTCTGCTATCTTTTATATTTGCAATAAACTCTTCTACTTCATTTGTTTTTTCAAGAAGTTCGTTTTCCAAAATTTCGAGGGTGGTTTTTCTGGAATATAACAAGGTTTTTTTGTGCCTATATTCTGGCAATGGTATTCCTTCTATTTTAAAATGTTGGTTTCCACCATTTCCGCCAGAAACGCTATCAATAACCGTTCCTTCCTGCTCAATTTTTTCTATGTATTTTTCAAGCTTTTCAATTTTATTCCTTACTTCTTTTACTTCTTCTCTTAAATCTAAGTATTGATTTAAAATATCTTTGTTTACCATATCAATACCTCCTAAACGGATTCACTGCTGCTTCTACTTTTGCTACATTCCTTCCATTTGTCACTCTAAGCGCAAAGTTTGAAAATACATCCGGCACATCATCCAACTGCTTTTTACCGGACACTGAATATCTCTTGAGAAGAGACATCATTACTCCATATGGCTCATTTGGCTTATATAATGATTGGTCTTTAAATATAACGTGCTGCAATATCCAGTTAGAGCACTGGAAAATCCTTGCTTCCTTGTTTGTCTCCGTCGGTGTGTCAGTAATGTTACATATCCATCCTTTTTTTTCGACACGCTTGTTTACTTCCATCGCGACACGGTCTCCGCCGGCGTTTCTCTCAAATTCACATTCCTGCACTTTGTTGTTTGTCAAAACATTTGCTGCATTTTCATACTGCATCTCATAATCTGCCGTGTTATCGCAAACACAATCAACGCAGTAATAGTCTTCTCCGTATTTTTGCAATACCGGCAAAACAAAGTAATCCGTTCCTTTTCCCTTTGTATCGCATTGACCGGTTACAATCTCTGCCTCTCCATGTGGCAAGTTAAGATACCGGCGTATTTTATCTTCCGGAAACAGCAATCCCTCTCGCTCAATCGGTTCCTGTTTGTAGAGACAACGATATGATATGTCGTCCATCAATAATTGCTGGTCTTCAAAAAATTCTTTTGTAAAACCGGAAAACTCATATTCAAAGTTACTTTCTCCGGTAACTGGGTCTACATCCGGAACTGCAATAACCTTTACTCTTGGATTTCCCTCGTACATATTTTGGATGCGCCCTATGACGTCGTGTACGCTCCATCTTGTGGCAATATGTATTTCCTTGCAGTTTTTACCGTCCGTGTCCTGTATCTTTCTCTGGCGGGCATCTACGGCATATTTATCCCACAATTTATCAAGGATAATGGGATTCATTGCTTCTTCAATTCCGCCTATCATATCGTCAACCAGTAAGAACTTAGAAGCCCTTACTTTACCTGCATTCTTACTACCAACAGACGTACATTGTACGGATGGAAACGATTTGTACTTCCCGACATTAAACTGCTCCATCTTCGCATTTGTGCTCGTCACGGAAAGATTTGGAAAAATTTCATTCCATGTATATTCTTCCGTATTTGTAACGATATCGTACACGCCGTCGTAATACATTCTGGTAATGTCTCCGCTGTGCGAATAAAAAAGGCTGAAATCTCTAGGGAACCATCCGGCAACAAGCGCGTGAAACATTTTTTCAACCGTTGTTTTACCCGCACCTGGGACAAGTGATACGCACAGGATGTCATATCTATCATCAATCATGCCTTGCAGCGCATCTATAAGTCCGATTTTTAAGAATTGCTTTCTTCTTGGCATGTAAAACCGCTCTTTAGGCTCTCTTTTCTTTTCCAAATACTGGAAAGCACTATCTACAACTTTGTTTTGCGCTTCCAAAAGCAAAATTCCGTAATATTTGTCCAGAATTTCATAAGATACCTTGTTTTGGAATGAATATTTCTCTAAATCCCATGGTGTGCCGCCGGTGGATTGAAAAATAAACTGTTCTTCCAGTTGTTTCGCTCTTGCAGAAACGTTTAATCCATACTCAACATCCTTTTCTGTCAGAATGGCTACCCTTGCCGCTTCTACCATGGCATCCATGACCTGTTCATCAACGCCATGCACCTGTATGTAATTTTCATATCCATTTACTGTGGAAATTAGGCTTGAACTTGCCAAAAGAAAAGCACCTCCGCAAAAAAGCAGAAGTGCCTTAAGACCTCTGCCAATAATTTTTGTTGGTTAGCGACTAACTCCATTTGTTAGCCGGTAATATATTTATTCGCATTCTGAAAGTCTGTCTTCTACAAATTGTTCTAATACGCTAAAGCCTTTTGGCTTTTCAATTCCTTTTCTTGCAAGTTCTGCAACTATTGTTTCCATTTCTTCTTTTACTCCTTGATAAGCAATTTTCATTCCGGATTTCATTTCGTCCATTTGTTTTCCTTTCCGCTGATAATCAGCAATCGTTTATTTTAATTCGTCTGCTGTAACTATATGCAAAATTCCATAATTTCCTTTATCAAAACTGTCTCTTGCACTTTCGTGACATCTTGTGCGTAGTACATTTAATGCACTTTTAATATTGCTATTGCAAATAGCCTTAGCAATGTCAGAAAATGGTTGTGGGTTGTCTAGTCTTGAATTAGCTTCTGCTATAGAGCAATGCTTATATTGTATTATTGCGTCCATCGCCCAATCTCTTGTGAGATTAACGCCTAAAAATCTATCTGTAACTGCATTCCATATAGCATACAGATTGTCTACATCATCTTGCAATGCAACTATTAACATAATCTCACTCCTTGTTTAATTCATCCGCATATCTTGTCATTTCAATCTGTGTTCCATTTTCGTCCCTTGTGCCGACAGTTACCTGCTAGTTGGTAGCTATCCAACCACATGGGGAAGAGAGGAATTGAACCTCCAGTGTTTACCACTTGGGAACTGATTTACAGTCAGCCGCAACACCGCCAATCGTTGCCGCTTCCCCAAAATGCTCGGACACCTCACTCCATATCTCTGTACGCGACCGCGCTACGCATACAGTATCAGATCAGCTCGGCACCATCAGAACGGAAGGATTTGAACCTTCAATCCGGCTCTCGTTGTTGTTTTCCGTGTACACGCCACTTTTACCAATTAAGCTACGTTCCGAAACCGCCATCAGACGGTTAGCAATAATGTTTTTCGTGCCATGCGTTGCACTAGGCATACAAAATGCCGATTACAGCCAAACCATAGAGCGCCTGCAAGCAAACAGCATAATTTGACCGCTTAGACAGGCAAGGATTCGAACCTTGCATTATTGGTTTCAGAAAAGGTGTGGTTGCTGACTACGGATGATCGCCCGTCTGCCACTTGGCAACACTCTTACCGATAGGTTTCTTTACCTGCAATACCCATTCTGCCACTGACTAACTATATGGGGGAATTATATCTTTGACAGCTCAGGCACCGTGGGATAGGCACCCGAACTATCAAGTCTGACTGCTATATGGATTGCTTGTCAGCAAATTACGGAACGATCATCATTCATCACCATATAGTCTTACGCCTAATGCCGCGCTCCGCGGCAAATACCACCGGACGGTCTCGCACCGCCCTTAACAGAATCGTCCTAGTGGCGAAAGGATGTGTCATGAAAAACACCAAGAAGGAGAATTTACGGAATGGATCGTTAAACCCATTCCTCCATCGGAACGGCAGGAATTGAACCTGCGACCGCTCGGATATAAGCCGAGTGCTCTGCCAACTGAACTACGTTCCGCTACGGCATATTAAAATGCCGCAATGTAGGATTTTTATCTTGTAAGCAACTCTTACAAGTTGCCAGTAATTTAAAATTTTGTTTAGCTATACTGGATGCTCCGATTTCTCACTCTGGTGCTCTGCGTCGCTATCCAGATTGAGTAAATCTCCGGTGCTGTCCGGTTCCTTTGATTTTGTTATATGTATTCTTTCCTCTGCACAAATGATAGGCAGCTGAAAGCAAATACCAAATATTGGACTATAAAACATTCTGTTACCTCCACATCAGAAACATGTTCAGCAACAGTAACATCACAAGTACCCATAATGCAATTGCTGTTTCTTTGTCTTTGGATTCTCTGCCAGATACAAATAGTATCAGCATAAAAATAACATCCAGCGTCGATATAATCGTTTTAATAATTACCATGGTTGTTTTCCTCTCACAAGTTTCTTTAGCAGGATTCGAACCTGCGAATACTGGAATCAAAATCCAGTGCCTTACCGCTTGGCGATAGCGCTATATTAACACTACTTTTCCGGCATGTAATAGACCATGTTATCAAATACAGTTATTCCCATACAAGGATCATTCATCTCAACGCATCTGATCGATATGTTTTTAGATACTGCAAACATTTCGGCCACCTGTTGTTTATCCATGTTTGTGCTAATAACTTGAAAAGCCGAAAATGCCTTGTGCATATCAGAGAATACTTCTTTTTCTCTACCTAAATTTGCATACGTCCCAATGGTAAACGTTTTTCCATCAACCATAGCAGTTATCATTCCATGATTTGCTGTGAATACCGCTCGGTCAAAATCAAGCGAAACGTCTTTGCTTTGTGATACTACTCTCATACTTTTCCATCCAATCTCTTTTTGTTTTTGAGGATATTTAAAGGACTTAGTAGTGCTGATTTTCTCAACCTATCAAACCCCCTCCCCCCTCCATGCAGAATCATGCTTTGAACATTGATAAATTGTTTGAATTGTTCGTTCAATTCCATTCGTATTTTACAACTATTCGCAAAACCCTTGTTTTGCGTAATGTATCAACGATTTAATGCGCCTTAAGACCATTAAACACTGGGCTTTAAATTGTTTGAATTGTCTATTGCGTTTTTCTCGCTTTTTTCAACCAGAATTGTCGGAGTTGTTCGGCAATCCTATACAATTATTAGCCCCAAGATGTGGCAGTTCTTCGGCTGTCAACGCTCTTGCTCTGGATCCCTGATCTCTAACGCCCGGCATATTGAAACCGCAATACTTGTTGAGTGATGGCATGTAGTTCATGGGATTTCCTTTGCCGGAAACTTGTAAACCTACCAAACTTTCCTCACGCATTTCGTCAAGTTTTTTGCAAATGTCGGAGCCTGATGAGCCTAGCTGCACGCCATTAACCCACCCATTTAACGTATCTCTATGTATTCCGGTAAAGAATGTAAACCCAACAATATTCACTACTTTCTCGTAGTCATTACACAGGTCTATATATATATCTAATACCTCGTTAACCTTATCTGTATCATAGGCATTATTAATATTATTATCATCCTTTAAGTACTTTGGATTAACTTTAAACACATGTTCATAAATATATTTACAGCAGTTATACCATCTATTCTGCGATATTTTGCATAAATCCTCTATATTCCTCTCTTCCATCCAGAGATTTATATACATGTCAATGTCATCTTTAAAAACATCAACTGTATTATTTACTTCCTGCATTTCAACTGCTGACATGTTATATATCTCCTCTCTCCAGTACTGGAATACTTAAAATAAAAAATGCAACTGATACAATCAGATCATGATGATTTCGACTGTACCGGCTGCATGAAGTCCGTTTCTTTCGGGACCTCGACGGCTGCCGCCGCCCGTTGCCCGAATGCGTTTTTAATTTAATAAAACAATATCATTCTATCATTTTCTTGTCAAGGTATATTTTAAAATTAAATTTTAAGCCTGTATATTATATATATTATTTATATAAATATACTGCCTTATTTATAATATATATTTTTATATTACAAGAGAGAATATAATCTTTCTCTAACTCTAGTGTCTATATCTACGTTGCAAAAATGTTGCAATTTGTTGCAGAGGTGTTGCATTGCAACAAAACTAATACTATTCTATCATTTTTGTCCTGTCCGTAATAAAATTATCACTCTTGAAATTTTGTGAAAATTTAACAAAGATTTTCTACGTTTTAAACAAAAAAAGACAGCTATATTTCAAGCTGTCAAATTATCAATACTCATTTCAATTATTCAATTTCAAACCCTACCAGCTCCCACTGATCCGGTTCTCCGTCCTCATCGTAAGATACAGGATCGTTAATTTCTTTAACTCTAAAACTCGGTGTATCTTCATCCAGCGCCGCGCCTGTACTGTCACATTTCCATGCTTCCATCGTCTCGCCGTTGCTTGTGTCGTGATCTACTGCGATCATTCCTAACTCTTCAACCTTGAAAATTTCTACTGCAAAATGTCCTTCCATCTGTCCTAACTCTTTTAAAATCTTTAACATAGCTTTTTCCTCTTTTCTTTCTTCTCTGGATGTGCTATATTCAAATAGCACTCATTTCACTTGGTATGGTTTTTGTGTGTCGGGCTGGATTTTCTCCAGCCCTTTCTTTTAATTGTCTTCAATACCCTTTTGAGTATCATCAATCAGCTGATCGACCATCTTTTCCGCTTTTTCATAATCCTTAGACTTTAAAACTTCCTTTAAATCTTTCAGATCCTGCAAAAGTCTTCTTAAGTAACTTTTAAATACACTCATATCTTCGCTCATTTTTCTCCTTTCCGGCTTTCGCCTATTGCCTTTCGACAATATTATAATACACCTTTGTGTATTGTTTGTCAATACATAAAATACATTTTTGTGTATTTATTTTATATACTCTAAAATATCACACGGTTGACAATTCAGCCGATCGCATAAATACATGATCGTATCAACACTGACATTTTGATTTTTTACAAGACGATTAACCAGTGTTGGGGATAAATTAAACTTCTCCTTATCTTTCAAGTCTGTTTTTTTAATCCCTCTTCTTTCCAGTGTCTCCCATAATCTTCTATATGAAATAGACCCGCTATAAACGTTCTTTCTTTTTTCTACTGTCTCCGTCATATGGTGTACTCCTTTCTTTTCTATTATAAATGAATAATACATCATTGTGTATTCATTGTCAATCTTTATTGTTTTGTACATCTTTGTGTATTTTGCATATTATGTTAGTACATCTTTGTGTATTTTGCATATTGATTAAAAGTACATCTTTGTGTATTATAATCTCAACAGGAATACAAAGAACGGAGGTAAGCAAGATGACTGATAAAAAAATAAAGGATTTTACAAAAGGAATTGAAGAAATTGCGAAACTTCATCCAGCAGACCAAGAAAAAGTTTTTCAAATGGTTGCCGATCAAAACGGCACCGCTGCTGCTGGATACGTTGAAAAGAAAGTAAATGATTATGAAACAGCAAAAGAAATGTTTAAAAAATTCTTTAAATAACGGGAGGCATGAACATGAGACGTTCAAGGCGATGTATTTGAAATCTGCATAGCATAGCCGAAACGCTCCGATCTGGAGCGTCAGCCGCGGGATGGTCGCCGTGGCTCTGATGATGGCAGACCAGAAAGGGAAAATATGACAGTTTTAGAAATTAGATATCAAAACGCAGTAGAAAAAATCGGAGGCGCCGCAGGGCTTTTAAATCTCCCGGAGCAGGTAAAAAATGTTTTGAAAAACACAACAGATTTAAAAGTTAAAGTAAAAATTTTAGAAGAAATTGCAAAAATTGTTTAAGTCGAAACCGCCCGCGCGGCGGTCTGGCGTAGGGTTGCAACCTTGCCACTGATGAGACAAGCACACATAAAGGAGATTTTCACATGATTATTAAAGCAAGTGATATAAAAATAGGCACACAATTAGCAGAGTCAGACGGCTTTCTGTTTGATGTTGTAGAAATCGTCAAAGAGACAGAAAAAACAATAACGGTTCGTCTCTGCTCCGACTTTTCGAGTTTTCCGGCACACTGGAGGACAAAGAAAGACGGGACGCCGGGCGGAGTTATTAAGACCTTTAGAAAATCAACTAAATTGTACGGCGCTAATTAGTCGAAACGGTGGAAGTTCCACCGTCTGCAGGAACTGCCCCACCTGCACTGATGAGACAGGGCACATGATGAAAGGATGGTTGATATTATGAAGATTTTACTTGAAAAATTGGAAAAGTTGGAACAACTTGAAAAAGCCGCAGATGAAGCAGAGGCAAAATATACAGAAGAGCCAGAAAACGCAGAGCTTGAAAGTGCCTTTGATGAGGCATACAAGGCAGAATTTGACGCATATATCAACGCTGCAAAGTATATCGAATATATGACAGGCGGAGCGGTTGATTTTATGAAAGCAAAGGAATTAATACAGACAAAACGTGCGGAGCTTTTACAGCTCTTAGCACTCTAGGCAAGCGGCGGCGTTTACCGGGGTTCGACTCCCCGGCTTGCCTTTACCCGGAAGGGAATTTTATTTTTTAGGAGGATTTACAAATGACTTATCCGAACGGAGCACAGACAGTTTTTCAAATCATATGCAGGGGAAGCGTTTACAGTGTAGACGATGGATTTTTTAGGAACGATGGAATAGGGACAGACTTTGAAACGTTTGACGATGCTTGGGAAGTTTTCAAAACGCTTCCCGAATGGGAACAGAATGCTGCGGAAATAGAGGAATTTTAAGCCGGAATCATCCCGGCTTTTTCCAGTGTCCGGATATATTGCAACTTGACAAGATATACGCCCGGTCATATAATGCGCTTAAGTAAACACGTATAAGCCATTTTAAGGCTTGCGCAAGGCTATGCAGTGCTTTTATATATTTACAACGCGAAACGTCTGTAAATCGTTTTTACGACGTTGCAAGCCTGTAAACACTGTGTTCATCTTGCCGCGTTGGCATCCGGCAGCATGTCAGACAATGCCGGCCTGCTGATCACAGCGATGTGCACTATCCCGGCAGCCCGCCGGGGTGTGAAAATTCTGATTTCTGATCTCAAAATCGAGCCGTTTTCCAAGAAGAAAAAATTCAAAAGTTGAAAAATGAGATTCCAACTGCGAAAAGACAATATGCACAGTAAATTATTATGTGTCATTTCACAACTTGTGAAATTTGACTAATTCGCTCTCTTCTCTTCCTCTGACTCTCAGTCTGTTTCTGTTTTTTCTTTGATTTTGTTGTTCTTGTTCCCATTCGAAAATTCCTCATTCACTTTCTGGTTGCGTGATTTGTAATTTACAATCTTTACATCTGTGTTCAATTCATCCGGCATCTTCCCGACGATCAACACTGTATGCGGTTGCAGCCTGTCTGTCATTACTTTGAATCCCTCGCAAAACTCAATCCGAGCTGCCTTTGCCCGCACTCTTCCATTTGTGCATACAGCAATCACACCACCCTTACTGTACCCGGCAAAACAAAGATCATAATTGTCTTTGTCCGGGATGCCTACGGACGGTATAACACGGATCCCGTTCAGCAGCATATAATGTGCAAGCGCATGGTTCCGGTACACGTTATATAGATTCAAAGCAAACGGCATACCACAATCGCCTGTAGCAATACTAAAATCCGGCATACAGACCGAATGGAAACACTTCAAGTGTTCCATGTATTTATCCGGGTTATTCCACAGTCTTTGAAACTTTGAATCGTCAATATAAAAATTCACATTTAATTTTCTATGCCCTTTTATCTTTTGTGAAAAGCTCTCTCCAAAATCTATGGAGTCCTCCGGCAAATAATCCAAGCTACATGCCGGGACAATCGGGATCTGATATTTTTCATCAAGCTCCGCTCCATAGATCATATATTCTTTCATAACATCAAAAGATGTATGACATACATTGTACAATACTATCACCCCAAAAACATTTTACTATTTTTCTTCTTGACAAACAACTTCTTTTGTGAAAAGCAAAGAACGTGCGGCGTAATCACTTCTGCTTAGTTCATTTATCAGCTTTTCCCTTGTCATTTCCGGGTTTGTTCTGTGAATATACCGCAGCAATTCATCTATTTTGTCCACTATGCTGCCCTCCAATCAATGTTTGACATCAGATCATCCAAAAGATAGATCAAATCAGTACCGTACAGGCTGATCCAGTCCGCAAGATACTCTTCCTGCTCAATCGGCATATGAATGTTATAGGAAAAGCAAAAACAATGACAAAGTTCATGAGCCAGTATTTTGCGCAAATAGCCATTTTTCGGTTTATCTGAAACATATATAGCCCTGTTGTTCCAATCTGTCACAGCAAGGCTGATAGAGCCATCAGATCGCATCAGCTTACTGCTTGCACCGCGGACAAATTTTATTTCCCATTCAATACCATTTATCACAAACATATTTACCTCCAAAAAAAGAAACCACCAGCCAAATATCAGCCAGTGATTTCTAAATTTAAAGTTATTCTTCTTGCTCTTCAACCAACAAATAATTAATGTACCTTGTTGCTGTTCCAGCAAGTTCTTTGCTGTAGTCTAGCAAGTCCATCTTGTACTCCGGTTTATGCCCATATGTGACTGTATAGAACTTTTCCACAAGTTCTAAGTTATGTAAGTCAGACAATTCCACAAGAATTTTGTGATATAAAAATTTTCTCGTCCATCCGAACCGGTCACAGATAATTTTGAGTTTCCAGTTATTTTTATTAAACCATTTACCACTCTCTATCTTTTTTACGATGCTCCAGCGTGCAAACGGGTCTTTCTCCGTAATTTCAGCCTGCGGATTTTTCAGAGCCTGTTCCATGTCGTGGAAGCGATTGATGTATTGAGCTGTGAAAGCCGTTCCTTTTACTCCGGTCAACTTGTGGGCGATAAATTCGCAACCTTTCTTTGTAATGTCAAAGCAAGGTTGTGTTTTGTTTTGACTATTTTTATATGTGCTTTCTTTGAAAAAATCGGACAGCGCAATTTTGCGCTCTCCTTCAAGTTCCTCATTTGCTTTTGATATTTGGTTACAATATCTTCTGATATCTCTCATCAATTCTTTGTGGTTCTTCCCAACCATTTCCGAAACTTCCATACTGGTTAACGTCTGTTCTAATTGTTTCATCTGAATATCATTCATCAGCAAATCCCCCATTTATTCTTGAATGAAATAATTGTGTTCAAAATAAACTGCAAAAATTTTTCGTCCTGTATGCTCTGGATTTCTGTAATCAGCTGTTCTTTCATCTCGCACCGCCTTTCTTGTCAGATGCAAGGTTACTTGTAAAAATCCAGACACATCTTAAAAAGTGTTCGCTAAGTACATTCAGATTTTTGGTAATTGCTTCAATATACATTTCTCTCATAGATTTTTCCTCCCTTTCAATTTTTTCTTGAAAAGAGATACTCTCTATGATAAAATATTTCACAGAGAGTTATCTCGGTTTTAGGGCAGTTGCATGACCGTCAAATCATTTGCAACTGCTCTTTTTGTTTAACTGCTGATTTCTTCATCAACCTTGTTGTCAAGCCACTCTTTTTTAGTCATTCCTTTTTCAAAAAGTTTTTCTTCTAACTTTTCAAACTTCTCCCTGTCAAGCTCAACACTAAAATTTCTTGTCTTTTCTCTACGTTGTTTCATATAATCAGCTCTGCTCTTGGGTGCGATTTTAACCACCTCCTTGTTACGAGTTACATTATATAATGTTACATGTAACAAGTCAATACCTTTTTGAAAAATTTCCAAATCCACAAATCACTAGCTGATATTCAGTTGTCAATGTTCAAACAAACAGGGGCATTTCTGCCCCTGTCATTACATTTTGGAAACAAGCGTTGACAGCTTGCTCTTTGTCATTGTGCGCTCTTCCGGTGTCATGTCGGAGATAAGTTCCGCCATATCCTCCGAAAGCTCTTTCATGTATTTTTCAAGGTCATGCATCTTTGCGTCCTTGTCCTCCGGCGTATTGCCCTTGTGAAGCTCTTTGCTTTCCATGTAGCTTCTACGGCTCATTCCGCTTTTACCCTCTCTGCGGTCACGCATACCGCCATCTGCCGCAATTGTAGGCTCTGTGTAATACATTCGCCCATGTGGTCGATCAATGTCGCGGTCATGCTCCATATCGTGATACATTTCCGGTGTCATGTGCCAGTAAGGCGGCTCGTCATATCCTCTCCGCGTTCCTCTTCCCTTTGGAGCAAACCTCCCGTTTTCATAACGATAACGGTCATAATACCGTCTGCCGTCTCCGTAACGCTCAAACATATCAAGAACCTGCTCTGGGTCTGATTCGTCCATTGATTTTGTAAGCGTCCGGTAATACATGGCTTCCGCAAGGTCTTTAAGCATGTCCGTGACTTTTCCCATCTCTTCTGTATCCACACATTCGATACCTTTTGCAAACTCACACTCTGCGCTTTCAGACAGTTTTTCGATCATTTCGTGCATTCTCTTAATATCCATAAAACCGCCCTCCTTACGCTTCCCGGACTGCAATTAAATTGCTGTTCTGAACTTCGATTGCCTGCGTAGACGTATTCTGTACCGCTACCGTAACACAACAACCGCGAGGAACGTCCACATATGCCTGCGCCGAAACGTTAAAGAAGTTTTCAACTGCCGCCGGTGTAACAATCATTCGAGTTGACTGCAACGGTTCTCCGTCAATTGCAATAGCCAGTGAAATAGCTTCAACTGTGCCACCTGTAGGAATTTGAATGTTTCCGGAATAAGATACCAAAAATCTTGCCCGGCACTGATTTGTAAGTCCTCTTAATTTAACAATGCCGCTTCCCTGTCTATGAACAATGCATTTTGTTGCGCATACCGGAGTTTCTGTAAATGCCACATCTTCTCCCTGCGCGACAGTTTGAATTGCAATTCCTGTAAATTCTGCCATAATAATACCTCTCTTTCATAGAAATAAGGGCAAACATTATAGTCTGCCCTTTGTGTTTATAAGCAATACTGCTTTTGCAGACATAGTCGAGTTAAACTCAATTAAGATACTCAATTATTCAATTTTGTGTAGCAACTACTTTTAGCAGCTACATCCTGTGTTGCATCCACAACCATACGCATAAGCGTTAGGATTTGGCACAACATATGCCGGGATTGCAGCTGGATTTACAGCGTTGATGATCTGCTGGGTCTGTGCCGACATTGCAGTAGTGAGCAATGCAGACTGGCGATCCTGTGAAGCGGCTCTTCTTAAGTCGTTATTTTCTGCCTGTAAGGAAGAAATCTTTTCCTGGCACAGGTAATCAAGGATTGCCCTTGTTCCTGCCTGCTGACTGTCAATAATGTCTCTCGTGTTGCTGTTCATGGTGTTCTGCAGCGCACAGGTGTTCTGCGCCATATTGTAGTTCACGCCCTGGATAGCTTCTCTGGTCTCACAGCAGCAATTAGCCAGCTGGGACTGCAAAGCATTCTGTGCCTGCATAAGTGTTACGTTTGTGGTATTAAATCCCTGCTGCGTCTGATATCCAAGGTTGCAGATTGCATTGTCTACACCATGGAAACCGTTCATAACGGCGGTATTCTGTGCGTAAAATCCATCACAGAGACCATTTGCAATACCATCTAACTTCCCGATGATAGCCTGCGTGTCAAATCCACGCTGAATTGCAGAGTCGGTGTATGCAGATGCTGTCGCTCCCATGCCTCCGTTTCCTCCCCAGCCATTGCCGCCAAAGCCGCCCCAGCCAAAAATCATAGCGAAGATAATGATAGCCCACCAGCCATCGCCGCCCCACATGCCATCATTGTTTCTTCCGTTTCCTGTCACTGCTGCAATATCAGCAAGACTAGGCATTGCATTTCCATTAAACATTTTGTTTACCTCCATCTGATCTATTTACAAATGGGATAACCGGTTATTTTGCGCGCACCCCAAAATGTACTAATGATTAAACATGCTCATAACTTTCTGTTTTGCTTCATCTACCGTAATTCCTCTTTCTTTACAGAGATTCTCTGCCATTGTCTTAAGTCCACCTGTATCTCCGCTTTGATACATTTGCATGGCATTTTTTGCCATAGGATTGTTTTGAACCTGCGGAGAATTCATCATTTGATTTAACAATAATTGTGCCGGATTCATTCTGGATCACTCTCCTTTTTTACCTGTGAAGTTTTTCTTTGACTGCTTGGAATTTTATCTAATCGGTTTTCTATCTGTTCAATCTTCCCAAAAAGTTCATCAAACTTCTGCATAAATGCACCTGTGCACTCGTCTGATAGGTCAAATTTCAATTTTTCAGTATCATGCGATAAATTGCTAACAGTATCATGCGAAACTGGCTTAAAAACGATTGTGCGAATTGTGCCATCTGCGTTCCAACTTTTAGCGTATATTTCTGTCATATCCTGTTTTGGGAAAAATGCAACGCTGCCATCCATTGGCACATCATTGGCAGTGATGTTTTCTACCGCCGGAACTACTTTTCCATTTATGCCAAAAGTTTGAACCGGGATCTGCTGCTGAATTTGCTGCGGTGCCTGCATATAATTTTGTGTATTATCAATGCGTGGCTGATTCATATACGGATTGTATGCGTACTGCTGCCCGTATTGCTGCATCTGCTGATTATAAATCGGATTCTGGTATGCTCCGCTCATATTCATCCTGTTTGACCTCCTCTAAAACATCTTCTATTGCGTGTATGATAGACGACTGCGTTGACAAGTCCAAGGACTGTAACTCTTTTCTGGCAAAAATTTTTTCAAGAACTTCATCTGAAAACACCACCATCCCTCCCTTTGATTATATTTTTGCATAAAAAAAGGCGGCAAAACCGTCACGATTCCGACAGTTTGCCGTCAAAAAATACAACAAAAAAAGAACGCATTAAGCGTCCATACATCCGTTCGTGTTACCTTTAGTGTTACCTTTGATTTTGACCTTTAGAAAAGACACCATTCAAAAACTCCTTTCTTTCAGTAAAATCAAGGCTTCACAAGGTTTTCTTAAACAAAAATAAAGTAGCGGAAGGGAGATTCGAACTCTCGACACTACGGGTATGAACCGTATGCTCTAGCCAACTGAGCTATTCCGCCATATTAAATTGTCATCAGAACTTCTGATGTAATGGGACCTATAGGGCTCGAACCTATGACCCTCTGCTTGTAAGGCAGATGCTCTCCCAGCTGAGCTAAGATCCCATTTTTGTCCTTTGCTTTTTGCAACCGACTTCTAAAGTATACTATTACAGAAGATGAAAGTCAACACTTTTTTTCATATTTTCCTAAAAATTTCAAAAATATAACAACACATCCAGCTTTCTATACTGGCACTTCATGTAAAACAAGCTACAAGACTCGTTTTACATGTTATGCTATACTAAAAGTGTCTTATGCCAGTAAGCGTTCGACCAGTTTCACACATTCCGCTGCATCTTTCGAATAGCCATCTGCTCCGATCTCATCCGAAAAACTCTCCGTGATCGCCGCTCCTCCAATTACAATCTTCGCCGTACAGCCTTTTTCTTTTGCCAGCTCCACAACGTCTTTCATCCGCATCATTGTGGTCGTCATCAGTGCGGAAAGTCCGATCACCTTCGCACCTTCATTCATTGCGGTATCCACGATCACATCTGCCGGAACATCCTTGCCAAGGTCGATCACATGATAACCGTAATTCTTCAACATCAGAACAACAAGATTTTTTCCGATATCATGGATATCGCCCTCAACTGTCGCAACAACGATCGTAGCCATTGCCTCTGTATTACTGCGTTCTAACATCGGCTCTAAGTACTCGATTGCAAGTTTCATCGTATTAGCGGAAGAAATCAGCTGTGGCAGGAAATATTTCTTTTTATCAAATAATTCTCCTACTTCATTGATCGCAGCGATCAGATGCTCATTGATAATCTCATCCGGTTTGGCTCCGCCATCCAGCATCTTTTTTACTTCTTCTAATACATGTTCTTTGTTTCCCTTTAAAACTGCCTGAAATACGCCGCTTCCCGTACTCTCTTTCCTGATTTCGCCGCCAGCCGCAGATGTACCTGCAGGCGTTTTCTGAACCATGACACGTTCCATACCGGCATATTTTTCTGACAGGAAATTCATACGCTCAATATAACGGATGTCGCTTTCTTTCTTATTCAACAGCATATCCGACGCAAATGCGGCATTCATCAGAAGTTCCTGTGACGGATTTGCAATCGCCATCGTAAGACCATTTGCGATCGCCATTGTAAGAAAAGCCGTATTGACATAAGTACGTTCCGGCAGTCCGAATGAAATATTAGAAAGTCCACATGCTGTCGGCAGTTCCAGTTCATTTTTGCAATAGGAAAATGTCTCAAAACACTCTAACGCTGCATTCGGATTTGCTCCGATCGTGGCAACCAGTCCATCCACAATGATATCTTCTTTTGCCATGCCGATCCTCACCGCCTCATCCATGATCGTGCGGATAATGCCATGTTTCTCAGCAGAATCTTTTGGCAGTCCCTCATCCGAGAGGGGAAGCAGGATAAACATTGCCCCGTACTTCTTTGCAATCGGAAGCAGTTTTTCAAACTTTTCTTTTTCCAGTGAAATCGAATTGATGAGTGCACGTCCCGGATAGATGCGGAGCGCGGCCTCAATAATATCCACATGGCTGGAATCAATGCAAAGCGGACAATCCACCGTCGAAGTCACTTCGTAAATGGTACGCAGCATCATCTCTTTTTCATCTATACCGTTCATACCCATATTGATGTCAAGGATCGATGCTCCATTTTCCTCCTGTTCTAATGCCATGGTACGGACAAGATTTAAGGAACCCTCTTTTAACTCTGCCTGCAGCTTTTTCTTTCCGGTCGGGTTAATACGTTCTCCAATGACCATAAAACGTCCATCAAGCGTGATCTCTACAGACTTACGCTCTGAAGTCAGCATTCTTCTCTTCGTCTGAAGCGGTGCTTTGACCGGGATACCTTTTACTGCCTCCTTTAAAGCACGGATGTGCTCCGGTGTTGTTCCACAGCATCCTCCAATGATGGCAGCACCCTCTTCGACCAGTTTTTTCCCGACTTCGGCAAATTCTTCCGGCTCTACATTAAAGACGGTCTGACCATCGATCAGCTCCGGCATTCCGGCATTTGGTTTTGCGAGAAGTGGTATCGTTGCATACTCTGCCATCTTCGCGATCGGCTCTAACATTGCCTCCGGTCCGGTCGAACAGTTCATTCCGACCGCATCCGCACCAAGGCTCTGCATCACAACAACCGCTGTCACCGGATCTGTTCCATACAGTGTTCTTCCGTCTTCATTATAAGTCAATGAAACCATGACTGGCAGGTCACATACTTCACGGATTGCCAGCACAGCCGCACGGCATTCCTGCAGGCTCATCATCGTTTCAACCACAAAAAGATCTGCTCCGGCCTCCGCAATAATTTTCGCCTGCTCTTTATAAACATCCACCAGATCCTCAAACATCAGATCTCCCAACGGATAAAGCTGTTCTCCTGTCATGGTAAGATCTCCGGCAACCAGCGCATTTGTACCTTTTGCAGCCTCTTTTGAGAGTGCGACAAGCTTGCGGTTCATCTCCTCTAAATGATCTTCCAAACCATATTCTTTTAATTTTATTCTGCTCGCGGTAAAGGTCGGCGCAAATAAAATATCGGTTCCGGCCTCTACATACCGTTTCTGCAGATCAATCAACACTTCTGAATTTTCCAGAATCCACTGCTCCGGACATACTCCGACCGGCATTCCTGCCTTCTGTAAATTCGTTCCTGTTGCACCATCAAGCAGTACCGGGTCTTTTTTTACCAGCTCCCTAAACGCTTCTCTTGTCATTGCTGCCAGTTCCTTTCCTTTTCACATCATTTTTATCTTGTGTAATCTGCTGTCTTTTTTACCATCCAGCGGCTTTCCGTCATATCGCTTTTCTAAAGGATCGTGCCGCCTCCGGCAACATATTCTCCATCATATAATACGACTGCCTGTCCAGGTGTCACCGCACGCACCGGCTCTAAAAATTCACAGTGTATCGTATCTTCTCCGGTTCTTGTCACCTTGCACATACTCCCACTGTGGGAATAACGGATTTTTGCCTTCAAAAGCATCTCATCCTTAATATCCGGGATGGACATAAAATTAATATGATCTGCATCCAGTTCATAAGTAAACACATCTCTGTTCTCACCAAGTACGACCTCATTTGTCTCCGGCCGTATCTCCGTGACAAATACCGGATGCCCGAATGCAATTCCGAGTCCCTTTCTCTGTCCGATCGTATAATGCGTAATCCCTTTATGTTTTCCGACTACAGTTCCGTCTGTCAGAACAAAATTTCCCGGAGGTGGTACCTGATCGCCGCATTCCCGGTCAATAAATCCGGCATAATCATTGTCAGAGATAAAGCAGATCTCCTGACTGTCTTTTTTATGTGCAACCATAAGACCAATCTCCTCTGCAATCTTACGGATCTCATCTTTATGATAGGCGCCGACCGGCATCAATGTGTGTGACAACTGTTCCTGTGTCAGATTGTAAAGTGCATACGTCTGATCTTTAACTGCTGTCACGGAATTTTTAATTGCATATCTTCCATTGGAAAGCTGCTCGATCCTCGCATAGTGCCCGGTTGCAATATAATCCGCACCAATCGCAAGACTCCGATTTAACAATGCTTCCCATTTTACATAACGGTTGCATGCAATACACGGATTTGGCGTCCTGCCTTTTAAATATTCCGCAGTAAAATAATCCATGACATTTTTCTTAAATTCCTGTTTGAAATTCATGACGTAATAAGGAATTCCAAGACGGTCTGCCACTCTTCTGGCATCATCCACTGCCGAAAGACCACAGCATCCGCCACTCTCCTCCTGCACAAATTCATCCTCATCCTGCCAGATCTGCATGGTCACACCGATCACATCATATCCCTGTTCCTTCAAAAGATATGCTGCCACAGAGGAATCCACACCGCCTGACATACCGACTACTACTTTCTTTGCTGCCATTCTTTTCTCCATTTCATCTATCTCAAATATTTTCTATTCTGCCAGATGTCAACATCCATTTTTACACTATCTATTATTTGACCATACATCGCCCCATTGTGCAATCTTTTTTTCCGGTGCGCTGATTATTTTTTTGCAAAATTTATGAGAAACCCAATCCGAGTTTCTCATAAATGATTGTTGTGATATAATCCTTCCACCGTCCGGATCACATCATACCAGTATGACCGCTGCTGTCCGCTTTCAAAATGTATGAAAAACAGCAACATATTTTTCTGCAGCTCTGCGATCAGATCGTAGAGTTATAAAGTTCGCCTGTTCTGTAATTATAGGTATAAGAACCTGATTTCTGATAGGTATTCGCCTTTGCGGCCTCACTCTTTGCATAAGACTCTGCACGGCCTGCCTGTCGTTTCACTTCTGTTCCATAGTAGCTGTTGTCTGCAAACATTGCCTTTACCTTACTCATATCAGCCTTCTTAAACTTCTCTTCATCAATGGTAAGCTTGTTGTCTGCACCTATGGAAATACCGATATCAGAAAGTGATTTACGGTTTGCCTCTGTCACATTCACCATGCTGGCACCGGCTCTTAAAATACTCTTTGTATTGGAATTACCCACTTCATCGATCAGACTATTATAGCTGTCTGTAAAGTTTTTAACAGCTTTATAGATAGCATCCGTATCATAACCGGTTGTCTTGTTTCCATTTTCATCTGTCTTTGTCACTTCGTTAAACAAGGATTTATCCCCTGTTTCCTGAAGAGCTGCAACCGACTTCTCCACACTCTTCGCATCACTCTCAATCACAGCGAGTGTCCTGGTGCTGTCTTTGGATGTTGACGTTGAGGAAGATGTTGTATCGTCTGAATCACTGACCTGTCCACCTTTCCCATAATACGCATTTAACAATTTAAAATAGCTGCCCGATCTGATTGTTGCCCAGTCACTGTAATTGATTCCAAGTATATCACTTCCTGACATACTGTTCGAAAACAATGAATTCTTAGATGATGTAGTGTTTAGACCAGAAAACAAAACTCCCATTGAATATGAATTATAGCCAGAAATTGTTGCCATATATCTCACTCCTTTGAAATAATACAATAACCTGTTCGTTATGAATCAAACATCCCTGTTTTCTTTTATATCGTCATTTTAGACCGTTCTCTTTATATTTTCAAGCATTTTCCACAGGTAAAACCGTCTTTTCAGGTGTATGGATAACCTAACCAATTTTTTTGTATTTTTTTCTGTTTTTTTGTTTTAAATTACTAAAAAATTGTTAATTTATTATTCACACTTTGTTCATATATGATTGATATACTAAATACAGTTAAAAAATACTTAGACAACTTGTTATAATATACTTGATAAATTTTTTTCATAATAGCCCGGGCGCCGAAAGGTGTCTGGGCACTCCTCATTTATGGGAACTTACAGGTTTTCGATCTGCCAGTCGATCGGCTCGATCCCATTTGCTTTTAAGAAATCATTTGCCTGACTGAAATGTCTGCATCCAAAAAAACCTCTGTATGCAGAAAGTGGACTTGGATGTGGCGCTTTTAAAATCAGATGCTTCGGATTTGTCAGCATCGGTATCTTGCTCTGTGCCGGTCTTCCCCACAACATATATACGATTGGCCGGTCCTGTGCATTGACTGCCTGTATGATTGCATCCGTAAACTGCTCCCAGCCTCTTCCCTGATGGGAATTCGCCTGATGTGCACGGACAGTCAGCACCGTGTTTAAAAGCAGTACGCCCTGATCCGCCCATTTTTTTAAATATCCGTTGTTCGGAATATAGCATCCCAGATCATCCTGAAGCTCTTTGTAAATATTCTGCAGAGATGGCGGGATCTCCTTCTGTGATGGTAGTACGGAAAAGCTCAGACCATGTGCCTGATTCTCATTGTGATACGGATCCTGTCCTAAGATCAGTACTTTTACCTCGCTAAGTGGTGTAAAATGCATCGCATTGAAGATATCATCTGCCGGCGGATAAATGACCGCCCTGCTGTATTCTTCTTTTACAAATTGAAATAGTTCCCTGTAATATGGCTTTTTAAACTCTCCCTGAATTGCCGGGAGCCAGTCATTCATAATCATTGCCATGATATTTACCCTCTTATTATCTTCTGACAGAGACACCGCGTTCTGCCAGATAATCTTTCAGATCACAGATCTCAAGTTCTTTGTAATGGAATAAAGAAGCAGCAAGCGCTGCATCCGCTTTTCCCTCCGTCAGCGCATCGTAAAAATGCTCTTTCGTCCCCGCTCCACCGGAAGCGATCACCGGAATAGAAACATTTTCTGCGATCATACGGGTCAGTTCAAGATCATAACCTGCCTTGGTTCCATCACAATCCATACTGGTCAGAAGAATTTCTCCTGCGCCAAGCCGGTCCGCTTTCATTGCCCATTCCACAGCATCAATTCCGACATCAATACGTCCACCGTTCTTGTAAATATTCCAGCCCGAACCGTCTGCACGCTTTCTTGCATCGATCGCTACCACCACACACTGGCTGCCAAACTTATCTGCCGCCTCACTGATGAGTTCCGGACGGTTGATTGCAGAAGAATTAATCGATATCTTGTCCGCACCCTCACGGAGTAATGCCTTGAAATCATCCACAGTACGGATACCGCCGCCTACAGTAAATGGAATAAACACTTTTTCTGCCACTTTGCGCACCATATCCACGACCGTCTCTCTGGCATCTGAGGTTGCTGTGATATCGAGAAATACCAGTTCATCTGCCCCCGCCTTATCATAAGCCGCTGCGATCTCAACCGGATCTCCTGCATCCCTTAAATTTACGAAATTAACACCCTTTACCACACGTCCGTTATTCACATCCAGACACGGAATAATTCGTTTTGTAAACATTTTTATCCTCCTGTCTTAAATCCCGGCAAAATTTTCTAGTATCTTAAGTCCGACTGTACTGCTCTTTTCCGGGTGGAACTGACATGCAAAGATATTGTCCTGTTCCACGGAAGCATGAATATGTGTGCCATATTCCGTAGTTGCTTTCACAATTCTGTCATCTTTTGCTTTCAGATAATAAGAATGAACAAAATAAACATATGGATGCTCCGGCAATCCTGCAAAGAGCCTTCCATTATTCCATAGATCCAGTGAATTCCATCCGATATGCGGTATTTTTAATTCCTCTGTATCTGGTATACGCAGAATCTGCCCATCTAACAAATGCAGACCTTCCACTCCGCTGCTTTCCTCACTGCCCTCAAATAAAAGCTGCAGACCAAGGCAGATGCCAAGAAATGGCTTTTTCTCCTCCGCCACTTCCTGTATCACTTTATCCAGTTCATATTTTTTTAACTGGGCCATCGCCTCACCGAAAGAACCAACCCCCGGTAAGATTACCTTGTCTGCCTGACGGATTTCATGAAAATCCCTCGTTATCACGCATTCCTGATGTAAAAAGTCAAGTGCCTTTTGTACGCTTTTTAAATTGCCTGCATCATAGTCAATGATCGCTATCATTTTTATTCCTCACTAAGTCCTGCATCATCCAGTATCTGATAAATCTCTTTTGAATATGCAGTCCGATCCTTCATGTCATATACTTCAAGTGCTTTTTCCGTATCAATCTTAAATGCTTCTAATGCTTCCTCTGCCTTTGCCTGTATGTCTGAAATCTCTCCTTCACATCCAAGTTCTTTGGCATCACTGCTGTATTCTTCACATCTTCCGATCGTGCTGATCAGTGAATCCAGTGCCATATCATAAATTTTCTGGTTCACCAGATTCTGATATGCTCTGTACTGACCTGTTGTATATGCCAGAATACGGTATTTTCTGTAGGTATCCTGATCTTTCTCTTTCACTTCAAGACCTGCCACATCCTGAAATGCCTGCTCATAATCACCCTTTGCATATGCGTCTTCTGCATTTGAAAAGCTGCTTGAATAGCCGACCAGATTTGTTGCTAACACCACAAGAATAAGGAATGAAAATACCATTACAAAGATCAGAATTACCGGCACCTTCGGCAATGGAGGAGTCAGATCCGGTTCCTTTGGCGGCTTTGGCTTCTTTTCTTTCTTTGGCTTTGGTTTCTTTTCTTTCTTTGGCTTCTTTTCTTTTTTCTTTTTCTCTTTTTTCTTCTTTTTCTCTTCTTTCGGATCCGGCTTTTCTTCTTCCTTCGGTGCATCCGATATATCCGGAATATCTCCCAGTTCCTGCAATATCTGCATATTTGGATCTGACAAATCAATGTCACCCGCATTTTCTCCTGTTAGCGGTTCTTTTTGAGATGAGACAGAATCACCTTTTTCATCCTCATCATCTTCCCCAAAAAGAATGCGTGATAATTTTTTTAGAAAACCTTCTTTTTTCGGAGTTTCTTCTATGCCATCCGGAGTAATTTCGGTTTCTTCTGCCTCACTGTCTCCAAACATATCAGCCCCGCCAAGGTCTCCAAAATCATCCAGTCCTGTGCTGCCTGCATCATCCATACCAAAAGTATCACTTCCGGCATCATCTGACGCCTGTGCCGGTTCTGCTGTATCTTCAGACTGTTCATCCGGCTCTTTTTCCATCGTCTGTGCCTGTGACAAACCTTCTGTTTTTGTCACATCATCGATACCCGGGATATCTCCAAGCGTATCCATCAGGAAATCATCATCATTATTATTATGATCTGCTCCATCCACAATCTGATCTAAACTGTTAAAGAAATCATCCGTTTTTTCCTCTTCCGGTGACGACTTCTCATTTTGCAATTCTTTTTCAAACTGTTCTAAAAAATTATCTTCCGCTTCTTTGGAAAGTAAATCATTTTCCATATCATTCATAATATCTTCCTCTGTCTGCATCGTTTCACTCCCGGTTTTTTTCTTTGTATCCAAATCTTTTTCAGATATGGAATTTAACAGTCCATCCAGATAATCTTCTGTCCCGCTCATCCGATACCTCCGTCAAGCCTATAACTTAATTTGGGGATGTGACAATACATCACATCCCCCTCTTCGCTTCAACCTAATCAATGCTTTTATCAATTAAATTGTCAATAGCCTCTACAAGATTGCCGATTTCAGGTTTTGTCAACTGAGCATCTGCCCCTAACTGTTTGCCTTTAATTCTCATTTCCTCATTGACCAAAGATGAGAAAATAATGAGCGGTATCTTCTTCATATTATCATTTGTCTTAACCAGTTTGGTCAGTCTGTGTCCATCCATCATCGGCATCTCGATATCCGTGATAATACAGTGAACCTTGTCACGCACATTACCTGCTTTTTCAAATTCAGTAAGTTTGTCCCATGCTTCCTGACCGTTCATTGTCACAATCAGATTGGTGTATCCTGCCTTCTTCAGACAATCTGTGATCAAGCGGCTAAGAAGCGGTGAATCCTCAGCGATCAGGATCGGAGAGTCACAACGTTCACGGCTTACCATATTATCAACATCTGATACCTTAAGTCCTGTCTCCGGGCTGATATCGGATACAATCTTCTCAAAATCAAGGATGATGATCAGCTTGTCATCCATCTTAATGACACCTGTGGATGCACTGTTATTCTCCGTATTGATCGTTGAATCCGGTTTGATGATGGATTCCCATGATACACGATGGATACCAATCACGGCATCTACATGAAACGCAATATTTAATTTGTTAAAGTTCGTGATGATAAAAAGTCCTTTGTTTTCTCCGTCCTCCGGCATTCCCAGGCATCTTTTCAGATTAACAACAGTAATCATCGTATCACGCGGCATAAAAATACCTTCCACACTTGGATGAGAATTTGGTACTGGTGTAACCGGCTGATACGTCAATATCTCTCTGATCTTTGCAACATTGATTCCATAATGATTATTTCCTAATGTAAATTCCAGGACCTCCAGTTCATTTGTTCCTGACTCTAAAAGTATATTTGTATCCATTCCTGTCTCTCCTCCCGCGTATCATCTGCTACGCAATTCGTCTCTTTTTCCATTGCATAAATACTGCATTTATTATAGCACATTACTAATATCATTACAAAGTAATTTGATAATTTGTACCGCTGATATTTACAAACAGATCCAGACTGTCCACACTGGTCACACTGTCCGGCACCTGAAACAATAAGATAGTATTTTCTGTTACTCCAGCCGGGACTGTTTCCTGATACAGTGCAAAATCAGATGGAAGTATTGTATTTTCTTCCTCTGCTTTTTCCTGACCATTGACCATAACAGAGAACTTCGGTGTCTTTGCAAAGTTATCTATCGCTATTTCATCCGCTCCGGAATTTGTAATATCAATACCGACAATCACAAATGTCTTGCCCTGCTCTGCATCCAGCGAATAATAACCGCCCTCCATATAATTTGCTGCAATTTCTGCTCCGGTATATGTGACCGACAGATTTTCTCCTCCAAACAGTTCATCCAGTGTCGACGGCTCTGCTGTTTTATTCTCTGTGCTCTGGTCTCCTGCAGCTGCATTGCCGGATGCATCCAGTGTGATTTTATTCTCCGTCTCCGTCGTCTGTGACTCATCCACTGCCTCTGTTTCCTGCTCATTGCGGCTCACATTTGTAAGACCGTCAGGCTGGCTCGTATTAAATTTTGCCACAGCGTGTGCCGAGTAATCCACAATCATGCCTTCCTCATCTTCTGTTAAACTGTATGGCTGTTCTCCACATCCACCGAGCAGCAACGCTGTCACTGCTGCCACTGCCGTTAATCTCATTCCCGTTCTTTTCATGGCATTCCTCTCAAAATATCTGTAAATAATAGAACTCACGCTCTGCGAATATTCTATTATCATGAACAACAGAATGCGCACTCTGCGAACATTCTATTGTCACGAACTATACCCATATGTTAGCATTTTTGGTATGATTTATCAACTGAAAAATTTCCATTATTTGTTTCTAGTTCAAACCAGAATTCCACTCCGTCCTCATGATTGATCACGCCGCACTTCTGATGGAACGAATCCATGATTGCCCGGACGATTGACAGACCGATGCCGCTGCCACCGTATTCTCTGGTTCTCGCTTTATCCACTTTGTAAAATTTGATCCAGATATTGTCCACATCTTCTTCCGGTATCGGATTTCCCGTGTTAAAAACACTGACGCGGACTTTGTCCCCTTTCTGTACACAGCTGATATCGATCCGCTTTTCTCCCTCTGCGTGATGGATCGCATTGCTCAGATAGTTGGTCACTACCTCTTCCACCTTAAATTCATCCGCCCACGCATATAACGGTTCCTGCTGTGTAAAGTCCAATGTGATCTCATTCTGATTCAAAAGGATCGCAGACGAATTGATCACCCCCCGGATCAGTTCTGTCAGGTCAAACCGCTCCATGGTGATGACCTCATTGCCAAATTCGAGCTGGTTTAAAGTGAGCAGTTTTTTGACCATTTTATTCATCTTGTCCGCTTCGTCCATGATGACTTCGCAGTAAAAATCCCTGCTCTCCGCATCATCATTGATACATTCTTTCAATCCCTCCGCATAGCCCTGGATCAGTGCAAGCGGTGTTTTTAACTCGTGCGATACATTGGATAAAAACTCTTTGCGCATCTCATCGATCTGCGTCTTTTTGTCAATATCGATCTGCAGCTGGTTATTTGCGCTTTTCAGTTCGGAGATCGTATGCTCTAACGTGGTCGACATGACATTCATATATTCGCCTAACTCATCTACCTCGTTGTGGTATCTGCGCCCCGGCTGGTATTTTGCCTCAAAATCAAGCTCCGTCATGCGTTTTGAGATATCGGTCAGACGCAGAAGCGGTGTTGTAATGCCTCTTGAGACAAACACGATCACGACTGCACTGATGATTGCAGCGACAACACCCACACATGCCAGAAATGTATTGGACAGATTGACGCTTTCCCTGATACTCTCAAGTGCGGTACGCATCAGGATCAGATTGCCGTTTGAAAGTGTTCCGTAAAGGACCAGAAACTCTGAATCTAACCTGGTATCCGTCTGTTTTTGAATAATATAATTATCCGACTGCATCATCACCGTCACTTCATTTTGTTTTTCGCCAAAAATGATATTCATAAATTCCAGCATCATTTTCTGCGTATCATTGACGGAAGACCGCACGATCGTCCGGTCGGAGCTTATGATCATGACGGTGATATTCCCATTTGCACAGAGATTGTCAAATGTCACATCAAAAGAACTGTCATCAAGTGTCCCTGCCTCACTCGCTTCATCGATCGTCTCAAATCCGGAAAGCAGCGTATTTTGTTTATTGATCACATAGTACGGTTCTAAAAAAACCGTGTTGATAAACCAGCACAAAAGAAGTGTTCCCGTAACCAGACAGATACTGATCAGGATCAACTGGTGTGTCAGTGAACCAAAATATTTTCTTTTAAATTCTTTTTTCCTGCTTTTCATCATTACTTATCACTGCCATTTTCTTCTGCTTCAAATTTGTAACCCATGCCCCAGATGGTTTTGATGTAATCTCCTTTTTCACCGATCTTGGCACGCAGTTTTTTGACATGTGTATCGATTGTTCTGGCGTCCCCGAAATAATCATAGTTCCAGACATGATTAAGAATCTTTTCCCTGGAAAGTGCAATGCCTTCGTTTTCCATAAAATAGGTAAGCAGTTCAAATTCCTTGAAGCTTAATTCGATCTGTCTGCCATCCACCGTCACTGTATGTGCAGTCTGATCGATCACGATGCCTCCGATGGAAAGAAGTTTTCCCTCCTCCGGTGCCTTTCCGCTTCTTCTTAAAATTGCACCGACACGCGCAACTAAGATCTTCGGAGAAAACGGTTTTGAGATATACTCATCAACTCCAAGTTCGAACCCTGTCAGCTCGTCCTCCTCATCCCCCTTCGCCGTCAGCATGATAATTGGCACTTTCGAAGTCTCCCTGATTTCCCTGCAGACCTCCCATCCGTTCATCTTTGGCATCATGACATCTAAAATGATCAATGCAATATTTTTTTCCTGATAAAAAATATCGAGTGCCGCTTCTCCATCTCCCGCTTCTAACACCTCATAATCTTCCCTGACCAGAAAATCACGGACTAATTTTCTCATTCTGCTTTCATCATCCACAACTAATATTTTAATTTTTTCCATCTTTGTTCCTCATTTCTGCGCTGCTTTTTTGCACATCTCAAATTTGTGCCAGAGTACAAACCTGCATGTTATCCTAACAGATAATTATGAAATAAATGTGATGTCTTCTATGGTTCTTCCACCGTCTGTTCACGTTCCTTTAACGCGGCTTCCCTCTCATCAAGTTCCTGCTCCCACGCCGCATATTTATCAATCAGCTTATTTTCATAATTGATGATCGTCGGACTGTCGCTCGTCGATGCAACGATAAACATTCCGATCACGCTGACTGCCAGTATCACAGATATAAATAACGTGATCTCATATTTTTTGCGGTATCCATCCGTTTTTTTTGACGCCTTCTTTTCGCTCGCCCTGTTTTTTGCAGAAATCCTTAATTTTTTCCGGAGGCTCTCCTCTAACACCGGATGTGTCACGGAAATCGGAAGAATATCACTGTTATTAATGGACGGATTCTGAATCAGATATTCCTGTAGTTCTTTTAAGTATGTAAATCCAACCGCTGTTTCAAACAGCTCCTGCTTCACCATTTTATTATATATTTCAAGCACCGTTTCCGGATGATGCATATCTGCGCGTTCTTCCACATAATGAATCCCATGTGCTTCCTTTTTCGCCTGCTCTGCTTCCGCTTCATCCGTAAAAACAAAACCGTTTATCTTTACTTTTTTCTTTTCGGACATGATTATTCCTCTTATTTTTCTTATTATCGTGATATGTCTTTTGTCATTCTGATTTTAATAATGTCAGAATCAAATAACGGTTCCAACATTATTTTCATTATAAAAAAATGTGAAAAGAAATGCAATGCGTATTGTATTGTAATTTCTATATAGTATAATCGGCTTAGGAAATCAATTCTGGAGGTTTTTTATGAACAAAAATAATTTTGCACCGCTGCCGCCTATGGGTTGGAACAGCTACGATTACTATGACACCACTGTGACAGAAGATGCCGTGAAAGCAAATGCAGATTACATGGCTGCACATTTAAAGGAGTTTGGATGGGAATATATCGTCGTTGATATCGAATGGTACGCGATCGGTGCCGGTTCCATGCGCGATCAGTTCCAATATATCCCGTTTGCGGATGTTGCCATGGATGAATTTTCAAGACTGCAGCCGGATCCGGCACGTTTTCCATCTTCTGCGGACGGAACCGGTTTTACCCACCTTGCTGACTATATCCACAGTCTCGGTTTAAAATTCGGTATCCATATCATGCGCGGAATCCCAAGAACTGCTGCGCATAACCATTGTAAGATCAAGGGCAGCAACGTGACTGCCGATATGGTCGCAAATCCTTCCTCCATCTGTGGATGGAACCCGGATATGTACGGTGTCCGCGATACGGAGGCAGGACAGGCTTACTATGATTCCCTGATGGAACTTTATACTTCCTGGGGTGTTGATTTCATCAAGTGCGATGATATCTGTAATACCAATATCTATCCGGCCAATCCTTATTCTGCACGCCATGAGATAGAAATGCTCGCAAAGGCGATCGCACGCTGTGGCAGGCCGATCGTTTTATCCCTTTCTCCGGGACCTGCACTGATCGAACACGCATGGCACTATGAGACTTATGCAAATATGTGGCGTATCACCGATGATTTCTGGGATAAATGGGATCTGTTAAAAGATATGTTCCACCGCTGTGAGCTCTGGCAGAACCATGTGGCAAAAGGATGTTACCCGGACTGCGATATGCTTCCGCTCGGCTGGCTTGGAAAAGGATTCGGTCATGAATGGTACACTAATTTTACACCGGAGGAACAGCATACCATGTTAACGCTCTGGTGTCTCTTCGGTTCCCCTCTGATGCTTGGCTGTGAACTGACAAAGTTAGATGACGCCACACTTGCCCTTCTTACTAACCGCGATGTGCTGTCCATGTTAACCCCGGACTGCAAGCCGCATCAGGTATGTCTTGACGATGAAAAAGCCATCTGGTGTGCATACAATGCAGTTACCGGTGAACACTTTGCCGCCTTCTTCAACCTATCGGATGAGACACAGACGATCCACTGTGACATCGAAACGCTCCATGTCGGCGATGAACCCTGTGCCCACAAAGATGCCAGCCTGACGGAACTTTGGAGCAAAGAAAAAACATCCGTATCCGGCAGTGCCATTTCTGTCACACCGCCAGCACACGGATGTCTGGTATTTCGTGTAGAAAACTAGTCGGAAAGATCACTCCTCCGGCATCCAGACACGCATCTGGTTTTCTCCCCGGTTCGCCCACGCATAATAAGGAATTGCGGTCAGCGTCACATCTGTCCGCTTCGGGCGTTCCTCGGAGTAAAGTGCATCACTGCTCTCCATCCGGTATCCCGGCAGATGGATCAGCACATTTCCCGCTAATACACCTTCTTTGCAAAGTTCCGTCTCAGCTTTGATCTCTCTTGGTATACGAAGTGCCTGAATGCACTCACCATTGTCTGCACCTTCAAAGCAGTAAACGACCGGTCCCCTCATCAACGCGACACAGCCCTCATCTTCACGCACATTCGTATTTGCATAAATTTTTCGTACTGGAAGATCAAATGTAAGTGCAACCACATCATTTTCTCCCCAGTTTCTCTTCAGATAAAGATAACCATCTTTCACAAAAGACATGTCATCTGTTTTTTCTCCGTTTACTGTCACAGCAAGTGTGTCCGGACGAATATGGGATGGGATATGAATTGCAAGTTCAAACGCCTTTTCTTTTTTTGCTTTTACCTGATAGGATACCTTTCCTTCCCACGGATAACTGCTTTCTACCGTAATCACCGCTTTATCAAAATCCGCGGTCTGTCCCAGAAACAGATGTGAATAGAGCGTCGTTTCACTCTCACTCCATGCATAAGTTCCCAGTGAAGTTACAAGACGTACCAGGTTCGGCGGACAGCATGCACATGCATACCAGCCCGGACGGGTCGGCAATACATGTTTATAACCAAAGATCGTGCCGGATGTTCCCGGATTTACCTCAAGCGGATTCACATAGAAAAACTGTTTTCCATCCAACTGGATACCGCTGATGGTTCCATTGTAAAATTCCCGTTCCATGATATCGGCATAAATTCCAAGTGGTTTTATTTCCAACATTCTCTTTGCAAAAAAGATCATTCCTATCGACGCGCAGGTCTCCGCATATGCCATATCGTTTGGCAGATCATAGTCAATCGTAAATGCCTCGCCCTCAACCGTAGAACCGATGCCGCCGGTGATGTACATTCTTTTCTTTACAATATTATCCCACAGAGTCTGACACGCCTCATAAAGTCTCTGATCTTTATCTTCCCCGGCAAGGTCTGCCATCGCCGTGTACATATAAACGGCACGCACACTGTGCCCAACCGCCTCTTTCTGCTCATAGATCGTGGCATGTGTCTGCGTATATCTCTGATCTAACGGCTCTAAGCTGTACTGCCCCCAGTGCTGCCAGCCTCTTTTTTTCTTTTCCTCGTAAAAGTAATTTGGATTTTTTCCGCGCTCTTCCAAAAAATACCGTGCCATATCCTTATATTTCTCTTTTCCGGTCGCACGGTAAAGTTTCATCAGTCCGATCTCAACTTCCTGGTGCCCCGGAATCCCCGGCTCTTTATCTTCCCCGAACATTGAAATAATATGGTCAGCAAGACGCTCCACCACATGAAGCAGTTTGTCTTTTCCAGTTGTCTGATAGTAGGCAACTCCTGCCTCCATCATATGTCCGGCACAATAAAGTTCATGACACTCCTGCAAATTCTGCCAGCGGTGTTCCGGCTCTTTTACAATAAAAAAAGTATCTAAGTAGCCGTTCGGCTGCTGTGCTTTTTCGATGATGTCAATGATCTCATCCGCACGCGCTTCCAACTCATTGTCCGGCTTTACCGCAAGCGAATAGGCGACACCCTCTAACCATTTTGCGACGTCACTGTCCTGAAAGACCATACCGTAAAATTCTCCTTCGCTTAAACCTGCGGCAATACGAAAATTTTCAATGGCATGGCTTTTTTCCACGCCTGGCACTTCATCATTTAATACTTTCTCCTGAAACGGAATGACGGTGTCTGTCATGCGGTGCTGCATGGCAGACCAGAATGGGTCGTGGATTTTTATCTGGTTGATGTTGATTTCACGAATATTTTTTGACATGAGTCCTCCTTTGGGTTGTTGGCTCGGATTCGCGGATCGCGGTGGGAGCGTGGGCGGCTGACGCTCCTTCCCGCGATCCGCGAATCCTACCTGCAGTATGTTGGTTGATATGGTTTTAGTTTAGCACACGTATGCGATAATACAATGGATATTTCAAAAAACATGTCATAATTTCAGGCGCTTAAAAATACCTAACTAAAACTTCCCATACCTAAAATGGGATTCGTTCCTTGAAAATTCAATATTTCAGCTAACAAAATAGCGATTTATGCCGCTGCAGCTTCCAAATGGAGTGCTTTTCTCAGATATTCCGGCAATCTTGCTTCAAAATCAGCGGTAAAAGCATTCAGTTGCTCATCGCTTAGTTTAAAGATTCCCTGAAGACTTGCCATCAAGGCTTCCATCAGGATGCAAAGTGACCTGTTGAAAGTAATTAATGTCTGCCATTTCATCAACAAGGAAGAAGAACAGTTCACCAAGCGTTCTCTGATCTTCATTTTGGCGCTGCTCCATTGCAAGTAACATATATCGGGTAAACACGATCGCCACATGGGCTGTCAGTGCATCATAAGATAAACTGTGGCATTCTCCAACCAGATTCAGCATGGATTTGCAGGTTTTGAAAAAGACCTCGATCTGCCACGGCGCTTTTTGTTCCGGGAATAGATTTCTTTGATATTCAGCTGTTCACCACCGTACGAATATTTGATCCGGCTACTTTTCTTAATCATGGCAATCACATCCATGCCTTTTGCATGGATGGCTGTGACCTGTGCTGGATTGGAAAACCAGGAATCAAACAGGACATAATCCGCTTTCAGCCCTGCACTGAGGGCTGTATTCAGTAAAGTCATCATTGCCTCTGGTGCTTTTGTTTGGGCTAGCGCACGTCTTTTTCCTGCAAGGGTTCTGTTGTCAAAGTCCTTTACCGGGCCGATGATATTTGTATTCTTTGCAGACGCTAACAGGCAGCTGTTTACAGGGATCAGTGTGTTTCCATCACTCCAGCTTAAAGTAAGCATCCTGAAGCCCTTTTTGAAATGCATATCCGTGTGGTCAAAAACTTTTGATCCCAGTTCCGTTTTCTTACAGCTGGTACGGTTGAAAAGGCTGTCATCAATGATAAAGACATTTTTTCTTTCCGGATCTGTCAGATCACGAATGTCATGATTGACAATATCAGCTGCAAGAAGAGAAGTAAAACGAAGCCAGTTTGTTTTTGAAGAATTAAGGAAACGGTAGAAAGTGTTCTTGGAAAACGCCTCCTTAAAAGAGCCAGTCCGCTGCTGCATATACATACTTCTTCCGACAAAAATGTTGCTGAGTTTATAACGAAGCAGGGAAACAGATGAAACACCTTTTTCCTTCATTCCATTACATCTGGCAAGGAGCCTGCCAACATGATGTTTGGAAAAAAATCTCTGAACACAGTCAATTAAGTCGTTCTCAACGAAATAGTTTTGTGGTATACTGGACATGGCATAAATCTCCTTTGTAAAGATGGTTTCTAGTCAATTCCATTATACCAAACGGAACAGATTTATGCCTTTTTTATTGGCTGAAATATTGAATTTTCAAGGATCAACGCACCAATATGGTGTGGGAAGTTTTAGTTAT
>OLRL01000159.1_pt1 | contig 63827 bp, 51 predicted proteins | sample 1643201 | NCBI WGS metagenome assembly OLRL01 (sample SAMEA3136649, study PRJEB25190) | human gut metagenome | biome: human gut; feature: human-associated habitat; material: faeces | place: Austria | collected 2013
CGAATCCGATATCGTAAGCCCATCCGTCACCACCGAAGATCCACTGGGATTTCTTAGCAAGGAAGTCTTTGTTCTTAACAATATCTTTGCATGTGTCACAGTCACATCCATCTAATGCTGCAACTAATTTGTCTGTAGCATCTCCGTTTGTAACTCCGCAGTTAAATGTATCCAGGTATTCCTGGCAAGCAGCTTTTGCTGCCTCTGAAGCCTTGTCGCTTGCAGCTACAGCTTCTACTTCTTCTTTCAGTCTCTTTCTGATTGCTTTCTGAGCAAGCAACATACCATATCCAAACTCTGCGTTGTCTTCGAACAGTGAGTTAGACCAAGCCGGTCCCTGTCCTTTCTCGTTTATTGTATATGGTGTAGACGGTGAAGAGTTACCCCAGATAGAAGAACATCCTGTTGCGTTAGCGATGTACATTCTGTCACCGAATAACTGAGTGATCAATTTTGCATAAGGAGTTTCTCCACATCCTGCACAAGCTCCTGAGAACTCAAGCAGTGGCTGTTTGAACTGGCTTCCCTTAACAGTGTTAGCTTTGAATTTAGCTACAACTTCTGGTTTTACTTCGATCTCACGTCCGAAGTCAAATACATCCTGTTCTTTAGCATTCTCTTCCATGTTTGCCATAACAAGAGCTTTCTCACCCTTCTTACCTGGGCAAACGTTTACACAAGATCCACATCCTGTACAGTCATAAGCTGATACAGTCATCGTGAATTTCATTCCAGGCATACCAATCATATCAATTGCTTTTGTTCCTTCTGGAGCTTTTGCAAGTTCATCCTCTGTAAGAGCTACCGGACGGATAACTGCATGCGGACAAACGTATGCACAACGGTTACACTGGATACAGTTCTCTGACTGCCATACCGGGATATCTACTGCGATACCACGTTTCTCATATGCTGCACTACCTGACGGTGTAGAACCATCTGCATAATCTGTAAATGTAGATACCGGCAGGTTATTACCCTCCTGTGCATTTACTTTAGACTGAACATTCTTAACAAATGCTACAACGTCATCTTTTCCACCTTTAACTTCCGGTGTGAATAATCCTTCGTCTTCACAAGATTTCCAAGATTCCGGAACTTCAATCTCAACAACCTGTTTTGCACCGGCATCGATTGCATCGTAATTCATCTGTACAATCTTGTCACCTTTTCTTCCGTACGTAGCTTTTGCTGCTTTCTTCATCAGATCGATTGCTTCTTCTTCCGGAATGATAGATGCCAGTTTGAAGAATGCTGACTGAAGGACTGTATTGATACGTCCGCCAAGTCCGATCTCTTTACCAATCTTGATACCATCAATTGTGTAGAATTTGATATTATGGTCAGCAATGAATGCTTTTACCTGTCCCGGTAAATGTTTCTCAAGACCTTCCATATCCCATGAACAGTTCAGAAGGAATGTTCCTCCGTCAACTAATTCCTGAACCATGTTGTATTTATTAACATAAGATGGGTTGTGACATGCTACAAAGTTTGCCTTGTGGATCAGGTAAGTAGATTTGATTGGCTTCTTACCAAAACGCAAGTGAGACATTGTAACACCGCCAGACTTTTTAGAGTCATAATCGAAGTAAGCCTGTGCATACATATCTGTATTGTCACCGATAATCTTAATAGAGTTCTTGTTAGCTCCTACGGTACCGTCAGCTCCAAGTCCCCAGAACTTACAGTTGATTGTTCCTTCCGGTGTTGTAACCAGTGGTGCACCAACTTCAAGAGAAAGATTTGTAACATCATCGTTGATACCGATTGTAAATCTGTCTTTGTCTGCGTTCTCAAATACTGCAACGATCTGTGCAGGTGTTGTATCTTTAGATCCTAATCCGTAACGTCCTCCGTTAACCGGAATTGCATCGAATTTAGATCCTTTTAATGCAGAAACAACATCGAGGTATAATGGCTCTCCCTGTGCTCCTGGCTCTTTTGTTCTGTCAAGTACATTGATGTATTTAACAGTATCCGGAATTGCATCGATGAGTGCCTGTGCGCAGAATGGTCTGTACAGACGTACTTTAACAACTCCGACTTTCTCGCCTGCTGCTGTTAAGTAATCGATTGTCTCTTCAATTGTATCACATACAGAACCCATAGCGATGATAACTTTCTCAGCATCAGCAGCTCCGTAGTAGTTAAACAGTTTGTAATCTGTTCCAATCTTAGCATTAACTTTATCCATGTACTCCTGAACGATTGCCGGCATAGCATCATAATATGGGTTACATGCTTCTCTTGCCTGGAAGAAAATATCCGGGTTCTGAGCAGAACCTCTCTGGCATGGATGATTTGGATTCAGTGCATGATTTCTGAACTCATCGATTGCATCCATATCTACCAGATCTTTCAGATCTTCGTAATCCCATGTCTCAATTTTCTGGATCTCGTGAGAAGTACGGAATCCATCAAAGAAGTTGATGAATGGAAGTTTTCCTTTTAATGCTGCACAGTGTGCAACTGGTGTTAAGTCCATTACTTCCTGTACACTGGATTCGCAAAGCATTGCAGCACCAGTCTGACGACAGGCGTAAACATCTGAGTGATCTCCGAAAATGTTCAGTGCATGACTAGCAAGTGCACGAGCAGATACGTTAAATACACCCGGAAGCTGTTCTCCAGCTACTTTATATAAGTTAGGAATCATCAACAATAATCCCTGAGATGCTGTAAATGTTGTTGTTAAAGCTCCAGCGGAAAGAGATCCGTGTACAGCTCCTGCAGCACCTGCCTCTGACTGCATCTCTGTTACCTGAACAGTCTGTCCAAATATGTTCTTTCTTCCTTCTGTTGCCCATTCATCTACATGTTCTGGCATAACAGATGATGGTGTGATAGGGTAAATTGCAGCAACTTCTGTATATGCATATGATGCATGAGCTGCAGCCTGATTACCATCCATGGTCTTCATTTTTCTTGCCATTTTTGTTGTTCCTCCTTAAATTTTGTACATATCACTGTATTTTGACGTGTATATTTATTATAGTCCGATTATATTTAAAAGTCTAGTAATTCTCTCTGTTATTTTGTTCCTTTTCCTGTACAACCTGTTCATTTTCCATTCTTTTTTGCCGGATATGCCAGAATATAATCAGTGATGCCGAAACAATTACAAGCGCTCCTGCAAGTACCTGCGATACCGGGATCGCTGTGCCCGGAAACAGTAACTGATCTGTTCTGAGTCCCTCGATCCAGACGCGTCCCAGCCCATATCCGAACAGATAGACTAAGAATACCTCTCCATTAAACTTTTTGTGTCTGCGGTATAACAGCATGATGAACAGCACCATCAGACACCAGAGTGATTCATACAGAAATGTCGGGTGCACCTGAATGTATGACGTTCCATTTTTGTACTGCATATGTCTACGCATCAACTCAGTAATATCCGACGGGCGTACTGCATCCGTCGGAAGTTTCATTGCGAATAAGCCATTCGTATATTCTCCGAATGCTTCCCGGTTGAAGAAATTACCCCAGCGTCCGATCATCTGTCCTGCCACCAGTCCCAGGCTGGCAGTATCGAACAGCACCGCCGCCGATAATTTCTTAACTTTTGCAAATACAACAACTGTAATCACAGCTGCAATCACACCACCGTAAATCGCCAGACCGCCTTCCCGGATATTCAGGATGCTTTTCAGATCATTTTTGTACATATTCCAGGAAAATACCACATAATATGCGCGCGCACCAATAATCGCAAATACGACTGCATAAAGTGTCAGATCAAAATAGGTCTCCGAATTCTGTTTCGTCCGTTTCGCTTCGGCTGCTGCGATCAGGATTCCTGCCAGAATCCCCAGACCAATAATTATTCCATAAAAAGCAATATCAAAACCGCCTATAGAAATGTGGTTGCCCACATTTTTCAAGTGGATACCAAGATTGGGAAAATCAATGGTTTTATGCATGTTCTGTTTTCTTCCCTTCTTAACTTTTCCTTTTATTATTTCTCTTAAACGTTAAATCTGAACAGCATGATGTCTCCATCCTGGACAACGTAATCTTTTCCTTCCAGGCGGATCAGTCCTTTTTCTTTTGCTGCTGTATGGCTTCCGCATTCCATCAGATCATCGTAAGATACAACCTCTGCACGGATAAATCCTCGTTCAAAGTCTGTGTGGATTTTACCTGCTGCCTGCGGTGCTTTTGTTCCTTTTGTAATCGTCCATGCACGGACTTCCGGCTCGCCAGCTGTCAGATAACTGATCAGTCCGAGCAGCTTGTAGCTGGCTTTGATCAGTTTTTCCAGTCCGGATTCTGTTAATCCGAGATCCTCTAAGAACATCTTCTTCTCATCATCATCCAGCTCTGCAATCTCCTGTTCAATCTGTGCACATACAACAAATACTTCACTCTGCTCTTTTGCTGCGTATTCTCTTACTTCCTGCACGCCCTTGTTATTTGCTCCGTCATCTGCCAGATCATCTTCTGCAACATTTGCTGCATAAATAACTGGTTTGTATGTCAGAAGATTGTAGCTCTTTAACCACTCTTCCTCTTCTTCATCTTCTGCTCCGTCAAATGTCTTCGCAAGACGGTTATCTTCCAGATGTGCTTTGATCTTCTCTAACAGTGCAAGTTCTTTTGCTGCTGTCTTGTCATTTCTTGCAACTTTTGTAGTCTTTGCAATTCTACGCTCCAGGATCTCCAGATCAGAAAAAATCAGTTCCAAATTGATCGTCTCGATATCCCGCAGTGGATCTACACTTCCGTCTACATGTACAATATTGCTATCCTCAAAACATCTGACAACATGTACGATCGCATCTACTTCACGGATATTTGCGAGGAACTGGTTGCCAAGTCCCTCTCCTTTGGATGCTCCCTTAACAAGACCCGCAATATCAACAAATTCGATTGCCGCCGGAATGATCTTCTTTGTATGATACATCTCTCCCAGAACGTTCAGTCTCTCATCCGGCACGGTAACGACGCCGACGTTCGGATCAATCGTGCAGAACGGATAGTTTGCGGACTCTGCTCCTGCTTTTGTTAATGAGTTAAATAATGTACTTTTTCCTACATTTGGAAGTCCTACGATTCCCAGTTTCATAATTTTATATTCTCCTTTTTTATCCTTTGGTTTCAGGATTTTTATTAATCTTTTTCTGCTATCTCATGTTCTTTCAAAATAAAAAGAAACCCTAATATAGCAATTTATAGATTACCACACCAGGGTTTCAAATTCAATGTGAATCCGCTATTTTTCTTCGTCTTCTTTATCCATATTATCTAATGCAAAATTGCAGGCTTGAACTACAAAACTTGAAAAACTTACTTCTTCATTTGCAATTGCGTCCTCAATTCTGGCAATAAGTGAAACCGGAAATCTAATTGTTTTGTTTTCAGATTGTTTTTTGTCAGATTTTAATTGAAATGTCATGTCCCATCCTCCTACTGACTATATTTTATTTCCTTTTCACCGTTAAAGATATATTGCATACTGCATGTTATATAAATTATTTTAGTTATTGCATTGTATATTGCATTTTGCGATGCTATAATTTTTAATAATCAAATTATTTTATGAAATGGAGGGATGTATATGTGTGTAATATAGAATATGATCAAAAGTTAATTTTAACCAAAACTAAGTAAAATCACGGAGGAAAAACATGAACAGGAATTTAATCAAACAAATAATAGTAACATTTTCATTGGCAATTATTACATTAATTTGCTCATTCACCTTTACACTTAATACACAAGCAGCTGCAAAATCTAATACCAAAATATATTGTTGTTTATACAAAGACGGAAAACTGATCATTTCGCAAAATAAGATAAAGCCTAAAAAAGGGAAAAAAGTATTAGAAAGTAAAAAGCTCTCACGCCCTAGTTTATTAAAAAATACCCAAAAGGTAAAAACGATTGAATTAAAAGGAAAAATCAGACCTAAGAACTGTAAAAAGTATTTTGCCAGCATGGGCAATGTAAAAACAATAAAAAATATTAAAAATTTGGATACAAGTAAATGTACAACTATGAATAGTATGTTTGGCGGATGCTTTAAATTGCAGAAACTCGATCTAAGCCATTTCAAAACGTCAAATGTAACCGATATGTCATGGATGTTCGAATACTGCCAAAGTTTAAAGAATTTAAATCTTAGTAAATTTAACACAAAAAAATTGAAATCCACAAGCCATATGTTTCAATTTTGTAATAACGTAAAATCCATCAATTTAATACATTTTAATACTTCTAATATAACCAACATGGGAGGTATGTTCGGTGAATGCCAGAAATTAAAAAAAATAGATGTATCTAAATTTAACACTTCTAAAGTTACTGATATGGCTTCATTATTCGGTGGTTGCGAGCAACTAAAAACCATAGATGTATCTAAATTTAACACTTCTAAAGTCACTAATATGGCTGGGATGTTTTACGACTGCAAACAATTAAAGACTCTCAATATCAAAAATTTTAATACTTCTAAAGTGAAAGACACGTCCGGCATGTTCGATGGATGTTCGTCTATTACAAAATTGGATTTAAGTAATTTCAATACTTCTAAAGTGAAAGATATGACTGGGATGTTTTCTGATTGTAAATCATTGAATAGTTTAAACATAAAATCATTTAATACCTCTAATGTCATTTCTATGGATGAAATGTTCTGCAATTGTAAATTACTAAAATCTTTAGACTTGAAAAATTTCAATACATCTAAAGTCATTTATTTAACATATATGTTTGAAAATTGTTCAGCATTAACTGAACTGGATTTGAGTAACTTCAACACCTCGAAAGCTGAAGACATGAGTTCTATGTTTGAAAACTGTAAATCTTTGAAAACATTAAATATTCAAAATTTCAAATTACATGACACATATATTGATGATATGTTCAAAAACTTTTCACCTAATGCGACAGTCATTGTTAATGAATACGCATATGAGACTATCTGCCAGGATAAATATTCTGGAAAAAAATATGTGAAACACTGGAAAGTCTTTTGTGATGAGGATGAATAACCCACTCAAAAATATATCTTCATTATAAAGATTTTAACCGTAGCATAGCATAATATTTATTATGTTAATGATTTTATGTAGATTGGAGATTATCATTAATTTTTTCAAAAAATTAATATCTGTATTAATTTCTATGATGTTGGGGTCAAAAGCCCCATAATGCATTGAACATTTGCACCTTGAAAATCTCATAAAATGGCTAAAATTCAACATGTTGAACCTCTGTGATGGTATAATAATACCAGTAGAAAGCGAGGTAAAACGGCATGTCATTCAGGCAGAATCAATCACAGCAAGTCTCGTTCAGTGACGCCTTCTGGGGTCTCACAGACCGGGAGAAGAAGGCTCTTGAGAGATCGTGGGCGAAGGTATTTGCTGAAGATATATTCCCGAACATTAATGAGGAGCCTTTCAACGTCCTCTATTCAGATAAAGCTTCAAGACCTAACACCCCAGTGAACGTAATCGTTGGAGCACTGCTCATCAAAGAGCTCTTCGGCATATCAGATGACGAGATGGTCGACAACCTTATGCTTGATCCTCGCTACCAGTATGCGCTGCATACCACAAGCTTCGAGGAACAGCCACTCAGTGACAAGAGCCTGTCCCGTTTCCGCATCCGCTGCTATGACTATGAAACTACCCACGGAGTAGATCTCTATCATGAGTGCATAGAGAGTCTTTCCGGCGCAATCGCGAAACTGATGAAGATCGACGGAAGAGTGCGCAGGATGGACTCGACTATGATTGAGGCAAACATCCGCAGGCTGAGCCGTATGGAACTTCTTTATACGAGCATAGCCAAGCTGATTAAGTATCTCGACAAGGTCGGTGCTGAGTTTGACCGCGAAAGATTCGGGCACTATCTTGAGCCGAATGACTACAATAAAGTCATTTACCACAGCAGGGATGATGATGCAGACGAGCGTATGCGAACTCTTCTATCTGATGCAGATGAGCTCATAGAACTCTGCAAAGGCGGCTACGATGATGTCACTGAATACCAGCTCTTTTCCAGATGCATGGCTGAACAAACTGTGGTGGATAGTGAATCCCGCAGACTTCGCACCAAAGAAGATGACGGAATGGATTCAAACATTATGCAGAATCCTTCTGATCCAGATGCGACTTTCAGATCAAAGGCCGGAAAGGAGCATCGAGGTTATGTAGCCAACCTTGAAGAGAGCGTAGGCACCAACGGAAGCGTTGTTACAGGCTACCAGTTTGAGAAGAACAACGTCAGCGATGACGAGATGCTCAAGGAATACCTTGAAAACATTCAACCTCAGAGTGAGAAAACGCTAATCACCGTTGACGGTGCATACTCCAGCGTTGAGAACATCGAGCTTGCAGCCAGCAAGAACATTGAGCTTGTTCCAACTGATCTCGCCGGCAAAGAGACAAATCCGATCATGGCAGACTTCAAGTTCAACGAAGACTTCACCAAAGTGATTGAGTGCCCAGCCGGTCATGCGCCAAGATCATGCAGTTACAACAAGGACACAGAACAATGTCTCGTATCGTTTGACAGAGAGCACTGTGTGAACTGCCCATTCCAGGATCAGTGCAAGCCTAAGATATTCAAGCGGGTCGCCAAAAAGACAGTCTCCAGAAAGAGCGTGGTGAGAGCTGAATACATCAAGTCGAAAGATACTGAACGCTTCAAGCAGATCGCAAGACTTCGGAATGGTGTTGAGACAGTTCCATCGATTCTCAAAAACCAATACAATGCGGATCGCATGCCAGCAAGAGGAATACAGCGATGTAAGTTCTGCTTCGGTGGCAAGATTGGTGCTTTGAATTTCAAAAAGCTGTTCCGGTTCCGGAATGGCACGGGACATTACGCCTCAAATCCGCTCCTTGGCTAAGGAGATAGATAAGGTACATCCACGATCAATTGAAAGGGCACATCGGAATGACCTGAATTTAGCCAACTATGAAATTTTCAAGGTGCAAATGAACTATTAGCGTTAACTTATTAGTGGGGTTTTGACCCCGACATCATTTCTATAGTATTATCATTTTCTTTTGTTACTTCTATAGATGTATATGCATCACAAAAAGGAAATACAGCCGGAAACTTAGCTAATGGTGGGGATGCCGTAACCTCAGGTGGATGGAATTATTATGTTGAAAACTATTCAATAAAAAAATCCAAGCCAGATGGCTCTAACTCTCAGACCATTCTCGATAATCATGGCAGTGTTGCTTCTGTTTGGGGACTTAATATTATTGGAGACTGGCTTTATTATGTAAAGGGAAATTCTTTATATAAAATAAAAACAAATGGCACAAATAAAAAGCGAATTTCTAAAGATTATATAGACCCTTACGGTACTGTTACCGTATATAATAATTGGATTTTTTATAATTCTTATACCATGAATAAAATTAAAACAGACGGATCTGGCAGAAAAAAACTTTTAAAAAATAATATTGACGTAGCTGACTTTTCCGTTTCAGGTACTTGGCTTTATTATATTGATTACGATAAAGGACTTTACAAAATAAAGCACAACGGAAAATCAAAAAAAGAATTAAAAAAGGCAGTGAATTACAATCCTGTCAAGTATCAAATGGATGGATTTATTATACAACTGCAAGCGGCAACCTCTATAGAATAAAAAGCAATGGGAAATGTAATCAAAAGCTACATTCTAGCGTTGGTTTCTATAATGTTTCAAACAATTGGATTTATTATACTACTCATAGCAAAAAGCATGAAGGTTTTTATAAAATGAAAACCAATGGGAAAGGCTCAATAAATCTTATTCCTAATGTTAAAGCTTATAATATTTATAATGGCTTCATCTACTATACCTATGACAAAAAAATACCGCATTCAAAAAATATCAAACCATTATCTTATATTGATCCTCTTTCAATCAATATTTTGGGTGATTCAATTTATTTTATTAATTCCGTTGATCATGTATGGTATCGTTACAGAATGTCCACCAATGGAAAAAATTTGAAACTTTATTGGACTAACTATGACGATGAAGAATAACTATCAAGAACTATTCTAAAATTTGTATAACCCCTCAAAATAAATTTTTAGTATATTTATTTTCATATCATCGTAAAACAGATTATAATGCAATGAGGACAGAATCATAAAAGACTCTGTCCTCAGTAACTGACTACATATCTCGATATCCCTTTTCAACGTTCTCGCACATTTAAGATACGCCTATTTACTTCTTCATATCCCTTCTCTGGCACTTTTCTATATTTGGGATACGGTTTTATATCCTTTTTTTGCACTTTTAGCATTCAAGGGATATCATGCTTTGTATTTTGATATCCCTTAAATGACTTTTTACTATATTGAGGATATGATGTTGTATCTCTTTCCGCGATTATGTCTCAAAAAAGATACTTCAACTTAATTTCTGGCATCCCTTCCCCGGTAATTCATATCATAAGAGATATAAACTCGCAATTTACAATATCTCTTTTTCAACATTTATATCATAAGAGATATAAACGTTCATAATTCCATATCCCTACTCGGTAATTCCTGCCATAATAGATACAGCACCCAAGATTTACTTAACATCTTAATCTTGTCCTTTATCCTTGGTCTCCATCAAGATCACGATTCCGTTCATAAAGCTGATCTTCACTTCATCTTCGAGCCACTGGTTGCTCACACACAGACTGTCATATGGACTCAGTGTATGATCGGTGAGCGGATACTTGGCGCCCTCGATATTGAAATGATATACTTCCGCGCCAAGTGGAAATACTGAAAAGAACGGACCATACGCCTCATCTTTTTTAATCACAGTATCTCCGTCGATCAGCCGGATACGATTCTGCGGATCTAGGATCTGCGCCTCCACACCTGCCTGAAATGGAATTGCAAGCGACTGTATATTTGCCCAGAGATGATCGATCCTGCCGCCAGTTGCACCAAGAATAATCATCTCTTTGCACCCCAGTGTCATTGCGAGACGAATTGCGATTTCTGTATCTGAAGCATCCTTCACCGGATTAAATTCACGGATTGGAACATCTGTCTCGTCACGGTAATATGCGGCAATCGTCTGATCCACACTGTCAAAATCCCCTACGATATAGCTCGGCATGATCTGATGATGGTATAAAAATTCCATTCCCCGATCCACACCGATTACACATCCTGCTTCCTCCCTCAAAACAGAAAGTGTAAACTCCTCGTTCAGCTCTCCCCCGCTGACGATAACGATTTTCTTATTCATAATCCTTTAAAATCTCCATAAATTTCTTTGTATTTTCACCCGGATCTCCGCCAAATACAGCTGAACCCGCTACGATAATATTTGCTCCGGCATCCAGCACTTCACGGACATTTGTAAGATAAATACCGCCATCTACCTGAATATTCACCTGAAGTCCCTGTTCATTGATCATGGCACGGATCTTGCGGATCTTATCCAGCGATTCCGGAATGAACTTCTGACCTCCGAATCCCGGATGCACGCTCATTACCAGTAACATATCCACTTTCGGAAGAAGATGTTCGATTGCTTCTGCCGGTGTTTCCGGGCAGATGGATAAGCCGACTTTCATGTTGCAGTCACGAATCTTCTGAATCGTTGCTTCCACATCCTCACATGCTTCCAGATGAATCGTTACGATATCTGCTCCTGATTTTTCAAATTCTTCGATATAGCGGATTGGTTCTTTCACCATCAAATGCGCATCCATCACCTGTCCTGTCACATCATGAATGGATTTTAAAACCGGCATTCCAAAAGAGATACTTGGCACAAACATTCCATCCATTACATCAAAATGAATATATTTTGCCCCATTGTCTTCTGTCAGTTTCATCTGTTTCCCCAGGTTCTTAAAATCTGCCGCCAAAATGGACGGTGCTAAAATGTACTCCATGTCTAATACCTCCTCTTATTCTTCAGTTCCTCATACATTTCTTTATAATCTTCATAACGGACTTCGTGGATCTTCCCGGATTCTACCGCTTCTTTTATTGCACAGCCCGGTTCGTGTATATGATCGCATCCATTATATTTGCATCCACCTTCATAAGGTTCAAATTCCGGAAAATAATATTTCAGTTCTTCTTTTTCAAAATCATTCACATACAGAGAACTAAATCCGGGGGTATCCATAATATAGGATTCCTCATCTATCGGGAACAACTCAGAATGTCTTGTTGTATGTTTTCCACGTTCGATCTTTCGACTGATGCCTCCGGTCTCCATATTCGCTTCCGGCTGTAAAATATTAATGATCGAAGATTTACCGACTCCTGATGGTCCGGCAATCACTGTTGTCTTTCCCTGTAGCAGTTTACGGATCTCTTCGATATTCTTCTCTTCTTTTGCACTTGTAAACACACACGGATAACCGCAGTCACGATAAATGCTTTCAATCTCGGCAATCTGTTCTTCGCAGGCAATATCTTCTTTGTTAAAGCACAGAACAACCGGTACACCTTTGCTTTCCATCATTACGAGAAAACGGTCCAGTAGATTATAGTGCGGACTCGGTTTACACACTGCAAATACAACCAGTGCCTGGTCAATATTGGCAACTGCCGGACGTATCAGTTCATTCTGACGTGGCAGGATCCGAATGATATTTCCCAGTTTTTCTTCTTTATCCAGAACTTCCAGTTCAACATTATCACCAACCAACGGTTTAATCTTGTCTTTTCTGAAAATTCCTTTCGCTTTACATTCATAAACACCGGATTCTACTACGTGAACGTAGTAGAATCCGGCAATTCCTTTTACAATCTTTCCATTCATATTTTCTGCAATCTGTCCTTATCTGCTAGTTATCGCCCTGTTTTCCGTCATTGTTTCCACTGTTGCTTTCCGGTTTTGGTCCAAGGCTTAAGACATAGCGGATGGTTGATCCTTTGGATACTTTTCCGTAAGAAGGAGTCATGGAAATAATCGTTCCTTCTTCATAATTACTACTGTACTCGCTCCGCTGTTTGCTTGCATTCAGTCCATTCTCAGAAGCCCAACTTAACAGTTCTTCTTCATCACTGCCACTGAAATTCTGGACTGTGATCTTATCCTCCGGTTTCTTTCCTTTGCTGACAACAATATTTACTGTTGATCCGGCATTTACTTTGTTACCGCTGTACGGAGACTGAGACACAACGTAGCCTTTTTCTGTCTCATCACTGTACTGGTAAGTAACCGTCCCAACTTTCAGTCCTGCTGACTTGATCGCAGACTGTGCTTCCGAATCTGTCTTGCCTACAAGACTTGGCACAGAAATCTTCTCAGAGCCTTTGCTGACTTTCATTACCACTTCCTGATCTGCGGTTACACTTGTTCCTGCTGCCGGATCTGTTCCGATAACTTCGCCCTCATCATACTGGCTGCTATATACAAACTGGGAAGATCCAACTGTAAGACCTTTTTCTTCCAGTGTGCGCTGTGCTTCGGATTCATCCATACCGGATACATTCGGTATTTGGATCGTATCTTCTATCTTCTTTGAAGATACAACAATATCAATTCTTGTATTCTTCGCTACTTTTGTTCCGGCTTCTGTCTTCTGCTCGCAGACTTTACCTTTTTCATATTTATCAGATTCTTCATATGTGACATGACATCCAAGTCCTTTTTTGTTCAACGCTGCTTTTGCGTCTTCTTCTGTCATTCCAACAACATTCGGAACTTTTACTTTGCTGTCTGTCTCTTCTGCTGTAACTCCGGAATTAAATCCTTTGAAGATACCGGTAGCTTTGCCGATTGCAAAGACAACAACGAACAGAATAATGATCACGACAACAACCATAAGAATCTTCATAAGCTTACGCATACCTGGATTTACATCTTCGCCGCCTTTTTTCTTACGGGACTTTTTCCGGTCATATACATCATCGTCATAATCATCGTCTCCGTAACCTTTGCTGCCATAGCCTTTGTCGTCATAATCATCATCGTAGTCTTCATCATCATAATCATCGCCATAGCCTTTGTTGTCATCGTAATCCTCGTCGTCATAATCATCATCATAACCACTGCGGATATCGTCCAGTTCTTCATCTGTGATGATCACGGTATCGGCATTGCCAAGCGGCGGGATCACTACGAAATCTCCATCCGGATCTACTAGTGAACGTTTCAGATCCTGAATCAGCTGTGTTGTATTCGGATAACGGCGTTCTCCGTTTTTCTGTGTACATTTTAAAATAATCTGTTCCAGACTGTACGGAATATCCGGAACCAGTTCTGACGGCGGTGTGATTTCCTGCTGCAGGTGTTTCATTGCAACAGATACGGTCGAATCTCCATCAAACGGTACCTGACCGGTTGCCATCTCATACAGCGTAATACCAATCGAATAAATATCACTCTTCGCATCACTGAATCCGCCTCTTGCCTGCTCCGGTGATGTATAATGTACTGAGCCCATTGCGTTCGTACTGATCGTATTCGATGTAGTAGCTTTTGCAATTCCGAAATCTGTTACTTTAACTTTGCCGTCTCTGGAAATAATTACATTCTGCGGTTTGATATCGCGGTGAATGATATTTGCCGCATGTGCTGCACCGATACCGGTGCACATCTGTATTGCGATGCTGATAATCTCTTTGTGAGATAATCTGCCCTTTCTTTCAATATACTCTTTCAGCGTGATTCCTTCGACCAGTTCCATAACCATATAATACAGTCCCCGGTCCTCGCCTACATCATAGACATTTACAACGTTCGGGTTCAGAAGTCCCGCTGCGGACTGTGCTTCTGTCCGGAATTTACGGACAAAATTCTCATCTTCCCGATATTCTTTCTTCAATACTTTGATCGCAACATAGCGATTCAGCATCGTATCTTTTCCCTTATATACATCCGCCATTCCACCGGCGCCAATCTTGCTCAGCACCTCATAACGGTTACCCAGAAATATTCCGTCTTTTACCATACGCTCACCTCATCTGCAAGTGGCTCTGCCATAACCACCCCTATATTATCTCTCCCGCCATTACTGTTCGCTTTCTCTATCAGCATATGAACTGCCTCAACAATATCTCTGGCTCCCTTAACGATGTCAAACATGTCCTCATCTTCTACCATGTTGCTGAGTCCGTCTGTACACATCAGAATGATGTCTCCCTTTCTCAGACGATATTCATAAATATCTGCTTCTACATCTTCTTTCACACCGATCGCCCTTGTGATAATATTCTTATCCGGGTGATTCTTGGCTTCTTCTGCTTTGATTCCTCCAAGTCTTACCATCTCTTCTACAAGAGAGTGGTCTTTGGAAATCTGTTTGATCTTATCATTGATCAGATACAGACGACTGTCTCCTACATTTGAAAAATATAAAGTATTACCGATAACAGTAGCAACAACCAGTGTTGTACCCATTCCTTCCAATTTCACATCCGACTGCGCTGCTTTAATAAGCTCATGATTGGCAGTTATTACTATCTCCTTAAGGATCTCTTCCGGCTTCTTAAGCACTGTCTTCTCCAGTTCTTCATGGAGTACTTTTACTGTATATTTAGACGCAAAATCACCGGCTTTATGGCCTCCCATTCCATCTGCGACTACCAGAAGATTCGGGAACGGTCCCACCGGTTTATCTGTTACATATACAAAGTCCTGATTGACTTCTCTTTTTCTACCCACATCGGTCATTGCATATATTTTCATCTAGTTCTCCTTTTTTGCGGTTTTATAACGTCGTCTTAACTGTCCGCAGGCTCCGTCAATATCTGAGCCTCTTTCTCTTCTAATAGTAACATTTATTCCGTTTTTTTCAAGTTTATTTTTGAAATCACGGGCATTTTTGCCATCCGGTTTCTTAAAATCACGTTCCCGGATTGGATTAACCGGAATCAAATTCAGATGACAGTTCCGGTTTTTTAACATCGCTGCCAGCTCCTTCACATCCTCGTCCTGATCGTTGACATCCTTTACAAGACTGTATTCAAATGTAACTCTTCGTCCTGTTTTTTCAAAATAAACGTCACAGGCTTTCAGCACGTCCGTCAGTTCATATTTATTTGCAACCGGCATCAGTTTCTTACGCTTCTCCTGATTAGAACCATGCAGAGAAAGTGCAAGTGTGATCTGCAGTCCTTCTTCGGCAAGCCGCAACATATTCGGGATGATTCCGCAGGTTGACGCCGTAATATTTCTCTGACTGATATGAAGCCCGTGTTCATCACTGATCATATGTACAAACCGTACAAAATTATCATAGTTATCTAACGGTTCGCCACTTCCCATGACTACGATATTCGATACCCGCTCCCCGGTGATCTTCTGTATCGCATAAATCTGTCGTAACATCTCTGATGCTGTAAGATTCCGTTCCAATCCATCTATTGTCGATGCACAGAAACGACAGCCCATACGGCAGCCTGCCTGCGATGAAATACAGACTGAATTGCCATAGTTGTATTTCATCAGAACACTTTCGATCATATTTCCGTCATCCAGTTCAAACAGAAATTTCTCTGTCGGATCCATTTTGGAAATTTGTCTTTTTACAACCGAAACCTGACGGATCTCATATTCTTCATCCAACTTTTCTCTGAGATTCTTTGGAAGATTGGTCATCTCTTCAAAAGAATCCACCAGTTTTTCGTGCAGCCAGGAATAAATCTGTTTCCCGCGGAAAGACTTTGTACCGATCCGGTTCATTTCCTCTGTTAATTCTTCATAATTATAAGATGCTATATCTTTTTTACTCATGGTTCTCCCTCTGGAACATAGCTATATAAAAGCCGTCTCCAATGTCAATTCCCGGAAGTATCTGCTTCTCTTTTTGCAAATGAAATTCCGGATGTTCTTTTTGAAACCAGGCTGTATTATCTTCATTTTCAGCTTTATGAATGGTACACGTACTGTAAAGAAGCTTTCCACCCGGTTTCACATATTCACATACTACTTTTAAAATCTCTCTTTGTAATTTAACCAGCTCTTCCTGCATCTTTGGTGTCATCTTATAACGAAGATCCGGTTTACGGCCAAGAATACCAAGTCCGGAGCAAGGAAGATCCGCAATTACAATATCCGCATTTCCCACGGATTCCGGATCCTTTACCGTCGCATCCTGCACTCTGGCGCAAATGTTCGTAAGACCGCTCCGCTCTATATTCTCCTGCAACAGTTCTACTTTGTATTCCGTCAGATCTCTTGCTTCCACCATGCCCGTTCCATCCAGTTTTTCTGCAAGATGAATGGATTTGCCACCGGGCGCGGCACACACGTCGATGATCACGTCTCCGGCTTTTGGATCTGCCCATTCTGCTACCTGCATGGAGCTTATATCCTGCACATAGAATTCGCCATTCCGGAAAGTCTGTAATTTCTCCAGGTAATCATATCCGGAAATATAAAACACATCCTTCATCTGTGTTTCCGGTTCTACGATAACGCCTTCTGTCTCCAGACGCTTCACAAACTCCGTTGTGTCACCAGCTTTCGGGCTCTTGCGGATAGTTGTCTTTTTATTTTCCAGAAATGCCTTTCCCATCGTCTCTACTGTATCTGCATCGTATACTGCAAGCCACTGTTTTACAAGCCACTCCGGCAGCGAATATACAATCGACAGATAAGTTACCATATCTGTCTTATCCGGTAGCTGTATGTCTTCCCTGTTCCGGCTTATCGTCCTTAAGACGCCATTGACGAAACCTTTCAGATTCACAAATCCTCTTTTCGCTGCAACTTTCACTGCTTCATTGCAGACTGCACGATCCGGTACACTATCCATATATCGCATCTGGTAAACACTACTTCGTAGGATCGTACGGATCACCGGTTTCATTTTATTTACTTTTACTTTGGAAAACCGGTTCAGTATTGCATCAATCTCAACCATATGCTCCAGTGTTCCGTTGACGACTCTTGTAATAAAAGCCCTTTCTTTTTTATCCAGATACTGGTACTGATCCAGTACATTTTTTAAGGCAATGTGACTGTACTGCCCGTCTCTTGTGATCATAAGCAGTGTCTCAAGTATGAGTTCACGGCTACTTACTGATGATGCCATACCTGTCCTCCTACATATCTTGTCCTATACCAATCAGTCTCTTCTAGAATTGGAGATCATGATCAGTCTTAATAACTGTAAAATTGCGGAAGCTGCTCCTGCGACATAAGTCAGGGCTGCTGCCGTCAATACTTTTCTTGTTTCTCTTACTTCATCCGGATATAACATTCCGGTATTGCCAAGAATCTTAAGTGCTCTTCTTGACGCATTAAACTCTACCGGCAGTGTTACAATCTGAAACAATACTGCCATTGAAAATGCAATCACACCAAGATTCAGAAACAGCTGGGATGTCTGGCTATTCATGATCAGTCCGATGATGATAAGCGGCCAGGCGATCGAACTTCCAAAATTAGCAACCGGTACAAGCGCACTACGGATAGACAGCGGTGCATATCCTCTTGCATGCTGGATCGCATGACCACATTCATGAGCTGCAACTCCGATTGCTGCAACCGATGTCTGCTGGTAAGTTGCATCGGATAAACGAAGTACTTTTGATCTCGGATCATAATGATCCGTCAGATTACCTGCGACATATTCCACTCTTACATCATAAATACCTTCTCTGTGAAGAAGCGCTTCTGCCGCTTCTTTTCCTGTCATTCCCGAGTGACTGCGCACGCGGGAATATTTTGAAAAAGTCGAATTCATCTTTGCCGAAGCAAGAAGACAAATAACAACTCCGATCATTACAAGGATATATGTTGGATCATAAAACATTGGATAATACATAGTAATTCCTCCTTAAAATTAAAGAACCGTTCCTGTTTCCATCTGATATCCCCTCAGAAATGCTGCTGCATCCATTCTCTTTTTCCCTGGGATCTGCAGTGCAGTGATCTTCAGAAGTCCGTCTCCTGTCTGTACAAAGAATCCGTCTTTTGCGACTTCTACTACTGTACCGGCAGCCTTATCTGTCTGCCCTTCTGCTACTTCTGCTTCCCAGATCTTCATTCCTTTATCATTCTCATTCCATCTCGTATACGCACTCGGCCATGGATTCAGTCCACGGATCAGTCTCTCAATTTCTTTTGCAGACATCTTCCAGTCAATCTTCCCCATGTGCTTATCGAGCATTTTCGCATAAGCGGTCGGGCTATCACCCTGTTTTTCAGGCGTTACCGTTCCGGCTTTTAATGCATCTAATGTCTCTACGCATAACCGTGCTCCGGCTTCTGCCAGTTTATCATGCAGGCTTCCGCCCGTCTCTTTCTCATCCAGCGGAATCTCTACTTTCAATAACATATCTCCGGTATCCAGCCCTTCATTCATCTGCATGGTCGTTACACCGGATACTTTTTCTCCATTGATCACTGCCCACTGGATCGGTGCAGCGCCGCGATAACTCGGGAGCAGCGAAGCATGCACATTCACGCATCCGTACGGTGTCATTTCCAGTATCTCTTTTGGTAAAATCTGACCAAATGCAATAACCACCATAATATCTGCATTGTATTTTCTTAATTCTTCTATACATTCCGGCTCGCGGATTCTCTTCGGCTGATAGACCGGAATATTGTGGGCAACTGCCACTTCTTTCACCGGTGTATACTGCATCTTGCCGCCGCGTCCCTTTGGTTTATCCGGCTGCGTTACGACAAGTGCCACTTCGTGTCCCGCTTCAATGAGTGCCTCTAATGTTCCTACGGAAAAATCCGGAGTCCCCATAAAAATGACTTTCATTAAACTTCCTCCTCATATGGCTCCACATCGTGAAGTCCGCCTTCCACAAGGTCAACATACATCTTACCATCCAGATGATCGATCTCATGGCAGAAAGCTCTGGCAAGAAGTTCTTCTCCTTCCAGTACGATCTCTTCCATGTCTTCGTTCAGTGCTTTTACTTTGACATAATTCGGTCTTGTCACAAGTCCTGCTTTTCCCGGAACACTTAAGCATCCTTCTTCTCCGGTCTGCTCACCGGAAGTCTCCAGAATCTCCGGATTAATAAGGACGATCGGTCCTTCACCGATATCAATTGTTACGATTCTCTTTAAAATACCGACCTGCGGTGCTGCAAGGCCAACTCCCATCGCCTCATACATCGTATCTAACATATCGTTGATCAGAATCTTTGTACGAAGTGTCATCTTCGTTACTTCTTTACATGGTTTTGTCAGGACCTCATCGCCTAACTCACGGATTTTTCTAATTGCCATCTCTCTTCTCTCCTGTTTACATTGTACTCATTGGGTTAAAATCAAATTGAATCCGAAGGCTTCGAAAGCCTGAATTCATCTCTATATACTGTTCCATAAGATCTTTTGCTTCGATCAGGAATTTGTATTCTTCACTTTTAATATAGATAAGCTGCCGGTATCTGTCATTTACTTTTTCAATAAACGGAGCAGTCGGTCCGATGATCGCCAGTTTCTTCTGCCGGTTGAGCCGCTCTGTAAATTCTTTTAAATATCCTGCCGCTTTCTTCAGATGCTCTTCTTCACTTCCACTCATCCAGACTGCAAGAAGCTGATGCACCGGTGGATACCCCATCAGACTCCTGTAGTTGATCTCTTCTTCATAAAAGCCATCATAATCCTGAGCTGCCGCTCTCTGGATACTGTAATGCTCCGGGCTATACGTCTGTATGACAACTTCACCCCCAGCGGATCCCCTGCCTGCTCTGCCGGCTGCCTGCGTCAACAGCTGGAACGTACGTTCTGCCGACTGATAGTCATTTGAATACAGTGACAGATCCGCTGCCAGCACACCTACCAGCGTCACCTCCGGGAAATCATGTCCTTTGACGATCATCTGTGTACCTATCAGAATATCTGCTTCATGGTTTGCAAATGCAGCCAGGATCTTCTCATGTCCGTCCTTTGATTTTGTTGTGTCCAGATCCATCCGAAGCACGCCAGCCTGCGGAAACATCCTTTTTATCAGTTCCTCGATCTGCTGTGTGCCTGCTTTGAAGCCTCCGATATAACCGGAACCACATTCGGGACACCGGTTCATCTGTTTCGTCTCATAGCCACAGTAATGACAGACCAGTTTTCCTCCGCGGTGTGCCGACAGCGACACATCGCAATGAGGACATTTTACTACATATCCGCAGGACCTGCAAGAAACGAATCCCGCATAACCGCGCCGGTTCAAAAACAACATGATCTGCTGATGCTTCTGTAAACGGTCTTCGATCAGTTCTTTTAAACGGTCGCTGATAATGGAACGGTTTCCTTTTTTTAATTCTTCCCGCATATCCACGGTATATACGCTTGCCAGATTCTGTCCCTTCGCTCTTCTGGTAAGTTCCAGCAATGTGTATTCTCCCTGCTTCGCCTTAAAATAAGCATCCACGGAAGGAGTTGCTGAACCGAGCACGACACTCGCTCCTTCCATCGTCGCTCTTGCAACTGCTGTCTCTCTGGCATGGTACCTTGGCACCTGCTCACTTTTGTAAGCCGATTCCTGTTCTTCATCAATCACGATCAGTCCCAGATCAGAAAATGGTGTAAACAGTGCCGACCTTGGTCCGATCATCACATCGACTTCTCCACGTCTGATCCTCTCTAACTGATCAAAACGTTCTCCCGGTGACAATCTGGAATTGAGAATAGATACCCTGTTGCCAAATCTTCCATAAAATCGCATTACCGTCTGATAAGTAAGTGCAATCTCCGGAATCAGCACAATCGCCTGTTTTCCCATTTTTACGATCTGTTCGATCATTTCCATATAGACTTCTGTCTTACCACTTCCGGTAATTCCATAAAGGAGATATGTCTTTCGTTTTCCTGCCTGATAATCCTGCACGAAAGTACGGATCGCTCTCTCCTGCTCTTCGGTGTAAACGATCTGCTTTCCAGTCTTTTTCTGATAATCGACCGGATTACGCAGCATATCTTCATATTCAACAGTAAGAATCTTCTGTTCTTCCAGCGTGCGGATCACGGTACCTGTCACATTCAGTTTCTTCGTCAGCAGTTCGTATTCCTGTACCGGCTGATCCAGAAGTCCTGCCAGCAGTCTGGCTCTTGCTTTCTGGTTCTTATGCAGATAAACATCCAGCTGGCGCTTTCCGGCTTCTTCGTCTAAAAGCAGGTGCACCGTGCGCTTCTGCCGGATCTTCTCTTTCTTCTTTACAGGAAGAACCGTCTTCAGCGCCTGGATCATCGTTCCACCGTAATGCTCCTTCATCCATGCCGCCAATGCAACCAGTTTCCCCTCAATTGCCATACTTTCTTCCGCTTTTCCTGTAATCTCCTTGATCTTTGCCGGATCATAATCTGTCTTTTCCGAAAATGCGATAACATAGCCGTGTGTTTCTTTGTTGCCTCTTCCAAACGGAACAACAACTTCTGTTCCAACCTCAAGCATCCCTTCTAACCAGGAAGGGATGCTATATTGAAATACTTTATCTAATTTTTCATGCGTGATGTCTATGATAATATCAGCGTACATCTTGCTCCTTTATTTTTGTTCTTCTAATACTTCACGGATCAGTACACGATCATCCATATCATATTTTACGCCTTTGATCTCCTGATACGTCTCATGTCCCTTTCCGGCAATGATGATGACATCTCCCGGCTGACCATGTTCGATTGCATAACGGATTGCTTCTTTTCTGTCACAGATTGCTATATATTTGCCGTCTGTTTTCTTCATACCTGTAATAATGTCATCGATAATATCCTGTGGCTCTTCAAAACGTGGATTATCCGATGTAATGATTGTGAAATCAGATAATTTACCGGAAACTTCTCCCATCTCGTAGCGTCTTGTCTTGGAACGGTTTCCACCGCAGCCAAATACGGTTACAAGACGTCCCGGATTGTAATCGCGCATCGTATTTAACAAACTTTCCAGACTCATTGCATTGTGCGCATAGTCGATCATCAGTGTAAAATCATCCGCAACTTTGATCATTTCCACACGTCCTTTGACTTTTGCAGCCTTTAATGCCTTCTTAATATCTTCCTCCGGTACTCTGAAATGTCTGCATACTGCAATTGCCGTAAGAGAATTGTATACGCTGAATTCTCCCGGAATGTCTACTTCCACATCCATGTCCAGAAGTCCGGTTACATGATAATGCATGCCAAGGTATCCTGGTCTTGAAACGTGTTTCACATCTACTGCTCTTAAATCTGCTTCCTCTGAAAATCCGAATGTCTCCACGCGGCATGTTGCATTTTTAAATACATCCTTGTACCACTTGTCATCTACATTTGCAATTCCAAGATTACACTGGGTAAATAAAATACCTTTGCATCGTTTGTAATCTTCAAAATCTTTGTGCTCATTCGGTCCGATGTGGTCTTCTCCAAGGTTAGTGAATATACCAATCTCAAACTGGATTCCCGCGGTACGGTGAAGCATCAATCCCTGTGAAGAAACTTCCATTACAACACTGTCACAACCTGTCTCTACCATCTCTGCAAAATATTTGTGGATCGTAAAGGACTCCGGTGTTGTATTATTCGCCGGAATTGTCTTGTCTCCAATAACTGCCTCAATCGTTCCGATCAGTCCGACATTATGTCCGGCTGCTTCAAGAATAGACTTCACCATATATGTTGTCGTTGTCTTTCCTTTTGTACCGGTAATTCCGATCACATGCAGTTTTTCTGCCGGATATCTAAAATAAGCCGCTGACATCAGTGCCAGCGCATATCTGGTATCATCTACATGGATAACAGTCACTCCTTCCGGTGCTTCTACCGGCTTTTCTACGATCACTGCTTTTGCGCCTTTACCGGCGACTTCTTCTACATAAGTATGTCCATCCGATACAGCTCCGCTAATACATACAAATACACTGCCTTCCGTCACTTTGCGCGAATCGTTGACAAGTTCTGTCACTTCGATCTCATCACTTCCCTGACGGACTTCATATTCCAAACGTTCCAATAAACTGGTTAATTTCATGCGTTGTGCCTCCTGCATCATTTCATTCATTTTTTTCGTAATCCTTATTATAAAACATTTTCCACTACAGTACAAGAACTGCTCCGGGATAATTTTCCTGTCCATCTTCCTGCAAATGTGTTATAATCTTTTGCAGAAACTATATACAAGAAAAGGGGAATCAACTTATGAAAGCTTATGAAAGACTATTAAAGTACGTTGTTGTCCGTACACCTAGTGATGAGAACAGTGACACTGTTCCGTCTTCCACATGTCAGTTTGACCTTGCAAGAATCCTGGAGACAGAGATGAAAGAACTTGGTCTTGTAGATGTTTATCTGGACGACCAATGTTATCTGTATGGAAAACTTCCGGCAACAGCTGGATATGAAGACAAACCGAAGATCGGTTTCATCGCTCATATGGATACCGTATCTGATTTCTGTGACCACGATATCACACCAGTTATCACAGAGAACTATGACGGACAGGATCTTAAACTTGGGGATAGCGGTCTTGTCTTAAGTGTGCAGAACTTTCCACATCTTACAAGCCTGAAAGGACGTACACTGATTACAACAGATGGTACAACCGTTCTCGGTGCCGACGATAAAGCCGGAATCGCCGAGATTCTTACAATGATCGAACATCTGAATGAAGAGAATATTCCTCACGGACCGATCCGTGTTGCATTTACTCCGGATGAAGAGATTGGAACCGGCGCTTCTCATTTCGATGTAGAACGTTTTGATGCAGACTACGGTTACACACTGGACGGAGACACAGAAGGTGAAATCCAGTATGAAAACTTTAACGCATGCAAAGCTGATTTCGTAATCAAAGGATTCAACGTACATCCGGGATCTTCCAAAGATACAATGATCAATGCGAGTCTGGTAGCTATGGAGATCAACAATGCACTTCCTTCTATGGAGACACCAAGAGGAACTGAAGACTACGAAGGCTTCTATCACCTCGTAAGTATGAAAGGTGAAGTCGGAGAAGCAGAGCTTCATTATATTGTCAGAGATCATGACAAATTACTTTTTGAAGCTAAGAAGAAAACACTTCGCCTGATTGAAAAAGATCTGAATGAAAAATGGGGCGAAGGCACTGTTACTCTCACGATCACAGAGCAGTACCGCAACATGGCTGAGATTATTGAGACATGCATGCACCTGATCGACAATGCAAAACAAGCATGTGAGAATGCGGATGTGACACCGCTTGTAATGCCAATTCGTGGTGGTACAGACGGATGCCAGTTAAGCTTCAAAGGACTTCCTTGCCCGAACCTTGGTACCGGTGGACATGCATACCATGGACCGTACGAGCACATCACAGTCGAAGGTATGGATCAGACAGTTGACGTAGCTGTTGAAGTTGTAAAATTATACGCGAAATAAATCTATCTGTATTTATATTAAGGGCTATTGCACTAACGTGCGATGGTCCTTTTCTCTTATTCATTGTAATTGCTTTGTCGCCATAAATCGAGCAGATTAACTTCTGCTCGACTTCGTATAAACAAAAAGAACCATCTGTTACGACAGTTCCTTTTTTTAATTTATATAATATTTTCTACAGATCAATATCCGGCAATTCTTCCTTGAAGCCTTCTCCTACAACTTCATTGGATTCCATAATAATGGTAAATGCTTTCGGATCTAATTCATGTACAAGTTTCTTAATTGAATACATCTGCTTGTTGTTGCATGCACACATAACAACATCTTTATTTGCTTTGGAATAACTTCCCATACCTTTTAAGATTGTGGAACCTCTTCCTGAATATGCATCAATCTCTTTTGCAAGCTCTTCGCCACGTTCTGTTACGATCAGTGTCATCTTTCCTTCGTCAATACCATACATAATGCGGTCCATTACAGTTGCCATCAGATAAGTAACGATCACACCATAAATCAGTCCGTCTACGTCTTTGAATACGATGACTGTTCCGAGAATGATTGTTGTAATATCAAGTGCAAATGTGATCACGCCCAGTGTCATGTGCGGTTTTACCTGTTTAATAGAAACGCTGATGAAATCCTGTCCGCCTGTGGAAGAACCGCGCATGAAAATCATCGCATAACCGATTCCACAAAGCACACCCATACATAATGCTGCCAACAGTCTGCTGCCGTTATATACCGGAAGCAGCGGTGCTACATAGTCCATTAAAAGAGATGAAATGATCGTTGTTTTTACTGAAACAAAGAAAAACTTCTTTCCAAGGAATTTATAACATAAAATTGAAACCGGGATATTTAACAAAATTGTACCGGCTCCAACCGGGATACCAAACAGGTGATATAAGATAATTGCGATACCAGAAAATCCTGCTACCGGAAAATTCGCATTTAAAGCAAAATTGTAAATACCGATTGCAATGATCATACCCGCTACAATATCCACCAAAACATCAATCATCAATTCTTTCCAGTTCATTTTTTTCATTTTGATAACCTCCCATCTGAATTTATACCTTTCTTCCATACGTCAAAACGACAAAAAAACAGCTGCAAACTATAAAAATATAATTCGCAACTGCTCTTATGTTTCACATTATATCCCTGGATTTTAACTTTGTCAACACCCTGTTTTGAATATTTTCATTTCAGAGTTTCCTCTTCCATCCTCTGCAATCTTCGTGCCAGACAGGCATTTATTGATTGATCCGGTCTGTAACTTTAATATCTGCGAAAGATGTCATCTCCCAGTCATTTCCATTTTTCTCAAGCACATAGGTACACTCCTGTGTCATAAGCTGCAGCGGTTTACCTGCCACCTGTACATAATAAGTCTCTCTTGTAGAAATCTTGCACTTATTCTTACCGCTGTATTTTACATCTGTCAGTTCATAAGAATCCAATTGTTCAGAAATTTTACGCTGAACATATTTCTCCTGTTCTTTGTAAATCGGGCTTCCATTCTTCAGATATCCGGAAATCTTTGAAAAATCATTTGTATTCATTGCTTCTGCAAAATTCTTCAGATAACCTTCCACAACCGCCTCCGGTCCATCCTTATAAATATCTGCACTCTTGGCGCTTAACAATACATTCGGTGTATAGCTGTATTTGCAGGAGCCGCCATATTCCACACTCTTATATCCTGCTTCGATATCTGCTTTACTTTCCAGCTTCATGTCAGATTTGTCTTCAAACTCAACCATGTAAAGTTGTTTTTCCATTTCATAAACCTGATCGTAAATACTCTTCATGCCATTTACATCTGTAACACTATAATAAGCTCCACCAGTCTGTTCCGCAATATATCTTGCATCATTGTAATCATAACCTCCGATTCCGATAATAAAAATCGGTACATGATAACGGTTTGCTGTCCGGATCACGGTATCCGGGCTGCAATTACTGTGATTATCCTGTCCGTCAGTAAATGCGATCACGCATCTGGCTCCATTCTGCGCCGCAACACGTTCTACGGAAGTATATAAAGCATCGTACAGACTGGTCTCTTCTTCTGTCTGCAACTGGTTAATACAGTTCACAAGATCGCTGGCATCATCGGTAAATTTCCGTTCCAGGCGGACTCCTGTAGAGAATGATGTAAGTTCCACTTTGTCTCCGGCGTCAAACTGCACACTGTTTACGAAATCTGACATGATCTGTTTTGCTTCATCCAGCGGTCCACCATCCATACTTCCGCTGACATCTGCAACCATATCTACCTTCAGCGCTTCTTTTTCATTTAACTGTCCGGCAGAAGTAATTATCTGCTTCACATATTTTGCATTTGCATCTTTTTTCTTAATATAGAAAAGCGAATTACTGAGCTTCTTCGGTACTTCTCCGGTATTGCCATCTTTCACACTCAGATACAGACGGATCTTCGGAAATGCAGATGCATCCACCTGCTGAACTGTAACATCCAGCGGATTCTTCGGATCGATATACAGATAGATTGCCTGATCCATCTTTGCAAATGTTTTCTGGATAGATTTGTAATTTCTCGTCTTTTCTTTTGTCAGGCTCTGAATCTCTTTTAAAATCGTCTTATAACTGCTTACTTCTTTGGACGATGCCTCGGAAAGATCTACATTTTCATACATAGATACCTGATCAGAAATATATTGGTCATCTGCGCTTTTTAATGCTTCCAATGCTTTCACAGCATTCTTATAAGTTGTCTGTGTCTTTTTGCCTTCTTTTTTCTTAATTGCACTGCGACATTCTTTTAATGCACTTTCATATGCGCTGTAACTTTCAGAATCCAGATCATACTGTTTTTTCTCTTTCTCCATCTCTGACAGTTCTGACGCACAGTCCTGAAATGCATCCACACCTTTTTTAAGTTCTTTCAGTTCTTTAACAACAGCTCTTTTACCGCCAAAATCCAGTACACCAAGATTCTCCCATTCTGCTGCCAGCCTTGCTTCTTCCGACTGATAATCTTTAAGACCGGCTTTCTCAATCTTTGACACTGCACTGTTCTTCTGCCATGCAAGACCAACCGTTCCATATAATAAGCCGCCACCGATAATAAATACAACTGCTGCGATAACCGCTGCAATAATAACTGTCTGATTCTTCTTCGGTGATGCCGGTGTCTGTCCGGATGTTGTTCTTCCACCTGCTGGTGGTATCTGTCCGGATGCCTGTGTATTTCCCGGATTCTGTACGGTTTTCTCCGGCTGTACCGGTTCTACCGGTGCCCCACATTCCGGACAAAATCTGGCGCCCTTTTCCAGCTCCGAGCCACAATTTGCACAAAACATTGTTATTCCTCCTCCAATCTCATTCCTTCTGCGATTCCTTTCGCATCTGCTTCTGCCCATTCCTTTGCCAGCGTTCCATCTGCTGCCAGCTTACGCATCTTCGGTACGGTATGGAAACCATGCTCCACGATCATTCCCGGTACCGCAACATTCGATGCGCCCCTTAATACGCCGTAATAATCACCATTATTTCCACGACGGGCACAGACCGTTCCTTCTTTATCCACACTGTCATTATAGGCATCTGTCCAGTTCAGTATATCATCTTTTCCACTTACTGTGTGAAACTTTTCCTGTGTGCTGATTCCTAATTTTGCATTGGAAACTGCCAGACTGGTTCCGATTGCATTTGCCACACTAAGTGCCTGTTTACTTTCCATTGCAACAGTATTAACAATCACAATTGGCTTTGTAATGCCAATTGGCTGTCTGTTCGTATCCACACCGTTGGCATGTTCCAGATTAGCATTCGTATGGAGTGAAATAAAGAGATCCATGCCTTTTGCCGCCTCACCGCGCAGGCTGATCTTTCCGGAATCCAGTGCCAGATTCTCGTATCCGTTGATACAGATATTGCCGCTGGTACGTGTCAAATGTACAATCACCCCATATCGTTCTTCCAGTATCTTTTTCAGTTCTTTTGCCACCTGCAATGTAAAATTGCCTTCACAGTAAACAACTTTTCCGTTTTCATAGACTTCATTCTTTTTTGAATAATGCCCCGGATCAATACAGATCTGTATCTTTTTCTGTCTTTTTATTATTTTCTGCTGTTCTTTTGCTTTCTGTTTTTTTTCTTCTTCCTGCTTTTTTCGTTGCTCCATTGCTTCTTTTCTTTCCTGTGCCACTTCTTTTTGCTTTTCTATTTTCTGTACTTCTTCATTCTCTCTTATTTTCATCTGTCTCATATAGCTTTTTGCTCCACATAGTCCGATCACAAGCAATAACATTCCCACTGCTGCAAAAATCTTTTTTCTCATCATTTTTCTTTTTCCCGCTTTTCTTCCATATTACTGCCGCGGATCACGGCTTCTTCTCCATATCTTCCACGTATTTCCTTTAAAGCCTGCTCCAGCTTTGCTTTCTTTTCACTGGCTTTCTTCCTTTTCTCCATCTCCGGCTGTACTTCAAATATGGTAAGCTGTTCTGGCGCAGACGCATCCGTCAACTTGGAACTTCGGATTCCCAGCAGACGAATGGGTTGTTTTTTCCACATTTCCCGGAATAATTCTGCTGCTGTCTCGTAAATTCTGGCATCCTCATTGGTTGCTCTCTCCAGCTGTGTCTGGTGGGAACTATTTTCAAAATTATAATACTTAATCTCCACACTGATCATTCCGGCTTTCTGCCCAGCTTTCCTGAGTCTCCTTCCTACGCTTCCTGCCAGTTTTCCCAGCACTTCACACGCCTCTTCTTCTGTCTTTGCATCCTGCGGCAGTGTAATAGAGTTGCCGATTCCTTTTGCCTCCTGACGTACCGGTTCTACCGGCGAATTGTCCATACCATTGGCAAATTCCCATAGTTTGCGCCCGTGGCTTTTCAGATGTATCTCCAGTAGTTCCGGATTCATCTGTGCCAGATCTCCGATCGTGCGGATCTCCAGCTTCTGTAAATATTCCACACTCGACCTGCCCGCCATAAAAAGTTCTCCGATTGGAAGCGGCCACATTTTCTCCTTAATCTCATCCGGAAATAACGTATGTACTTTATCCGGTTTTTCAAAATCCGATGCCATCTTTGCCAGCAGTTTATTTTCCGATATTCCAACATTCACAGTAAATCCAAACTGTCTGCGGACTTCATTTTTAATCTCTAAAGCGCCTTCCATCGGTGATGAAAAACGCGGCGCGATCTCTGTAAAATCCATATAACACTCATCTACGCTGACCTGTTCGATCTGATCCGTATAACCGCGCAGAAATGTCATCAATTTTCTGCTGTAATCCGAATAGAGTCTGTGATCCGGCGGTGCGATCACAAGATTCGGACACTTACGAATGGCATCCACAACGGGTTCCCCTGTGCGGATGCCATACTTCTTAGCGGAAATGGATTTGGCAAGCACGACTCCATGCCTGGAAGCTCTGTCGCCTCCGATGATAGCCGGTATCTTACGCAGATCCGTCTCCGCTCCATTCTTCAATTGTTCCACTGCACTCCAGCTTAAATACGCAGAGTTCACATCTATATGGAAGATTATCCGTGGCATCTTATCGCTCCTTATAAGTCAGACTCTGGTACCACCTGCATATATTCCTGAATATGCGCAGCAAGTTTTTCATTCTCAACATCAATCACAATAGTCTCACCTGCCCGGATCTCACCTTCCAGCATCAGTTTTGCTGCCAGTGTCTCAACATGCTTCTGCAAATATCTCTTCAGCGGACGTGCTCCGTAAGTCGGATCGTAACCACCTTCCACTACATAATTCTTTGCAGCTTCTGTCAGGGAAAGGGAAATCTCTTTGTCTGCCAGACGTCTGTTTACATCTTTTACAAGTAAGTCAATTATATGATAAATGTTATCTTTGTTCAATGGTTTGAATAAAATCGTCTCGTCCAGACGGTTCAAAAATTCCGGTCTGAAATGTGCACGCAGGTCATTCATAACCATTTCCTGTGCTTCTGGTTTGATCGTTCCATCTTCATTAATTCCATCCAGCAGATACTGGGAACCAATATTGGATGTCATGATCAGGATTGTATTCTTAAAATCTACAGTACGTCCCTGGGAATCCGTAATACGTCCATCATCCAACACCTGCAATAATACATTAAATACATCCGGGTGTGCTTTTTCAATCTCATCAAACAGTACAACTGAGTAAGGTTTTCTTCTGACAGCTTCGGTAAGCTGGCCACCTTCATCATATCCGACATATCCCGGAGGCGCTCCGATCAGTCTGGATACGGAATATTTCTCCATATACTCACTCATGTCGATACGCACCATGTTATTCTCATCATCAAACAGGCTCTCTGCAAGTGTCTTTGCAAGTTCTGTCTTACCGACTCCGGTAGGTCCAAGGAACAGAAACGAACCAATCGGTCTGGTTGGATCTTTAATTCCGGCTTTGGATCGGATGATTGCTTCGGTTACAAGTTCCACACCTTCATCCTGACCGATGACACGTTTATGCAGCTCATCTGCCAGATGCAGTGTCTTGCTTCTCTCGCTCTCATTTAATTTGGCAACCGGAATACCTGTCCACCGGGATACGATCTTCGCAATCTCATCATCGGTAACACTTTCATGTACCAGATCGCGGTCTTCATCTTTTACTTTAGCTTCTTCATCTTCCAACTGTTTCTTCAGTTGTGGCAGCTTACCATACTGCAGTTCTGCAGCCTTCTCCAAGTCATAAGAATGCTGTGCTTTCTCAATCTCTTTGTTGATCTGCTCAATCTCCTCACGGATCTTCTGCACACGTTCAACGCCGACTTTCTCATTGTCCCACTGTGCTTTACGACTTGCAAATTCTTCTCTGCGCTCTGCCAGTTCTTCCTGCAGATGTACAAGTCTGTCCTGGCTCAACCGATCGTCTTCCTTCTTAAGAGCTGCTTCTTCTATCTCAAGCTGCATGATCTTACGCTGTAATTCGTCCAGTTCTGCAGGCATGGAATCTAGTTCTGTCTTGATCATGGCACATGCTTCATCTACAAGGTCGATCGCTTTGTCCGGCAGAAAACGGTCGGAAATATAACGATCTGAGAGTGTTGCTGCTGCAACAAGTGCTCCATCTGTGATCTTCACTCCATGGAATACTTCATATCGTTCTTTCAGTCCACGCAGAATGGAAATTGCATCTTCCACTGTCGGCTCTTCTACCATAACCGGCTGGAAACGACGTTCCAGTGCCGCATCTTTTTCAATATACTGACGATACTCATCCAGTGTTGTTGCACCGATACAATGCAGTTCACCTCTGGCAAGCATTGGTTTTAACATATTTCCTGCATCCATTGCACCGTCCGTCTTACCGGCACCGACAATCGTATGCAACTCATCAATAAACAGGATAATTCGTCCATCGCTGTTTTTCACTTCTTCCAGAACTGCTTTCAGACGTTCCTCAAATTCTCCACGATATTTAGCACCTGCTACAAGTGCTCCCATATCTAGTGAGAAAATTGTCTTGTCTTTCAGTCCTTCCGGTACATCACCACGGACAATTCTCTGTGCAAGTCCTTCTACAACTGCTGTCTTACCAACACCTGGTTCACCGATTAGGACCGGATTGTTCTTCGTCTTACGTGAAAGGATACGGACTACATTACGGATCTCAGAGTCACGTCCGATCACCGGATCCAGTTTCTGCTCTCTTGCCCGCTCTACCAGATCAGAACCATATTTATTCAACGTATCATAAGTATCTTCCGGGTTATCACTTGTTACCCTCTGATTGCCTCTCACAGTAGATAATGCTTGCAGGAATCCTTCCCGGCTGATACCCATCTCACGAAGCAGTGCCTTCATATCTTTACTTGCATATTTAATAATAGCGAGGAAGAGATGCTCAACAGAAACATATTCGTCTCCCATCGGTTTTGCCTCATCCTCTGCATGGATCAGAACATTATTCAGATCCTGTCCTACATACTGTCTTCCACCCTGTACTTTCGGGCGTTTTGTAATCGCCTCTTCCATGCGATTAATAATAAGGTTCTTATCGAGCCCCATCTTTTCCATCAATTTCGCGATCAGGCTGTCATCCTGTGTTAATAATGCATAAAGCAAATGCTCCTGTGCAATCTCCTGGTTGCCATAGTCAGATGCAATGCGTTCACAGTCCTGCACAGCCTGCAATGATTTCTGTGTAAATTTATTTATATTCATAAAGACAACCTCCTTTTGCTCTTGTTCTACTTGCAATATAACAATACAACACTTTATTAGCACTGTCAAGAGGTGAGTGCTAATTGTTTTAAAAAGTATTCTTAAACCTTTTCATAAGTAACTTTTACCATTGCTACATTGATGTCAAAATAATTGTGCTTGATTTCTGTCTGCAAATATTCTTCTGCATGTGCAATGCGCAAACTTTTGCAATTATTTTATTCCATACTAATTTTATTATCTACAGCATATTTATATAATTTAGTACATTTATTTTTTTCAATGACGATCGTACCCGCAAAATCTCCAAATGCCCAATCATCTATATTTTTCACATCCCCTGCAAAATATACTTTTTCAAGATTTACACTCGATCCAAATACTGCCATCTTCATACTTGTTACTGTCTTCGGTACTTTAATACATTTCAATTCTTCGTGGTAAGCAAAGGAAGCTTCTCCTAGCGAAGTCACTTTTAATCCATCTATTTTTTCCGGAATATGTAAACTATCCACATTTTTCTTTAGGTAACCAATTATTTCAACTGTATTTTCTCCTTCATTGATTCTATAACTATATTTTTTATCCTTTGATATTTCCAATTCTTTTATCGTTTTTCTGACATTTAAAATTTCTCCATTATTTAAGTGGACCCCAACTTTTCTTGCTGCTGTTTCAAAATACATAATATCTGAATGGACTATATTCTATGGATTCAAATACATACTGCTCATGTGCGGATACAAAGATCAATATTATATCTGAATTTTCTTCACGCAGCTTTTTGGCAATCTCCAGTCCCGAAATACCAGGCATGTCTATATCCAAGAACAATATATCAATTTCTCTGCTGCTTTGTCTAATTCTTTTTTTAGTATATCTAATGATTACTGCTCATCATCGCATAATGCAATGTTAATTATCATTGTAACTTTCCCTCATTTTTCTTTATATATTCTCCTTTACATTAAAAATAATTGCAAGACAGATTACTGCATAAGATATAAACGTACGGAAATATTCTCCGATTGCAACGCTTGAGAACAGTGTCTGCCCAGCAAGTGGCGATACAATAAACAGAAAATGGAACAAAAATAATCCTAAAAACACATTGCGGATATTCGCATTTTTAATTCCGGCTCCACCAGCCAGAATTGCCGCACTTGAGAAAATCTCACGATTGCTTTGCGCGGTATACACGCTCAACATTCCAACATTCTGTAAATACATGATCTGTCCGTAAGCCGCAAGCACCGTAGAAATAATAATTGCGATGATTCTCATTTTATTCACATCGATGCCAAGGCTCTGCGACTTATCCATACTTTCACCGACAGCTTTCATATTAATACCGAGCTTGCTTCGAAGCAAGTAAAATATGAACAGACTGACTACTGTGATGATCACAAGATTCAACACCGAACATTTAATCCCCCATATTTCAAATTTCAAACAATCATCGATAATGCCACTCAGACTTTCCAGGTTTACAACATGCTGAATTCCCAGTCCGGATTTTAAAAGCAATTTTTCGTTTGTAGCAGGAATGATCGTTCCAAATCCGACCATAAAGATTAACTGATAGATACTGATTCCGATATATCCGATAATGATGGAAGTAATCATCTCTCGCCCTTTTACACGGTTTAAGATTGCTCCGATCACATAACCAAATGCGACAGCAAGGATTGTAGAAAGAAGTACAACCGCTAAAAGTGCCGGATATCCTTCCAGTCCATAATTTAATACAAAAAGAATGGCTGTCTGTGCTGCCAGTGCACCAATGCTGATGGCAAAGTTAAGTCCCAAACCGGCTATGATCGGAACGATCAGTGACAATACCATCACGCTGTTTCGCAAAATTCTTGTTACTACTTCAGACATAACAAAATTAAGCGACATTCCTGACACAATATATCCTATGACAGACAGGATAATGAATAACAATGGAATTCGATTTGATTTAAGCTTTTTCAACATTCTTCTCCTTTTTTGTTTCTTTAAACATTGCAAATAAGATAATGACATTTGTCAAAATAGATCTTGTGATCTCGGTAAGCTCTGTCGCAACCAGCTCATTTGCAAGAGGCACACTAAACACTAAAATCCCGTGAAAAATCAATGTACCTACAATCACGTTTAAAATATTTCCATTATGTTCCGTACAGCCTCCGATAAGAAGCGCAGATGCTGCAGAAAAGGCGATCGCTTTCGGTGCATTATAAAGTTCCAGATATCCATAGCTTTGTGAATAGAAACAGATACCTACACCTGCAATGATCGTTGATAAAACGATTGCCGTCATCTTAATCTTATTCGATTGCAGCCCCATAATCTCGCAATAGGCTTCATTTTCACCGAGGGCAAGCATATTTTGACCGATATTACTTTTAAAAATAATATAGATGATCACGCACACGATAAAAAAGCAAAGGAGATATCCTACCGGAATCATCATTCCACCTATTTTTATCTGGAAAATTTTTTCAATGATTTTGTCAAAATATCCTTCCAGCCCAATCTTTGGACGCATTCCTTTTCCTGCGATTGGAAATACCATGACCGGATTGTCAAATGGAATAGTCACCCATAAAATACAGGACAGCGGAATGATTGATAAACCTAAAAAGTTTCCTGTGATCTCCTCTGTTCCACTTGCCTTTATTAAAATGCGTCCATAAATTCTTCCGAACACAAAACTAATAAGAATTGTAAGGAGAAGCACGCATAAAAATCCTTTCACACCAGTGATTTCAAAGTTCATAACCGTGCTGATACTAATAAGACCGGCTATGATCCCGACTGGCATTCCGAAGTTAAATCCCATTCCGGCATTCAGCATCGGAAGAAGTGATAATACAAACACACCGTTCATAGGAAGTCGGATCAGCATATCCGTAAGCAGCGGGCGGATTGGAATTCCCATGTAACAGGAAACAGCGATCATAACAAGCAAAAAGATCAGCAATACATTTTTTTGTAATTTAAACTTTTTCATAGCTGTCCTCCTCTCTCATTTTTGAAAAAGCTCTCGCAAACTGTTCTGCATCTGCATCGTGTTTTAAAACATCTACAAGTTCCCCCTCATAAAATACACAGATGCGATCACATATTTTTTTCATCTCTTCAATATCTCCGGATGCGAGAATGATCGTAGTCCCTGCTCTTTTATTCAAATCTGCGAGCAGTTTTAAAATATTGTCTTTTGATTTGATATCAATCCCTCTCGTCGGTTCATTAATAAATAATACGTCCGGATCCATTAAAATCGCACGTGCCAACGCTACTTTTTGCTGGTTTCCACCGCTCAATTCACAGATTGGCTGTCGGATTGACTCACATACTACGTCATATTTCGTTACTACTGTTTCTGCCTGATTTTTCTCTTTATTTTTATCATAAAATTTAATTTTATTTCCGATAGACAGACGATCTAACTTATCAGAGAAATTCTTCAAATAGAAATTGATATTCTCTGCTACTGATTTGTCCAAAAGAAGTCCATTTTTTCTTCTCTCTTCTGTGACAAACACAATACCTGATTCAATCGCTTCCGCTGTTTTATTAATTTTTATTTCCTTCTCATCTTTGTAAAATGTGAAATCTCCGGCAATTTTATCTGCTCTTAACGTGCCATATGCCAGTGCATTTTTCCCATGTCCGTTCATTCCGGTAAGACCGATGATCTCTGACTGATATATGTCAAAGTTCAGATTTTTTATCGGTTCGTTTTTTCGTGCAACATAAAAATCTTTATACGTCAGCACTACTTTTTCCTGCTTTGCTTCATTTTCCTTAAAACGCTCTGCAAATGCGTAATTATATCCGATAATCTCTTCCGCTATTTTTTCGCGGCTGAATTCTTCTTTTTTGTCACTTAGATAAACCGGATCTCCGTCCCTTAATACGAGGATTGTATCCGAAACTGCGATGATCTCTTCAATTCGGTGTGACACTAAAATAATAGTTAATCCTTCATCTGCCAGTTTTTTCAATTGTTCCAGAAGCTTGTTAGAGTCTTTTTCATTCAATGTAGCTGTCGGCTCATCCAGCATTAATAATTTTGTATCTTCATTGGCGATCGAGCGGGCGATTTCTACAAACTGCTTATTATTGATTGGAAGTTCACAGATTTTCATCTCCACATCCAGATCAAGCCCTAATCTTGCCAGGATCTCTTTTGCTTTTCTTTTATTCTCTTCTGTATAGAAATTCTTCATGCTTCCTTTTATCTCGCGATAGGAATTCATTACATAATTAGGCAATGCTATATTTTCCCATATACTTAAATCTTCTAACAGACTGAATTCCTGGTGCACCATACAAATCCCGTAGCTCTGGCTTTCTACCGTTGATGTGATCTTTACTTTTTGTCCATCTATGAAAACATCACCTTCGTAACCACCTGTCTCGTCAATAATATGGTCACCGGAAATAATATTAAGCATTGTACTTTTCCCGGATCCATTAACTCCCATAAGTCCTAAGATCTGCCCTTTTTTCAACTCTATATTCACATTTCGCAAAACGGAGTTACCACTAAATTTCTTTCCCAAATTGTTTAATTTTAAAACTGTATTTTCCATCGTCATTCCCACTTATAAAAGATAGCTGTGGCACGACTGTGTCACAGCTAGTCTTTTTCATTATATTTTAGTAATAAATTGAACCCATAATGTAAAGGAGATAGTTGTCATATTTACCATCAAGTTTTTCCATTTCGACTGATACACCTGTTACGTCTTTTGCGATTTTTCTTAATGCATCAATATCTGTTAATTTGATGTCGCCTTTCAAGGCCTGGATTGCTACTTCTGTCGCAAATTCCGGCTGGAATGCTTCCATAGAAATTGGCCATGTAGACAGTCTTCCTGTAACACCATTCTTCTTTGCAACATCGCTGATCATCTTGTTGATTGCATCGTAATCACCTGCAATATCTTTTGTAATTTTAAGGTTCATACCTGCCGGATATCCCTGTGTAGGTGTCGGGCAACACTGCTCAGCTACGATATATTTGTATTTTAATTCCAGCCCGATTACGAAATCCTGTGTCGGACAGTATGTACTGAAGATACAAGTATCTTTTCCATATTTTTTGATCTCTTTTGGAATATCTTCTTTGATGAACTGATTTGTTGCACTGTCAGATGTTACGTATGGGTCTGGCATTGTTACATCGATGAAGTCCATACCAAGCTTCTTCGCTGTCTTTTTCATCGTCTCTCTTCTCTGTGCAATTTCTTCCATCTTAAGATGTGTCGGGAAAGAATAGTGGATAATTCTCTCAGCACCCATCTTTTTCGCTTTCTCTGCAATTACCTGCCCACGTTTGTTCCAGTTTGCATCGATACATAAATCAATGACATCCGCCATCTCATATGGATCATCCCATACAGGTGCAGTGATCACTTTCAAGTCCGGATTTTCTTTTTTTGCCATTTTGATTGCCGGTAAAATACCAGAATCACCATAGCAGATAACAAGTGCCTTGAAAGATGGATCTTTTGCAACATTCATGATCTGAGTGATTCCCGTCTCCTGCTCTGCTGCAAAGTCATCTGGCAATGTCAGATGCTCAACAACGCCCGGATACTTCTCAGCCATCTTCTCACCGGATCTGTACTGATCTTCACTCCAGGAAAGTGTCGGTGTCAACACACATACTTTTCCATCAATTTTCTTGTCTTCCTTTTTTGCTGTTCCTTGTTTGCCACATGCTGCTACTGAAAACATCATCACGCAAATCATCAGAACTGCAACCAGTCTTTTCATCTTTTTCATTTTCGTCTTTATCCTCTTTTCCCCATTTTTTTGCGCGTTAAATCTGTTTTTGCGCAAAATAAAACCATTAATATATCTCCCAAATATTAATGACTTTATCCTACTATCATAGTAGCACCAATATGCTTTTTTTTCTAATTGAAATTCCATATAACTGCGTTCACTTATATTTTTTTTCTATTTGCTTTTTCAAAGAAAACTTCCAGCTCTTCAAAGGCTGCATCTTCTCCTGTCGCGATCACGTGAAGGTCATCTTTCAATGCTCTTGCCTCCATACTTTCTACATTTTCCAGTTCCTGCATCAAGGCATTGCACTTTATTAAAACTTCATCGGAAATTCCTTCCCATTTTTCATGGGACCTGCGGTATCTGTAGTAAATTTCCTTTTCTTTCATGTATTGTCTCAGTACATTCGCCGCGCGCTCCGGACATCCATGTATATCCATATATGCGATTATATTTTTAAGATCCACAGCATCTTCCAGTGCATCATGGCTGACAGATGGTTTCAAACCACACAGCAGCTTCAGGTTTGCGATTTCTATGCTTCGCATTTTCAGCTTTTTCGAATAGATTTCTTCAATATCCATCATCAGTGGAAGCATCACATTCACTGCCTTCCTCGTATGTTTCGAAACATCTGTGCGATAGTATTTTAAATCTTGCGCGATGACCATTTGATCCGGTCCCCACACAAAAATCTTCTTTACATTCCACTCGCGTAATTTTTTTGCAATTTCCCTCATCACCTGCTCATAAGAAGGGGCTCGAAGCAGCATCTCTTCGGTGGAACCGCATGGTCCCAATGGCCAGAACCGGTAAGACTTCGTGACACGAATAAATTAGAGGAATTAAAAACAACTCTTGCAGAAGACATTTTATTCTGGAAAACAATCCAGTTTCTCTTCTTCCACCAATGGAACAAGTTAAAAGCTTATGCCAGTCAACATCACATTCAGATTATCGACGATCTTCCAATTTATGTTTCCGAAGACAGTGCCGATGTATGGGCACACCCGGAACAGTTCCAATTAAATGAAGAGTTACGTCCAACAGAAATCTCCGGATGTCCTCCAGATGGATTTTCGGAAGATGGACAGCTCTGGGGAAATCCACTATTTAATTGGGATTATATGAAAGAAAATGAGTTTTCCTGGTGGATAACAAGAATTGCACATCAAATGAAAATCTATGATGTGTTGCGAATTGATCATTTCCGTGGATTTGATTCCTACTTTGCAATTCCTTACGGAGATAAAACTGCGAAAAACGGAGTTTGGAGAAAAGGTCCGGGAATTGACTTCTTCCAGACTGTAAAAGAAAAACTTGGGGATCTTCCAATCATTGCCGAGGATCTTGGTTTTTTAACAGACTCCGTGCATCAGTTACTGAAAGAAACCGGATTCCCTGGAATGAAAGTGTTAGAGTTTGCTTTCGACACCCGTGACACCGGTTATGGCTATCTGCCTCACTGTTATACAAGAAACTGTATCGTATATACCGGTACTCACGACAATGAGACGATCAACGGCTGGTTTGAAACCGCTCCGGAAGAAGACACAGCCAATGCGATCCGTTATCTTCGTCTGACAAAAGAGGAAGGTTACCACTGGGGTATGATGCGCAGTGCATGGGCAAGCGTATCTGATACAGCGATCATGCAGATGCAGGATCTTCTTGGTCTCGGACATGAAGCCCGGATCAACACCCCATCAACGCTGAGTGATAACTGGACCTGGCGATGCAAGCCTGAAGACATCTCAGATGAACTCGCAAAGCAGTTATATGAAGAAATGAAAATATACGAAAGACTTCCTCAAATATAGAAGCGAAAGGGCGTAAATGCATTCACATTTACGCCCTCTTTTTCTTTAAATCCCAAGACACATTCTTATGATTCCTAAAATCAGCAAATGCACCGGATAGAAAAGATAATTTACTAACTTATTCTGTTTTCCACGCTCTCCATTGTAAGTAAGTGTCAATCCAAATCCAAGCAGAGCCCACGGCTCTTTAAACATAGAGAGGTAACAAAACGGAATTCCAAGTGCCCATCTCTCATGAAAAATATAACAGAAATAACCGATCAGCACCGCATGATGTTCATAGTCCAGACTTGTATTCATTGCTACAAAGCACAATACCGCTACAATGAGAAATGATACGAAATACCATAACGCCTTCGGTAATGATGCCATCTTCTCTTTCAATACGTCGATCACCCAGATCATAGCAAGCACAAGTGCCAGCGTGAACATAATATTGTTCCAGTTGACTTCAACAAATCTGGCCGATGTGCACATATCAAACGGAACCTCTGATATTACTCCAAATACAAGAAGTGTAGTTAAATATCTCCACTTATTTCTTGTGTGGAAATATCCTTCCACAAGAAGGAAGATGAATATCGGGAAAGCGATTCTTCCTAAAATATCAAAAAAATCACTCAATCGATTCAATGCTCCGCCATCCAGATTCGGATAGATCAGTGCTTTATTTGTATGGTCAATAAGCATTGATAAAAAAGCGATATATTTTAGCTGCGCTCCTGAGAATATCTTGATTCTTTCTTTTATATTGTTCATAGATTTTTTTCAGACACCTTTCTTATTTATACTCTAGTAATTTTCTGTGTGAAGCTCGTGTGCTCTCTCGATGGCTGCAACACCTTTTTTGCCCAACACAAGCTCATATTCTGTCGATAATAGCGGAATAAATGCATTTATACAATCTTATATATAATGACTTTTGTCAAGAGGTAAATTGAGAAAAATCACTACAAATTTATTAAATTTTATCTGGCGAACCCGTGCCAACATAGATTGCTCATAGATAACTCGAACCTTGAAGGATGCTAAAGCCCTTTCAGGGATTCTCCGGTTAATTGTTGTCTGCTTCGCTGTAAGCAGCATACAGATACTTACGATTTTCTGTAGCTTCCGGGTGAAACACCATATTTTCTTTTGAATATACGATTAAAATAAGACAGATTATCGAAACCGCTTTCTTCTGCGATCATCAGAATAGATTCATCGGATGATTTAAGAAGCCTTGCAGCCATGGCAAGACGATAATCGTTTAAATATTCGGTAAATCCAGTTCCCATATGAACTTTGAAAAACTTCATAAAATGAGATTTACTGTAAAAGGTAAGTTTCGCCATGTCATCAATTGTAAGTTTTTCTGTATAATGCTCTTCTACATATTTCAAAACAGTTTTCATTTTCTCCAAGGATTTTGGATTGTGAGAAATGGAAACTGTTTTTTTCTGTCTTTCAGAAATCAGAAGAAAGAAAAAGTAAAACAGTGCACTTTTTACTGCAAGCTGCCACCCGGTTGTCTGGTCTGCACAGACAAGGTCAATCTGTCGGATGCAATTGCTTAGAGACTCAAAAACTTCATGAGCAGGAGTAAGAAAATGTTCCACCGGCAAAGTCCCGTCAAGAAGCGGCTTCATATATTGAAGCATACACAAATCATTTGCTCCGGAAGAGAGTAACTCCGGTTTAAAAATAATATTTTCATACTCCATTTTATAAGAAGCATCCTGCTCAATGGCATGAAGACAGCCCGGACATATCATAATAATATCTCCGTTGTGCACCAGATGCTTATCAAAGTCCACAGAAACATAACCCTGCCCTTTTTTAATAACGACAAGTTCCATCTCATCGTGCCAGTGCAACGGCACTCCCGGAAAATCAAGCGGAATAGAGCATAGATACGTATTATAAGGAAATTCTGCGGATGTATGTGCTTTTGTTTCGTGATAGTTCTGATATTCATTAATATTCATAAGAAAACAAAGTCCTTTCAACGAGTCCATAAAAATCTATTAGAATGATAGTATTGTACAATAAATTACAAGTATATTGCAAGATATTGGCATGGAATCATATTAAAATACAATTATAAACCAATGACAAAACAGCAAAAATGTTACATAAACCCGAATTCGATTTGAAAGGAGATTATTCAAATGAACATTCAGGCAACATTACAGGAAAAACTTGGAAAAGAGATCGCGCAGGCTTCCAATGAAGAAATCTATGACGCACTTCTTAGCATGGTGCAGGAAATGGCAGTCGAAAAGGAACGCACAGACAGCAAAAAGAAGCTGTACTACATTTCCGCAGAATTCCTTATTGGAAAACTGCTTTCTAACAATATGATCAATCTTGGTATTTTCAATGAAGTAAAAGATGTGCTCGCACAAAACGGAAAGAATATTGCGGAGATTGAAGAAGTAGAACCAGAGCCGTCACTCGGCAATGGCGGACTTGGACGTCTGGCAGCTTGTTTCCTTGACTCAATCGCAACACTCGGACTTGCCGGAGACGGTGTCGGTCTGAACTATCATCTCGGACTTTTCAAACAGGAGTTTAAAAACAATCTTCAGCGAGAAACTCCGAATCCATGGATTGAATCAAAATCATGGTTGAAAAAAACAGATGTTATTTACCCGGTGTCATTCAAAGGGCTCAATGTAAATGCAAGAATGTATGACATCGAAGTGACAGGATACAACAATAAGACAAATAAATTACATCTCTTCGACATCGACTCTGTAGATGAGACGATCGTGGAGGATGGAATTGCTTTTGATAAAGAAGACATTGAGAAAAACCTGACACTTTTCTTATACCCGGATGACAGCGATGAGAATGGAAGACTGCTTCGCATTTATCAGCAGTATTTCATGGTAAGTGCAGGTGCACAGCTGATTCTCGATGAATGTATAGCAAAGGGGTGCAACCTTCATGATCTTGCTGATTATGCAGTGATCCAGATCAATGATACCCACCCGACAATGGTAATTCCGGAATTGATCCGTCTTCTTGTAGAGAAGGGCTTAGACATGGACGAGGCGATCGAAGTTGTTTCTAAAACATGCGCCTATACAAACCATACCATCCTTGCAGAGGCACTGGAAAAATGGCCGGTATACTATTTGAAGAAGGTCGTTCCACAGTTAATGCCGATCATTGAAGTATTAGATGACAAAGTAAGAAGAAAATATGATGATGAAAGCGTTTCTATTATCGACAGAAATGATACTGTTCATATGGCACATATTGATATCCATTATGGTTTCAGCGTAAATGGTGTTGCTTCTCTTCATACAGACATTCTGAAAGAGACTGAATTAAATAACTTCTACAAGATTTACCCGGAGAAGTTTAATAATAAGACAAATGGTATTACATTCCGTCGTTGGCTGCTACACTGTAACCCGGCTCTGACAGCACTTCTTGATGAACTCATTGGAGAAGGATATAAAAAAGATGCAGCGGAACTTGAAAAACTGCTTGCATTTAAGGATGATGAAAAGGTACTTGACCGATTAGTTGCAATCAAACACGCAAACAAAAAAGCATTGTGCAAATATCTGGAAGAGACACAGGGCGTAAAAGTGAGTGCAGACACGATCTTCGACATTCAGATCAAACGTCTCCATGAGTACAAACGTCAGCAGTTGAATGCATTATATATTATTGATAAATATCTTGAAATTAAAGCAGGAAAGATTCCTGCAGCACCTGTGACAGCGATCTTTGGAGCAAAAGCCGCACCGGCTTATGTAATTGCAAAAGATATCATTCATCTGATTCTCTGTCTGCAGGAGATCATTAACAATGATCCTGAAGTAAGCCCATATCTGAAAGTTGTTATGGTTGAAAACTACAATGTAACAAAAGCGGAAAAATTAATTCCGGCATGCGACATTTCTGAACAAATCTCACTTGCATCTAAAGAGGCAAGCGGAACCGGTAATATGAAATTCATGCTGAACGGAGCTATAACACTTGGAACAGAAGACGGCGCAAATGTGGAGATCCACGAGCTTGTCGGCAACGATAACATTTTTGTATTCGGTGCTTCCAGCGACGACGTAATCGAACATTACGTAAAAGCAGATTACGTCGCAAAAGACTTCTATGAAAAGAATCCGTCCATCAAAGCAGCAATTGACTTTATCACAAGCGATGAAATTTTGAAAGTTGGGCAGAAGGAAAACCTTGAAAGATTGCAGCATGAAATCATCAGCAAAGACTGGTTCATGACACTTCTTGACTTTGACAGCTACAAAGAAAAGAAAGAAGAAGCACTGAAAGCTTATACAGATCAGAAAACATGGGCTAAAAAAGCACTTGTAAATATTGCGAGAGCAGGATATTTCTCATCTGATCGAACAATTGAAGAGTACAACAACGATATCTGGCATCTGTAAGAGGAGGAGCACATGGAAAGAGCAAGCGGAGTATTATTACCGGTATTTTCATTGCCGTCCAAATACGGGATTGGCTGTTTCTCAAAAGAGGCATATAAGTTTATAGATCGATTAAAAGAGGCCGGACAGAGTTATTGGCAGATCCTTCCTCTTGGACCGACTGGATACGGGGACTCCCCGTACCAGTCCTTCTCCACATACGCAGGGAATCCATATTTTATTGATCCCAAGACATTGATCAAAGAAGGACTTCTGACAAAAAAAGAATGTAAAGCGTATGACTTTGGAGACAAGGCAGACTGTATTGATTACGAAAAAATTTACAATTCTAGATTCAAAATGCTGAAAAAAGCATTTGCGCGTTTTAAAAATGACGAAGCATATGATCACTTTATAAATGAAAATGCATACTGGCTGGATGATTACAGTCTTTACATGGCAATCAAAGACAGTAAAAATGGAATCAGCTGGAATGAATGGGAAGCTCCTCTAAAAAACCGTGAAGAGGATGCACTTGAAAATGCAAGAAATGAACTGGCAGAAGAGATTGCATTTTATAAATTCCAGCAATATGAATTCGATAAACAATGGACAAAGCTTCATGCCTATGCAAATGCACAAGGCATTCAGATCATCGGTGATATTCCAATCTATGTAGCGTTTGATGGTGCGGATACATGGGCATCTCCAGAGTTATTCCAGTTTGATGAAGCGAATAACCCGGTAGCAACGCGAACCTTTGCATCACACCGATGCAGGATCTGCTGAATCTGGATGGCAGGGCGAGAATTAATACACCATCCACACTCGACGAAAACTGGGCCTGGCGTATGGAAAAGAATCAATTTGATGCACAGACAGTGAAGCGCTTGAAGCGTATGACATGGTTATACGAGCGTCTTCCTGAAAAACAAAATAAATCGTTCTAATTTCGGTTGGCTTGAATTAATTGAAGGCATCATTGCACTCATGTGTTACCACCCATCACGGAGATTCAAAAAGGCATTCTAAGCAGGTACTTCCATCCGTTTCAGTTCCGGCAAAATCATACACAGCATTGTAATAAAACACAGACTGCCACCGATTACATTGGACACCGGTTCTGCAAGGAACACACCGGAAGTTCCCATATGTAAAACGTATGGCATAAAATATGTCAGCGGCACAACTATAAACACTTTACGAAGCAGGGAGAAGAAAATCGCCTGCTTCTTTTTGTTCAGGGATTTGAATACTGTCTGTCCCATATACTGGAAATCCATAAAAATAAATGCTGCGAAATACTGATTAAGCGCAGTCATTGCATCCTGCATCAATTCTGCATCTGTACTGAAAATACGTATAAGCGCACCTGGTTCCAGAATAATCACACTCCACATAACTCCGGTATACAAAATCATCATCATTGCCAGTACAACGCCCGCCTTGCGGACTCTTGCCGGGCGTCTTGCACCATAGTTATAACTCAAGATTGGAGATGCCCCCTCATTCATCGCATGGATCGGCGTCTCTACAAGCTGACGCACGCTGGAAATAATCGTCATCACCGAAATATAAATATCGCCTCCGGTCACTGCAAGTACATTGTTACAGCAGATCGTTACCAGACTGTTTGTAAGTTGCATAATAAATCCTGCCATTCCAAGACTTATAATATTTTTCGCATATCCGATATTTTCTGCTATTTCATTTTTCTTTAGTAGCCGCACCTTTAACTCTGCTTTTCTTGTCAAAAAATAAAATACAAACAATGCAGACAAACACTGTGAAATTACAGTTGCACACGCCGCACCACGTACTCCCATTCCAAATGCAAAGATAAACAGAGGATCTAAAATCAGATTCACAACTGCACCGATTGCAACCGAAAGCATACCAACCAGCGAATAACCCTGTGCGTTGATAAATGGATTCATGCCAACTGCAACCATAGATGGAAGCGTACCAATCAGATAGACCATCAGATACGGACGTGCATAAACCATTACACTTCTGGATGCTCCAAACAGCGTCAGAATCGGATGGGAGAATAAAAGTCCGATCATCATTAACAACAAAGCACTGGAACATACAAGCGAAAACGACGTATTCATAATACGTGTTGCCTCTTGCTCTTTCTTTCTTCCTCTGTCTATGGAAAATAAGGGCGCACCACCTCCACCAAACAGATTTGCAAATGCTGTAATGATCACGATAACAGGAAAACAAAGTCCCACTCCTCCAAGCGCTGCTGTTCCTACCTCTGGAATACGCGCAATATATATTCGATCCACAATGTTATATAACAGATTTAAAATCTGCGCCACCAGCATCGGTAGCGCAGCTCCCAGTATATTTCCTGTAACCGTTCCATTTTCAAAATCAATTCGTTTCATTTATATTTAATCCTTTTTATATCTTGCTTTTTAGTATAACACGCACTATTCTATATGTAAAATATGATATCCGGATAACAAGATCATACTTCCGTCTGAACCTGCTCATGTGTAATTGTATGATTTTGAAATCAGCCCTATTATGAGTCGAAAAATGGGACTTTGTCCCGCGATATATGTACAGGAGGACATTAACATGAACGATAAATTAAAACAACAGCTTGACTTTATTTTGGAAATTGATAAAGAGAAAAACATTTTAAGACAAACACATCTGTCCGGCCACGGCAGACGTGAAAATGATGCAGAACATGCCTGGCATATGGCGATCATGGCATATCTTTTAAAAGAATATTCTAACGAACCGGTTGATATTACCAAAGTCATGATCATGTGTCTGATCCATGACATTGTAGAAATTGATGCCGGGGATACTTACGCTTATGACACAGAAGGGCTGAAAACACAGAAAGCACGAGAAGATGCCGCAAAAGAACGAATTTTTTCCTTACTTCCGAATGCACAGAAAGAAGAGCTGACTGCTCTTTTTGACGAATTTGAAGAAGCCAGAACCGCTGAATCCAGATTCGCCCACGTAATGGATAACCTACAGCCTCTTCTTCTCAACAACAGTAATGACGGTGCTGACTGGCGGGAACATGAAGTATACGCCTCACAGGTTTATGGCAGACAGCAAAAAACCAGATATGGCTCTAAGCAGTTATATGAAATTACAGACCAGATTCTGAAAGAAAACATCAAAAAGGGGAACATCAAAGAATAGTTCCCCTTTTAAAACTACCGCGCTTTAATAGCCCAACGCATCTTCGTAGATCTTGCACGTCCGTTCTGTGCGCACTCCTGCGCAGATGGGCGGATCACATCTTTCGCGTAATCGGAATAAATTCCCGCTTTATATCCGGCTTTTAAAGCCTTTTTCACTAACTTGTCTTCTCCTGAATGGAAAGTAAGAATCGCCACACGTCCTCCCGGTTTTAACGCATCCGGAAGCTTTTCCATAAATTCATACAGTACTTCAAACTCACGGTTTACATCAATACGAAGTGCCTGGAACACCCTCTGGCAAGTCTTGCGGATCGTATCTTTCTTCTCCTTCTCCGGAAGAAAATCCAGTGTATCTGCAATAAGCTCCCGCAGTTTTGTAGTCGTATCTACACGGTTTCCCTTGCGAATCTCATCTGTAATTGCTTTTGCAATCTCTTCACAGTATGGCTCGTCAGAATTTTCATATAACATTCCGGCAAGCTCTTCCCTGCTGATCTCATCCAAACGCTCTGCAGCGCTGATTCCTTTCTCCTGATTCAGCCGCAGATCCAGCGGACCGTCAGCACGGAAAGAAAATCCTCGTTTCGGATTATCGATCTGCATAGATGAAACACCCAGATCCGCAAGGATAAAATCAAAACCACCTATTTCTTCTGCAATCTCATCAATCGTACAGAAGTTCTGAAGTTTTACTGTCAGGATATCTTCTCCGAAACCCTGTTCTGCAAGACGTTTCTTTGTCTTTGCTGATTCTTCCGGATCGACATCTGTCGCATACATATGACCTTCGCCTTTCAGACATTCCATCATTGCCTTTGTATGCCCGCCATATCCAAGCGTTGCATCAAATCCTTTTTCTCCCGGCTTTATCTGAAGGAAATCCAGGATCTCTTTCACCATGATAGATATATGCATACCGGCAGGTGTATTTCCCTTGCTGATCACATGTGCAATCGTTTCTTTGTATTTCTCCGGATTTAATTCTTTGTATTTTTCTTCATATTTCCGTGGATATTTTCCTTTATATCGTACACGTCTTTTGTGGACTTTCTCTGTATTCTGTTCCATGATAGCTCCTATTCTTTCGTTTTTTCTTCTTTTTCAAATTCTTCTGTAACTTCTTTTAACAAGTTTCTGATTTGTAAATGCTGCGGACAACCTTCAATACAATAACGGCATACTGTACATGGAATCATATGTTTGGAATGGAAGACATCTGCTCCTGATTGCTCATTCCGGAAAGTGCCATCACACACTCTCTCACCTGTGCGATTGGCATCTCCTGTTCTCTGGCGATCCGAGCCAGATCTTCATACTCTGCTTTCTGACGTTTTATCCCCCAGCCGGATACTTCTTTTATCCGCACATTGCCATATACCGTCGTTTCAGTCTTCATTGTGCGCTTCAATGTATAACGGTTGCAGACAGATTCCCGTACTCCTAAAGTTGTCGTATGTAAAAACAGTAACCGAATCATTTCTTCTCTCTGTTTTTCCTTACACATACAGGTCAGTAAGATTCCCGGTCGGTTCTTTTTCATTCCGACTGCTGTCGTATATACATCCAATGCTCCTGCTGCAAATAACTCTTCCATTGCAAATCCAACTGCTTCCGGTGTCATGTCATCCAGATTACAGCGAAGTTCCACGATATAATCCTGATTATCTGCCGTTTCTCCGCACATTGCACGGACACAGTTTGCTACTTCAAATTCTTTCTGCCCACAGCCGTAACCGATTCCTTCCACACGCATCGGCGGCTGGCTTCCAAATTCTTGAACGAAATATTTTAAAAGTGCAGCTCCTGTTGGTGTACACAGCTCTCCTCTCACCTTTCCGCCGTAAGTTGGAATATCTTGCAGAATCCATGCTGTCGCAGGTGCCGGAACCGGAAGGATTCCGTGTGCGCAGTGGACATGTCCGCTTCCTACGTGTACCGGAGAAGCAACTACACGCTCCGGTTTCAGTTCATGCATCAGAAGACAGACTGCTGTCACATCAGCAACTGCATCCATGGAACCGACTTCGTGAAAATGGATTTCGTCTACCGGGCAACCGTGCACATGGCTTTCAGCCTGTGCGATCAGATCATACACAGCAAGTATGTCTTTTTTTACTTCTTCCTGTATATCCAGATTTCCTACGATTGCAGTAATACTCTGCATATTATGATGGTCATGATGGTGCCCATGGCTGTGTCCTTCTTCATGACTATGTTCATGGTGGTGTTCTTCATGGCTGTATCCTTCTTCATGACCATGCTCGCCATGGTGATGCTCATGACCATATTCTTCATGCGTATGCTCATAATGGTGTGCTTCCTCATGGTGATCTGTGCTTACTTCTTCCATGCCATCTACTTTCACTGTCATGTGCGTTCCTGTAATGCCACATTTCACCGCCGGTTCTGCATGAAATTCCACTTTCGGTATCCCAAGGCGGTTTAGACGCTTTACAAACTGTTCCGGTTCCGGATGCAGCTCCAGAAGTGCGGCACTTAACATATCACCTGCCGCGCCCATTCCACAGTCTAAATATAATGTTTTCATCTCTTCCCCTCCATATGATTGATCATGCTCGCCAGATAACCGGCGCCAAATCCATTATCAATATTCACAACGCTAACTCCGCTGGAACAGGAATTTAACATTGCCAGCAGTGCCGACACGCCGCCAAAACTTGCGCCATAGCCGACACTGGTCGGCACTGCAATCACTGGACAGTCTGCAAGTCCGCCGATTACCGATGCAAGTGCACCTTCCATCCCGGCAACTGCAACAATCACCCGTGCTGTCATAATCTCTTCCCGATGTGCCAGCAGACGGTGAAGTCCCGCAACACCTACATCATACAGACGTATGACTTCATTTCCGAAACACTCTGCTGTCTGTGCAGCTTCCTCTGCCACCGGCAGATCACTCGTTCCGGCAGCCGCCACAACGACCTTACCGATTCCATCCGGCTCCGGTATCTCTCCTACCAGCCCGATTCTGCTGTATTTATCATATTTTATTAGAAAATCCTGTTCAACCGCCTCCGCCGCTTCGCTGCTCATGCGGGTGATCAGAATACTTTTCTGTCCCTGCTGTACCATGGATGCAACAATATCATGAATCTGCTCCGGCGTCTTTCCTGCACCATAGATCACCTCTCCAATTCCCTGCCGGAGAGCCCGGTGATAATCCGGCTTCGCAAATCCCAGATCCTCAAACGGCGCCTCCTTAAGCTTTAACATGGCTTCGTCTATATCCAGTTCCCCACCGGCAACCTGTTCCAGCAAAACACGTACTTCCTTCTGTTCCACTACGATTCCCTGCCTTTCATATCCAGTAACACCGTGTCAAACCACGGTGCCAGCCGTTCTCTGATCTCTTTTCGTTTCTCAATCGCATGCATCATATCTTCCGGCTGAAACTGCAGACGAGCTGCGCCATGAAATACGCGCACGCGGAAATCAGTATATCCCATCTGAAAGAGTTCTTCTTCTGCATGCTCAACTTTCTTTAACATCTCTGCTTCAATCCCTGTCCCTGTCTGAATTCTTGTCGCGAGACAGGCATATGCAGGTTTGTTCCAGGTAAACAATCCGGCTTCTTTTGAGAGGCAGCGGATTTCCATCTTTGTCAGTCCACATTCTCTGAGCGGAGAACGAACCTGCATTTCCTTCAATGCTCTCATTCCCGGACGGTCTCCGACATCATCAGATGCATTCGTGCCATCGATCAACACAGTATATCCATCCGAGACTGCTCTTTCTTTCAACAGTCCGAACAACACTGTCTTGCAATAATAACAACGGTTTGCCGGATTCTTTACCACTTCTTCATGGCTTAAGATTTCATGCGAAATCACTGTCAGCTCTACACCCACCTGTTTTGCAAAACGTCTTGCATCCTCCAGTTCAAATTCCGGCTGAAATGCTGTTTTTATAAAATACGGTTTGATATCTACGCCACACTGCGCTGCAGCATAAAGCAGATATGAAGAATCTACGCCACCTGAAAACCCCAGTGCAATTTTAGGATTCTCTTTAAAAAATCCTGTCAGATTCATGAGTTTAGTCCTCCTATTGCTTCAACATCTGCCGATTCCATCAGTTCCTTATTATATAATAAATCTTCCGCCTGGCCATCTGCAAATAGCAAAATCACTTTTTTCGCAGACACACTGTCAGACCTGCCCTTATCTGCTTCTTCTATGTATCTTATTCTCTCTACTGGTTTCTCCAATCTTTCCAATACATCTGTCAGAATCTCCGGACGCATCTGGTATACAAAATTCAGAATACCTGCTGTAATAATGCCTTCCACAAAGCCAATCGCCAGATGAATTGGCTGCATCAGCAGTACAAATGTATGAAATGGCAGCTCTGTCACACCTGATGTCAGTGTCTGTAGAACAACACAAAAAGCCCCCAGTTGCAATCCCACTACACAGGATACAACGGAAGCAATCATAATCCTCTTATGCGTCACGCCTTTTCTTAAGATTGGTCTGAAAATAAGCGGACATACAAACAGGCAGGGAATGACTCCCATATTAAAAATATTCGCTCCTAATGCCAGAAGTCCTCCATCTGCAAAGAACAGGCACTGGATCAGTAAAACTGCGGTCAGCGTCACTACAGCCGGAGTTCCGCCAAGCAGTCCCACCAGCAGGATTCCACCTCCGATATGTCCGCTGGAACCAGTCCCCGGAATCGTAAAATTAATCATCTGTGCTGCGAAAGTAAATGCCCCTGCAACTGCCATCATCGGCAGATTCTTCTCTCCCAACTCATCCTTTTTAACCTTCTGTACTGCATATGCGATTGATACCGCACTGACTGCATACATCGCACCGCCAACTGCCGGTGAAAGTAATGCATCTGACATGTGCATAAATAATTTCCCTCCCCCAAGATAATTCTACAGTACCTTTATTGTACAAGATAAACAATCCTTTTTTCAACCAGAAAAAATTTTTCTTTTCTACATAAAAACACATGCATAATTAAAAAACGGAGACGAAACAGCTTCTATATTTACTGTTTCTCTCCGTTTTGCAGTCATCGAAGATTCAATCGCATTGATCGCATCCATGGAATCTATTTCTGCTCTCGCTATTATGCTGTCTTAACTTTTACTGCATCTGCTGCTTTTTCTTTATGTTTATCATACATTGCAAACATTCCTGCCAGTAACGTTCCGGAAATGGAGTGCCATGTACAAGATACCGCACAGATAATTGCAGATTCCGGTGTGGAAGCAAACTGAGCTGTTGTTGTTGCAAGGTTCGTTGCAAGTCCGGCATTCTGCATTCCGACTTCGATAGAAATCGTTCTCTTCTTTGATGTATTCATGCCAACCAGCTTTCCGGCTCCATATCCAAGCAGATAACCAAGTCCGTTATGAAGAAGCACTGCTATGAAAATAACTGCTCCTGACTGGAAGAACTTATCTCCCTGTGAAGATACGACTCCACCGACTACGCAGGCGAGTCCAAGCACGGCAACACCAGGCATCATCTGCTGGATCTCGTGGAACATTCTCTTCTTTCCATATAAATAGTTTAATAAAAATCCAACTGCAACCGGTAAGATAACGGTTTCAATAATAGATACAAACATCGGAAGTCCGTGAATTGTAATTTTTGTTCCACTTGCCAGGAAAGATACCATCAGCGGTGTCATAACCGGTGAAATCAACGTGGAAACTGTTGTCATTCCTACAGAAAATGCTACATCTCCACCACACAGATAAGACATGATATTGGATGATACACCACCAGGACAGCAGCCAACCAGAATCAGTCCAAGTGCAATTCCATCCGGCAGATGCAATGTTTTTGTCAGTGCAAATGCCAGAAATGGCATAATTAAATATTGTGCGATCGCACCCACACAGATATCAAATGGTCTCTGTGCAAGAATCTTAAAATCTTCTGTTGTCAACGTCAGTCCCATACTGAACATGATAATTCCGATGATCACGGACTGACTGGTAAATTTATTTGCCACCATGTCTGTAAATAATGCCTGATTCACCCATCCCATCATAGACGGTACAAAAAAGGTCACAACTGCGATTGCAATTACAACAATCGATGTGTAGTCTGATAAAAATTTGCTTGCTTTTTGTAATGCTTTCATATTGTTTATTCCTCCTTCATCATACTGCTCACCGATTTTTTCAACGCCTACGGCGGTTGCCTGTGACATCATCATTGTACGCCCCAATGCATATCCTGCCGGAAGCTTTTTATATAACAGGAAATTACATTTCCTGATTATATAAAAAATCCCTCCTCAGACTTCTCATCTGAAGAGGGACGAATTCTATCCGCGTTACCACCCTGATTCTGCAGAAAATTTCTGCAACACTCTGTCGCATACTGACATATGCCATCCCTGTAACGGGGGATACCGGCGAGGTTTACTAATCTTTCTTTCAACCTGCTTCTCAGAGAGGATATCCCGATTCACTTATTGCCTGTTCACACCAGCCACAGGCTCTCTGTAAATAAATATAAATCCGGCTTTGTTCTCATCAACGAATTTCGGTGAACTTTATGTACTTACGTTATTTATTATATACCTGATTTTTCAAAAGTCAAGCAAAAATTAGAACGCGCTCTGTTTTTTTGATATTTTATGATGTCTGTTATTTTAATATCTTGCTATACCATTGTATCTTTAATTGCCTGCATCAGCTCATCATATGTCTCATATGCCGGAATCTGTGGATTGTCTGTTTTGATTTGCTCTGTGCTCCGAAATAAAAAGCCAGCTTTACTTGCCTTAATCATGCCAAGGTCATTATAAGAATCTCCGCTGGCGATCGTATCAAAACCGATAGACTGCAATGCTTTTACTGTGCTCAACTTAGACTGCTCAATACGCATCTTGAATCCGGTAATCTCACCATCTTCTGCTACTTCAAGACTGTTGCAGAACAAGGTCGGATACCCCAGTTTCTCCATAAGTGGAGCTGCAAATTCTGTAAATGTATCACTGATCAGTATAACCTGTGTAAAGCTTCTTAATTTATCCAGAAATTCTCTTGCGCCCGGAAGTGGATTAATTCTGGAAATTGTCTCTTGAATTTCCTTCATTCCAAGTCCATGCTCCTTTAAAATACTCAGACGCCAGTTCATCAATTTATCATAATCCGGTTCGTCTCTGGTTGTTCTCTTTAATTCCGGGATTCCGCTTTCTTCAGCAAATGCTACCCATATCTCTGGTACTAATACACCTTCTACATCTAAACAAGTAATATACATCGCTTCTTCCTCCTGCTGCCGTTCTCTTTTACGTTACTACTTTAACATAATACATTCATAGTAACACACTTTTACCGCTCTTGCACTTGTTTTTTAGAATAACTATATACCCACATAGACTTTGCCTGTTTCTTTATTCTGCTGTAAGTCCACAGTTTCTGACTGTTCTGACGGCTGAATGGATCATTTACCTGAATCTTTCCGTCCTTCCATCCTGACAGCACAATAAAATGTCCATTCTTTGTAAAATCTCCCGGTCCTACACTGCAAATAACCGGATGTCCTTTGCCAAGCTCTGCTTTCAACTGCTTCTTATTCAACATTCCTGCATAGCAGTTCAGTCCCCAATGCTTTGCTGCTTTCTCCATAAATTCCCAGTACGTGTTATTTTCTTCATCGATCAGATTGTGACGTACGCTGTATGCTGCTGTTCGTGCCGGCGTGATCTTCGTATTACCGGTAAGCCCTGACACAACCATGGACATACAGGTCGGTCCGCAGCCGCTGACCGCAACAATGCTTGTTCCATACTTTGTATATCCCCAGCGTTCATCCCACTGGATCAGCTCTGGTATCGTGCCCTTTTGTATCTTCACGCCAATATTTTTTGCTGCCGCCTGATCTTTCTTCTCTCCATAGTCCTCCACGAAGTCAATCGTATCTTCGTTCTTGTCCAGCAGCTCAATGACACCTTTCGGATAGCCCTGGTTCTTTGCCATTGCTTTCACCCGTTCGAGACGGCTTGTGTACATCTCTTCCTGTGTCTTATTCTGTATTACTTCCTTCGTCTTCGACGACAGATCATCTTCCTTTCCCGCCGAGTGATGTCCTCTGGCAAACGCGACTGCAAGCAGCACAAAAAGTCCTGCAGTCATCATGTAAATCCTTCTTCTGAGAATCTGTTTTCGTTTTTTATTTTTCTGTTTTTTGATTTCTTTCATCTGTATATGACTCTCCTTATCTGAGAGACATTATACAATATGTTACAAAATAATTACAAGGTGAGTCATCTTATAATTTTCTTAACAATTCTTAAAAAAGAAAAATTTGACATGTTCTCAAAATACAGTTATCCTAACCACATACACATCCAATACTCACAAGGAGGACCAACTACATATGAAAATCGTTTTTTTAGATGCAAAAACTATCGGCGATGATATCGATCTGTCCGGTTTTGATGCAATCGGCGATGTCACACGCTACGCATTTTCTACATCCGAAGAAGTACCGGAACGCGTGAAAGATGCCGATGTCATTATCGTTAATAAAATACAGATAAATGAATCTACCATCGGTACTGCCGAGAATCTGAAACTGGTGTGCGTCACTGCTACAGGCACGAACAACCTGGACAAAGATTATCTCGACAAACGAGGAATTGCATGGAGAAATGTTGCCGGTTATTCTACGGAATCCGTTGCGCAGCATACATTTGCCATGTTCTTCTATCTGCTGGAACATCTGCGATACTATGATGAATATGTCAAATCTGACCGTTATACCAATGACACGATATTTACACATTTTGAAAAAGTATTCTACGAATTAAAGGGAAAAACATGGGGAATCATCGGACTTGGCAACATCGGCCGCCGCGTTGCTTCTATCGCTTCCGCTTTCGGTGCTGATGTTATCTACGCTTCTCCATCCGGCAGTGCCCCGCAGAACGGTTATCATCAGGTCGATCTGGATACGCTGTACCGTACTTCGGATATTATTTCTGTTCACGCACCACTAAATGAATATACCGACGGACTACTTAATCTCGACGCTTTCTGTAAGATGAAGAAAAGCTGCATTTTCCTGAATCTCGGACGTGGCCCGATCGTTGTAGAAAAAGACCTTGCAACGGCTCTGAAAACCGGTCTCATCCAGGCAGCCGGTCTGGATGTACTTGCTGTAGAACCGATGAGCCCAGACTGTCCGTTGCGCGAATTAAAGGATTATCCGAACCTCCTCATCACACCGCATGTGGCATGGGCAAGTATTGAAGCCAGAACCAGACTCATGCAGATCATTCTCGGACAGGTGAAAGAATTCTTTCATGTAGAATAAGATAGAATGTGTTTTGGCACATTCTCGCGCCGAGCACGGTTGCCTGCAACATATTACCGCTTCGTGCGAGTGCGCATCCCCCGGAGGGTTTATGTAATAGGAGCGAAGTTTCCTATTACATAAAAGCCTTCCCTGACGCATATATTTTTTAATAAATATATGTACAGGGGAGGCTTTTTATGGAATCTATAACAAAACCAGTAATCGGCATTGTATTTTGCGGCTTTTCAGATGACCGCCTGTTTGTGCCATTTTCCTATATTCAGGCAATTGAAAAAAGTGATGGAATTCCTGTCATTATTCCTTATCTTTCTGACGCGGACTCACTCTCCAGCTACTTAAGCATCTGCGATGGTTTTCTGTTCTGCGGCGGTGATGATATCACACCGGAACTTTTTGGTGAAGAATTGCAGACTGATCACGGCACTACCGACAGAAAAACCGATCAGTTTCATCTTACGCTGATGCAGAAAGTACTGGATTTTCATCTTCCTGTACTAGGCATCTGCCGCGGTATGCAGGTGTTAAACCTTACGCTCGGCGGAACAATCTATCAGGATCTGTCTCTCCGTAACCGGAACTCCTTCAATCATATCCAACGCTCTCTCGACCGCAGCGATCCCTGCCATACGGTTGCTTTTGCATCTCATAGCCTGTTATATGAAATTTGTGGGAATTCCTGTGCTGTCAACAGCTATCACCATCAGTGTGTCAAAACATTAGGAAAACATGTAAAAATGACAGGTATCACTTCCGACGGCGTCATCGAATCCATTGAATCTACCGGTCACACTTTCGCGGTCGGTGTACAGTGGCATCCCGAGTGCATGTACACAAACTGCGAAGCAATGCGCCGTTTATTTGATCAATTTGTCCAAAAGGCTGCCGGTGCGAAACACTTGTCACTTCCTTTAAGCACTTCTCTCAAACTGTGAATTATAGAGATCCGCATAAAATCCATTTTTAGCGAGCAGTTCCTCATGATTTCCCTGCTCCACAATATCTCCGTCTTTCATAACAAGGATCAGGTCTGCATCTCTGATCGTAGACAGACGGTGTGCAATGATGAAACTTGTTCTTCCACGCATCAGATTATCCATCGCTTTCTGGATTTGGATCTCTGTACGTGTATCTACGGAACTTGTTGCTTCATCGAGAATGAGGATCTTCGGATCCTCCAGGATTGCTCTCGCAATGGTCAGGAGCTGTTTCTGCCCCTGCGACACGTTGCTTGCCTCCTCATTCAGTTCCATGTTATAGCCCCCCGGAAGTGTCTGTACAAACCGATGTACATGTGCCGCTTTCGCAGCCTCTACCACTTCCTCATGTGTGGCATCTAATTTACCATAACGGATATTTTCTTCAATACTTCCCTTGAACAGCCACGTATCCTGCAGTACCATGCCAAACATTTTTCGAAGCTCGGAACGATTAAAATCACGGATATCATGTCCATCTACTTTGATCGCGCCTTCATTCACATCGTAGAAACGCATCAGAAGTTTTACCATCGTTGTTTTACCGGCTCCGGTTGGACCTACGATCGCAATCTTCTGTCCAGGCTCCACTTTCACACTGAAATCATTGATGATTATATGATCTGGGTTATATCCGAAATGTACATGGTCAAACTCTACGCGGCCTTCCAGATCATCGACCGGCTCGGAATCCGTAACTGTCTGTTCTTCTTCCTCTTCTTCCAGAAATTCAAATACACGCTCAGATGCGGCTGCTGTAGACTGCAGCATATTTGCCACCTGCGCTACCTGCTGGATCGGCTGCGTAAAATTCCTTACATACTGAATGAAGGACTGGATATCTCCAACTTCGATCACGCTTTTCATTGCCAGATAACCGCCCAGAATAACTTCTGCCACATAGCCTAAGTTGCCGACAAACTGCATGATCGGCATCATCATTCCGGATAAAAACTGCGATTTCCATGCGGACTGATACAACATATCGTTATCTTTATCAAATGTTGCAATTACATCTTGCTCTTTATTAAATGCTTTTACAATATTATGCCCGCCATACACCTCTTCTACCTGTCCGTTGACATGTCCCAGATATTCCTGCTGACTCATGAAATATTTCTGCGAACGTTTTACAATTACGGAAATAAATCCCATAGAAATCGGAAGCAGTAAAAGTGCCGTCAATGTCATAAGCGGACTGATACTGAGCATCATAATAAGTACACCGATGATTGTTGCTACCGATGTAATAACCTGTGTCGCACTCTGGTTCAGACTCTGGCTAAGTGTATCGACATCATTCGTAATTCTCGAAAGCACTTCTCCATGTGTCATTTTATCAAAATAATTCATCGGCAGACGATTGATCTTCTCCGAAATCTCTTTTCTCATACGATAAGTCAGTTTTTGCGATACACCTGTCATGATATATCCTTGGATAAAGGAAAATAATGCACTGCACAGGTACAATACTAATAACATTCCAAGTATTTTCCCAATTTTCGTGAAATCAATTCCTGAACCGCCGGAAACTTTCCGAACAAGTCCTTTGAAAATCTCGGTTGTTGCTCTTCCGAGTATTTTCGGTCCGACAATGTTAAATACTGTACTTCCAATTGCAAATATAATTACTGCCACAATGGAGATTTTATAAGCTCCAAGATACTGTAACAGCTTCTTCATCGTACCCTTGAAATCTTTTGCTTTTTCTATAGGGGCTCCCGGACCTCTGCGCATACGTCCTCTTGCCATATTAGTCCACCTCCTTCATATCTGCTTCCAGCTCCTTCTCAGATAACTGGGAAGATGCGATCTGATAATATGCTTCACAGGATTTCAACAATTCTTTGTGTGTACCTTTTCCGACAATCTGTCCATCATCCAGAACAATGATCTGCTCAGCATGAAGAATCGTGCTGATTCGTTGGGCAACAATCATGACAGTACTGTCTTTTGTCTTCGCTTTTAACTCTTTTCGAAGCACCGCATCCGTTTTGTAATCCAGCGCGGAAAAACTGTCGTCGAAAATATATACATCCGGATGTTTGGCAATTGCTCTCGCAATTGAAAGTCTCTGTTTCTGTCCTCCTGATACATTGGAACCGCCCTGTGAAATCGGACTGCGATATTTCTTTTTCTTTGTATCAATAAATTCCTGTGCCTGTGCAATTCCGGCCGCCTCGATCATTTCTTCTTCGCTTCCGTCTGGATTACCATACATAATATTGGAAGCAATATCACCGGAGAACAGAATTCCTTTCTGAGGCACATATCCAAGACGGGCACGCAGATCATGCTGCGAAACTTCCCGGATATCCGTTCCGTCAATTGTAATCTTTCCTTCTGTCACATCGTAAAATCTCGGAATCAGATTTACCAGCGTAGATTTACCGCTTCCGGTACTTCCGATAAATGCGGTTGTCTCTCCCGGTTTTGCTGTAAATGACAGATCATGCAGTACATCTTCTTCAGCTCCCGGATAGCGGAACGAAACATGTTCAAATGCAACTTCACCCTTCTCATTTTTCGCAAATGTCCGCGGTGTTTCCGGATCATTGATTTTTGTCTCGCTCTTCAATACTTCGTCTACACGGGTTGCTGATACTGCTGCTCTCGGAAGCATGACTGAGATCATACAAATCATCAGGAATGCCATAATAATCTGCATTGTATACTGGATAAATGCCATCATATCGCCAACCTGCATCGCTCCATCATTGACACTGTACCCACCGATCCATACAATCAGAACGGTAATACAGTTCATAATCAGCATCATGGTCGGCATCATAAATGTCATGGCACGATTGACAAATAAATTTGTTTTTGTCAGATTTTTATTTGCTTCATCAAATCTTTTTTCTTCATGTTTTTCTGTACTGAATGCACGGATAACCGGAAGTCCTGTTAAAATCTCACGGCTGACAAGGTTCAACCGGTCAACCAGATCCTGTACAATCTTGAATTTTGGCATAACAACGAAAAATAATACCGCTACAACCAATACGATCAATCCAACAGCAAGTGCAATGATCCAGGACATATCCACATTTGTATGGAACACTTTCGTAATTCCTCCGATTGCCATAATCGGTGCATATAATACCATACGCAGAATCATAACCGTTAAAAGCTGAATCTGCTGAATATCATTCGTACTTCTAGTAATCAGAGACGCAGTTGAAAATTTATCAAATTCTCCATTGGAAAATCCTACTACCTTACGGAATACGTCCCTTCTGAGTCCACGTCCGATTGCCGCACCTACTCGTGATGCCATAAGACCGACTATAATACTTGCGATCATTCCCAACGCTGCCAGTGCAAGCATCTTCGCACCTGTATTTAAAATATAATGTGACTCATATTTATCCATATCTATTCCGATATGTTTATATGCACCTTTAATATAAGTTGAGGCTGCCTGATCCAGCATAGAGTCCGGGAATTTATCCATCTTCTTTTCTATCTTTTTCACAAGCTCCTCACGCTGTGCGCCTTTCATCTGACCAAATATGTCATAAATGGACATTTTGTCAATCTTCTTATCAATCTCTTTTTCTGATTTCTTTAACTGTGAGGCTGCTTGGCTTGCATTAGCAGTCTGCTTGGCTTCCTCTGGCTGCACCTGTGACGAAAGTGCTGCCTGGCTCGCATCTTGCATCTGGCTCTTCATCTGCGCTTTCATCTGCTGCTTCATCTGATCTTTCATCTGGATTTCTATCTTTTTCGACATGTCACTTCCAGAATTAAATCCTGCTGCCAGAAGCATTGGTTTTGCTAACAGATTCGACAGTTTATTCATTTTATTCTCATCTGTTTTAACAGAGGATTTCAACTGCCATACTTTTTGCTTTGTATCATATTTTTTGCTGCTTTTCGTATAAGCATTTTTCACAGTACTTTGATCCTTCTCCGGAACCAGAAGTAACAAATGCTCCAGATCTTCCTCACCAATCTGCTCCGGAATCTTTTCATCAATTCCGTTTTGCTGAATTCCGACATTTACAATATCCGAAGTATATGTCGGTAATGACAGATCACAGTATGCCTGCACAACCAGTACGCACAAAATCGCCGCTACAACGCCTGCATATGGCTTCATAAATTTAAAAAGTTTACTCATAGATGTCTCTCCTCCATAATTGAACACATATCCATGCCCTGGATTTCTTTATAATTCAACATATTTGTCCGCATGCGAAGCATAATTCTTTGCAGTTCTTTCCGTTCTTCTCCGGAAATACCTTCATAAAGACCTGCTTCCAACATGTGCATCGTCTCTCTTAATTCATTCAGACAATCTGCTCCCTGATCTGTTATCGTAATTCTCTGAATTCTTTGATCTTTTTCATCTACTTTTCTCTGCACATATCCCTGTTTTTCCAATTTTCGAAGTGCTACCGTCATCGATGGTGGTGTAATTCCTATCAGCTTTGCCAGTTCACGCTGCGATAATTCGCCTTCTGAACGTAAAATAAACATAATACCTACCTGATTCGGTTTAAGATGAAAAGATTCCATCTCTCTCATTGCCTGATATTTTACTAAATGAGCGACCTGTTGGATCAGCATAAAACCTGATTCCATCCATTTTCTCTTCATGTTGTATTCCCCTCCCATAATCACCGCGCTCTCTTTTTATTTTCCTTTATTTAACCTGCGAAACCTGCCACTGGCAGCTTCCTCTGTAATCTATGGAAACAGTGATAAAACTTGTCTCTATAGCAAAAACGTTAGACTTTTAATAATTAGATGACTAATCATTAAAAGTCTAACGTTTAGGATACTCACTTCTTATATAAATGTCAAGAGAGTTTATATATTTTTTATAGAAGATTTGTTTGTATTTGCACGGATACATGCGTTTTTCTCGTCGTTATAACAAAAAAAGCGACTGGCTTTATACCAATCACTTCTGTAAGTTATATACCTTCAAAAC